>Ga0070698_100006922_pt1 | contig 12286 bp, 14 predicted proteins | sample KBSK1502metaG_FD_65477 | JGI IMG/M metagenome (GOLD analysis project Ga0070698, IMG submission 65477) | Corn, switchgrass and miscanthus rhizosphere microbial communities from Kellogg Biological Station, Michigan, USA - KBS K1-50-2 metaG | ecosystem: Host-associated > Plants > Roots >...
GTCAATTTGTGTTTCGGGCGAATTTATGCGTCGGAAAATTCAGTCTTGACTCATCCATTCAAGCTCAAGGGGCTGGCGAGGTTATGAGTCAGAACTGGCGAATTTATGGTCTTTCTGACACTTATCCTTTACAAAGGACAGCAGCATGACAGGAGACGCACACGGGCGAAAAACGGCTCTCTATTAGGAAGAAGAAACATGCATTCGATGCATGAAAGAAGGAAAGGTGTAAGCTCAGCCGCAGTGATATGGTACATAGTACTTTTCCGTCAGAATCGCACCGACGTTCGATGTCGCCCAGGCGACAGAGACGATGATGAAAATTGACCATGCTACCCAGCCCGATTGCTTTGAGAGCTATTTTCGAAGGACAGGCCAAGCGTGAGCGCGAGGCGGCCTGCGCTTGTGCGCAGGCGACGAGCGGAGACGAGGAGGATGAGGAGGACGAAGAGGCCCTTGTATAGGCCACACCGGCCACATGGAGAGCGGGATTGCCCAGTTCCGCTCTCTCTTTTTTTGCCCACTGCCGAAAAATTCAGTCATGTACCACAGGTAGTAGATGATAGACCAGCAGAAGCGGAGAGAATCCCGTCATAATCCGCTCATAATCCGCTCACAATTCGCTCATGCCTGCTAGCTAAATTGCGTCGGCTGTAGTATAATCGGCGTGTTCGTAGAGTGATACGGAGGAGAGAAAAGAAGCAGATGCCCACACTGACGGAAGTGGCTTTGCGGCGCGCAATCGCCGGCGGCGAAACAAGTACCGTGGAACTCAAGAAAGCGGTGCCCAGACCGGGCGAGCTGGCCGAGCGGATGTGCGGAATGGCGAACACCCAGGGAGGTCTGATCATTATCGGGGTAGAGGATAGCAGCCTCACGGTGGTTGGCGTGCCTGACGCGCGCATGGCGCTCACGCGCGATATGGTGTTGCGGGCCGCCAGGCAAATTGACCCGCTCTTGCTCCTAGACCCTGCTGAGCCGGAGGTGTACATGCTCGATGGCAAGCGGGTGGTAGTAGCGACGATCCCGCCCAGCCGCGGCCCGGTGTATCAGGCCAGCGGGGTGTTTTGGATCCGGCGCGGCACGCACACCGTTCCCCTCAGCGCCTCGGAGATGCTGGAACTGGCGAACGACCGGGGGCTCCAAGACTGGGAACTTCAGCCCGCCCGCGATGCCACGATGAAGGATATCGACCCCGAGCGCGTCGATGCCTATGTGCGCCAGCGTTCGGCGAGGAGCCGAGGCTTCCGTCGGTTCGACAACCTGCAGCAACTCTTGATCGGCATGAAATGCGCCCGGATCGTGAACAGGAAAGCTGTTCCCACCAACGCCGGTCTGCTCTTTTTTGGGTATGATCCGCAGCAGCACATCATCCAGAGCGAGGTGGTGTGTGTCCTGTATCGCGATACGTTGGGTGTCGGGGGATATGCCGACCGCAAGATTATTACCGGGACCATCCAGGAACTCATCGATGAGACCGAGGCGTTTCTCACCCAGCACGTGCCCGTCGGGGGGAGAATAGAGGGCTGGAAGCGCATCGACCTGCCAGACTATCCGCTGGAGGCGCTACGCGAGGCGGTAGTGAACGCTGTGATCCATCGCGATTACACCAGGCGCGGAGAAAGCATTCGCGTATTTTACTATGCCGACCGGATCGAGGTGCATAGTCCCGGCCTCTTGCTTCCAGGTGTGACCGTCGAACAGATGCGGCGCGGAGAGGTGACCTCGAAGCTGCGCAATCCAATCCTGGCCGGGTTGTTAAGGGATATTCCTGGTTATATGGAGCGGGTGGGAAGCGGGATTCGCCTGATGCTCGAGGAGACGAAGCAGATGGGCCTGCCGCCGCCACAGTTTCGCGAGATGAGCGAATTTGTCGTGACCTTTGCTAAAAGCCCCTGTTGCGACTCCCGATCGTGCCTCTTCCGGTGGGACGCTATGGGAGGCTGAAGCGCGGCAACCGGATGGCCCTGCCGATGAGTCCCTGTTCCTCGAGCAGGAACAACGCATGCAGCTAGCCATGCAATACGTCCAGGAGCATGGCGTGATCACCAACACCGTCTATCGGGAACTCACCGGCGTCTCTGAGGCGACGGCCCGCCGCGATCTGGAGGCGCTTGTTGAGCGCGGAGCGTTGCGAGGAATGGGAAAGACGCGCGGACGGCAATACCGGTTATTGTAGAACTCTAAGAGGCTCATGGCCAACTTTGGTGAATCGGGTTAGGAAAGCAAGAAAGCGGAAAAGGACTCCCGACTACACAAGCGGTTTGCGAATTCTCGCCTGCTTCTCTTGCCTCACCTTTTCACCAAAGTTAGCCATGAGCCGCTCTACGCCTTATTTACCAAGATCGAGGGATAGTGCATGGCAGCCCTACGAGCACGCCACGCTTGGTGGCGGTTTAGTTGTTGAACTATACGAGGGCGACGAAGCATGGTTGATCGAGGAAACCGGCAAACGCCAGGGAATGAAGCTCACCGACGACGCGCCGGTTAACCTCTTGCTGTTCCTGGCAAAGAGCCTTTGAATTTATGCTCGCGAACATAAAAACCACTCATTTTCGAGCGAGAATGACCTCAATTTGCTGGCGCAGCATTTCTAACTCCGCGCGCTCTTCGTCCGATGGCTGGGCCTCTCCGATTTCTCTCAGGTACCGGCCAAAACTTTTGCGTGCTGTGGTAGCTCGCTCCAATCGTCGCAGCTGTTCGATAGGAAGTGCAGGCCCTTGCTGACCCTGTTCCCCTTCTTCAAATGATGCCCTGCCCAGTATGCGATCAACAGCGATCTGGATACTGTCGGTGGAAAGTTTCTTCTCGAGGAACGCCTCGATCAGGGGAGCACGCGCCGCTCTGGCCTTCTCCGAGCCGAGTGCTTCGAGTTGCGCGAGCTTTTCTGCTGCCCTCATTCCTCGCTCCGGGTCCTGGAAGAGCATCTGCCGAATATCGTCGGGATAGGAAGCCGCCTGAATGCAACGAGCGACGTGTGGCTGACCGCCCTCGACAGAGAAGCGCTCGGCAATGGTCGTCTGCGTCCAGCCCAGCCTTTGCTGGACGCGGCGGAACAGTTCACCTTCCTCGACAATCGTTAGATCTTGCCGGGCGCCGCGGTTGTTTTCAAAGTACGTCCCGCGGGCCAGCTCCTCCTGGTCGTATGAGTCGATCCATATGAAGACCTCTTTCACGCCAAGCTCTTGCGCAATCTTCAGACGGCGGTGCCCGCCCATTTTGGGGTTGTAGAAATGTTCGTCGTCCTGATCGACAGAAACGACAAATACAAATTGCAGCGTCCCATGTCTTTCGAGATCGGTTTCGATCTGTTTGCGAAGTTGCTCGTCCTTCTCTGGGTCAACGAGCACCCGAACCTGATATGGCCCTGGCCGGATGGAATCGATCGGAACCAGCTGAAATTGCTGGAACCAGGAAGGCAACTGGCTCTGTTCCAATGCCGCTTGCCCTTCTGCGTTCCCCCCACGCGCTTCTCTTTTTTGTCCGACATAGCCGAACTCTTGAAGCTCCGCGACTGGATCGAGTTTCAGCCTGTCGGCACCTCTCTGCTTAAAGCGATCAACTCGTTCTCTCTTCTTGGGAACTTCCGCCCGTGTTTCCTCCATAGTGTTCTCTGCCTCCTATACCGGCTTTGCTGCTTTCTGGGCACGTTCAACCGCGGCATCACAAATATCACAGATCGGAACGCCGGCCATATCGCCCTCGTAGCCAATCAATTCGAGCGCCAGCGCGCAGAGTTCACGAGTCGCCCGCGAATCGCGATTGACTTCAAGAGCCACCTTGTGATAGGCCTGCGAGACTGGGATCGCATCGTCATGATGAATAGGGCGTCGCGCGAGCAGTGGGAAGTGTTTCCAGATGCTCTCAAGGAAATCCATTGGGACCGGGTTTCCCGGCTTGTGCAAGATTTTGTTTGGCAAGATGCCGACAATCTGTACTTTTCGCTCCCGGTGCCGGAAGCGCTTCAGAATACTGTTCAAGAGCCTTGCCAATCCGTCGATGCTAAACTGATCCATCTCCACTGGGACAAGGATTTTATCCGAAGCATAAATCATGCTGATCGTCAGGTCGTTCTCCTGTGGAGGGGAATCAAAGAAGAGGAAGTCCAGATAGGGAGGCGGAGTCACAAACTCTTCATCAGTCGTCTCTTCCAGCTGAAACGCACTGATGTTAATCGTGGGTTTATACCACCAGGGCAGCCGGTCTCGCGGTGGGGGCGGCGGAAGGGCCTCGCGCAGGTCAGCGACGCGATCGGAGACAATATCATAATCCTGCTTTGAATCGATCCAGCTTGCCGCTTGCTTCAAATCTTCATCGGCAGGAACGATCCAGAGGCGTCTGCGTACCTGCCTCATCGCCGCAATGAGTGGCTTTCCCCTCACAATGACGTCGGTCAAGGTCGACGGGAAATCACGCCGGGGGAGCGCCAGAGATGTTGCATTCGCCTGATCGTCTCCATCTACCACGGCAACATTAAAGCCAAGAGCAGCCAGAATGGCAGTTATCTGTTCGGTCAGACTGGTTTTGCCTACGCCTCCCTTGCGGTTATTGACCATGTAAGCTTCCATATCAACGCTCACTTTCCGTCTTTCCCTCCTCTGAAGGAGCGACGCATAAAATTTTTACTCAACACAGTTAGTATGACGCTACCGTTTTTTCCTGTCAAGAATTTATCACATTCGTGAACAATTTATGCTCGCGAGCATAAATTGTTCTTCTCTGGCTTTCACTTCTGGCAGGAAAGAAGAGGCCATATCGAACGAGGCTGGAGAGAACCAGACCGATGATTGTGACAGAAGATCTGCAGTCACTCTCGTCGGCCTGGTGCATTTGTGATGACGACAAGGGTGTCCCGTTCATTCGGGCTGCTTCTCAAGCTGTCGTTGAGCGATCCCGTGGATAGCGCTTTCGAGGAGTTGATAGACCTGGACCTCTCCCTCCAGGTCCGCGATGCGCTGCTGGTACAGCTTTTCAAGGTCTTGATTGAATCGCTCAGCCTTATCTGCTCGCTCTTTGGCGGCTCTGGCGTTCTCGATGAGCACACCAATCTTCTCATGCTTGCAACGCACGGCCTCGAAAACCTGAATAATCTGCTCCGCCTGCTCGTGGCGGTGTTCCTGATCCGCTGCCATAAGTGTGCTCACGGCCGCCAGTATCACCTTACCCTGCTCTGATGTGAGTTGCTCAGTGCAATACTGGCGCACACCTTCGCGGGCCGCCTCTCGTTCTGCTTGCTTGCGCTCCGCAATGTTTTTGCGACTGATGGCTTTGCGACACCGATCACTGCCACAGCTCGTCTGTACACGTTGCCAGGAATACGAGCGATTTTGATTGATCGATGCCCCGCAGATCGGGCACTGCGTTGGGACTTCTTGCGTAGATGGGTACATAGGCTGGTTATGCTCCTGTATCTCAACTCACTGATAGCTCAGAGCACTCTGATTGCTCCGAGCTACTCTCTACAACGAACTATATGCCTCACTCTTTTTCCGCGATCGATTTGCCCTAGGCGGCTTTCGCAATCGGGTGGTAACCGAGCGCTGCTAAAAACTCGTGATACTCCTCATTGGAAAACAGCGGGTCATGCGAGGGGGTCGTAATCCTGGTAGCTCCTGTAAAGTGCTTGCCGAGGAAATGCGCGAAATTTCCCCACAACTCTGCCATGTTGGTGTCTTCGAGCAAGGGGCGTTGTACAAACTCAAACAGGTAGCACTCCCAGAGGACGATGGTTGTATCCGCCGGATAGTACCACGCCTGTGCCTGCCCGATTTCCACCCCTTTCATCTTCCGGGCTTCCTGGCCTATGACAACGATTCGATAATTTTTGGGCCATTTGTGCTGCTTGTGCATCTTTTGCTTCTCAGGTGTCCTCTTCCGCTGAGAAGAGCTTCATTTGACGAGCCACCGTCTTCTTGCGCTTCTTCTTTGGTTTCTTCTTGCGCCTTGTTGGTATTGCTTGTCCCGCCAGTTTCTCTTGCCGCTTTTTCGTTGGAATAGGAAGATCGTATTCTATGGGCGGCGAGTGCTGTGTCAGATCGAGTTGGTAATGTCCAAAGCGGTTAATGTGCTGCCGGATGTAGGGAGAAAGTGCTGCGACGGCCTGCTCATCGAATTCACGGCCCTCTTGCGCGAGCTTCTGCAGCTCCTTGTTCACCACAAACACATTGTAGAGGATTATACAGTTGGCTACAAGGTGGTTGAACTTGATAATCTTGCGCTGCTCATCCCTGCGGTTCTCAGCAATTACTCCCTCTCCGCCAAACAGTGCCCATTTCGCAAACCCGTTAAACGCTTCACTTTTGTTCATGGCGCTTTGCAGCGTTGAGCGCAGGTCTGGATCTCCAAGGAGATGCAAGAGAAACTCCGTGCGGACCACGTCCCCGAGTTCACGGAACGCCTGGTAGAGTTTGTTCCGGCGGCTATAGGTGCCCAGCTTGCGCAGAATGGTGGATGGTCTGATCGTGCCAGCTTTCACCGAGAGCACGACGCGCAACATATCAGGGAGGTGCGTTTCGATCAAGTTCCAATCGACCGTATCGGAGAACAACGTCTCAATATGGGTGTAGTGCGCATCCTGACTGGGTCGATAGAGGTTGAGATCTTTCCAGTTCCTGATCCTGGGCATAAGGGCAATGCCCAGCAAATAGGCCATCCCAAAAATGGTTGAGCTCTGCGCCTGGGTATCGCCATGCAGCGTATCCGGCCTCGGTTCCTTGTCATCCTGCTCAAAGATGTCGAGAATGAAGGACCCTTCCCACACCCCACAGGGAATGAAGTGGCTGAAGCGAGCAATATAATTGTCCGACACATGATAGTAGGCCCTGCGTTAAGGAAGAGGCCTCGTAGCCGCAAAGTAGATAAGTGCGGCACAGTTTTCGTCTAGAGGGCTTCAGAGGTACTCATCATCCGTGCCAGGTCATCAGCAGAAACCCGTGTGTAGATGGTTGTCGTTGCAATATCGGCATGCCCAAGCAATTGCTGTATAGCCGGTAAAGGCATCGGTTGACGATCCAGTCCGTAGGCAGCAGGATCAAGCAGCGCTTTGGCAAAGGTGTGGCGCAGATCATGAGGACCAAGAGGCGAAGCGAGTTTGGCTGCCTGACCAAGCTTGGCAATGATCTCACGAATGCCGCGTTCGGCTAGCGGCCCACGCTGGCCGAGAAAGAGATGCCCGTCAGGCCAGCGACTCCAGTCCGCCACCGTTTCTCCCTGGACCATCGCCCGCTCTCGCCAGTGTTCAGTCAGATGCTCACGGTGCTCAAGGTAGGCATCGAGTGGTTCGCGCGCTTCCTGGACGAGCGGGACCTCACGATGCTTGAGTCCTTTGCCTCGTCGAATAATGAGCAAGCCACGCCGGGCTGATACTTGCACATCGGGGATCTGGAGGGCTGCTACCTCTGAGACTCGTGGACCTGTATAGCGGAATAGCGTTGCTAGCGCTAGGGCCAGTCCGTGATCACGGCGAACGAGCTGCTCAGCACAACGCCGTACTGCATTCCACTCGGTCTTGGATAAAGCGGCTGGTGCAGGTTCCACCACCTCAATCATCGTGAGATGGCGAAACGGGTTGGTGCCATCTAGTGTATCGAAGAAGAGCATGAGGCTGATGAGCGCACGATTGATGGTCGTAGGGGCAAAGCGTTTCGCAAGCAGATGGTCGCGATAGATTTTAGCGTCGATAGCCGTCACCTCGGTGGCTTTGAGACCAGGGTGTTCCTGCTGCAGCCAGCTGGCAAAGCGTCGCGCATCCTGGGTGTATAAGGCAACAGTTTTGGCAGACAAGTCGGGACGACGGCGCAGTCGCTCCTGCCACGCAGCGATTTCATTCCACACGATGGCTCCTTGTTATCGGCATAGTTGCATTATCGGCACAGTTTTTCGTGGGATAGCGCCCACGACTCTGCCGATAATATACCACAAGCGGGGAGAAACTGTGCCGATAAGCCCTCTTTGCGGCACAGTTTGGGAAACCCGGCGAGGACAGTTGGCAGAGCCTCCGCAGAAGCCAGGCAGTTCATCAGACGCCTAGCCCCCAGAGCTGAAGATTACCTCGCGCTCTTCGCCCGGCAGGCTTCTCGTCGTGCAGTTGTCTCCCCGTCCCTCTCACAATGCTAGACTGGATAAGGCGCAGGTCATCGCTTCCTCTTGCGTCCAGGCTGATCCGGTTGCCCAGGCCTCGCTGAAGGTCGCTTCAGCGAGAGCAGCCCGTGCCGTTCCCACCGTCTGCTCGAAGGCTTGCTGTTCACGGGGCGGCAAAGGGGTCTGGGCTTTGCGTCGGAGCGCTGCTGCGTGCGCACAGAGGCGGACCGCCTGCTCACAATGCCCTTCAGCACAGGCAAGAGTCGCCATCCCTTCCAAACACAGGGCCGTGTACGAGAGGTTGCCAAACGCGCGATACAAGAGCAGGCTTTCCCGATAGCGAGACCTGGCGAGTGCATACTGCTGTTGTTCGCGAGCAACATGCCCAAGCATGGTCAAGACATTGGCAATAGCCCAGTCGAACCGCTCGGCACGCACCTGCTCCAGTCTTTCTTCCAGGAGCACTTGCGCCCGCGAGAAATCTCGCTGCGCGATCGCGATGGAGGCGAGGTTCACGAGGGCGAAGCCGTGCGCGCTGCTGCCCTCGCCAAGCCGGGCGTGCTGAGAGCTTTGCTCGAAATAGTCTGCTGCCTCTGCGAGGTCACCACGCGCCTGAGCCAGATTGCCCAGGTTCGCGAGCGCGAGACTCATGCTCGCGTGATCGCCGAGTTGGTCGGAAAGCTCCCACTCCTCCTGCGCGAGAGCAGCAGCGCGGGCGGCTTGCCCGAGATTGCGTGCCAGGCGTCCTGCTGTGTAGAGCGCATCGAGCCGCAGCAGAACTGGAGCCGCATCGGCTCCCGCCTGGCTATCCAGTTCCAGCATCTGTTCCAGCCATTCATAGCCCTCGCTATTCTGCCCGAGAACCAGGAAGAGATGTCCAGCGCACGCCGCGAGTTGTAAACCAGGAACCACCGCCCGACGCTCAGCAGACCAGTGCAGCGCAGCACGCAGATTGGGCAACTCCTGTATGAGTTCTGCGTCCTGGAACCGCACTCCCGTCCTGGGGGAGGCAAAAGTCTTCGCAAACTCCGCATAATAGATGGCGTGCTGCCGCTGCGTCTGCTCCTCTTCCGAAGCTTCGCGTAGGCGTTCCAGCGCATACTCCCGCAGCGTTTCCAGCATGCTGAAGCGCGATGTTCCACCTGCCCTGCTCTCCGAGGAGACCAGACTGTGATCGATGAGGGCCGCCAGTGCCAACAGGACCTCCTCCCTGGCCAGAACCCCAGCCTTTCGACACACCGCCTCCGCTGCTTCAAGTGTCCAGCCGCCCAGGAATATGCCCAGTGCACGGAAACAGCGCTGCTGGGCGGCCGTGAGCAGGTCGTAGCTCCAGGTGATGGCGCTCTCGAGCGTGCGCTGGCGCTCCGGCAGGTCCTGCGGGCCCTCAGAGAGCAGCGGCAAGCGGCTGCTCAGGCGTTCAAGCAAGAAGGGGAGCGCCAGCACTTTGACGTGCATCGCCGCCAACTCGATGGCCAGCGGGAGGCGGTCCACCTGGTCGCAAATGGCCGCCACCTCTGACCACAGATAGTCCCGCTCTGGTCGCACCGCCTGCGCACGCGCACGAAAGAGCGCGACGGCAGCTGGAAGCTCCAGGGGAGCAATGACCAATTCCTGCTCTCCGCGGACATGCAGGGGTGCCCGGCTGGTCACGAGGACCTGCAGACGGGGACAGCTCGCCAACAGATCGGCAATCAACGGGGCTGCCTGCCGGATGTGCTCAAAATTGTCGAGGACCAGCAACAGGTGTTGCTCCTGTAAGGACACACAGACCAGCTCGGAGAGCGAAGCGGACGGTTGCTCGCGCAGTCCAAGCGCTTGCGCCAGCGTCGTCGGGAGCAGCGCTGGATCGCGCAGCGAGGCCAGGGCGACAAAGACCACCCCCTGCTCAAACCGCTCGCCGAGCTCCTGCGCAAGCTGAAGCGCCAGCCGTGTCTTGCCGACGCCACTGGGGCCGGTGAGCGTGAGCAGGCGCACGCCAGCGCGCTGCAAGAAGGTCAAGGCTCGTGCCATCTCCTGCTCCCGCCCGATCAGCGCTGTCGGAGGAAGTGGTGGTGGGGACAGCGAACGGGTCCGGGGGACAGACACGGTCATCTCTGGTCGGATGGTGGAGAGGAGCAGGGTCCGCTGGGTCGTGGTGACATGCAAGGCGGCGATCAGCAACTCCAGCGTGTCATAACGTGGGACGCGGTTGATCCCACGCTCAAGATCGCTAATGGCGCGAGCGCTGAGCTGAGCGCGGGCCGCCAGCGCCTCTTGCGTCAAGCCTGCGGCTGTCCGATAGCGCTTCAGTAAGATGCCAAAGGGAGTCTGTTCACTACTCATGAGATCCTCCGTCCCGATCACGAAGTGGATGAGCTCAGGTACACCGTCCATCATACCACATGATGCCAGAGGAGCAAGCTGTGGGGAAGATGTGAGCGTTTTTCGTGGTGAGGGCAGCCTGGAGTAGCTATACTTTCCTTGGTGATCACGAGAGTGATGCTGCGGGTACCTGAGGAAAAGGCAAGGGAACCGGAGTGCATGAGGACCCCGATGCGAGAGAAAGGATGCACGACCATATCAACCGAAGCAAACAAAGCCATCATTGTTCAACTGTACGAAGAGGTCTGGAACCAGGGAGATCTGGACCTCGTCGACAAGCTGGTTGCCCCCAATGCGGTCGATCATGATCCCCAGATACCTCCTGGCGCTCCAGGCGGTCCGCAGGGACTGAAAGCTGTGGTGACGATGCGACGCCGCGCCTTCCCCGATGATCATCACACGATTGAGGACCTGATCGCCGAGGGAGACAAGGTTGTGGCCCGGCTCACCCATAGCGGCACCCACCTGGGAGCCTTTTTGGATCTTCCGCCGACTGGCAAGCACATCTCCACTACATCGATTCATATCTTTCGTTTCTCAGATGGCCAGCTTGTGGAACACTGGGCCAGCCGAGACGATCTGAGCTTGCTGCAGCAACTTGGGGCCATTTCGGCGCCAGGACGCTAAATGGCCTGGTCTCGACCTGCCACCTGCCGCAAAGGAGAAAGGGTGAGAAGAGGGGGGCCTGAGCTGCTGACCACATGTGCAGGAAAGCTAAAGACAGCCAAAGGAGATGCCAGCAGAGCGGAGCGTTTGGAATTCGTCGAGACCGCGCAAGCGAGAGAGGAGGACTCATTATGAACTGTCGTGCTTGTGGAACGCACCTCCCTGAAGGAGCGGCACACTGTCCCTGGTGTGGTGCTGCGACCTCGTACTCTTCCGCGACGACGGAGGCTTCGCCCGACGATCCGACGGGGGCATCACCACCTGAGACAGCTGCACCACTGCTGCCGAATGTGTCTGGTTCATCTCCCTATCACAACCCGTATGAGTCCTACCAGGCGGCACCACTCCCACCACCGCCTCCTTCGCCCCAACGAAGAGGCAAGCGCATCGGTCTCATCGTCGGCGCCGTCTTGCTCATCCTGCTCCTCATCGGCGGAGGGGTGTTTGCATGGCTTGAGTATGCAACAGGCAACAATGGGGCAGCGGCTGCTCAGGCTCGTGCCACCGCGACTGCCAGCGCCGAGGCTCGCTCGCAGCCCTTTCCGGCAAGGGGAACGGCTACAGGTGTGAGCAGCACCACCACCAAGGTGGTGCAGGATGGGTCTAACAAGATCTCTCGTATCACTGAGCAGTGGGTAATCTCTGGGGATATCACGGGATCATTTACCGATGAGGAGACAGCTATTCTCCATCCAGACAAAACAGCCACCTCCTCAGGCAGGGCTACCTGTACCTGTACCGTAGCTGGCAAGTCAGGCACGCTCATGTGGTCCTTTACCGACATGGGTACAGCCGATGGGAGCTACCAGGGACAATTTTTCGACTTTCAGGGAACCGGTGACTTAGCCAAGCTCCATGGGCAAGGAACGTTCCAGGGGCAAGGGTCTCATGCGACCTATGCTACGGAGTTGTCCTTCGATGCGTAGGCGTCGCGGATCCATCTGTCATTCCCTGGCCCGGAGCTCTGCCTTCGCGAGAGAGAGGAGAAGAACTCTGAGAGGAGCAGAAGGAGCTGAATCTCAATGAGCCCCGATGCTGCTCTCCGAAGGTTTTTTGACAAGAGAGCAAGGCCTTACGGCACTCGGGGGTCTGCGCCTCAAAAATGGGAAGGCGCGCAACGCTCAAGCCTTCGGCTTCCCATTTTTGAGGCGCAGACCGATTCTCTGGAATGAATTTCTGA
>Ga0070698_100006923_pt1 | contig 12284 bp, 10 predicted proteins | sample KBSK1502metaG_FD_65477 | JGI IMG/M metagenome (GOLD analysis project Ga0070698, IMG submission 65477) | Corn, switchgrass and miscanthus rhizosphere microbial communities from Kellogg Biological Station, Michigan, USA - KBS K1-50-2 metaG | ecosystem: Host-associated > Plants > Roots >...
GCCCCGCCCCGCCCGCGCAGACCCGCCGCCCGCGCAACTGCTGCCCTACTTCCCAATCCAGCGCCCGCGCGACTCCGCTCCCTCGATGCTCAGCGGTTACGATCTGTCCGGCAGTAACCGGATAGAACTTAACCGCTGACCCGAAACTGGGTCCCCGGTGGGCGCGCGGCGACCCCGTTTTCGTGTCCCACGGCAGCACCACGCAGTGGAGCATGATTTCTAATTTGATCTTGGGACTGCCACGGCTGATGTGACGCACGATGCATGCCAGGGTGCGACCGAGCTGCTGGCCGTTGGCGGACTTCGGCATGACCCCGGCATCCCCGCGGACGGTGCCCGGTCCGGCTATATCCGGTGCCGCCGGATATAGGGCCTCTTCCGGCACCTGCGTTGCGGCGCGCCTCCGCCGCCGGGGGCCCGGACCTTGCCAGGCTTGAGCATTGTGACGACGTCAGCACTTGGCACGCAATGCCCAGGCGCAGCGCGGGACCGCGCGGCGGGTGCTGGCAACCAGGCCGGCAGCGAGCCCGAGCAGCCATCGGGCCCGGCGCGCGCCCTGGTGGTGACGGGTGCCATCGGCGCCGGAGCGGCGGCAGGCACCGGGCTGGCGGCGATCACCATGCTCGTGCTAGCCGGCTGGATTGCCGCACCGCATGCCGGACTAGGCCTGACCGGGGTGCTCCGTGCGGCAGCGGCGCTCTGGCTGGTCGGCCATCATGTCGGCTTCACCCTGCACGGGGCCGGCCGGATCGGCATGCTGCCACTCGGCCTGGCGCTGCTGCCTGGTGCGCTGCTCTGGCGGGCTGGGCGATGGGTCGTCAGTAGCGGCGGCGTGGCCAGGCTCCGCCACGTCGGCTATGCGGCACTTGCGCTGGCCGTCCCCTATGCCCTGGTGGCGGGAGCGCTAGCACTCACCAGCGCATCGCGTCTCGCCGCGCCGTCTGCGCCGCAGGCGGTGCTCGCCGGATTCCTGCTGGCATTCACCGCCGGCGGGCTCGGCGGCGCTCGTGCCCTCGCGCCATGGCGGCAGCTTGCTGGCCTGCTTTCGGTGTGCTTCCGTTCGGTGATCCTGGGCAGCACCGGGGCGCTCGCTGTGCTGGTAGCGGCGGGCTGCGTGCTGGCCGGCGCCTCGCTGGCCGCTCATCTGGGAAGTTTCACCTCCGTCAACGGCGCGCTGGCGCCCGGCGTCGTCGGGGCTGTCCTGCTGCTGCTCGCCCAACTCGCTTACGTGCCGAACGCGATCGTGTGGGCGATCTCCTTCATGCTCGGCCCCGGGTTCGCGTTCGGGGCCGGCACGGTCGTGGCCCCCACGGGCTCTGCTCTGGGTACGCTGCCGGCGTTCCCGATGCTGGCGGCCCTGCCCGCGGGGGTGCACAGCGCGCTGCCTGCCTGGCTGTCCGTCGCCGTACTTGCCGTGCCCTACCTGGCAGGAGCATTCGGCGGCGTCCTGATGGCCCGCGCGGCTCCGACGTCGGCCCTGGAGGCAGCCCCGCTATGGGGATTCGCCTCCGGCGCGGTGGCCGGCTGCGTTGTCGGCACGCTGGCCGCATTCGCAGGCGGCCCACTCGGCGACGCGCGGCTTTCGGCGGTCGGCCCGTCCGGATGGCAGGTCGCCGCGGTAGCCATCCTTGAGGTGGGCATATCTGCCGCGATAACGGCCGGAGTGGCCAACTGGCTATCGCTGCGCCGGGCGGTGGCCGCCCGGACGAGCGCCGGCCTGGCGAATGGCAGTCTCGCTGCTGGCGGCCCTGCGGGCGCCGGTCTCGCCGGTGGCGGTCTTACGGGCGCCGGTCTTGCTGCTGGCGGTCTTGCGGGCGCCGGTCTTGCTGCTGGCGGTCTTACGGGCGCCGGTCTTGCTGCTGGCGGTCTTGCGGGCGCCGGTCTCGCTGGTGGCGGTCTTGCGGGCGGCGGCTCTCCGGGCGGCGGCTCTGCGGGCGGCGGCTCTGCGGGTGGCGGCTCTCCGGGTATCGGGCTCGTGGCTAGCGGTGGGGTGCCGTCCGGCGGCCCCTTCTCGGGCCGTGCCGCCCGCAAGGGCATCCACGGGCAGCCGTCGCTGGTGACAACCGCTGACGATGACGGCGGGCACACGATCTACCTGGATCCTTGGGCGGGCGAAAGCGAGACAGGCACCAGGCGTGGCACGACAGCCAACGATCATGGGCCGTCTGCCCTGCCGTAGGCAGCGGTGGCTCAGCCGTAGGCAGCGGTGGCTCATTTGGGTTTCGGCAAGCGCAACCGGCCGACTCGCTCTCGCCCAGCGAACGTACTCAGGATTGGCCCGCCGCAGCGCTACGCCTCGGCGCGCTAGCGGGATGAGCGGAACCGGTTGGTTTCCGTGTTCACCGAGCGGGTCAGCTGATCACGGCAGGCCTGCTGCGCCGTCGGGGTGTTGGCACCCGCCATGCACCGGGAGTAAGCGGAGAGCTGCTTCCAGAGGACAGTAAAGGTGATCAGCAGCAACATGCTGAACAGCAGGCCGATCGCGCCGAGAATGATCGCCGAGACCGCACCCCGGGGCCGCCCGGTGGCGGTGCGTCGCGACCGCACTACTGCCGACACGCCAAGCCATAGCCCTATCGCGCCGACGAGGAGTGAGAATCCCACCAGGTAGACGTAGCGCTGGATGTTCCCGGTGCCGATCAGGTCGGAGACGCTGAGCAGGCCAAACATGCTGAGTAGCCCAAGGACGAGACCCGCGAGGGCTCGCTGCTGCAACGCAGGCGCAGGAGGCCGGCCTGGCAGGCGCGGGCCAGCCGCCGGCCGCCGGTACGGCCGTGTGCCGGGCGCCGCTTTTCGATTGGGCGGCACTCCATCCGGTCGTCCTCCGGGCGGTACTCCATGCTGCGGCGCCTCGGGTACGTGCGCACCCCGCCCCGGCGCGCTGTCCGCCCTGGTTCCGCCCGGGCGTGCTGTCTGGTCCGGCGTGCCGTCCGCCCTGGTTCCGTCCGGGCGTGCTGCCTGGTCCGGCGTGCCGTCCGTTCCGGTTCCGTCCGGCCGTGCTCCCTGGTCCGGCGTGCCGTCCGCCCTGGTTCCGCCCGGGCGTGCTGCCTGGTCCGGCGTGCCGTCCGTTCCGGTTCCGTCCGGCCGTGCTCCCTGGTCCGGCGTGCCGCCCGTCCCCGCGCCGCCCGTCCCCGCGCCGCCCGTCCCCGCGCTGCCCGGCCGCGTGCCGTCCGTCCCGGCTCCGTCCGGGCGTGCTTCGCGCTCCGGCGCTCCGTCCGCCCCCGATCTGTCCGCCCCAGGCCCGTCCGGCGGTGACGGCGATGGCGGGCCATTGGGTGCAGTCCCGTACGGCGGTGCTCCTGGCGCGGGTGCAGGTTTCTGCCCGGCAGGCTGCTGCGGAAAGCTCAGCGGCGGCGTCGGGCGCTTGTCGGCAGGCAGGGCGGGTTCCTTCCTGGCGTAGTGACTGACGCGGTCATTGGTAGTCCTGCTATTCCATCATCTTCCGCTGTCCGTCCGGCTCCGTCCCATGTCACGCCACGCGCCCGACGTTATCGTGACGGCATGACCGCGCGCCTGATCGTGCTCGTATCGGGCACCGGGACCAACCTGCAGGCGCTGCTCGGCGCGTGCGCTGATGATGCCTACGGGGCCAGGGTGGTCGCCGTCGGGGCGGATCGCCGCGGCATCGGCGGGCTGGCCAGGGCCAAACAGGCCGGGGTGCCGACCTTCGTGCACCGGATCGCCGACTACCCGGACCGAGCCGGCTGGGACCTCGCCCTGGCCGAGTCCTGCGCAGACTTCAAGCCGGACCTGATCGTGCTCGCAGGTTTCATGAAGCTGGTCGGCAGCGCGTTCCTGGAAAGGTTCAGCGGCTGCGTGATCAATACCCACCCGGCGTTGCTACCGTCGTTTCCTGGCATGCATGGCGTGCGGGACGCGCTGGACTACGGCGTGAAGATGACGGGGTGCACGGTCTTCATGGTGGACGCGGGGATCGACACCGGCCCGGTCATCGCGCAAGCCGCGGTACCCGTCCGCGCTGATGACGACGAGGCATCCCTGCACGAGCGGATCAAGCGCGCAGAGCGCGCGCTGCTCGCCGACACCGTGGGCCGGATGGCCCGCGAGGGGTGGACCGTCCAGGGCAGGAAGCTGAGGTTCGGCCGTTGACCAGGGTGACGATCAAGCGGGCGCTGATCAGCGTCTACGACAAGACCGGGCTCACCGATCTGGCGCAGGCACTCAACGAGGCCGGCGCCGAGATCGTGTCCACCGGCAGCACCGCGGCGGCGATCGCGGCGGCTGGCCTGCCGGTGACAAAGGTCGAGGACCTGACCGGCTTCTCCGAGTGCCTCGATGGCCGGGTCAAGACGCTGCACCCGGTCGTCCATGCCGGCCTGCTCGCCGACGTCGGCCGGGCTGAGCACCTCGTGCAACTGGCTGAGCTCCAGCTAGCGCCGTTCGAGCTGCTCGTGTCCAACCTGTATCCGTTTGAGCAGGCAGTCGCGGCGAGGTCGGCGCCGGAGGAGTGCGTCGAGCAGATCGACATCGGCGGGCCTGCGATGACCAGGGCTGCGGCGAAGAATCACGCGAACGTGGCCGTCGTGACCGATCCTTCGATGTACGAGGCAGCAGCGGAAGCGCTGAAGGCAGGCGGGTTCACGCTGGAGCAGCGCCGCCGCCTCGCCGCTCAGGCGTACGCAAGGACGGCAGCCTACGATATCGCGGTCGCGTCCTGGTTTGCCTCCTCCTATGCGCCTGACGCCGCTGCGCTGGACACCGGCTGGCCCGACGTCATCGGCTCGCTGTGGGCCCGCAAGCAGATTCTCCGCTATGGCGAGAACCCGCATCAGCGGGCCGCGCTCTACGCGGCAGGCGCCGGGCCCGGCATCGCAGCTGCCACGCAAGTACACGGCAAGTCGATGTCTTACAACAACTACGTGGACGCGGACGCCGCGCGCCGGGCGGTCTTCGGCTTCGCCGAACCCTGCGTGGCCATCATGAAGCACTCCAACCCTTGCGGGATCGCGATCGGCGCGGACCTCGCCGAGGCCCATCGCAAGGCGCACAGCTGCGACCCGGTCTCGGCCTTCGGCGGTGTCATCGCGGTCAACGGGGTCGTGACCGCCGACCTCGCCCGGCAGATCGCCCAGGTGTTCACTGAGGTCATCGTGGCTATCGGCTATGAGCCTGCCGCGCTGGATATCCTGACCGCAGCCAAGAACCTGCGGCTGCTGTGCTGCCCGGCACCGGAACCCGCGGCAGGAGTCGAGTGGCGCCCGGTCAGCCGCGGGATGCTGCTGCAGTCCGCCGACCGGGCCGATGAATCCGGCGACGATCCGGCCAACTGGCAGCTGAAGGCCGGCCAGGCGGCGGACCCTGCCACGCTGCGTGACCTGGCCTTCGCCTGGAAGGCGTGCCGCAGCGTGAAGTCGAACGCCATTCTGCTCGCGGCCGGCTCGGGCTCGGTCGGCATCGGCATGGGCCAGGTCAACAGGGTGGACGCGGCGCGGCTGGCAGTCACCCGGGCCGGGGACCGGGCGCGCGGCTCGGTCGCGGCCAGCGACGCGTATTTCCCGTTCCCCGACGGCCTGCTCGTGCTCGCCGACGCGGGCGTGCGGGCCGTCGCCGAGCCCGGTGGCTCGATCCGCGACAGCCAGGTCATCGAGGCAGCGCGAACAGCAGGGATCGGCCTCTACTTCACCGGCGTACGGCATTTCTTTCATTAACGGGTCTGCCGGTGGCGGCCCAGGGCTGGCTCGCTGGCCGCGCCCGGCCCGGTCCGATCACCGGATGACCTCGCCAGGACGGGACTGGTCAGCCCCGATGGCCCCGCTAGGACGGGTCCGGTCACCCGATGACCTCGCCAGGACGGGACTGGTCAGCCCCGATGGCCCCGCCAGGACGGGTCCGGTCACCCGATGACCTCGCCAGGACGGGACTGGTCAGCCCCGATGGCCCCGCCAGGACGGGTCCGGTCACCCGATGACCTTGCCAGGACAGTGCCTGCGGCAGAATGAGCCGCGATGAGCGCACGCATCCTAGACGGCAGGGCGACCGCTGCGGCGATACGCGAGGACCTGACGCGGCGGGTCAGCGAGTTGGCGCACCGCGGGCGGAGGCCGGGCCTTGGCACGGTGCTGGTCGGCGACGATCCCGGCAGCCGCGTATACGTGAACGCCAAGCACCGGGACTGCGCCCAGGTCGGGATAGTCAGTATCCGCCGCGACCTGCCGGCCGACGCCAGCCAGCAGCAGGTCGAGGACGTGATCGACGAGCTGAACGCCGATCCTGCCTGCACCGGCTACATCGTCCAGCTGCCGCTTCCACCTGGTCTCGACTCCCGCCGCGTGCTGCACCGGATGGATCCGGCGAAGGACGCCGACGGGCTGCATCCGGTGAATCTCGGCCGGCTGGTCCTCGGCGAGCGCGGTCCGCTGCCGTGCACCCCGCACGGAATCGTGGAACTGCTGCGCCGCTACGAGGTGCCGATCGCCGGCGCAGAGGTGACGGTTGTCGGCCGCGGGATCACCGTCGGGCGCTCGCTCGGCCTGCTGCTGACCCGGCGCAGCGAGAATGCGACCGTGACGCTCTGCCACACGGGCACCAAGGACCTCGCCGCCCACACCAGGACGGCCGACATCGTCGTCGTGGCAGCGGGAAAGCCCGGGTTGCTGACGGCAGACATGATCAGGCCGGGCGCTGCCGTGCTCGACGTGGGCATCACCAGGACCGACGCCGGGCTCGTCGGCGACGTCGATCCCGGCGTAGCCGAGGTGGCAGCCGACCTGGCCCCGATGCCCGGCGGAGTCGGCCCGATGACCAGGGCGATGCTGCTGGCCAACGTGGTGGAAGCCGCGGAGCTCAGTGCCTGACCGCGGCTGCCGCTAGGCACGTTGCCCCGGCCGGCCGGCGTGTCCGGCGGGGCGTTCGGTCCGGCTGGCCGTGGTGTCCGGCCGCCGGACCGAACCGCGTGCTACTAGCGGGTTATATGGTCGGGCGCGGGCCGACCGGGTACCCCGTGCGCGGGACGCCGGCCCTGTTTGACAGGCTTTACCTGCCGCTGCCTGGCCGTCCGGTCAGCCGCACGGGCCCATCCTGGGCGCCGCGTAAGGCCAGCCGCGCACGAGCCCAGCCCGGGCCGCACAGCTTGACGCCGCACTGCATGACATAGGGAGGTCGGCCGCCGGTCATGAACATCGTCGTCTGCATGAAGCAGGTACCCGACACGTGGTCGGAGCGCACGCTCAAGCCCGCCGATTCCACCCTGGACCGCGAGTCAGCGGACGCGGTGATCAACGAGCTGGACGAATACGCGATCGAGGAGGGGCTGCGCCTTGCCGAGGCGAACGGCGGCGAGGTGACGATCTTGTCTATGGGCCCGCCGAGGGCAAGCGAGGCGATCCGCAAGGCGCTGTCCATGGGCGCTGACAAGGCAGTGCACCTGGTGGACGACGGCCTGGCCGGGTCGGACGCCCTGGTGACGTCCGAGGCGATCGCCGCCGTGCTCGGCAGGATCGGATTCGACCTGGTCATCCTCGGCTCGGAATCGACCGACGCCAGGATGGGGGTGCTCGCCGCAATGCTGGCCGAGCGCCTCGGCGTGCCGCAGCTGTCTTTCGCCAGCGAGGTCGAGACCGACGGCCAGGCGATCCGGATTCACCGCCAGGCCGACTACGGCTACGACAAGGTCGAGGCCACCTTGCCAGCCGTGCTCAGCGTGGTCGAGAAGATCAACGAGCCGCGTTACCCGTCTTTCAAGGGCATCATGGCGGCGAAGAAGAAGCCGGTCGAGACGCTCAGCCTGGCCGACGTCGGGATCGATCCGGCGCGGGCCGGGCTCGCCGCCAGCGCCACCGAGGTCGTGAGCTTCGCCAAGCGCCCGCCCCGGCAGGCCGGCACGATCGTTAAGGACGAGGGCGATGGCGGCACCAGGGCCGCCGAGTTCCTCGCCGCGCAGAAGTTCATCTGAGCCGACCTACGCATAGCCCGATCTGACCGGGCGGACCTGACCGAGCGGACCTGAACTAGCGGACCTGACCGAGCGGACCTGAACCAGCGGACCTGACCGAGCGGACCTGAACCAGCGGACCTGACCGAGTGGACCTGAACCAGCGGACCTGACCGAGTGGACCTGAGAGTGCCGATTCGACAGTGCAGATTCGACCAGCCCCAGCGGAAGGCTGCCAGTTATGGCTGAAGTCCAGGTCCTCGCCGAGCACGACGGCGAGACCGTCAAGAAGGTCACCTGCGAGCTGCTGACCGTGGCCCGCCGGTTCGGCGAGCCCGCGGTGGTATGGGCCGGCCCGGGCGCGGAAGCAGGCCGGGAGCGGCTGGCCGAGTTTGGCGCGGCCAGGGTCTACGTCGCGGCCGCCCAGGATTTCGATGACTACGTCGTCGCGCCGAAAGCCGAACTGCTTGCTGGCCTGGTCGCCGCTGGCTCGCCCGCCGCGGTGCTGGTAGCGAGCACCGCAGAGGGCAGGGAAGTCGCCGCCAGGCTCGCGGTCAAGACCGGGTCCGGGCTGATCACCGACGCGGTGGGCATCGGCGATGACCTGATCGCCGAGCAGTCGATCTTCGGCGGCGCGATCGTGGTGAACTCGAAGGTGACGTCAGGCACGCCGATCATCGCGGTCCGGCCGAATGCCATCACGCCGGAGCCCGCACCGGGCGCCGCCGAGCTGGTGCCTGCCGACGCCGAGGTCAGCGACGCCGCGAAGGGCGCGCACATCACCGAGCGCGTGGTCGCGGAAAGCGGTGAGCGCCCCGAGCTTACCGAGGCTTCCATCGTGGTCTCCGGTGGCCGCGGCGTGGGCAACGCGGAGAACTTCGCGCTGATCGAGAAGCTCGCAGACTCGCTCGGCGCGGCCGTCGGCGCCTCCCGCGCGGCGACCGACGCGGGCTGGTACCCGCACCAGTTCCAGGTGGGCCAGACGGGCAAGACCGTCTCGCCGCAACTGTACCTCGCGGTCGGCATCTCGGGTGCCATCCAGCACCGGGCCGGGATGCAGACGTCGAAAACGATCATGGTGATCAACAAGGACCCCGAGGCGCCCATCTTCGAGCTTGCCGACTTCGGCGTCGTGGGCGACCTTTTCTCGGTGGTGCCCCAGCTGATCGACGGAATACAGCAGCGGTCCGGCGGCTGAGCGGCCGGAGCCTGCTGCCCGGCAAGGTTAGGCTGAGGCCGTTATGACATATCCCGAGAACGCCGCCGGCCGCAGGTCAGCCGCGCAGGACGCCGTGTACCTCGACCACGCGGCGACCACGCCGATGCGGCCAGAAGCGCTGGCCGCGATGACCGAGGAACTAGCGGAGGTCGGCAATCCCTCCTCGTTGCACAACCAGGGCCGCCGGGCCCGCCGGGTAGTAGAGGAGTCGCGGGAACAGATCGCCGAGGCCTATGGCGCGCGGCCGAGCGAGGTCGTGTTTACCAGCGGCGGCACCGAGGCGGACAACCTGGTCGTCAAGGGGCTGTTCTGGGCCAGGCGCGGCGCGAAGCGGAGGTTCCGGCGGGTGCTTGCGACGTCGGCCGAACATCACGCGGTCCTGGATTCTGTACAGTGGCTGGCCGAGCACGAGGGCGCCGAGGCATGCTGGCTGCCGGTCGACGCTGTGGCGGCGCTCAGCCCGGCAGTGCTTCGCGAGTGCATCGAACGCGACCCTGCCAGCGTAGCGCTGGTCAGCGTGATGTGGGCGAACAACGAGGTCGGCACGGTGCAGCCGATCGCCGAGCTGGCCGCCGTCGCCCGCGAGTACGAGATCCCCTTCCACAGCGACGCCGTGCAGGCGGCCGGCCAGCTACCGGTCAGCCTGGCCGCCAGCGGTGCCACTGCGCTCACCATCACCGGGCACAAGATCGGCGGCCCGGTCGGCGCCGGCGCGCTGCTGCTGTGCCGGGGCGCGGATCCGGTGCCGATCCTGCACGGCGGCGGGCAGGAGCGCGAGGTACGGTCCGGCACGCTCGACGCCCCGGCGATCCGGGCCTTCGCCACCGCTGCGGAGATCTCCCAGATGCGCCGTGACGACGAGGCGAAGCGGCTGGCCGCGCTCAGGGATGACCTGATCGCCCGGGTACTCGCCGCGGTACCCGATGCGGTGCTGAACGGCCCGCCGCCCGGGCCGTACCGGCTGCCGGGCAACGCCCATTTCTCGTTTCCCGGCTGCGAGGGCGACGCGCTGCTCATGCTGCTCGACGCGAAGGGCATCGCCTGCTCCACCGGCTCGGCCTGCACGGCGGGCGTGGCGCAGCCAAGCCATGTGCTGCTCGCGATGGGCGCGGACGACGCCAGAGCCCGCGGCTCGCTGCGGTTCTCGCTCGGGCACTCCTCCACCCAGCAGGACGTGGACGCCCTCGGCGCGGCGATCGGTGAGGTGGTGCAGCGCGCCCGCCGCGCCACCACCTGCTAGCCGCACAACACTGCGCCACACCGCGCCCCTCCGCCCATGATCACTCGCACCAGGAGGACCTCCCGCCTCACCTGTCCCGGCGGAACAGGCGCCTCCCGCGCTCGTCCTGTTACCACGGAAGATTCGCGCGCCCTGACCCACCGGATCTTCCGTGATCAAGAAATGCGGGGTCCGGGCGGTGTCGCGCGGCGGGGCGAGTGAGACGGGCGGGATGAACGAGACGGGTGTGGCGCCGAGTCGGCCAGAAGACGAGTGCCGCGCCTGTGTGGTGCGCCGGGCGAATACCCTGGTGGGCGATGAATCGACTGCGCGTGCTCGCCGCCATGTCCGGCGGCGTTGACTCGGCGGTGGCCGCCGCCAGGGCCGCCGAGGCGGGCCACGATGTGACCGGCGTCCATCTCGCGCTGGCCATGAACCCAAGTTCCTACCGGACCGGCGCCCGCGGCTGTTGCACGCTGGAGGACGCCAGGGACGCCCGCCGGGCGGCGGACGTGATCGGCATCCCGTTCTACGTGTGGGACATGGCGCAGCGGTTCCATGACGACGTGGTACGGGATTTCGTCGACGAGTACGCGCGCGGGCACACCCCGAACCCGTGCCTGCGCTGCAACGAGAAGATCAAGTTCGCCGCCGTGCTGGACCGCGCCGTCGCGCTCGGCTTCGACGCGGTATGCACCGGCCACCACGCCCGGCTGAGGCCGGTCGGGCCGGCCACCGGACCCAGGCTCAGCCGGAGCGTGGACCAGGCCAAGGACCAGTCGTACGTGCTCGCCGTGCTGACCAGCGACCAGCTGAGCCGCGCCATGTTCCCGCTCGGCGGATCCACCAAGGACGAGGTGCGCCGGGAGGCGGCGGCCAGGGGACTGGCCGTGGCGGACAAGCCGGACAGTCACGACGTGTGCTTCATCGCCGACGGGGACACCAGGAAGTTCCTGCACGGCCAGCTTGGCGCCGCGCCCGGCCAGATCGTCGACGAGGCGGGCACGGCCATCGGCAGCCATGACGGCTCGTACGGATTCACCATCGGCCAGCGCAGGGGCCTGCGCATCGGCTACCCGGCGCCGGACGGCAGGCCCAGGTACGTCCTTGACATAGAGCCCGCGTCCGGCACGGTGACCGTCGGGCCTGCCGAGTCGCTCGACGTCACCGAGATCGAGGCGGACCGCCCGGTGTGGACCGGCTGCCCGCCGCCCGCCGCGCCATTCGACTGCCTGGTCCAGCTCCGTGCGCACGGCGCCGCCCGCCCTGCCACGGCTTACCCAGCAGACGCCCGCCCGGCAGACGCCCGCCCGGCGGAGGGTCACCCGGCAGAGCGCCGCCCGGCGGACGCCCGCCCGGCCGATGGTCGCCCGGCAGAGCGCCGCACGGCAGAGGGTCACCCGGCGGACGCCCGCCCGGCAACGGCCTCGCTAGCTGGCTCCCGCCCGGACGGCGGGAGCCTGCGGATCAGGCTGCGCGAGCCGGCCCGCGGCGTGGCCAGGGGACAGGCCGCCGTGCTCTACGACGGCGATACCGTGCTCGGCTCCGCCACGATCACCGGCGCCGATCGCACCGGCACCGGCCGGCCGGCCCGCGAGCAGGCTCACGCACGGGCCCGGCCGTCACTCCTGCACCGCGCCCTCGCCAGTGCGCACGATGTATTTCCGGACCACGAAGACGATCGCACCGCACAGGCCTGACCGTCACTCCTGCACCGCGCCCTCGCCAGCGCGCACGATGTATCTCTTGAACACGAGGAACATCACCGCGACCGGGACAATCATCGCCAGGCCGGCAATGGACCGGGAACTGGCGGCCGGCGCCCAGCACCGGAGTCGACGCGGTCGGCCGAGGATACCTGCGTGATCTTAGCCTGCAGCCGGTGCGGTAGCTAGGCTCGGCTGGGTGAGCCAAGAAACGCCGCCTTACCCCTGGCCGGCCGGCAGCGCGACCGG
>Ga0070698_100006924_pt1 | contig 12282 bp, 12 predicted proteins | sample KBSK1502metaG_FD_65477 | JGI IMG/M metagenome (GOLD analysis project Ga0070698, IMG submission 65477) | Corn, switchgrass and miscanthus rhizosphere microbial communities from Kellogg Biological Station, Michigan, USA - KBS K1-50-2 metaG | ecosystem: Host-associated > Plants > Roots >...
TTCGCAGGAACGTGAACCGGAACAGCGGGTACACCGAGAGCGTGTAGAAGCGGTCGCCGTTCTGCCGCGTCCGGTAGAACCCGGCGCTTGCGCCCGCGTCGATCGCGAACACCTTGCGCGTGTGGAAGACGTTCCGCTCGTAGTGCGGCGCGATGCCGAAATCGACCCTGGCGTGGCCGCCCCAGAAGATGGGCACTTTCCTGGAGACGAAGTCGTTCACGGCGTAGCCGGTGCCCGACGAATACTCGACCTGCGCGACCTGCCGCGGGAAGACGAAGCCGGCATCGCGATTGGCGGCAACGCGCTCAGGCGGGAGCGGCCGCATCGTGTACCGGACGCCGGCGGACGAGAACAGCGTGCGCGGCTGGCTGAGGGCCGCGCGGCCGGGCGACAGCGTGACGCCGCCCGTCACGTCCCACGCGTCCGTGAGCCGATACTCGATCCCTCCGCCCGCCAGCACCGATGCGTAGTGCGCGTCGGTGACGACCGGCGCGTCGCCGAGACTGAAGCCCGTGCGGCTCGTGAAGCCGAGGCCGCCTTCGCCGTATGCCGACAGCCGCCCGCGCAGCGGGGCGCGCGCCTTCAGCGTCACCGCGCCGAAGTTCACGCGCACGTGGTGCGCATCGACGTCTCCGGCTCGCACGCCGGTGTAGGTCACGTAGTTCAGCGGCCGCATGTAGCTCGCCTGCGCCGAGACGAATCGAGTGAACTCGTGGCCGAACAGCACCACGCGGACATCGATGCGCGGCACGTCAATCGACGTTGCGTGGAACCCGGGCTGCAGCAGCGTCTGGGAGAACGGCTGATCGATGGCGCCGGCGTTGATTGTGATGTACGAGTTCTGAAGGACCTTCGGATACTGCGTCCGCGTGTCGTCGCCCTGCTGCGCGAACGCGGACGCGCGCGCGCAGACCAGCAGCAGCGCCGCGGCGGCCAGGACGGACTTCAATGAGTCAGCGCGTACAGGAAGGCGTTGATCCCGAGCGCGTAGCCCTTCGGCCCGAACGCCATGAAGTAACGCGGGTCGTCGCCCTCGCGCTCCCACGAATCGCCGATGTCGGTGTTGTGCGTGATCAGGATGATGATCCGGCCGGCGTGGTCGGCAATGGCGCGGATGTGAGGTGTCGCGCTGTCGGCGCCCTGCTCGGACGTCCGTCCACCCGAACGCATGTAGTAACCGATGTTCGGAATCTGCGGGATGTTGCTGACCTCGAACTGCGTCCGAAAAATCGGGTGGTTGTCGGGAATGTCGAAGATCGGATACTCGTCAGCCGGAAACGCGTGCCGGATTTCGCGCACCCAGTGCTCCCACTCGTACGAACCCCAGAAATCGTCCACCCACAGGAAGCCGCCCTTGAGCAGATACGTCCGGAGATTCAAGGCCTCTGACTCATTGATCGAGACCGCGCCGGGAGCCGAAAGAATGACGACGGGACAGCTGGAGAGCTCGGGCCCGCCGAGATTGACCAGCAGATGGTTCGGCTCGTGCTGCGCGTTGAAGCTGACGTTCGCCTTCGTCAGCTCGGAGAACCGGATCGAGAAGTTGATGTCGGCGCGAGGGTAGTCGGTGCGCCAGCTGCCATCCCTGCCGTCGGGAGACTGCCGGTAGACGACACGGCAGTAGTGGAACCGGCCGTCGAAATCCTCCGCCTTCGCGATGCGGCCGGCGCCGAAGCCGAAAAAACCGCCGCGGCCGAACTGCGCCTGAGCCGCGCTGCCGATCAGCAGGCACACGGCCGCCCCGACCAGGACGATGCGACGCCGTGGCATGCGAGGAAGGTGCATCGCTGAGAGTGTAATGCGATATCGTAACGGCGTTCGCGGATGAGGACGATCATGACGACTCGAAGCTTGCGGCCGGCGATCGCACTGATCGTCGCGCTCGCCGCGCCTCTGTCAGGCCAGGAGCCCGCCGAAAAACCGACCGTCGTGGCGGGGCGCTCCAAGATTGCGACCCGGTACGGCATCGTCGCCGCGAGTCAGCCGCTGGCGGCGCAGGCGGGCGTGCAGATTCTCGAGCGCGGCGGCAACGCCGTGGATGCCGCGATTGCGGCCAACGCGGTGATGGCGCTCGTCGAGCCGCACTACAACGGCATCGGCGGCGATCTCTTCGCCATCTACTACGAGGCGCGAACCGGCAAGCTCTATGGCCTCAACGCCGGCGGGTGGGCGCCGGCCGGACTCACACCGGAGTTCCTCAAGGCCAGGGGCATCGCGCGGCTGAGCGGCATCCATACCGTCACCGTCCCGGGCGCCGTCGCGGGCTGGGACGCGATGCGCGCGCGCTTCGGCAAGCTGCCGATGGCGGACTTGATGGCGCCGGCCATCTACTACGCGGACGAGGGATTCCCCGTCACGGACGTCATCGCGGACTACTGGGCTGGCGGCGCCGCGCGGCTGGCTGCCGAGCCGCTCGCGGCGGAAACGTTCCTGCCGAACGGACGCGCGCCGCGCGCTGGCGAGATCTTCAAGAACCCGCGTCTCGCCGGCACGCTGCGCCTGATCGCGCAGAAGGGCGCCGCCGGTTTCTACGAGGGCAAGACCGCCGAAGCGATCGTCGCCATCTCGCGCGTGAAGGGCGGCGCGATGACGCTCGCGGACCTGAAGGAATACAAGCCCGAGTGGGTCGATCCGATCTCGACGACCTACCGCGGCTGGACCGTGTACGAGCTGCCGCCGAACACGCAGGGGATTGCGGCGCTGATGATGCTGAACATCATGGAGCGCTTCCCGATTGCCGAATACGGCTTCCAGACGACCAGCACCGTGCACGTCGAGATCGAGGCGAAGAAGCTGGCCTACGCGGACATGATTCGCTACGTCGCGGACCCGCACTTCTCGAACGTGCCGGTCGCGCCGCTGCTCAGCAAGGAGCACGGCGCCGAGCGCGCGCGCCTGATCGATCCGCGCAAGGCGGCGTGCGACGTGCAGCCGTCGCGGCTGACCGGCCTCACCACGTCGGCCGGCGGCGACACCATCTACCTCTCGACGATCGACCGCGACGGCAACATCGTCTCGTTGATCCAGAGCCTCTACTCGTCGTTCGGCAGCGGCATCGTGCCGCCCGACACGGGCGTCATGCTGCACAACCGCGGCGCGCTGTTCACGCTCGAGCCCGGGCATCCGAACCTGCTTGGCGGGCGCAAGCGTCCGCTGACGACGCTCGTTCCGGCCTTCATGTCGAAGGGCGACGTGAAGATTGGCTTCGGCATCATGGGCGGCTTCAACCAGGCGCAGGCGCACGCGCAGTTCGTCTCCAACGTCGCCGACTTCGGCCTCGACGTGCAGGAGGCGCTCGAGGCCGGACGGTTCACCAAGATCCCGTTCGACGGCTGCGACGTGGACGTCGAGGTGCTGATCCCTGCAAAAACGCGCAGCGAGCTCGAGGCGCTCGGCCACGAGGTGACGGTGATTCCGCAGCGCACCGGCGCGTTCGGCTACGGCCAGGCGGTGATGAGCGACGGCGCCGGCGTGCATTTCGCCGGATCCGAGCCGCGGCACGACGGCGAAGCCATTCCGGAAGCACCGCCCGTCTTCGGTCCAGCCAGGCGCCCGTAGCCTCCGCGCCGGTGTAAGCTGATCGCCCCATGTCGCGCGGCCTGATCGCCTGCCTCGTGCTGTCGGTATTCGTGCCGGTGCGGGCCTCCCAGGACCCGTTTCATGCCGAGCGCAGCGCCGCGCTGGCGCAGGTTGCGTGGGTCGAGCAGGCCTACGCCGAGCGCCTGGGTCCGAAGGGCGCTGAGTGGCGCGCCCACATCGAAAAGGAGGAGCCCGCGCTCACCGGTGCGCTCGACTGGTTCGCGCGCAACGCGGAGGGCGACCAGGCGCTGCGCCTCGCGGTGCCGCTGGCCTACTTCTGGAACTACGAGGGGCGCTCCTCCGAGTCGCGCGAATTGCTGACGAGGATTCTCGCGCTTCCCAGCGCCGCCGCGCTGACCGCGATCCGCGCCAAGGCGCTTCACGACACGGCCACGCTCGCCTTCAACGATCGCGATGAATCCGCCGCGCGCCCGCTGGACGAGGAGAGCCTCCGCATCTACCGCCGTCTGCAGGACGAGTCCGGGATCGCCACGGCGCTTCTCGGGCTCTCACGCATCGCGCTGCGCGATATGGACTATGCGTCCGCGCGCCGCTATGCCGAGGAGAGCGGCGTGCTCAGGCGCGGCCTCGGCGACAAGGCGGGACAGGCGAGCGCCGTCCACATGCTCGCCGCGGTCGCCCGCATCCAGGGTCAGTACGACAAGGCGGCGGAACTGTATCAGTTCAGTCTCGACGCCAATCGCGAGGAAGGCTGGGATCTGACCGTCGCGGCCGAACTGTTCAACCTCGGATACGTGCGGCTTCGCCAGGGGAACATCAGCGCGGCGAAGAAGCTCTTCGCCGAGAGCCTGCAGAAGTATCGCGACCTGCTGGACGAGGCCGGCATCGCGTACGCGTTGACCGGGTTCGCGTCGATTGCCGTGGAACAGAAACAGCCCGTGCGCGCGGCGAGGCTCTATGCGGCGGCCCTCGGCATCCTCGATCACTTCAACGTGGTGTTCGATCCCGACGACCAGCTCGACATCGATCACTACACGGCGAAGCTGCTGACGCTGCTGTCCCCGGCCCTCTTCAGGGCGGCCTCCGACGAAGGGGAGAAGCTTTCGCCGGACCGCGCCATCGCCCTCGCGCTCGAGACACCCTGAAAGTCGATCTCGACATCGTCTACGAAGACCGCGTGCTGGTTGTCGTCAACAAGAGCGCCGGCCTGCTCTCCGTGCCGCTTCCGCGGAAGCAGGAGGCCCCGTCCGTGTACGACCGCCTCGAGCGCTACCTGCGCCCGCAGCGCCGCCGCCCCTTCGTCGTCCACCGGATCGATCGCGACACGTCCGGGCTGGTCGTGTTCGCAAAGGATCCGCGGACGCAGGAGGCATTGAAGAAACAGTTCATCCGCCGCGATCCGGAGCGCGTCTATCTCGCGGTCGTCTACGGGCATCCGCACCCGAAGCACGGGACGTGGCGCGATCACCTCGTCTGGGACAGGAAGACGCTGATTCAGAAGCGAACGCACCCGCGCGACCCGCAAGGTGCGGAGGCGGTGTGCCACTACCGCGTCGTGGAGGAGTTCCGCGACGGCTCGCTCATCGAAGTGCGGCTGGAGACCGGCAAGAGAAACCAGATCCGCATCCAGGCGCGGCTGCGCGGCCACACGCTCGTCGGCGAGCGGAGGTATGTCTACGGGCCGGGAACGCTGAGGCCCGTCGACTTTCCGCGGCAGGCGCTGCACGCATTCAGCCTGGCCTTCCGACACCCCTCCGACCATCGCGAGGTGCGATTCGAGGCGCCGTTGCCCGGCGACCTCCTCGAGCTGCTCGCGCGGCTGCGGGGCGCGGGGGCCTAGGTCTTCTGCTTGCGCCAGCGGGCGCGCGCGGCCTTTCGCGCGATCTCGCGCCGCCGGGCCGGACTCAGCCTCAGCGCGCGCGCGATCCCACCTTTCAACCCTCCGAGGCGGCCGAGCGCCGCCGCATGAGGGTTCTTGAGCGGCACCGGGGTGTTGAGAGCGCCGTCCTGTTCTTCGTGGGGACCTTCACGGAGGGTAGATGTCACGAGGTTTGACCCCAGCCGGAGGGAGAGGAGAGTGTTCCGTCCGACCGGTGCATGATGCACGAGGCGTCCTCAGCGCTCAATACGGGCCGCGTGACAAGGACGACCGAAGAGATCCATCGCGTCCCTTTGGTGCAACATATTTCGCCGGAACTTGATCGGGCACCGGCCTATGCGTGGCTGCCTCGCTCGGTCATGTCCTGCTGAGCGGCGAAAAGCGCGAGCTCCAGGCGGTTCGACAGGCCCAGCCTCCCGAAGATGTTCGTGAGGTGCCGTTTCACCGTGTCTTCGCTGAGCGAGAACTGCTGGGCGATCTGCTTGTTCGAGTGGCCGGCAGCGACCGACGCGATGATTTCCTGCTGCCGAGGCGTGATGTGCGGCTTGCGTGACTGCCCTTCGGCGGCATGGCCGAGGAGGCGCCTGACTGCCCCGACCAGGTGAGCCACGTTTGCGCGGCTGATCCAGTACTCGCCCTCCATGACCTTCCGGATGCCGCGAAAGAGCATGTTGCTGTCGGAATCGTTCTGGATGACGCCGCGCGCGCCGATTTCCAGGGCGCTCACGACGTCGGTCTCGTGACCCCGCTCGGTCATCAGGATCGTCCGCACCTTCGATTCGAGCGCGGCGATCTCGCGCAGCGTTTCCTTCCCATACGCCCCGAGCATCGAACGGCGCAGAAGAAGGACATCGGGTTGCAGGTGCTGCGCGAGCCTGAGCGCTTCCGTGATGGTCGCGGCCTGACCCACAACGAGGAAGTCGGGTTCTCCTTCGAGGAGGCGCTGGATGCCGTCGCGTTGGATCCCCCGGTCGTCGGAAATGAGGATGCGGATTCGCTGAGGTGAAATCGGCATGGTGGTCGATGCTCCGGAGCCTGAACAATCGATCCCGCGTCGGACGTCTTCGCGAGCGGCGGTCGCGCTGGGGACGCACAAACCGGTCGTGCTTGAGCGGTGATGCAAGGCGCGATCCGGGACGTGCCGCTTGACGATGGGTCGCTCAGCACGCATTCTCGACGCGTGACCGTCGGTGAAATGCCCGTGGTGGACATCCGGCGAAGCGGGCCGGAGGACTTCGACGGTTTCTACGACTGCTTCGCGGAGATCTGCCGCGAACGGCGTTTCCTGGCGCTGGTCGAACCGCCGCCGAAGGAACAGTCGCGCGCGTTTCTCGAGGACGCCCGGCGGCACGGGATGGTCCAGTACGTCGCCACCGCCGGCGCACGCATCGTCGGATGGTGCGACGTGGTCCCACATCGGTGGGAAGGGTTCCGTCATGGCGGACGGCTCGGGATGGGCATCGCCCGGCAATTCCGCGGCAACGGCATCGGCTGGCGCCTGCTCGACGCCACGGTACGCGGTGCGCGCGACGCCGGGCTGTCGCGCGTCGAGCTCGAGGTGTTCAGCTCCAACACGAATGCGATCCGCCTCTACGAGCGGTACGGGTTCGTGCGCGAAGGTCTCCACCGCAAGGGGCGCATCATCGATGGCCAGGTCGAGGACCTGGTGATGATGGGCCTGCTGCTGGACGACTAGACCGATGGCGTTCCGCCGGCAGCTGATCGATTTGCTCTCCGACGAGTTCCGGTCCGCCTCATCGCTCGCGCGCGAGCTCGGCCTGACGCGCGGCGACATCGAAGATGACCTTCGGCACGCGCTGCGCTCCGCGCGCGCGGCCGGTCACGACCTCGAGGTTGTGCCGGCGCGGTGCAAGTCGTGCGGCTTCGTGTTCGGCGAAGACAAGCTGCTCAAGCCCGGGCGATGCCCGGCGTGCAAAGGTTCGCGCCTGCTCGAACCGATGATCCGGATTCGCCGGAGCGCGACATGAGACCGCGCTCGTGGCGTGGAGCGCGTTGAGGCTTGCACCAAAGAGCGATTGACGCGCCCCGGCGCGACCACGCATTCTCAGGGCTGGATGTACGAAGGCCGGCACGCTCCGCTCGCGCCGCGCGCGGTGTTCAGACGCCGCGTGATTCGCCACTTCGGCGTCGCGATCATGCTGATCGGCGGCTCGCTTGCCATCGGCATGATCGGCTACCACTATCTCGAGAAGATGGACTGGATTGACGCGTACCTCAATGCCGCGATGCTGCTGGGCGGCATGGGGCCGGTCAAGCAGGACCTCGAACACTATTGGACGAAGGTGTTCGCCGGCCTCTACGCCCTGTACTCGGGCATCATCGTCATCGCGGCGGCGAGCATCATGCTCGCGCCGGTGTTCCACCGCTTCATTCACCGTTTTCACCTGGAAGAAGAGAAGAAGGGTCGAACGCGATGAGCCAGGAGCTCTGGACGAAGGTGGACGAGTACATCAACAGCGTCACGATTGCCCCTGACGCGGCGCTCGAGGCGGCGTCGGCGGCCGCCGTGGCCGCGCAGCTGCCGCCGATCAGCGTGACGCCGGCGCATGGAAAGCTGCTGCACCTCATGGCGAGGGCGCACGGGGCCAAACGTATTCTCGAGGTCGGCACGCTCGCCGGCTACAGCACCATCTGGCTGGCGCGCGCCGTCGCCCCGGGCGGCCGCGTGATTACGCTCGAGGCCAACGCCATGCACGCGGACATCGCACGGGCCAACATCGAGCGGGCCGGGCTGACGGGGATCGTCGAGGTGCGCCTCGGCAACGCCCTGGATTCGCTGCCGCAGCTCAACGCCGAGCCGCAGCCGCCGTTCGACTTCACCTTCATCGACGCCGACCGCACCAATCTGGCCGAATACTTCGACTGGGCCGTCAGGCTCTCGCACCCCGGCAGCGTCATCATCGTCGACAACGTCATCCGGAAGGGCGGCGTCATCGACCCGTCGAGCGACGATCCAAACGTCAAAGGCGTGCGCCGCTTCAACGATCGGCTGAAGGGTGACACGCGCGTGACCGCGACGATGGTGCAGACGGTCAGCGCGAAGGGGTACGACGGCTTCGCGATGGCTCTCGTGCTGTGACGCGCGGCGAGCTGGTGCGTTCCTCGCCGGATCCACTGTCAGTGGAGCGCGTTGCTCACTGACACGTCTCCTACCTTCCCGGTGAGCAACCGGATGCGCGCGCGCGACTGAATCCGCTCGAGCATAAACATCTGCACGCCGTCGCGAGTGCCGCGCGGCCGTCGCGGACCGCGTCCATACGCCGTTTGCGACCCGTGCTTTACCGGCATTCAAGTTGCTCCACCCCGAATCGCCCGCGGAAGTTGAATCGCGCGCCGACAGGACGGACCAAGGTTACACGGCGCGGCTACACACCGCTTAATGAACAGGAGGCGATCGCAATGTGGACCTTCCCCTCCCATTGCAGTAACCGGATGTTTGCGGTCCGGCGACAGCAGAACCGTTCGCACACCGCAGCGATGATCCTGGCGGCAGGATGCACTCTCCTCAGCGGGACCGCGCTGGCCCAAACCCCGCTCTCGACGGTCACCACGATCACGAGCACGCCTCAGGCGCGGCTCATCGAGTGGGATCTGCCACCACAGAACGACGTCGCTCCCGGCGCGATGGTTGTCGACACTCAAGGCGACGATCGCAATCGCATCTGGTTCGTGACCCGGTCGGGCGCTCCGCCGCACGCGTACCGCATGGACTTTCCGTCGTCGTTGATGAAAGGGAATGCGCGCTGGACGTCGTGGGAGCTCAGCAGGTTCGCAGTCACCACGGGCGGCATCGCCGACAGGAGGATTCGTCCGTCGAAAGATCGCCGCTTCGTGTTCGTGCGCACGATCGCCGTGAATCCGCAAGGAGGTGTGGTCACAACGCTCGAGCGCATCGACACCGGGAACTGTTCTGGAACGCCGCAGACATGCGAGCGGCTGGTATGGACCACAACGTTCAATGAAACCGTTCTCGAACTCAACGTATCGGACGTCGCGATCGACGACTCCAACAACGTATTCACAACCCACTCGCCTCACAATGATCCTGCGTCGAGCTACGTCGAGCGTTTGACTCCTGGCTCTCCGAGCACTGCCGACGCGGCCGTCACCCGCTGGACGGTGGACGGAGGCGCGGGCTTGTGCAGCGGCTCCACGTCCGACCCATGCGTGGCGGGAATCGCCGCGCATCCGTCCAATCGCTCCCTCGTGTACTTCTCCGCCGAAACGGCCAATGCAATTGGCGAGCTCAACACCACGACGAACAAAATAAGACTGTGGTCGCTGGCGGCACTCAGCACGGCGTCGTGCACGACGCCGCCCTGCGCGCCGATCGATGGTCCGAGACAACTGCACATCGATCGTTCGGGGAAAGTATGGACCGTGACGCGGAGCGGTCATCTGGTCAGCCTAAGGCCTAACAACAACCTGATGACAGCGCACCTCATGCCGAGCGCCGATGTGGCGGACCCCTTCGGCGTGGCGCCCGATGACGACGTCGTCGGGTACACGAATGCGGGGACCAACAAGGTGGGCATGCTGATTCCGCGCGCAAAGGCCTTCGTCATCACGCCGGCTACGCCGCTGGCCGTCGATCGCGTGGATACCACCGCGAAGCCGAGTCCCGAACGTGCGGTCGTCGCGAGCGCGCCGGTCTCGCCGAACGGAAAAACCGTCCCCGCCCAAGTCACGAGGAACCCTGACGGCACCTACGTCGAGGCGCTGATCGACGTGGGCAACAATTCCTTCACTCCGCTGGGCATCACGCCGGCCAAGGCCAAGGCCGAGGGGACGTTCTTCTACACTGTAGGGTTCAGCGAGGGAGCCAACCGGGTTGGATTTGTGCGCTTGCCGCGGGCGAAGGAGAAACTGAAGCAGCCGCGCGATGACGACGACCGAGATGACGGATGGACCGGGGAGGATCACTGGCACGACTGGCACGACCACGCCAACAGCAACGATGACGATGATGATGGCATTGCGAACGGCCAGGACAGCCCGTCCGGGCAGGAAACCGTCAGCGGCGGCGACATCACACCCCTGGCGAGCGGACAGACCGTTGACTACACGATGACCGCGTCGCCGACCACGCTCGCGCTCATCGCTATGGCCGAGGCCGACGATCCGCTCGCGCAGATCGGCATCGACGTCTTCAACGCGCAGGGGCTGCTCGTGGCGAGGTCGGCACCGGCGCTCGGCATCGCGGTCGCGCAGGTCGCGCTTCCCTCTGCAGGTGCCTATACGTGGCGCGTGCGGAATTACGGCGGCGCGGTCAACTACACACCGAGCAGCATCGTTCGCGAACCGCCACTGCCGCTGGAACTGGTCCCGTAGCGTGCGTGAGGAGGGGAGGCCTCAGCCTCCCCCCTCACTTCCCTTGCGCTACCTCGAAACCGTTATAACGACGTTGTCTGCGGTCTGGTTGCTGCGCGTGTAGTAGTTCACGACCGCGAAGCCGATTGTGTAGCTCTTCGACGTCGCCGTTCCAAGGTTCACCGACCAGTTGAGCGTCGCGGTGCCGGTGGTGGTGCCCGGCCCGACGAGCGCGTTGACGGTGGCGGTTCCGATGGCCGTGTTCGTCGCGCGGTCGATGAACTGCACCTGCGCGTTTCGAATGTCGCCTGCAAACGCGTCAAACGCGGCATCGCCTACCATCGCGGAGATGTCCTTGACGGTGACGGTCAGCGGAATGACGCCCGTGGCCGAACCGCCCAGCGAGTAGGAGGTTCTGTCCAGCCCGGCAAGGCGTGCGTCCTCGCGCACGATGTTCACCGACTTGCCTGCCGGCGCCGTCACCGTGAAGTTCGGATTGACGAACGCCGCGGTGACGATGTGCGTGCCGGGTTTCATCTGGCCCGTCGGCGTCGGCTCCAGGAGCTGACCCGTCCAGACCGCCTTGTAGGTCGTGGACGTGGCCGGATCGCCGACCACGACCAGCGGGACCGTTACGGGCGTCGGGCTGCCGACCTGCTGGCTGCCGACGAAGAAGTTCACGCCGGCTGCCGGTTGTCCAGGAGCGCTCGAGGTCACCGTCACCGTGAACGTGTCCTGATCGCTGTACTGCGGCTGCAGGTTGGAGACGGCGAGCGTCGAGGTGGCGGTGGCTGCCGCCGGGTTGATCACGAAGGTGCCGCTCGCCGAGCCCTGGTAGTTGCGGTCGTTGATCGTTGCCGTGACCGGGTAGCTGCCCGCGTTGGTCTGCGGCGCGCCCGTCCAGTCAACGGCGAGCCCCGCCGGCGTCGTCGTCGCGGTCGGCGTCAGCGGCGTGCCGGTGAAGGCCCTGGTCAGGCTGCTCAGCGTCACCGTCGCCGCGGCCTTGTTGATCGTCAGCGGCGCCGGCGTAGACGAGCCGCCCGCGTTGTTGCCGTCGCCGGTCGTTGACGCCACGACCGTGTAGCTGCCCGCATTGGCCGGCGCCGTGGCGGTGGGCCCGTAGACGGTCGTACCGGTCCCGGCGTAGCTCAGCGTGACGGGAAGCGATTCGCCGCGGCCACCGGTCGCTGAGCCGCTGCCGGCCTGCGCGGCGCCGTTATACGTGAAGCTGCCGCCGGTCGCCGACACCGACGCGGTGGCCTTCGTGATCGTGAAGTTGGCAGTGTTGTAAGTGACCGTGTAGTTGTCGAGCACGGTGCCCGGCGTCAACGTCGCGCTGATCGCGTACGGACCGCCCGCGACGGTTTCCCCGGCGACGCGGCTGTAGCTGGCGGTCACGCTGTCGCTGGCCAGGAAGCCGGCGAGCGTACCGGTCAGGGTCGGATCAGCCGTGCCGTAGATCTTCGACGCGGCATTCGGCGTCACCGACGCCGTCGCCTTCGTGATGGTGAAGGCGGCCGTGTTGTAGGTGA
>Ga0070698_100006925_pt1 | contig 12281 bp, 8 predicted proteins | sample KBSK1502metaG_FD_65477 | JGI IMG/M metagenome (GOLD analysis project Ga0070698, IMG submission 65477) | Corn, switchgrass and miscanthus rhizosphere microbial communities from Kellogg Biological Station, Michigan, USA - KBS K1-50-2 metaG | ecosystem: Host-associated > Plants > Roots >...
GAGGAGAGCGTCTCGGCGATGAAGCTCGTGTAATTGGCCAGGACCGGATCGGTGATGTCGGTGACCACCCGCAGCTCGGCCTGCTTGCCGGACTCGATGGCGGTGAGTGGATCGGCCGGCACCTCGATCACGATGTCGGCCTGGTCGGCCCGAAGGCGCTGCTCCGCCGCCGGCCGATCGGTCATGACGTCGATGACGTGGATGCCGCGGACATTCAGGTCCTGGTACGTCGCGACGTCGGTCGGGAGCTTCGAGGCGGGGTCGACGACGACGATCGCCGCGAGGTCGCGCTTGATGCCCTGGTAGCCCAACCCGAAGACGGCGAGGATCAGGAACGGCCCGAGGATCAGGCTGACCACGGCACCGGGCCGCCGCATGACCTCGATGATCTCCTTGCCCACCACGGCGAGGATTCGGACCACGAGCTTGAACAAGCCCATCAGGCCGCGGCCCTCGTGCCCGGCGCGGCCTCGTCCGTCGAGTCAGCCGGTGGCGGCGGCGTGCCCGCCGCCGACCGCGAGCGCTCCACGAGCGATGTGAAGACCTCCTCGAAGGTTGGCCGCAGCTCCCGGACGGCCTCGACCTCCGCGCCCGACTCGACCACCGCCGCGACCGCGTCGGGCGTCGCTGTTCCGGCGTTGTCGACGATCAGCCGGAAGGTTCGCGGGCCGGTCTGGTGCACGCCGCGAACCCCCGGAGCCTCGCGCAATGTGGCGGCGTCGTACAGGCCGCGCATGGTCACCTCGACAACCTCTCCGCCGACGGCATCGCGCCGGAGCTCGTCCGGCGTTCCGTAGGCGACGAGCCGGCCCTCCGACATGAGCGCGACGCGGTCGCATTCCTCGGCCTCGGTCACGTACTGCGTGGTCACGAGGGACGTCACGCCAGCGTCGCGGAGCCTGTGGATCTCGTCCCAGACCGTCCGGCGCAGCATCGGATCGATGCCAGCGGTTGGCTCGTCGAGGATGAGCAGGTCCGGCTCATGGACCATCGCCGCGGCGAGCTCCAGCCGGCGCTTCATGCCGCCGGAAAGCTGGTTCGCGCGGCGGCCGCGGACGTCCCACAGGCTCAGCAGCTTGAGCACGGCCCGGCGCCGCCGCCAGCGTCGCCACAGCAAGAGGCCGTACACGGCCGCCGCGAAGTCGACGTTCTCGCTGACGCTGAGGTCGGGATAGAGGCTGAACAGCTGGGGCATGCAGCCGATCCGCTCGCGCGTCCGCCGGTGGAACGCATTTGGCCGCTCGCCGAGGACCTCGACCACCCCCGCGGTCGGGCCGAGCGAGCCGATGATCATCCGGATCGTCGTGGTCTTGCCCGAGCCCGACGGCCCGACGAGCCCGACGACCTCGCCGGTGGGGATCTCGAGATCGAGCCCCGCGACGGCAAGCGTTCCGTTGAAGCGCCGCGTGACGCCCGCCATGCGAACGGCGACCGACGATTCGATGGTGGCCCTCCTTCACGCGTGTGCATGCGGGCCTGTGCCCGCCGCCGCTCAGCCTGCCCGCGATGCGATTGCAGGCGGACCCGCGTCGGGTCGCGCCACGGCGACGGGTACGTTGCGGCGAGACGGGCGCTCGCTGCGTGGGCTCGGCTGTCTGGGCGTCGGCCCGGGGCCCGCCACCTACACTCGCCCGAATGGGACGGGGCCTGTCGACGCTCGTGCTGGGCGTCGTCGGCATCGGTGCCTTCCTGTCCGGCCTCGAGCTGATGATCACCGCGGTCGCACTGCCGGCGATCGTGGTCGATCTCGCCGACTGGACCGAGCTGCGGGCCGCATCCTGGATCATCAACGGCTACCTGCTCGTGTCGATCGTGGTCATGCCGCTCGCCGGGCAGCTCGCCGATCGGCACGGCGTGCGGCGGGTGTTCCTCGCGGGGCTCGCGATCTTCGTGGCGGGCTCGGTCCTCGCCGGCCGCGCGACGGGCCTCGGCGACCTGATCGCGTCCCGGCTCGTGCAGGCGATCGGCGGCGGCAGCCTGATCCCGGTCGCCACGGCGGCTGCGTCGCACCTGTTCGCGGGGGCGGCGCGACCGCGGGCCCTCGGCGCCGTCGGTGCGCTCACGTTCCTGGGCATGGCCGCGGGGCCGTTCGCCGGCGCCTGGATCATGCAGTCGATCCACCCGGCGGCCGCGCTCGAGGCGGCTGGCGTCAGCGGCGCGCTCCTCGACGCCCTGGCCGATCCGTGGCGCTACGTCTTCTACCTCAACGTCCCGATCGGGATCGCCCTGCTCGCGCTGGGCTGGGCGGCCACGAGCGGCTGGAGCGAGGCGCGGCGGGCGAGCCGCCTCGACCTCCCGGGCGCCTTCGCCGCGTCGATCGGGCTGGCGTGCCTGCTCCTCGGGCTCACGCTGGCCGGCAGCGAGCCCCTGGCCGGGGTCTCGGTCGAGCCGGCGGTGCTCAGCGGGGGCCTGGTGATCCTCGCCGCGGTGGCATTCACCGTCGCCGTGGTCGTCGGCCGGCGCCGCGCCGAGCCGTTCATTGCGCCGGCGTGGTTCCGCGCGCCGGCATTCACGTCCGCGACGCTTGTCTCGCTCCTGACCGGCTACGGCTTCGCGACCGCGATCATCGGCGGTGCGGTGTTCGTCGACCGCGTCCTCTATGGCGGGCCGGACATGCAGCGGGTGGCACTCGGCTCGCTGGCGGCCGCGACCGCGGTTGGCGCGCTCGCCTCCGGCCTGATCCTCCGGGTCATCGGCCCGCGCCTCACCACGCTGGCGGGGCTCGCGGCGGCCACGCTGGCCCTGGTCCGGATGGCGGGCTGGCAGCCGGAAACGTCGCTCCCCGATGTCGCGGCATGGCTGGCCCTCTTCGGCCTCGGCTTCGGTCTCACCGTGACGCCGCGGTCGGCGGCCGCGGTCGAGGCGCTGGGCCCCAAGGCCTACGGCGTCGCCTCGGCAGCCGTGACGGTGGCGCGCATGATCGGGATGGCAATCGGCCTCGCGGCGCTGACGGCCTTCGGCTCGACCATCATCGACGAGCTGTGGGCGGCGATCCGGGCGACGCCGGAGGCGTACAAGGCGTTCATCCCCGAGGAGCTGCGCAACCGCGCGTTCAACGACGGGCTGGTCGTGCAGGCACTGGAGCAGTGGGCGAGCAGCGAGGCGGCGCGGATCCTCGTCGGCGTCTTCCTGGTAGCCGCCGCGGTGATGGCCGTCGCGGCGCTGCCAGCATTGCGGCTGTCGTCAGGCGCGCCTGGGGCGCCGGCCACGGGGCTGCCCAGCGAGCTGCCCGGCTAGGCTGCGCCGGTCGCGCCGGGCTGGCCCTGCCCGGGCCGTCCCTCACACCTCGCGGCAGATGCGCGGATGCGCCTTCGGGTGGGCCGCGGCCGGGTCGGTCGGCTCGGAGGACAGGTAGTCGGCGACGACCTGGAGCTTCGGGAAGCTGTTGTTGATGCCCTCGGACGTCTGCAGGAAGAGTCGCTCGAACGTTGTGTCGAACGCGTCATTGAGCGAGTGCTGGTGGCGCCGGACCTCGGTGATCGTGTACAGGAACAGCCAGCTGTCGCTCGTGTAGACCTCGACCGTCATGCCCAGCATCCGCGCCCCGTTGTTGTGCAGCGACGCGGTCAGCAGCGGCAGGAACATGCCGGTCCGTGCGTGGGCGTAGATGTACGTCGCCCGGCCTTCTCCGGGTTGGCCAAGCTCCGGCAGGTAGAGCGCGACGTCGCACAGCGGGAAGAGGCCGACATCGTCGGGCTGGAGGAGCACCGGCAGGTCGATGTCGAGGCGACGGATGACGACCCGGGTCGCGACCCGACCCGGCGGGAAGGTCGGCGATGCATCTGGTTCGCTCGTGGCGCCGGGCAGGACGAGGCCCGGGTCGATCGAGGGCAGCGGCGCATAGGACGGGAGCGCGCGCGCGTCGGGTGGCTGCTCGACGGCGCTCGTGAACGAGAGCAGGCCGCTGGCCAGCAGCGAGACGCCGATCGCGGTCAGCAGCGCCGGCAGCAGGCGCAGGCGCAGCCGGAGCCAGATCGAGTCCACGGGCGGGACTCTAGCAAAGGACCCCGGTGCGCTCGGTCGACCAGAGCGCCGCGCAGCGCGGCGAACCGTCGACGTCGCCGCGCGATCAGCCGCCGATGGCTGCCGCGGCCCGCTCCACGAACGTCAGGAATGGTCCCGGGACGAGGCCCAGCACGACCGTGAGGACGCTCGCGACTGCGAGACCGCCCCACAGCAGCCGGCCGTGCTCGAGCGGCACCTGCTCGGCGCGCGGCTCGCGCATGAACATGTAGACGACGACGCGCAGGTAGTAGAACGCGGCTGCGGCGGCATTGAGCACGGCGACGACCGCCAGCACATCCAGCGCGGTCCAGCCATCCTGGCCGGCCTGGACGGCGGCGAGGATCACATAGGCCTTGGCGAAGAACCCGGCCGTTGGCGGGATGCCGGTCAGGGACAGCAGGAACAGGGTCATCAGGATCGCGAGCCACGGCTCGCGCCGTCCGAGCCCGGCGAAGGTGTCCAGCCCCGAGGTGACCCCGGCCCGGCGCTGGATCGCGGCCACGACCGCGAAAGCGCCGAGGTTCATGAACGAGTACGCCGCGCCGTAGTAGAGCAGCCCCTGCAGGCCCTCGATTCGGCCTGCGGCGAACGCCGCCAGCCCGACGAGCATGTACCCGGTGTGCGCGATGGACGAGTAGGCGAGCATCCGTTTGACGTTCGTCTGGGTCAGCGCAACGAGGTTGCCGAGGGTCATCGTCAGCACGGCCAGGACGATCACCACCTGGAGCCAGTCCTCGCGGAGCGGGCCGAGAGCGTCCACGAACAGTCGCAGGATCAGCGCGAACGCGCCGACCTTCGGACCGACCGAGAGGTAGCCGGTGACCGGCGTCGGCGAGCCCTGGTACGCGTCCGGGGTCCAGTAGTGGAACGGGACCGCGGCGATCTTGAAGGCGACGCCGGTGGTCATGAACCCGAGGCCGAGGACGAGCGCGGGCGAGAGCCCGCCGCTCGCGATCGACGCGGTCAACGCGTCATGCACGCCGCTGATGTTGGTCGTGCCCGTCGCGCCCCAGGTGAAGGCGAGTCCGAACAGGAAGATCGCCGAGCTGAACGAGCCGAGCAGGAAATACTTGATCGCGCCCTCGGTGGAATAGCCGTCGGTCTTGTGGTAGCCCGCGAGCATGTAGCCGGGCAGGACCATGAGCTCGAGGGCGATGAACAGGACCAGCAGGTCGGCCGACGCCGAGATGAGCATCGCGCCAGTCATCGCGAACAGCAGCACGACGGCGAACTCGGCGACGGGCAGGCCGCGCGGCTCGAGGTAGTCCGGCCCGAACACGATCGTGAACGCCACGATCGCGACGAACAGCAGGTCCAGGAACGTGGTCAGCCCGTCGACGACGTACCCGTCGCCGAATGCCGTGCGCGGACCGGCGGCTGCGAGGTTGCCGGTGGTCAGCGTCAGCAGCGCCACGATGGCCAGCCCGATCAGGCTGACCGCGAGCACGGGGCCGCGCCGGCCGGGCGCGACGAGGTCCGCGATCAGCACCGCGATCGCGACGCCGACGCCGGCGACGAAGGGCGCGATCGTGACCAGGTCGTCGATGCTCACGAGGCGCTGCCCTCGACGGGCGTCAACGCGCTGCCAGGCTCACCTGTCCCGGCCCGGCCCGGCCGAAGGGCGACGAGGCGCGCGCCGACGATGGCGACGACGAGCCCGAGCCCGATCGCGACCCACAGCGGATCGACCACGATGGCCGTGCCCGCGTTGACGGAGGCGAGCGCGCTCGCGACCGGCGCCTGGATCAGGTCGAGCAGGATGCCCGGGAACAGTCCGAACACCACCACCAGCGCGCCGAGCGGTGCGAGGGTGAGGATCTCGGTCGGCGTCATGTCGGAGAGGTGGTGCCCCAGCCCGAGCAGGAACGGCGACGGCTCGTTGAGCACGACCCGCTGGTACATCCACAGCAGGTAGGCCGCGGCGAGGATCATGACGAACGTGGCGATCGCCGCGACCCACGGATTCGCAACGAACGTGCCGACGAGGGTCAGGAACTCGCCCACGAAGCCCGACAGCGCGGGCAGGCCGGCCGAGGCGAACACGAAGAAGCCGAGGACCGCGGCATACACGGGGGTGAGCGCCGCCAGTCCTCCCATCTTGGCGATCGTGCGGTCGTGGGTCCGCTCGTAGATCACGCCCACGAGCAGGAACAGGGCGCCCGTGATCAGGCCGTGGTTGATCATCTGCAGGATCGCGCCGTCCAGCGCCTGGCCCTGGAACACGAAGATGCCCAGGGTCACGAAGCCCATGTGGCTGACCGACGAGTAGGCGACCAGCTTCTTCAGGTCGGGCTGGACCATGGCCACGATCGCGCCGTAGATGATCGCGATCAGGCTGAGCACGATGATCAGCGGCGCGTAGGTGTGCGACGCGTCGGGGTACAGGGTCAGGCTGTACCGGATGAAGCCGTAGCCGCCGAGCTTCAGCAGCACGCCGGCGAGGATGACGGAGCCCGCGGTCGGTGCCTCGACGTGCGCGTCGGGGAGCCACGTGTGGAACGGGAACATGGGCACCTTGATCGCGAAGGCCAGGAAGAACGCGGCGAAGGCGAGCAGCTGCAGCCCGTCGGCGAAGCCGGTCGTGCCTGCATAGGCACGCAGCGCCTCGTAGTCGAATGCGCCGGCCCACGCACCGCCGTGGGCGCTCTGGTACGCGAACGCGGTGGCGAGGATCGCCACGAGCATCAGCAGCGACCCGACGAGGGTGTACAGGACGAACTTGATCGTCGCGTAGATCCGGTTGCTGCCGCCCCAGATCCCGATGATCAGGTACATCGGGACGAGGACGACCTCCCAGAAGATGTAGAAGAGGAAGGTGTCGAGGGCGAGGAACACGCCGAGCATCCCGACTTCCAGGATCAGGAACGAGATCATGTATTCCTTGACCCGGACCTGGATCGGGCCAAAGCTCGCAAGGATGCTCACCCAGGTCAGGGTGGTGGTCAGGATGACCAGGGCGAGCGAGAGCCCGTCGATGCCGAGCTTGTACTGGATGCCGAACGCCGGGATCCAGTCGCGCGCCTCCCTGAGCTGGAACGTCCCGGCGGCGGCATTCGGGTCGAGGTTGAGCGCCACGAGGAGGGACACGACCCACGTCGCGACCGAGGTGGCGAGCGCAAGCTGGCGCGCCCAGCGGACCGGCGCGAAGCCGATGGCCAGTGCCCCGACGAGGGGCAGGAAGATGACCGCGGTGAGCCAGATGCCCTGGTTCATCGTCTACCGGCCCAGGATCACGAAGTACGAGCCGGCCATCGCGATCAGCCCGAGGGCGATGCCCAGCGCGTAGTTCTGCACGCGCCCTGTCTGGACGCGAGCGAGGTCGGTGCCGCTGCGCCGCGTCAGCGCGCCGATGCCGTTGACGATGCCGTCGACCACGTTCCGATCGAACCAGGCACACGCGTTCGCGAAGCGCCCGCCGATCACCACGAACAGCAGGTTGTTGATGTCGTCGAACCACCACTTGTTGGCCGACGCCCGGTACAGGAACCAGAGCCGTTTCGTGAGGCTCGTGACCAGCGCCGGCCGACCCGGCAGGCGGAGCGCGCCGAGCTCGACGCCGAACAGGCGCCAGGCGACGAGCACGCCCGTCACGGCGACGGCGATGCTGACGAGGATGAGCACGCCGTCGATGCCGCCCAGGTTGAACGCCGCTTCCTCGCGGCCGAGGAGCTCCTGGCCGTGCTCGAAGATCGGCGCCAGCCAGCCCGCGAGCAGGCCCTCGCCGTGCTGGCCGAAGAGCGGCCCGAGCGGTGGACCCGGCCACGACAGGATCGCGCCGAGGACGACCGACGGGATCGCCAGGAGCCAGAGCGGCCCGGTCATGACCCGCGGCGACTCGTGGATCTTCGGCTCGACGGCCTTATCGACCCGGCTCTGGCCCCAGAAGGTCAGCCCGATGAGCCGGAACATGTAGAACGCGGTCAGGACCGCGACGACGACGCCGATCGCCCAGACCCAGGTGAAGCCCAGCTTGTAGGACTCGCCGAGGATCTCGTCCTTGCTGAAGAAGCCGGCCAACGGCGGGATCCCGGAGATGGCGATCGCGCCGATGAGCATCGTCCAGTAGGTCTGCGGGATCTTCTTCGCCAGACCGCCCATCTTGCGCATGTCCTGCTCCTCGTGGACGGCATGGATCACCGACCCCGAGCCGAGGAACAGCAGGCCCTTGAAGAAGCCATGGGTCATGAGGTGGAAGATCGCCGCGGTGAACGCGCCGACGCCGAGCGAGGCGAACATGTAGCCGAGCTGGCTCAGCGTCGAGTAGGCAAGCACCCGCTTGATGTCGGTCTGGGTCATCGCGATCGAGGCCGCCAGGATCGCGGTGAAGATGCCGATCGCCGCGACCACGACCATCACCTGCGGCGCGCTCGCGAAGATCGGGTTGGCCCGGGCCACGAGGTACACGCCGGCGTTGACCATGGTCGCGGCGTGGATCAGGGCCGACACGGGGGTCGGGCCCTCCATCGCATCCGGCAGCCAGACGTGGAGCGGGAACTGGGCGCTCTTGCCGACGGCGCCGGCGAAGATGAACAGCGCGATCAGCCAGATCGGGATCGGGAAGGGCGCGAAGGTCTGCGACGTCAGGACGCCGATCGAGTCGCGGATGTTGAGCGTCCCGGTGTCGACGAAGATGGCCATGATCCCCAGGGCGAAGCCGACGTCGCCGACGCGGTTCGTGATGAACGCCTTCTTGCTCGCTTCCGCGGCGGTCCGCTTGCGATACCAGAAGCCGATCAGCAGGTAGCTGCACAGGCCGACGCCTTCCCAGGCCACGAAGACGACGAGCCAGCTGTCGGCCAGGACCAGCAGCAGCATCGAGACCATGAACAGGTTGAGGTAGGCGAAGAAGCGCCAGTAGCCCGGGTCATGGCGCATGTACCCGATCGAGTACACGTGCACCAGCATCCCGATCGTCGTGACCACGATCAGCAGTACCGCCGTCAGGTTGTCGACGAGGAACCCGACGCTGACGGCGAATGGCTGGTCCGCGCCCGTCAGGTGGTAGCCGGGGATCCACTGCCAGAGCGTGACCGCGACGGTGTGCTCGCCGCCGCTGCCGAGGACGCTCGCGACGACGACCATCGCCGCCAGCCACGACAGCACGACGGCGCCAACCGGCGCCCAGAACGCGTCGAGCCCGAGGCGGCGCCCGACCGTGGCCGAGACGATGAAGCCGGCCAGCGGCAGGGCGATGATCAGGACGACGAGCACCTGCTCCAGGCTCACGCAGCCGGCCTCATCGGCGCATCGCGTCGTACTCGTCGACGAGCGGCGTCTTGCGGTTGCGGAAGATGGCGATGACGATCGCCAGGCCGACGGTCGCCTCCGCCGCGGCGACGGCGATCACCAGCAGCGCGATCACTGCGCCGTCGCCCTTGAGGTTCGGGATGAACGCGCCGAAGGCCACGATCGCGAGATTCACCGCGTTGAGCATCAGCTCGATCGACATCAGCATCGAGATCGCGTTCCGACGGGCGAGGAAGCCGAACGTGCCGATGGCGAACAGCGCACCGGAGAGCGTGAGGTACGTGTTGAGCTGCTCGGCGATGCCCATCAGCCCGCGTCCTTCTCGCGCTTGGCGAGGAACACGCCGCCGATGACCGCGGCGAGGAGGAGCACGCTCACCGCCTCGAAGGCAAGGACGTAGCTGCCGAAGAGCAGGTTGGCCAGGTCCTTCGTCGCGACGCGCACGGCCGCGCTGACCGCGCCCCAGTTCGTGCCTGCCGCCGCGATCGAGACCAGGACCGCGACGATGATCGCGGCGATCGCCGCCGGCGCAGCCTGGGTCTGGAACACCAGCCGATTCGAGCCGACCTTGTCCTGGGTCAGCATGATCGCGAACAGGATCAGGACACTGATCGCGCCGATGTACACGATCACCTGCGTCGCGGCGACCATCACCGCGCCAAGGCTCACGTACAGCCCGGCGAGAGCGAGGAAGCACACGATCATCGCCAGGCCGCAGCGGATGATGTCGCGCATCGTCACGACCGCGATCGCGCTGGCGAGCATGAGCGTCGCCAGGCCGGCGACGAGCGCATCGTTGAACGTGCCGCCGAGCAGGATCAGGACGAACAGCGCGGGCGTTGTGACGATGGCACCCGCCACGGCCGCCGCGATGAGGTAGAGCCAGGCCCGCATCGCTCGGCTACTTCAGGTGCGCTTGGGTGGCCCCACCGGAGCCGACCTCTGCGGGGCCGCCATGGTGCCCGTTGCCGGAGTCGCCGTTCCGCGAGAGCGTCGCCGGCAGCACCGTCAGCAGCCGGTCAGATGAGACGAACCGGCCCGCTTCGATCGCGCGCTGCAGCCAGTCGCGCTCCTTGCGGATGTAGGTGACCTCGGTCTCCCGGTCAACCTGGGCCATGGCCATGAGGTCGATCATCGGCTCGGCCCGGCTCGAGTGGGCGAGCTCGAACTCGCCGCCGTCGCGCAGCGCGTCGTACGGGCAGGCATCGACGCAGATGCCGCACAGGATGCAGCGGCTCTCGTCGACCTCGTACTTCTGGAGAACGCGCGGCTTGGGCATCAGGGCGCCGGTCGGGCACGTCTCCGCGCAGCGGCCACAGGACACGCACGGCGTGTCGTTGAGGCTCATGTCCAGCGGCGTCGTCACCAGCGTGTCGAAGCCGATGCGCATGAAGTCGTAGCAGGCCGCGCCCACGACCTCCGCGCACACCTGCGCGCAGCGGCCGCAGTCGATGCAGCGCGAGGGCTCGCGCAGGATGAACGCGTGCGAGTCGTCGCGCACGTAGTCGTGGTTCACGCCGGTGAACCGGTTCTCGCCGACCGAGCGCAGCCCGGCGCCCTGGTGCGGCTCCGGCTCCAGCGTCGTCAGGGTCGTCTCGTACTCGATCCCGAGGCGGCGCAGGTCGCAGTAGCCGATCGCCTCGCAGGTGCACTGCAGGCAGCGCGTCGACTCGGCGACGATCTCCTCGCGGGCGTACGGCAGCTCGTACTCGACGTAGCTGTGCTTGCGCTCCTCGGCATCCATCGCCTTGAGCCGGTAGCGCGGCTCCTTGACCTCGGAGGTGAAGGGCACGATCGACAGGAAGATCGGCTCCGGCTCGGCGAGGGTCTGGCGTGTGCGGATCTGGGCCAGGTCGTTGCCGCGCAGGAAGGCATCGACCGCGTAGGCAGCGCGGCGGCCCTCGGCGATGGCCTCGACGACCGTCGCGGCGCCGATGCGCACGTCGCCCGTCCCGAACACGCCCGGCCGGCCCGTCTCGAACGTGACGGCGTCGGCCTGGAGGCGGCGATTCTTGGTCGCCTGCGGGCCGTGCGAGCCCGGGCCGATCCAGTCGAGCTCGGGACCCTGGCCGATGGCCAGCAGCACCCGATCGCACGGGATGGTGAACTCGGTCCCCGGTGCGGGCTCGGGCCGGCGCCGGCCTGACGCGTCCGGCTCGCCGAGCTGCATCCTGATGAATTCGACGCCGGTGACGTTGTTGGCCTTGTCCGTGACCACCCGCACCGGGCCCGCCTGGAAGATGGCGGTGACGCCCTCCTCGATCGCCTCGTGGACCTCGTTGGAGGCGGGCATGTCCTTCATGTCGCGGCGGTAGACGAGGGTGACCTCCTTCGCTCCCTGGCGGATCGAGGTGCGCGAGCAGTCCATCGAGGTGAAGCCGCCGCCGATGACGACGACGCGCTTGCCCTTGTGGCCCGGATAGGGCAGGCCGAGGGTGGCCGTGCGCAGGTACTCCAGGCCATCGAGAACCTCGGGCGCGTCCTCGCCCGGGATGCCCAGCTTGTTCGTGTCGTAGCAGCCGATCGCGATGACGATCGCGTCGAAGCCCTGGTACTGCAGGTCGTCGAGGGTGAAGTCGCGACCCAGGCCCTGGTTGCACACCATCTTGCCGCCGAGCCGGCTCACGCTCTCGTACTCGGCCTCGAGCACCTCGACCTTGGGCAGGCGGTACTGCGGGATCCCGTAGCGGAGCATCCCGCCGGGCGCCGGATCGCGCTCGAAGACGGTGACCTCATGACCGGAGAGCAGGAGGTAGTAGGCCGCCGCCATCCCCGCCGGCCCGGAGCCGATGACCGCGGCGGTGCGTCCCGTGGGCGGCTGCTTCTCGAATGGGATCGGCGGGTCGAGGTTCTCGTCGAGCATGGACTTGATGACCATGTCGCCGGCGTACCGGTGCGAGTCGCGGATCGCGATCGCCTCGTCGACCTCGTCTCGCCGGCAGTGCTCCTCGCACGGCGCCGGGCAGACCCGACCGAGGACCGACGGGAACGGGATCGTGCGCTTGAAGATCCGGGTCGACTCGCGGAAG
>Ga0070698_100006926_pt1 | contig 12281 bp, 11 predicted proteins | sample KBSK1502metaG_FD_65477 | JGI IMG/M metagenome (GOLD analysis project Ga0070698, IMG submission 65477) | Corn, switchgrass and miscanthus rhizosphere microbial communities from Kellogg Biological Station, Michigan, USA - KBS K1-50-2 metaG | ecosystem: Host-associated > Plants > Roots >...
GGTCCGCTGAGCAACGTGGCTCGGCCCGACGTGGCGGCGGCGGCGCCGACCGGCTACGTCACGATGAGCGACGGCGTGTCGATCGCGGTGAACGTCCGCATGCCCACGAACTACGTCCCCGGGTTGCGCTACCCGACCGTCTTCGAGATGTCGGGGTACGACGGCGGATCTGCCAACGGCGGGACGCTCGCCAAAGATGTCGGCGTCCCGCCGGGTACCCCGGTTCCCGTAGACGACAGCCGCCAGCTGACCGATTACCTCAACGGCGACTACGTGACCGTGCACGCGTCGGTGCGCGGCACCGGCTGCTCGAGCGGCGAGTTCGATCTCTTCTCGTGGCGCTCGGCGCTCGACGGCAAGGAGATCATCGACAACTGGATCCCGAACCAGCCGTGGTCGAACGGCGCCGTCGGCATCCTCGGCCACTCGTACGGGGGCATCACCGGCTTCATGGTGGCGGCGACGCAGCCGCAGCACCTGAAGGCCGCCACCGTCTCGGGACTGATCGACGATCTCTACCGAGGCATCGTGTACCCGGGCGGGGTCAGCAACTACGGCTTCCCGCTCATCTGGACGGGCGGGATCCGAACCGCCTACGACGTCGGCGGTGGTCTGCTCCCGGGTCTGGTTCGTCCGCAACGCCCCGGTGACAGCCCGAACCGGCAGGAGCAGTGCGCGCTGAACACGGCAGGGAAGAGCCGGTCCGTCACGAACGACCCGGCGCTGCAAGGTCTCTCCGACACCGACAACGACTGGTACCGGTCGCGCTCCCTGATCAACTACGTCGACAAGATCAAGGTGCCGATCCACATCGTCGGCGCGTACCAGGACGAGCAGACCGGGCCCCGCGGCCAAACCCACTTGTTCGAGCGCGTCAGTGGCGTCCCGAAGCGGCTGATCCTCTCCAACGGCAACCACGACACCGAGAGCACCGCCGACTATGGCGTGCCCGACATCCGCAACGACCGCAAGGCGTGGCTCGACCAGTGGGTGCGGGGTGTGAACGGCGGGTTCGGGAACCTCAAGCAGGCGCGCTCGTCGGTCAGCGTCTTGTTCGAGACGCACAAGGAGACACAGACCGATGCGGCGACGCAGACCCAGAAGCAGGTGCTCGTCCCGAACGGCCGCAAGGACGCCAGCACGTTCCCGCTCCCCGATACCAACTGGACGGACTGGTACCTCCACGGCGACGGCTCGCTGACGACGGCCGCGCCCACCGCGGCGGAGGCGTCGCAGCCGTACGTCACCGGCACGAAGCGGCAGTTCTGGTCGTACCAGGCCGGCGGCGACGTCGGCCCGCCGATCACGACCGCGGCCGGGCCGGACGAGCTGACGTACCGAACCGAACCTCTCGCGACCGACACCGCCATCGCGGGGCCGATCACGTCGACACTGTTCATGCAGAGCACCGCCCCCGACACCGAGTTGTTCGTCGATCTCGTCGACGAGGCGCCCGACGGCAGCCGCACGTATCTCCAACGCGGGGTGCTGCGCGCCAGCCACCGCGCCGTGGACGACTCGCAGAGCGACCACACGCCCGACGGTCGCATCTACCGGCCCTACCGACCGCACACGAACCCCACGAACATCACGCCCGGCCAGACCTACGAGTACCTCGTCGAGGTGTGGCCCGTCGGTCACGTCTTCCGAGCCGGGCATCGCGTGTCCGTCAAGGTGCACGCGCCGCCGTTCGTCGACAGCTTCTATGCGTACGTGCCGCGCAGCGCGCCCGGCGTCAACACGGTGCTCCAGGCGCCCGACACGCCCTCACGGATCATGCTGCCCATGGTTCCGCTCACGGGTGTGGAGCTCGGGCCGCCCCTGCCGTGCGGCGCGCAGGAAGCGGTCCGCTGCGTCGCGCAGCCCGGCTGACCGCACCCAGTCCGCTTAGCATCGGCGCCATGGACATCGAGATCCGCGCGCCGCGGGACGAAGAGGCCGACGCCGTCTTCGCGCTCTGCAGCGAGGCGTTCACGAGCCCTCCCGAGCGAGAGGAGCCGTGGCGGGGGTCCAAGCGCATGGAGGACTTCCTGTGCGCGTGGAGCGGCGCGGAGCTCGTCGGCACGACCGAGGTCATGCCGTGGGGTCAGTTCTTCGGCGGTCGGTCCGTCCCGATGGGGGCGGTGGCGTCCGTCGCCGTGCGCCCCGACCAGCGCGGGCGGGGGATCGCGCCCCGGCTGCTCAACCGTGCCGTCGAACGGATGCACGAGCAGGGACTCGTGATCAGCACGCTGCATCCGGCGACGACACGCTTCTACCGCGGACTCGGCTGGGAGATCGGCGGTGAGTTCGGCGTGCGGCGCGTCCCGACCGTGTCACTGGCCGCGCTCCCGCCGGGCGAGCCCGAATGCCTGCGGCCGGGCCGGGCGCCCGACTTCGACGACGTGCGCGAGTGCTACGAGCGCGTCGCGCCGTCCATCAACGGCGCGGTCGATCGCAGCGACATCCGGTGGCGCGCCGACCGGACCGCGCTCGACCGTCCGCATCGCTATCTCTACGTGTACGAGGGCGACGGCCAGATCGACGGCTATGTCGTGTACGACCAGCGCTCGACCGGCCGGCAGTGGGGTTTCGGCATCACGGTCCACGAGCTCGTTGCCGCCGACGCCCGCGCCGCGGTGACACTCTGGCGACATATCGGGTCGCACGTGGCGCAGGTCGACACTGTCACCGTGCTCGCGATGCCCCTCGATGCGCTGACGCTGCTCCTGCCCGAGCAGGTCGTCGAGTTCGTCGCCGCCAACCACTGGATGACACGCCTCGTCGACGCCGCCGGCGCTATCGCCGCCCGTGGTTACCCGGCCGGCGTCCGGGCCGAGGTGCACGTACAGCTGGCCGACCGGGTCGCGCCGTGGAACGACGGCCGCTTCGTGCTCCGCGTCGAAGGCGGCGAGGGGAAGTTGACGCCCGGGGGGACCGCCGACGTGCACCTCTCGGTGAATGCCCTCGCATCGCTGTACACGGGCTGGGCGACGGCACCGGTGCTCGCGGCCGCCGGTCTCCTGCACCACGCGGGGCCGCGCGAGATCGCCGCTCTCGACGTCGCTTTCGCCGGGCCGCGCCCGTACCTCTTCGACAACTACTGAGCCGAACGCCGAGGACGCATCGTTACGAGCGGGCGAGGTCGTCGAGAGCGGCGATGGCCTTGTCGACCGCGCGCCGCGCGCTGATCAGGGTGCGCTCGGCGGCGTACAAGTCTGACGCGATCTGCGAGTCGGCTGTGTCCTCGTACCGGTCGGCGACCGCCTCGAGGCGGCGCGCGAGCTCCTCGAGCTGCGAGCGCACCGTGGACAGCTCGGCGAGGTCCGACGACGCGGGCATGGAGGCCAGCCTTCACGCGTTCGACCGGGACGGGCAATTCGGACAGTCGGGAATCGGTGCATGGTTACGATGGACGGTTCTCGATGCTCTCACGACTCGATCTTCGCGGCGCGAACGCCGACCTCAGCCCGTTGACGGCGCGCAGGGATGCCGTGGACGCGACGGCCGTCGAGGGCGTGCGCGCGATCATCGCCGAGGTTCGGGGACGCGGTGACGATGCACTCCGTGATCTGACCGAGCAGTTCGACGGTTGCACGATCGACGATCTGCGCGTGCCGGGTGACGAGTTGCTCGCCGCGCTCGAAGACGCACCCGCCGAGTTCCGTGCCGCCCTTGAATACGCGCGCGAGGAAGTCACCGCCTACCACGAAGCCCAGCTCGGAGGCGACGTGCGGGTCGAGCGGAACGGCGTGCTGCTCCGCGAGCTCGTCGTGCCGGTTGATCGAGCCGGGCTGTACGTGCCCGGTGGCCGCGCCACGTATCCCTCGACCGTGCTCATGACGGCGATCCCTGCACGCGTGGCGGGCGTCCCCGAGATCGCGCTCTGCGTGCCACCGGATCCCAACGGCCGTGTGCCGGCCGTCACGCTGGCGGCGGCCGCGCTCGCCGGCGTGGACGAGGTGTATCGGGTCGGCGGCGCGCAGGCGATCGCCGCCCTCGCGTACGGGACCGAGACGATCCGGCCCGTCGACGTCATTGTCGGCCCGGGCAACATGTACGTCACGGCGGCCAAGCGGGAGGTCGCCGGGATCGTCGGCATCGAATCGCTGGCGGGGCCGTCGGAACTCGTCGTCGTTGCCGACGACACGGCCGATCCCGCGATGGTCGCCGCCGATCTCGTCGCCCAGGCCGAACACGGCCCCGACGGCGCCGCCATCCTGGTGACCTGGGACGAAGTGGTCGCGGACGCGGTCGACGAGGCGGTCGGCAAGCTCGCGGCCGATGCGCCCCGCCGGGCCGAGATCGAGGCCACCTTGACCTCGGGCGGCCGGACCGTTCTGGTCGCCACGCCCGCCATGGCGCTCGAGGCGGCGAACGCGATCGCTCCCGAGCACCTCGAGCTGATCACCACCGACCCCGAAGCGCTGCTGCCGCTCGTTCGCAACGCCGGCGCCGTCTTTTGCGGACCCTGGTCGCCGGCGGTCGTCGGCGACTACGTAGCCGGCGTCAACCATGTTTTGCCCACGGCGCGCACGGCGCGGTTCGCCAGCGCGCTGCGCGTCGACACGTTCCGGAAGCACGTCCACGTCGTGACGTTGGATCAAGCTGCCCTCGCGCGCGTCGCTCCGTACGTCCAAGCGTTCGCCGACATGGAGGGTCTCGACGCGCACGGACGATCGGTCCAGCTGCGCGGTACCCAGCGATGAGCGGTCGCCTGTCACCGCGCGACGACCTCGGCGAGCTCGAGGGCTACCACTCGCCGCAGCTCGACGTGCCGGTACGACTCAACACGAACGAGAGCCCGTACGCGCCTCCGCAAGATTTCGTCGACGCGTGGTTGGACGCATTGCGCGAGACGCCTCTGAACCGGTACCCGGATCGCGACGCACGCGAGCTGCGCGCGGCGCTGGCCGAGCAGCTCGGCCAACCGGTCGACCGCCTGTTCTGCGCCAACGGCTCGAACGAGGTGCTCCAGACACTGCTGCTCACCTTCGGCGGGGCGGGGCGAACGGCCGCGGTGTTCGAGCCGACGTACGCGCTGCATTCGCACATCGCCCGCATCACCGGGACCGCAGTGGTCGTGGGGGAGCGCACCACCGACTTCACCGTCGACCCCGCGGCCGCCCGCGCGCTCCTCGCCGAGCACCGGCCCGCGCTCGTGTTCCTGTGTAGTCCCAACAACCCCACCGGCACCGTCGAGCCGGCGGAGACCGTCGAGGCGCTGCTCGACTCGACCGACGGTCTGGTGGTCGTCGACGAGGCGTACGGCGAGTTCGCCGAGCGCAGCGCGATCCGGCTGGTCGCCGACGAGCGCCCGCTGGTCGTCGCGCGCACGTACTCGAAGGTCTGGTCGATGGCGGCGCTCCGCCTCGGCTTCTGTGTCGCGCCGCCGTGGGTGGTCGAGGAGCTCGAGAAGGTCGTCTTGCCCTACCACCTGGCGGCGCCGACCCAGCTCGCCGGTGTTGTCGCTCTCCGGTACGGCGGCGAGATGGACGAGCGCGTCGCGCTCCTCGTCCGGGAGCGTGAGCGGCTCCAAGCCGAGCTGGAGAAGGTCGATGAGCTCACGGCGTTCCCATCGGGAGCGAACTTCGTTCTGCTCCGCGTCCACGGCGACGGGCACGCGCTCTGGCAGCGGCTCGTCGACCGCGGCGTCCTCGTGCGCGACTTCTCGGGTTGGCCCCGATTGGCCGGGAGCCTCCGGGTCACGGTCGGCACACCCGAGGAGAACGACGCCTTCCTCGCTGCGCTGCGCGAGGCTGTCGAGGAGGTGAGAGTCGCATGAGCCGGTCATCGCAGCAGCACCGCGAGACGAAGGAGACCAAGATCGAGCTCGCGCTCGACGTCGACGGCGCAGGGAAGGCGAGCGCGTCGACCGGGATCCCGTTCTTCGACCACATGCTCGAGCAGCTGGGGAAGCACGGCGGCTGGGACCTGCGCATCGAGGCGGAGGGCGACCTCGAGATCGACACGCACCACACGATCGAGGACGTCGGCATCGTGCTCGGCACGGCGTTCAAGGAGGCGCTCGGCGACAAGGCGGGCGTCCGCCGGTTCGCCAGCGCGGTCGTGCCGCTCGACGAGGCGCTCGTCCAGGTCGCGCTGGACCTGTCCGGGCGGCCGTTCCTCGTCTACGAGGTCGACCCGAGATCCGAGTGGATCGGGACCTTCGACCCGCAGCTGGCCGAGGAGTTCTGGCGCGCCTTCGCGTTCGGGGCCGGGATCACCTTGCACATGCGCTCGCTCTCAGGAAAGAACGGTCACCACATCATCGAGGCGTCGTTCAAGGGCGTGGCTCGCAGCCTGCGGGACGCGGTGAAGATCGAAGGCACCGGCGTCCCGTCGACGAAGGGCGCGCTGTAGGCGCGGTGCCCTTCGACCTGTATCCCTCGATCGACCTGCGCGGCGGGCAGGTCGTGCGGCTGCACCGAGGCGATTTCGCAGCCGAGACGGTGTACGGCGACGACCCGGTGCGCGTGGCGCACGTCTTCGCCGACGCAGGCGCGCAGTGGATCCACGTCGTCGACCTCGACGCTGCCCGCACCGGCGAGCGCGTCAACCTCGCGGTCGTCGAGGCGATCTGCGCCGCCGTTCCGTGCCGCGTGCAGGCCAGCGGAGGCGTCCGGAGCGTCGCAGCCGGTGGCGACCTCCTCGCGGCAGGGGCGGCGCGGGTGGTGGTGGGCACGGGCGCGATCGAGCGGCCGGAGCTCGTGGGAGAGCTCGCGACGCTGCACCCGGGAAAAGTCGCCGTCGGGCTCGACGCCCGGGGCCGCGAGGTCGCCGTGCGCGGCTGGATCGACTCGACGGGCGAGGACCTCCTCGACGTCGCCGGCCACCTCGAGAAAGGCGGGGCGTCGGCCCTCGTGGTCACCGAGATCGGCCGCGACGGCACGATGACCGGCCCCGACCTCGGCCAGCTCGGCGCCGTGCTGGAGACGACCACCCTGCCGGTGATCGCCAGCGGTGGTGTCGGCTCGCTCGAGGACCTCGTCGCGCTGCGCGGCCTGCGCGCGGGCGACCGGTCGCTGGCCGGCGCGATCGTCGGCCGGGCGATCTACGAGGGCCGGTTCGGAGTCGACGAGGCACTCGCCGCCGTCAGCTGACCCGGCGGCCGAGTCGGGGTACGGTCGGCGACGACGGCGTCGGCCGGCGCTGCACGGCGCGAAGGGGGTCGCATGACCGAGGCGAACGGGGTGGTCGACGAAGGGTTCTTGCAGCGGTACCGGCAGCTCCTGGATGCCGAGGACACCGCCTTCGACGAGCTCGAGCACGCCTACGAGGACGGCGATCGAGCTCACTACGACCACGAGTTCGCCGAATGGCAGGCGATCGTCGAGCGCCGGCAGTCACTCCTCGAGCGTCACGGCCTCGCCCCGATGCAGGCCGGGGTGCGCGCGCAGGCCTGACCGCGGCGCGCGTGTCGGCAGGTCAGGCGTGCTTGCCGATTGACGCGTTCGCCGTCGCCTGGGCGTCGGAAGCGGCGTCGACGCCCGACCCCGGTGTTGCCGCCATCACCTGCGGCATGAGCTGGCGAGCGACCCAACCGGCGGTGTCCGGCTCGAAGTGGTTCCCGTCCCGATGCCGCGGGCGCACACCGGAGATCTCCTCCGGGCACGGCTGGCGGCCGCTCGGGCACAACAGCCCCGCCAGGTCCACCAAGGCCGTCGTGTCGGCGTGCGTCCGCGCGTAGTCGCGCAACATGCGGTTCATCGGCTCGAACGTCGGGTCCGGGGACGGGTCGGGGTTCTGGTCGCTCGGGGACGGAGGCGCAACGGTCGTCAACACGAGCCGTGCGCCAGTCGACGTGAGCCGCTTCGCGGCCTCGTCGATGAGTCCTGCGAACACGGCGCGTCCCGACATCGTCGTCGGGCTCACCTGCTGGCCGTTCACGAGACGCGGCACCCGGTCCCAGCCGCTGAGCCAGATCACGACGTCCGGATGAGTCTGTGCCAGCCGGACGTTCTGGTAGTTGGGGATCGCCTGCTCGCACGCCGCCGACCACTTGTACGGAGCACCGCCGAGGTCGACAGGTTCGCCGCCGAGGATGCCGCAGCCCGTCACGGACGCGGCATAAAACTCCACACCTTGTTCGGCGGCGGCGGCCTTGAGGGCGTCGAGCATGCTCTCGGCCAGCGAGTCGCCAACGAGCAAGATGCGCCGCGGCGGCGGCGCGGCCGGCGCACCGGCGGGAGCGGCGACGGCCGCCTGGGGTGGCGGCGCCGGCTGGGCCTGGGGCGACGGGAGATGCTCGGCGCGCGAGGTGAGTTGGTCGGGCCCGCCCTGGAGGTACTTCGGCAGCGGCGCGGCGCCGGCGGTGGCGACCATGACGACCACGCCCGTCGCGAGGAATGCCGACGGCGATACCGCCAACGCCCACCGTCCCCGCAGCACCCCCCGCCGGATCGGCTGCTCGACCAGGTAGAAGGACGCGGTGGCGAGGGCGAACGTGAGTCCGACGCGGACGAAGGTGAGTTGCGCCCCGTCGAGACCGGTCCGCGCCGGCGAGGCGACGACGATCACAGGCCAGTGCCACAGGTACAGGCCGTACGAGATACGCCCGATCCACACGAGCGGCGGGAGTGAGAGGAACGACCGCAACGCGAACCGCCCGGGCTGCACCGCCGACGTGATGACGGCGGCGACGCACACGCCGAACGCGGCGTAGCCGCCGCGGTACATCCACGGCGCAGTGTCCGGGACGAACGCCCAGAACGCCAGGCACGCGACGGCGCCGGCCAAACCGAGTGCGTTCACGGTCGAGCGCGACGCGCCCCGCGCGGGAGCCCAGCGGGCGAGGATGAGCGCGAGGCCGGCTCCGATGAGCAGCAGGTGCGCTCGGCTGTCGGTTCCGTAATACGCGCGGGACGGGTCGCTCCGGTCGTAGAGCACGGCCATGGACGCGATCGACGCTCCGGCGCCCGCACCGCACACGAGGCCGAGCAGCCAGTGCCGTCCACGCGCGAGGCGCAGGCACGCGAACGTGATCAGCGGCCACACCAGATAGAACTGCTCTTCGATCGCGAGCGACCACATGTGTCGCAGCGGCGACGCTTCCGTGAACAGGTCGAAGTACGACTGCCCCGACGAGATGAAGCGCCAGTTCGCGCCGTAGAAGAGCGTGGCCAGTCCGTCGCCGCGCAAGCGGTCGAGCTGCTCGGCCGGCGTTTCGAGCAGCGCGAACACGGCGACGGCGAGCAGCACGAGCAGCAGCGCGGGGAGCAGGCGACGGGCCCGCCGCGCCCAGAACCCGGCGAAGCTGATGCCGCCGTGTCGTGCCCACTCGCCGACGAGCAGCGACGTGATCAGGAAACCGGAGAGGACGAAGAACGTGTCGACGCCGAGGAACCCGCCGCGCGCCCATCCCGCGTCGAGGTGATACGCGAACACGGAGAGAACCGCGAACGCGCGGAGGCCATCAAGGGCAGGCTGATAGGTGAACCGCTTGTTTTCGCTCACATCCCCCCAAGGTGGGCGAAACCTCCGCCGCGGCGCCAACATCGTAGGGGATCTGAGAGGGGCTATCAGGTTTTGGCCAGGTTTCACCCGAACGAGGGGGTCGTGTTCACCTGGGGGCTGGAAGGTGAGGACCCGGCCCTCCTAGGCGGCCCCGAGGGCCGGGACGCCGATGGTTCGGAGCACTCCCTCGCCCGCCTCGCGGTCGCCCCGGGCGGTAGCGACGCCGGATCCGGCCGCGGCTGCAATCCGCGGAGCGAGGAAACGATGTAGAGAAGGAAGACCCCCGACAGACAGGAGCACCTCCATGGGTAACCCGGTTGTCCACTTCGAGATCGGCGTGAACGACTCCGACGCCGCGAACAAGTTCTACGCCGACCTGTTCGGTTGGAAGATCGACGCCTCGAACCCGATGAACTACGGAATCGTCGACACCGACAGCGCGGGCGAGGGCATCGGCGGCGGCATTTCGAAGCCGCCCGACGGCAGCGGGCCGTACACCGCGTTCTACGTGAACGTCGACGACCTGCAGGCCAAGATCGACCAGGCGGAGAAGCTCGGCGGCAAGGTCGTCATGCCACCGATGCAGGTTCCCGATGGCCCGGAGATCGCGATGTTCGCCGACCCCGACGGGAATGTGATCGGCCTGGCGAAGATGTAGCTCAGACGCTCGACGCGGGCGCGAGCTCGTCCACGTAGCCGGCCGCGAGCTCGACGAGGCGGTCAGTGCGCCCGACGAAGAAATGCGACGCACCTCCGACGACGTGGACGTCGGTATTGGCCCAGGGCTCGGCGAGCTCCGTGACCTCCGCGGGGTCGCGGTACTCGTCGTGCTGGGCCAGCACGAGGAGCTTGGGCCGGGGATCGCCGGTGAGCCCGTCGATGTCGTGCACCACTACCACCGGAGGCGCGATCGCCATCCAGGCGTCGACGCGCGGGTCTCGCACCGAGAGGGCCATGTCGGCGCCGAACGACCATCCGGTCAGGATCAAGGGTGTCCCGGGAGAGAGGCGCTCGCGCAGCGCGCCGACCGCGGTCTCGGCGTCGACGCGCTCGAGGTTGCCGAAGTCGTGCGCGCCCTCGCTCTCCTCGACGCCGCGGAAGTTGAAGCGCAGACACGCGACACCTCGCGGCGGGAGGGCGTCGAACAGCGCACTGATCACGATCGAGCGCATCGTGCCGCCGTACTGCGGATGCGGATGGCAGAGCACCATGCCGCAGCGCTGCAAGCCGTCGGGCACCGCGAGCTCTGCTTCGAGCGTGACGCCGTCGGCGGTGGTCAAGCGCATCGGCTCGGGCATGCGCGCAGCGTAGGCTGCCGCCTTCGTGGCCCGGACATTCGACTTCGATCGCGAGACCGCGGTGCGGCCACTCGACGACGGGCGCTACGAGAGCCGGCTCGACCGGGCGTGGTGGGTGCACCGAGGCCCGAACGGCGGATACCTGGCCGCGATCGTGTTGCGGGCGCTCACGGAGGCCGTCGGCGATGCCGAACGGTCGCCGCGGTCGCTCACGGTGCACTACGTGGCACCGCCGGCCGAGGGCGCTCTCGAGGTTGCCACGATGATCGAGCGCGCCGGCCGGTCGCTCACGTCGTGCTCGGCGCGCCTCACGCAGGACGGCAAGCTCATCGGCTTGGCGTTGGGCGCGTTCTCGAAGGCTCGACCGGGCCCGGAGTTCGCCGATCTGCGGCCGCCCGCCGCGCCCCCGCCCGATGAGTGCGAGGTCGTCGAGGTGCCGACCGACGACCCGTTCATCCCCGACATCGCGATGCGCTGGGAGAACCGGATCGTGCGCGGCGGGTTTCCGCCCGAGGCCACGGGCGAGGCGGTGATCACACGCTGGATCCGGCTCCCCGAAGGCAGGGTGGTGGACGGGCTCGTCGCCGCCGCGATCACGGACGCCGTCATCCCGGCCGTCTTCGGTCGCGTCGAGGAGCAGATCATCGTCCCGACCGTCGACCTCACGATCCACTTCCGGTCGTCGCTCCCGCTCGGGGATGCCAAGCCCGACGACTACGTGCTGGCCGACTTCCGCACCAACGTCGTCGCCGAGGGCTTCCTCGAGGAGGACGGTCAGATCTGGAGCCGCGACGGTGTGCTGCTCGCGCAGAGCCGCCAGCTCGCCGCAATCCTGCCAATGCCCGGCTAGGCGACGCCGAGCTGGTCGAGGAGGAAGGCGAGGACCAGGGCCTCGTCACGCCAGGCGTCGTACCGGCCCGACGGACCGCCATGGCCGGCGCCCATCTCGGTCTTGAGCAGCAGCGGGCGGTCGTCGGTCTTCATCGTCCGCAACTTCGCGACCCACTTGGCCGGCTCCCAGTACGAGACGCGCGGATCGTTCAGCCCGCCCGTGACGAGCATCGCCGGGTAGTCCTTTGCCTCCACGTTGTCGTAGGGGGCGTACGACTTCATGACCTTGTAGATCTCGGGGTCGGCGACCGGGTTCCCCCACTCCTCCCACTCGGTCACCGTCAGTGGGAGCGTCTCGTCGAGGATCGTGGTGAGGGAGTCGACGAACGGCACCTCGGCGACGACGGCGCGGAACAGATCGGGCCTGAGGTTCACGACCGCGCCCATCAGCAGCCCGCCCGCGCTCCCGCCCCGTGCCGCCAGCCGGTCGGGCGCGGCGTATCCCTCGGCGATGAGGTGCTCGGCGCAGGCGATGAAGTCGGTGAAGGTGTTGGGCTTGTGCTCGAGCTTGCCGTCCTCGTACCAACGGCGGCCGAGCTCACCGCCACCGCGGATGTGCGCGATCGCGAACACGACACCGCGCTCGAGGAGGCTCACCCGCGCCGCCGAGAACGACGGGTCGATCGAGATCTCGTACGAGCCGTAGCCGTACAGCAC
>Ga0070698_100006928_pt1 | contig 12279 bp, 10 predicted proteins | sample KBSK1502metaG_FD_65477 | JGI IMG/M metagenome (GOLD analysis project Ga0070698, IMG submission 65477) | Corn, switchgrass and miscanthus rhizosphere microbial communities from Kellogg Biological Station, Michigan, USA - KBS K1-50-2 metaG | ecosystem: Host-associated > Plants > Roots >...
AGTGGGCCACCACCAAGCACAAGAAGGCGGTGGTCGACGCCAAGCGCGGCAAGCTGTTCGCCAAGCTGATCAAGAACGTCGAGGTGGCCGCGCGTACCGGCGGCGGTGACCCGGCCGGCAACCCCACGCTTTACGACGCCATCCAGAAGGCGAAGAAGAGCTCGGTGCCGAACGACAACATCGACCGCGCGGTCCGCCGCGGCTCTGGCCAGGAGGCGGGCGGCGCCCAGTACGAGACGATCACCTACGAGGGCTACGGCCCCGGCGGCGTCGCCGTCCTGGTGCAGTGCCTGACCGACAACCGCAACCGCGCCGCGTCCGACGTCCGCGTCGCGTTCACCCGCAACGGCGGCTCGATGGCCGACCCGGGCTCGGTGTCGTACCTGTTCAGCCGCAAGGGCGTGGTCATCGTCAACAAGACCAGCAGCCTGACGGAAGACGACGTGCTCACCGCGGTCCTCGACGCGGGCGCCGAAGAGGTCAACGACCTCGGCGACTCGTTCGAGATCATCTCCGAGCCGCACGACATGGTCGCGGTCCGCACCGCGCTGCAGGACGCCGGCATCGACTACGAGTCGGCGGACGCCGCGTTCCTGCCCAGCGTCGAGATCGACCTCGACGAGGACCAGGCCAAGCGCGTGTTCAAGATGATCGACGCGATCGAGGACTCCGACGACGTGCAGGACGTGTACGCCAATTACAACGTCGCCGACGACGTCATGGAGAAGCTCGAAAGCTGACCGTGCCTGACGTGGTGATCCGGCCGGTCACGCCGGAGGACGACTTCGACGCCCAGGTCGACCTGGGCCAGCGGGCGTTCGGCATCTACTCCCCGGCGCAGAAGGCGAGCTGGCTCTACGCCGCCAGGCTCCGGGCGCAACAGGGCATGTTCCTCGGCGCGTTCGCCGGCCAGCAGCCCGCCGGCGCGGCGATCTTCCACGACCTGCGCCAGTGGTGGGCCGGCCGCGCCGTGCCCTGCGCGGGCGTCGCCTCCGTCAAGGTCGCTCCCGAGTACCGCGGCCACGGCACCGGCCGCCGCCTCATGACCGAGCTGCTCGCCGCGATCGCGGCGCGCGGGTATCCGCTGGCGGCGCTGTACCCGGCGACCATGCCGATCTACCGGTCGCTCGGCTGGGAGCTGGCCGGCGGCAGGTACCGCGCGACGATCCCGGCCCGCTCGCTGCGCGACCTGCTCGCGCCCGACGCGGCCATCGCCGCCGGATCCGGCGAGGAGCCCGCCGTGCGCCGCGCCGAGCCCGCCGAGGCCGCCGAGGTCGTCGGCATCGTCGGCGGCGCGCACGAGGCGGCCCGCGACTGCGGCCCGATCACCTGGGATCTCCCGCTCACCGAGCGCTGGCTGAGCCGCGCGGACATGTACACCTACCGCACAACCGACGGCTTCGCCGCCTACCGCTGGGACAGCGGTGGCGACGACGACGCCCTGTTCGTGGAGCACCTGCACGCCGCGTCACGCGATAGCCTCCGGGCGCTCTGGTCGGTGATCGCCTCGCATTCCTCGACAGCCTCGGCCGTCCGCTTGTACACCGCGCCGAACGACCCGTTCTGGTGGCTCACCAGAGAGCGCGACGCCACGATCGCCAAGCGCTCCATGTGGATGCTGCGCGTCGTCGACGCGCCGGGCGCCATCGCCGCCCGCGGCTTCCCGCCCGCCGTCTCGCTGTCGGTGCCGCTGGTCATCAGCGATCGCGCCCGCCCGGCCAACTCCGGCCGCTGGCAGCTGTTCGTCAGCGACGGCAAGGGCAGCCTTATCCAGAACGGGCCCGTCAGTTCCCCCGCCACCGCCGCCTCCGCCCCGGACGGCGGCCACCCCGGCACCGGCGGCTCCCCGGCGCTCACCGTCGGCGCCCGCGGCCTGGCGGCCCTGTACGCCGGCACCCCGGTCAGCACCCTCCGGCTGGCGGGCCTGGCCGCCGGCGGCGCCCAGGACGCCGACGCGGCCCTGGACGCCGCCTTCGCGGCGACGCCGTTCATGGTCGACGAGTTCTAGCGCCGCCCGCTCGGTATCATCGCCCTAGGGCAGACCGTCGACAACGACCCGATCGTGCTGGCCCACGCGCGCGCCCTGCTGACCAGCAGCCGGGAGGGCGCCACCGCCTATCTCGACGCCGACATCAAGGACACCGCCGCGATCCTCTCCGGCGTCGCCGGGGTGCTGGATTTCAGCCAGCCGGTCGCCGTGATGCTGGTCGCGGTGCTGCACATGCTGCGCGACGACGAAGACCCCGGCGGCATCGTCACCAGGCTCATGTCCGCGGTCCCGCCCGGCAGCTTCCTTGTCGTCTCCCACCTGGCCAGCGACGTGCAGACCGAGACGATGGCCGAGATGCGGCGCCGGCTGAACGAGTCGATGACGCAGCAGTTCACCATGCGGACCAGGGCAGAAGTCACCCGCTTCTTCGACGGCCTGCGGCTGGTGGACCCCGGCGTGGTGCTCACCCACGAGTGGCGCCCGGACGGCGCGGAAGAAACCGCCGCCCCTGGCGTCCTCTGGGCGGGCGTAGCAGAGAAACCCTGACCAGATGCCCCAACACGCTGGCTGAGTGCGGGACACCGGGCCGGCCGCACGGTAGGGTTCTGGCGAACAGGTGTTCGCTGGCGGACGATCGGATGGTGGGGCGCGCGATGACGAGCTACGCTCCGCGGCCGCCCGTCCGGGGCGCCGGGGGCCCTCGGAACGCTCGGGTGCTCGGCGTCGATCCCGGCCTGACCAGGTGCGGGCTCGGCGTTGTCGACGGCGTTCCCGGCCGGCCGCCGAGCCTGGTGGCGGTGGGAGTGATCCGCACCGAGGCCGGCGACGACATCGCGACCCGGCTGCTGGCGATCGAGACGGAGATTGAGCGCTGGCTGACCGAATACCAGCCGGACACCGTGGCGGTGGAGCGGGTGTTCAGCCAGCGCAACGTGCGAACCGTGATGGGCACCGCGCAGGCGGGCGCCGTGGCGATCGTGTGCGCCGCGCGGCGCGGGCTGCCAGTGGCGCTGCACACGCCGAGCGAGGTCAAGGCGGCGGTGACCGGGAACGGCCGGGCCGGCAAGGAGCAGGTGACCACCATGGTGACACGGCTGCTGCGGATGCCTGACCGGCCGCGCCCGCCGGACGCCGCGGACGCGCTCGCGCTGGCGATCTGCCACCTGTGGCGCACCCCTGTAAGCATGGCAAGGCATCCAGCATGAGCGGAGGCGGCGGACTGTGATTGCGCACCTGAACGGCATCGTGGCCGGGATCAGTCCGGACGGGGCGGTCATCGACGTCGGCGGCGTGGGCCTGCGGGTGCAGTGCACGCCGGACACTCTTGCGTCGCTGAAGCACGGCGAGCGCGCCCGGGTGGCGACGTCGCTGGTCGTCAGGGAGGACTCGCTGACCTTGTTCGGGTTCGCCAGCGAGGACGAGCGGAACGTCTTCGAGCTGCTCCAGACGGCCAGCGGCATCGGGCCGCGGCTGGCGCTGGCGATGCTGGCGGTGCACTCGCCTGACGCGCTGCGCAGGGCGGTGGCGGCCGAGGACCTGAACGCGCTCATCATGGTCCCCGGCGTCGGCAAGAAGGGCGCGCAGCGGATCGTCCTTGAGCTCAGGGACCGGCTCGGCGCGCCAGGCGATCACGCGGGCAACGGCAGCGCGCCCGCCCGGGGCGGCGGCGCGCCGTCGTGGCGGGACCAGGTGCAGTCAGGCTTGACGAACCTCGGCTGGTCGGCCCGCGACGCCGAGGCGGCCCTCGCCGCGGTCGAGGCCGAGGCGGCCGGCGGCGACGAGACACCCGACGTGGCCACCGTGCTGCGCGCCGCGCTGCGGAAGCTGTCCACGTCGTGACGGACCCGTCGGAGGCCTTCACCAGGGCCGAGGAAGCGGAGCTGTCGCGGCGCCGCGAGGACAGCGTCGTCTCGCCGCTCGCGGACAGCGACGAGCGGGTGATCGAGGGCGCGCTGCGGCCCAAGCGCCTCGATGACTTCGTCGGCCAGGCCCGGGTGCGCGAGCAGCTCTCGCTGCTGCTGCGCAGTGCGCTGCGGCGCGGCCGGCCGCCGGACCACGTGCTGCTGTCCGGACCGCCAGGCCTCGGCAAGACGACGATCGCGATGATCATCGCGGCCGAGCTGGGCGCGCCGCTGCGGATCACCTCGGGACCGGCGATCGAGCGGTCCGGCGACCTGGCGGCGGTGCTGTCGACCCTGCAAGAGGGCGAGGTCGTGTTCATCGACGAGATTCACCGGCTGGCCCGCCCCGCGGAAGAGATGCTGTACCTCGCCATGGAGGACTTCCGGGTCGACATCGTGGTCGGCAAGGGACCCGGCGCGACCGCGATCCCGCTGGACATCGCGCCGTTCACGCTGGTCGGCGCCACCACCAGGGCGGGCCTGCTGCCCGCACCGCTGCGCGACAGGTTCGGGTTCACCGCGCACTTGGACTTCTACCAGCCGGACGAGCTCGGCGTGATCGCCCGCAGGTCCGCCGGGCTGCTCGGCGTGCGGATCGAGGACGCGGGCATCGAAGAGCTCGCGTCGCGGTCCCGCGGCACGCCGCGGATTGCGAACCGGCTGCTTCGCCGGGTGCGGGACTACGCGGAAGTACGTGCCGACGGCATGGTCACGCGCGACATCACCCGCACCGCCCTCGAGCTGTACGAGGTGGACGAGATGGGGCTGGACCGGCTGGACCGCGGGGTGCTCGACGCGCTGGTCCGCCGCTTCGGCGGCGGCCCGGTGGGGCTGTCCACCCTCGCGGTCGCGGTGGGGGAAGAGGCGGAGACAGTTGAGGTTGTCGCCGAGCCTTTCCTGGTCAGGCACGGTCTGCTCGCCCGCACCCCGCGCGGCCGGGTCGCGACGCGGGCGGGCTGGGAGCACCTCGGCCTGATTCCGCCCGCCGCCGCCGAGATGCCCACGCTGTTCGACTGACCGGGCCGGCCAGCCTACTGTAACGATCACGGCGGAAACCCAATAGGGTGTTTATGCGTTGTGCATACCGCCGCTACACTGCGCAGGTTGGCACGTGACCGTCGCGAGCGGCCCAGCCAGCTAGCGGAAATCAACCGGAAGGAAACCCCGATAATGGGGAACCACATTTACCCCCTGGCAGCCTCGTCGTCGGGTTCGAGCTTCAACCCGACGTCTCTGATCCTCATCCTGGTCGTCATTGTCGGCGTCTACATGCTGATGATCAGGCCGCAGCGGCGCCGCCAGCAGCAGGCTCAGCAGTCGCAGAACAAACTGCTTCCCGGCGCCCGCGTGCGCACCACCGCGGGAATGTACGCCACGGTCGTAGACGTTGACGGCGACGACGTGGTGCTCGAAGTGGCGCCTGGCGTCGAGGTGCGCTACATGCGGCGCGCCGTCATGGATGTGGTCAGCCCGGGCGAAGAGACGCCGGATGACTCCTACTCGGACACCGAGGACGAGCACGCCGAAGACGACGGCGAGCCCGACACGGCCGAGTCGGAGGAAGAGACCGCGCACACCGGCAGCGCCAAAAACGACTAACGGGCGCGCGCGCTCGGCGAGTTCCGACAGGCAGAGGCGATAGTGGCACCACCGAGGAGAAGCGGCCCGCGGCCCGTTCGCGCGCTCGCTTTGCTGGGCGTGTTGATCCTGGTCATGCTGATCGCGATCACCGGCAAGGAGACCTTCCACCCCGCCAAGTGGCAGCAGCAGTTCAAGGTTGGTCTCGGGCTAGACCTGTCGAGTGGCACCCAGGTAGTGCTGCAGGCGCACACCGCAAATGGCGTGCCAACGCAGGGCGCGATGAACCAGGCGATCAGCGTGCTGCTGTCCCGGGTGAACGGCACCGGCAACTCCGGCGCCCAGGTGCAGCAGCAGGGCCCCGACCTGATCAACGTGTCGATCCCCGGGCAGCCGCCGGAGAACGTCCTCAAGCTGGTGAGCACCACCGCCAAGATGGCCTTCCGGCCGGTGCTGCTCGTGGAGCCGTACGGCGCCGCTACGTCCAACCCGGTAGCCAGGCCCAGCTCGACGGCCACGCCGAGCAGCCCGGCGACGCCGAGCACGAGCGCCAGCCCGAAGGCGTCAACCAACGCGCTGTCGGAGCGGCTGGCCAGCCCGACCGCGACGCCGACGGCCAGCGCGTCCGCGACGCCGACGGCGAGCGCCAGCGCGTCGCCGAGCTCGACGGCCGCCGCGCCGACCACGTACGGTGACGCGACCAAGGTCAACGCCGCCACGTTGAAGCTGTTCGACAAGCTGGTGTGCAAGCCAGGCCCCAACTCCACGACGGTGAACGAAAGCTGGAAGGCCACCGTCGGGTACACCCTGGGCGGGGACCAGTACGACGACACCAGCAGCCAGATCGTGTCGTGTGACCCCGCCGGCATGAAGTACGCGCTCGGCCCGGCGGTCTTCGAGGGTCCCGACGTGACCTCGGTGAACACCGGCATCCTGCAGAACACCACGCAATGGGTCGTGGACCTCACGCTGAACGGCAAGGCCGCCGCGGCGTTCGGCACGCTGACCACCAACCAGTACAACAGCTACTACGCGAGCGCGCAGTCCGGCAACCTGAACGCCCAGTACCTGGACCAGACCGCGCTAGTGCTCGACGGCAGCGTGCAGACCGCTCCGGAGACCAGCTCGCCGATCACCGCGGGCAACGTGCAGATCACCGGCCCGGCGCCCAACGGCTTCACCCAGGAGCAGGCGAACCAGCTGGCCGACATCCTCAAGTTCGGCTCGCTGCCGCTCAGCTTCACGCCGCTGACCGTCAGCTCGGTCTCCGCGCAGCTCGGCCACAACTCGCTGGTGGCGGGCCTGACCGCCGGGATCCTCGGGCTGCTGCTGGTCGTGATCTACATGTTCATCTACTATCGCGGCCTCGGCCTGGTCTCGGTGTCCAGCCTGCTGATCGCGGGGCTGCTCGCTTACCTGTCGGTGGTGCTGCTGAGCCGCTACCAGAACTACACCATGGAGCTGTCCGGCATCGCCGGCCTCGTAGTCGCGATCGGCATCACCGCGGACTCGTTCATCGTGTTCTTCGAACGGCTCCGCGACGAGGTGCGGGACGGCAAGACGCTGCGCCCGGCCGTGGAGAGCGGCTGGAAACGCGCCAGGCGCACGATTCTGGTGTCCGATACGGTGTCGTTCCTCGCCGCGGTCCTGCTGTACCACTTCGCGGTCAGCGACGTGCAGGGCTTCGCCTACACGCTCGGCCTGACCACGCTGATCGACGTGATCGTGGTGTTCCTGTTCACCAAGCCCATGGTCACCCTGCTCGCCGGGACGAAGTTCTACGGCGGCGGGCACCGCTGGTCCGGGCTCGACCCGTCGCGGCTCGGTGCCAAGGCGCCGTGGCGCTCCGGGGTCCGGCGGACGGTGCGCACCCAGCGCCCGGGCACAGGTACCGGGTCGAGAACCTCGGCTAGCTCTTCGGCCACCTCGCGAGAGGCGGCCACCTCGCAGGAGGAGGAGGACTGATGTCACGCGTTGGCGACCTCGGCGGCCGGCTCTACCGCGGCGAAGTCTCCTTCAACTTCGTCGGCCGCCAGCGGCTGTGGTACACGATCTCCGGCATCATCCTGCTGATCAGCGTCATCGCGCTGGCGACCCGCGGGCTCAACTTCAGCGAGCAGTTCAAGGGCGGATCGAGCTTCCAGTTCCCGGCGAACTCGTCCACGACCCAGGGCGCCATCGCGCAGGTGGTGAACTCGGCAGGCGGCGGCCAGGCGACCGTGCAGCACCTGACCGGGCGCACCTCGCAATGGGTGGTCCAGACCGCGTCGCTGGTGCCCGCGGTGACCACGCAGGTCGCCAACGCGATCTCGGCGGCGTTCCACATCCCGGTCAACCAGATCAGCGTCTCGTTCGTCGGCGCGACCTGGGGCAGCCAGATCAGCTCCAAGGCCATCGAGGCCCTGATCATCTTCTGCATCGTGATCGTGATCTACCTGACGATCGCGTTCGAGTGGAAGATGGCCATCGCCGCGTTCGTCGCGCTGCTGCACGACATCGTCATCACGGTCGGCGTGTACGCGCTGGTCGGGTTCCCGGTGGCCCCGGCGAGCGTGATCGGCCTGCTGACCATCCTGGGGTACTCGCTGTACGACACCGTGGTGGTCTTCGACAAGGTCCGGGAGAATACCGCCGGCCTGCTGACCACGGCGCGAAGTACCTATAGCGAGGCGGCGAACCTCGCGCTGAACCAGACGCTGGTCCGGTCGATCAACACCTCGCTGACCGCGCTGCTGCCGGTCGCGTCGATCTTGTTCATCGGCGGTGCGCTGCTCGGCACCGGGACGCTCAACGACCTGTCTCTCGTGCTGTTTGTCGGCATGCTGTCCGGCACGTACTCCTCGATCTTCATCGCCACCCCGGTGCTCGCCGACCTCAAGGAGCGCGAGCCGCAGTACAAGGAACTGGCCACGCGGGTCAAGCGGCGGCAGGCCGGCGGCCGGGCGGCCCAGCGCGCCGCGACCGCGACCGTGACCACGCCGGGCGGCGGCACGACGACTGCCACGACAGCTATGGCACCCCCGGTCAGGGCGGACGCCGGCACCGCCGACATCGACCTGGCCGACGAGGCGCAGCAGGACGAGACGCCGGACACCGGCAGCGACGAGGTCACCGTCCCCGCCGCCCAGTCGGCGGGCACGCCGGCGCGGCGCGGCACGGACGGCGCCAGACCGGTCAGCCGGCAGCAGCCCCGCCGCGGCGGCAGCGCGCAGCGCCGCACCGGCCCAAGGAAGAAGAGGCGGTAACCCGGCGGTGACCGAGGCCAGCCAGGAAGAGGCCAGCCAGGAAGCGGAAGCACAAGCGGCCGGGGTGGCCCGGCTGATCGCTTCGCACATCCGCGACGTCCCGGATTACCCGCAGCCCGGCGTGCTGTTCAAGGACATCACGCCGCTGCTCGCCCAGCCGAAGGCGTTCACCGCGGTCGTCGACGCGCTCGCCGCCACGTTCGGGCCGGTCGACAAGGTCGCGGGCATCGAGGCACGCGGGTTCATCTTCGCGGCGCCGGTGGCCTACCGGAATGGCGCCGGGTTCGTGCCGGTGCGGAAGCAGGGCAAGCTGCCGTCCGACACGTTCGCGCAGGAGTACAAGCTCGAGTACGGCACCGCGACCCTGGAGGTCCACCAGGACGCTTTCGAGCCGGGCGACCGGGTGCTGATCGTGGACGACGTGCTCGCCACCGGCGGCACCGCGCGGGCCACGGCCACCCTCGTCGAGCGGTCTGGCGCCGAGGTCGCGGGGATCGTGGTGCTGATGGAGCTGTCGTTCCTCGACGGGCGGTCGGCGCTGTCCGGCCTCGACGTGCGGGCACTGCTCACTGTCTGACACGCCGACGATCCAGCGGAATGCCGGGAGTGTACCCGTAAGTTAACTACGGTAAGTAGACTGATACCTCGGCAGATGCGAGGAGCGCTTGTGGCCGGTGATGTGCTGACGACCACCACGGCCGGCGCCGAGACTGCCCGGATCGAGGACACGGCGGAGCTTGCCAGCCAGGCTCCCGGAGAAACGGACCAGGCGACGGCGACCGCGCCGCGTGACGGCGCGCCCGCGCGCGCCGAGGCGCCAGCGCGCCCGCAACGCCAGGAAAGAGCGCCGGCGGCGCAGCCGTCGGCGGCCCCGCCAGGAGTCGGCGTCCGCCGCCGCCTGGCGAGGCTCGGAGCCCAGCGGGGGCCCGGTGTGAACCCTGTACTCGAACCCCTCATGAAGACCATCCGCGCCACTCACCCGAAGGCTGACGTGCGGACGGTGGAGCGCGCCTACGACGTCGCCGCCTACTGGCATCGCGACCAGAAGCGCAAGAGCGGCGACCCGTACATCACGCATCCGCTGGCGGTCGCGACGATCCTCGCCGAGCTCGGCATGAACACCGACACGATCTGCGCAGCGCTGCTGCACGACACCGTGGAGGACACGCCCTACACCCTGGTCGAGCTGCGCGGTGAGTTCGGCGAGGACGTGGCCGCGCTGGTGGACGGCGTGACCAAGCTGGACAAGGTTAAGTACGGCGAGTCGGCCGAGGCGGAGACGGTCCGCAAGATGGTCGTCGCGATGTCGCGGGACATCCGGGTGCTCGTGATCAAGCTCGCCGACCGGCTGCACAACATGCGGACGCTGCGCTACCTCTCGCGGGAGAAGCAGGAGCGCAAGTCCCGCGAGACGCTGGAGATCTTCGCCCCGCTCGCGCACCGGCTCGGCATGAACACGGTCAAGTGGGAGCTCGAGGACCTCGCGTTCGCGACGATGTACCCCAAGCGGTACGACGAGATCGCGCGGCTGGTCGCGCAGCGCGCCCCGCGCCGCGACGTGTTCCTCCAGGAGGTCATCGCCGACCTGCAGGGCGACCTGCGCGAGGCGAAGATCAAGGGCTCCGTGACCGGCCGCCCGAAGCACTACTACTCGGTCTACCAGAAGATGATCGCCCGCAACGTCGGCTTCGACGACATCTACGACCTGGTCGGCATCAGGGTCCTCGTCGACTCGGTGCGGGACTGTTACGCGGCGCTCGGCACGATCCACGCGCGGTGGAACCCGGTCCCCGGCCGGTTCAAGGACTACATCGCGATGCCGAAGTTCAACATGTACCAGTCGCTGCACACGACGGTCATCGGCCCAGGCGGCAAGCCGGTCGAGCTGCAGATCCGCACCTGGGGCATGCACAAGCGCGCCGAGTACGGCGTCGCCGCGCACTGGAAGTACAAGGAAGACATGGTCGCGTACGGCCCGGCCGTGACGCGCGACGCCAAGAACGGGTCGGGGAAAGCCGACGCCACCGAGATGGACTGGCTGCGCCAGCTGGTGGACTGGCAGCGGGAGACCGAGGACCCGGCAGAGTTTCTCGACTCGCTGCGCTTCGCCCTCGCCGGTGCCGAAGTCTACGTGTTCACCCCGCGCGGCGAGGTGATCGCGCTCCCGCAGGACGCCACCCCCGTCGACTTCGCGTACGCCATCCACACCGAGATCGGGCACCGCACGATCGGTGCCCGGGTGAACGGCCGCCTGGTGGCCCTTGAGTCCACGCTCGACAACGGCGACACCGTGGAGATCTTCACCTCCAAGGCGCAGGAAGCCGGCCCGAACAGGGACTGGCTCAACTTTGTCACGAGCGCCAGGGCCAGGAACAAGATCCGGCAGTGGTTCTCCAAGGAGCGCAGGGAAGCGGCCGTCGAGGCCGGCAAGGACCAGATCGCCAAGGTGATGCGCAAGCAGGCCCTGCCGCTGCAGCGGCTGACCAGCGCGGACATGCTGCGCGAGATCGCCAGGGACCTGCACTACAACGACCTGTCCGGGCTCTACGCCGCGGTCGGCGAGGGCCGGATCAGCGCACAGTCCGTCGTCGCCAAGCTGGTCCGCGCGGTCGGCGGCGCCGGCGAGCAGGAGGACCTGGCCGAGGCGACACCGATCCCGCAGGTGCTCCGCCAGCCGACACATACGGCGACCGACTCGGGCGTCGAGGTCGAGGGCGCAACTGACGTGTGGGTGCGGCTATCCAAGTGCTGCACGCCGGTGCCCGGCGACGAGATCCAGGGCTTCGTCACGCACGGCCACGGGGTCTCCGTGCACCGCGTGGACTGCGTGAACCTGACGCATCTCAGCCAGACCCAGCGCGAGCGCATGGTCACGGTGCACTGGGCGCCGTCGGAGGCCTCGGTATTCCTGGTCGCCATCCAGGTAGAGGCGCTCGACCGCACCCGCCTGCTATCGGACGTCACGCGGGTGCTGTCCGACCAGCACGTGAACATCCTGTCCGCGTCGGTGACCACCACCAGGGACCGGGTAGCGATCAGCCGCTTCAGCTTCGAAATGGGCGACCCGAAGCACCTGGGCGACGTCCTGCGTGCCGTCCGCGGCGTCGACGGCGTCTACGACGTCTACCGCATGCAGAACTAGCCTCCACCGGCAGCGCGCGTGGGCTTGGTGGTGTTCACCGCGTCCAGTCGGTGCCCATAGGGGGCACCGAACGACGCGGCGTCACACCACCGGCGCCCCCGCTTCCCCTGTCGCATGCGTACCTGGGGTCAGGGGCAGTCGCCCTGCCGCAGAATCGGCCGTTGGCGGTGTGGCCCACAGCGCCAATAGATTCGCACCTGTGGGCCACACCGCCAATACGGAGCACGCCCACTACGCCCCTGACAACTCGCCTCTGCCCCATGCGCCCCACGCTTTCCTTAGGCCCGACGTATCACCCGCCCCGCGCCTGGCGAACGGAGTCGATGTCACATCGACCACGTTGGGGGAGCGCCTACCGGGGCGAAAGCGTCTATCTCGGGGGGTGGAGAGCCACCCGCGTCACTCAGGCCCCGCGTATCACAC
>Ga0070698_100006929_pt1 | contig 12276 bp, 12 predicted proteins | sample KBSK1502metaG_FD_65477 | JGI IMG/M metagenome (GOLD analysis project Ga0070698, IMG submission 65477) | Corn, switchgrass and miscanthus rhizosphere microbial communities from Kellogg Biological Station, Michigan, USA - KBS K1-50-2 metaG | ecosystem: Host-associated > Plants > Roots >...
GCGGCGCCGCAGCTCACCGTGATGCGCTTCCAGGCGCCGCTGGTGCCGAAGTCGTGGGAGGCGATCGACCGCCGGATCTTGTCCGCGGCCAGCGCGGCCCCCGACTCGTCCGTCTCGGGCAGGACGATGGCGAAGTGAGGCGGGCCGTCCACGTCGAGGAAGCCGACGGTGTCGGTGTCGCGAATCGACTGGCCCAGGCGCTCGGCCATCTCCCGCAGCAGGCCTTCGACCTGGATCTGCTCGAGCTCCTTGTGGATGTGCTCGGCGTGGTCGAGCTCGACCACGAGCACGGACAGCGGCCGGTGGTAGCGGACCGCCCGGTTGGCCTCCTGGCCGACCAGGGCGTTGACGAACTTGGAGTTCCAGATCGCGGTGGTCGGGTCGACCACTCCGAACAGGGGGCTGGAGGTGTGGTCGGTCTGGCTGTGGCCGCAGGTCGAGCAGTACTGCGACGTCTCCGGCAGCTCCGAGTTGCAGTACCAGCACGTGGTCATGGGGGCGAATTCTAGGCATCCGCCCCGCCCCTGGTTCCGAATTGGCCTGAACGGGGAGAATTTCCGTGCAGTGGGAGATCAGGGAGAGCTCTTTCCGACCCCGGCCGGCGCCGAGCCGAACGCGCCGCTGGCGACCCGGATGCGGCCCCGGCGCTTCGAGGACCTGGTCGGCCAGCGGGAGGTCGTGGACGTCCTGCGCCGGCTGACCCGGTCCGGCCACCTGCCCAGCATCGTGCTGTGGGGTCCGCCGGGGAGCGGCAAGACGACGCTGGCCAGGCTCCTGGCGACGGAGACCAACGCCCGGATGGTGGCGATGTCGGCGGTGACCGCGGGGGTGGCCGACCTGCGCAAGGTGGTGGCCGAGGCGAAGGTCCACCGGCGGGCCGGCCTGCGCACGGTGCTGTTCATCGACGAGATCCACCGCTTCAACAAGGCGCAGCAGGACGCGATCCTGCCCCACGTCGAGGACGGCACTGTCACGCTCATCGGGGCGACGACCGAGAACCCTTCCTTCGAGGTCATCTCTCCTCTCCTGTCGCGCAGCCGGGTCTTCCGCCTCGAGCAGCTCGACCGGGACGAGCTGAAGCAGGTCGTCGACAGAGGTCTCCAGGAGCTGAAGGTGACGATCGACGACGCCGCGATGGACGCCCTGCTCGAGATCGCCCGCGGCGACGCGCGCGTGGCCCTGAACGGGCTCGAGGCGGCGGCGGCGCTGGCCGGCGAGTCGGCCATCGGGATCGAACACGTCGAGCGCGCGATGCAACAGCGGCACCTCCTGTACGACCGCGCCGGCGACCAGCACTACGACATCGTGTCGGCGCTGATCAAGAGCGTGCGCGGCAGCGACCCCGACGCGGCCGTCTACTGGATGGCGCGCATGCTCGAAGCGGGCGAGGACCCGCTGTTCGTCGCCCGCCGTCTGGTCATCCTCGCCGCCGAGGACATCGGCCTGGCCGACCCGCAGGCCCTGCCCGTCGCGGTCGCGGCGCAGCAGGCGGCTCACTTCATCGGTATGCCCGAGGCGGTGCTGCCGCTGACCGAAGCGGCGCTGTACCTGGCGCTCGCGCCCAAGTCCAACTCCGCGCTCACGTCTTACGGCGCGGCGCGCGAGCTCATCCAGGAGACCGGCAACGAGCCGGTGCCGATGCACCTGCGCAACGCTCCGACCGGGCTCATGAAGTCGATGGGATACGGCCGCGGCTACAAGTACGCGCATGACTACGAGGACGGCGTGGCCGACCAGGAGCACATGCCGGAGAAGCTGAAGAGCCGTACGGTCTACTCGCCCAACGCTCGCGACCGCAAGCCGGGAAAATAACTCCCCGTGGCGGCCACACCCCGAGTCCGAACCAAACACCGGATAGTCCGGACTGACCGAACTTCTCGTGCGAGAAACACCCGGATAGTCCGGACTATCCGAGGTTTCGGCCCCCGTGGCTGACGCCCTCCTCATCTTCAAGCCCGACGCCGCCTACCGGCTGGCGGCCCGCGCCGGCATCTGGGGCTGGCTCGCGTCCGAGCGCGACTGGAGGATCGAGTCCCTCGATTGGTTCCAGCCTCCGGCCGCCCTCATCGAGAGCCACTACGACTTCCTGCAAGGCCGCCCTTTCTTTCCCTGGCTCGTCGATTTCATGACCGCGCTGCCCGTCATCGTGGGCCGCGTCACCGCGTCGCCCGACGCGCTGAGGCAGATGCGGCACGACCTCGGCGAGACGCAGATCGCCAAATCGCGGCCCGGTTCGCTGCGCGAGCGATACGGGATCTTCGGCGGCCTCAACTGCCTCCACCTCTCCGACGCGCCCGACACCGGAGCCGCCGAGGTGAAGCGCTGGGCGGAGTACGTCCAGCTCGACCAGGTGAAGGTCCGCCTCGAGGTCGAGAGCGACAAGCCCGACCACACCTACCACCTTCGCTCGCTGGCCACGCAGGTGGCCGGCGGCGTCCATGTCGACCTCGCGTCGCAGATGATCCGCGAGCTGACCGCCGAGGAATGCGAGCTCGACGGTGCGAGGCTCGACGCGCTATGGAGGATTACGCTGGGGGCTCTTTCTTAGCCTCCTGCTCAGGGGTTACGCCGCGGATGGTCACCGGCTTCGTGAACAGCTCCGAGTTGGGCACGATGATCACGTCGCCTTCTTCGCTCCGCAAAAGAGTGACCCGCAGCCGGACCTCGGTGATGGTGCCGGAGTGCGTGTCGAAGACGATGCGGTCGCCGACTCGGAGGTGCCGTTCGAACAGCAGGTAGTAGCCCGACACGTAGTCCCTCAGCAGGTCCTGCACACCGAGCGCAGCCACGACCGTGGCCAGCAGCAGGCCGAACAGCGTGATGTTCGCGCTCTGGACCGCGAAACCGAGGGCGGCGAAAAGTCCGAGCAGGATGACCAGCGCGGTCGCGGCGCGCCGGCCCAGGACGACCATGTCCGCGCGCACCTGGCGCCTGCGCAGCTGCTCGCCGACGAGGTGAGCGACGAACCGCGCTCCGACCAGGAAGGCGGCAAAAACGACCAGGCCGGCGAGGATGAACAATCCGTCCCGGATCGGGCCGCCGTTGGTGATGTCGCCGACGATGTCGTAGCCGCGTTGCGCGGCTGCGGTCATTCTTCGGTCTCGGCTGCTTCCTGCTCGGCCGGAGCTTCGCCAGCGGCAGCGCCTTCGCCCTCCGCCGGCACCACGCCCTCGGCGGCGGGAACCTCCTCCTCGACCTTGAGCTCGCGCTTGTGCACGATCTTGACCACCAGCTCCTCGGGGTCTTCCAGCACCGTCACGCCTGCAGGCACGGTGAGGTCCTTGACGCGCAGCTCCGCCTCGATCTCGTCCAGCGGCGTGATGTCCACCGTGAACGCCTCGGGGATGTCCGACGGCAAGCACTCGACGCGCACGGAGTGGAGCGGCTGGAGGATGTCGCCGTCGCCTTGCTTGACCGGGGCGGACTCGCCGGCCAGGTGGACCGGGACCTCGACCTCGATCTTCTCCTGGAGGTTGACCTGGTACAGATCGACGTGGATGGGACCCAGCCGCCGCGGATGGGTCTGGATGTCGCGGACCAACACCTTCTCGCTGCGGCCGCTCTGGCCCCCGTCAATGGCGAGGTCGACCAGGTGCGTGCGGCCTGACTTCGAGAACACCTTCTGGAACTCGAGCTTGTCCAGCATGATCGGCGTCGCCTCGGTGTTGTGTCCATACACGATCGCCGGCAGCTTGCCCTCGCGCAGGACGCGGCGCGAGCGCTTGCCGAGCTTCGGGCGGGGCGTGGCGTTCAACTGCATAGCGGCGCCTCTGGCTGGAGAGGCCCGTCTATCTTACTGAATTGCTGCTGGGGGCTCGCGCCTAGCTCGGCGTCGGGATCGCGTTGAGGATCGACGGAGTGACCGCGTGCAGCACCACGACCACGATCAGCAGCACGACCGAGATGCCAACGGCGGTCCCGCCGGTGATGATGCCCGCCAGAGCCTTGCCGCTTCCGCCGAGCGCGCCGGGCGCGGCGGCGACCCGGTTCCTCGCCTGGAAGCCCAGGACCAGCGCCGCGATGCCCAGGCCGAGCGGAACGACCACTCCCACGCCGCAGCAGCACGTCACCGGCGAAAGGACGAGCCCAACGATGCCCAGGATCATCGAGAGCATCGCACCCTGCGCGTCCGGCATTCCGTAGGGCTGGCCGTACGGAGCAGGCTGTGGATAGCCTCCGCCCGGCGGCGGTGGCGGCGACATGGGCGGCTGTGCCGGCGGAGGGCCTGGCATTGGTGGTGTCGAGGGAGGCGGCGGAGGCGGAACTTCCGACATCGCGCGAATGTTAAGGGCAAAGGCCCCGAATCAGGATGCGGCTGTTTCGGGAAAGCGCCTGCGCAGCCAGTCGACGATGTCCTGCAGCGGCGTGCCCGGGGTGAAGATCTCGGCGACGCCTCGCTTCTTGAGCGTCGCGATGTCGTTGTCGGGGATGATGCCGCCCCCGAAGACGACGATGTCCGTGGCCTGCCGCCGCTTGAGCTCGTCGACCACCGCCGGGAAGAGCGTCATGTGCGCACCGGAATGGATGGAGAGGCCGATGACCTGCGCGTCTTCCTGCAGCGCCGCGTCGACCACCATCTCCGGCGTCTGGCGCAGGCCGGTGTAGATGACCTCGTAGCCGGCGTCGCGTAGCGCCCGGGCCACGACCTTGACGCCGCGGTCGTGCCCGTCCAGACCGACCTTGGCGACGACGATGCGGATCGGTTTGGTGGCGGTCGGCATTGCCTAGACGACCGCGGTCTCGGTGTACGTTCCGAACACCTCGATCAGGGCGTGCATGATCTCGCCCTCGGTCGCGTAGGCGCGCACCGCGTCGAGGATGTAGGGCATCAGGTTGTCCGTGCCGGTCGCCGCCTTGCGCATCCGGTTGAGGGAGTTGGACACCTTCGCCTGGTCTCGCTTGCCACGCACGTCGCGCACGCGGGCGACCTGCTCGCTTTCCAGGCGAGGATCGATGCGCAGGATCTCGATCGGCTCCTCCTCGTCGACGGTGAAGTCGTTGACCCCGACCATGATTCGTCGCTTCTGCTCCAGCTCTTGCTGGTAACGGAACGCGGCGTCGGCGATCTCCTTCTGGAAGAACCCGGCCTCGATGGCGGGAATCACGCCGCCGACCTCCTCGATGCGCTTGAAGTACGTCTCGGCCTGGCGCTCCATCTCATCGGTCAGTGACTCGATGAAGTAGCTCCCTCCGAGCGGGTCGATCGTGTTGGCAACCCCCGTCTCGTATGCCAGCAGCTGCTGGGTGCGCAGCGCGATGCGAGCCGCCCTGTCGGTCGGCAGCGCCAGGACCTCGTCCATGGCGTTGGTGTGCAGCGACTGCGTCCCGCCGAGAACCGCTGCGAGCGCTTCGATCGCCGTGCGCGCGATGTTCAGCTCGGGCTGCTGCGCGGTGAGGGAGACGCCGGCGGTCTGCGTGTGGAAGCGAAGCTTCCACGAGCGTTCCTGCTGCGCGCCGTATCGCTCGCGCATCCAGCGAGCCCAGATGCGGCGCGCGGCGCGGAACTTGGCGATCTCTTCGAAGAAGTCGATGTGCGCGTCGAAGAAGAACGAAAGCCGCGACGCGAAGTCGTCGACGTGCATGCCCCGCTCGATGCACGCGTCGACGTACGCCATGCCGTCGGCCAGCGTAAACGCCAGCTCCTGCGCGGCGGTCGAGCCGGCCTCGCGGATGTGGTATCCGGAGATGGAGATCGTGTTCCACTTCGGCACCTCTTTCGCGCAGTACTCGATGGAATCGACCACCAGGCGCATCGAGGGCGCCGGGGGAAAGATGAACTCCTTCTGCGCGATGAACTCCTTGAGGATGTCGTTCTGCAGGGTGCCGCCCAGTCTCGCCGCAGGCACGCCTTGCTTCTCGCCTACGGCGATGTACATGCACAGGAGGATCGCCGCCGGAGAGTTGATGGTCATCGAGGTCGTGATCTCGCCGAGGGGGATGCCGTCGAACAGCGTTTCCATGTCGGCGAGCGAATCGATCGCGACCCCGCAGTGCCCCACCTCGCCGCGGCTCGTCGGCGCGTCCGAGTCCTGGCCCATCAACGTCGGCATGTCGAACGCAACCGACAGGCCTGTTTGGCCGTTGGCCAGCAGGTACTTGTAGCGCCGGTTCGTCTCCTCCGCGGTCGCGAAGCCGGAGAACTGGCGCATCGTCCACAGCCGGCCGCGGTAGCCGCTGGGATGGATGCCACGGGTGTACGGGTACTGACCGGGGAACTCCTCGGCCCGCTTTGGTCGGTCGTCAGCCGTGTACAGCGGCTGCAGCGGGATGCCGGAGATGGTCGACGTCTCGAGGCCGTCCTCACGGACTGAGCCCGACTCGAACTCATCCTGCCACACCTCTCTCGGGTCGGGCCGAGGGGCCGTGCGTACCGGGTTCTTTCTGGCGCTCAACTTCAGCTCAATTATCGGTGGAGGTTCCGAGGATCTCCTCCGCCGTACGGTACGGCGTCCCATCGCGAAGCAAGCGGTCCGCCAGGGCGGGATCCTCCTCCAGCGCCTTGCGTGCCCGGTCGCGAGCCAGCTCCGCCGCCACCTCCGCCGTCTCGTCGCGCAGGCGCGAGGCGGCGAGCGCCGCGGCGCGGCCGCTCGCCTGGAGGTGCTTGCGGTGCGCCAGCACCGCCTCCCACAGCCTCTCGATCCCCTCCTTGCGAACGGCCACGGTGGCGATGATGGGGGGCTTCCACGCACCTCTCGGGGCCATGTTCAGCATGGTGCGCAGCTCGGCGAGGACGCGGGCATGGCCGTCGATGTCCGCCTTGTTGACGGCGAACACGTCGGCGATCTCGAGGATGCCCGCCTTGATCATCTGCACGCTGTCGCCCAGGTTCGGCGTCAGGACGACCACGGTCGTGTCCGCGACCGCCGCCACCTCCAGCTCCGACTGGCCGACCCCCACCGTCTCCACCATCACCTCGTCGAAGCCGAACGCGCCCAGCAGCCGGATCGCCTCGCGCGTCGCCAGCGAAAGGCCGCCCAGATGGCCACGCGCGCCCATGCTTCGGATGAACACCTTCGGGTCGAGCGCGTGCCTCTGCATGCGGATGCGGTCGCCGAGGATGGCGCCGCCCGTGAAGGGCGAGTTCGGATCGGTCGCCAAAACGGCCACGGACCGGTTTTGCTTGCGTAGCAGGGCCACCAGGGCGTCGACCAGCGTCGACTTGCCGGTGCCCGGCGCTCCCGTGAAACCGGTCACGCTCGGCGTCCGCGCGCCATCCCGAAGCGATTCTTCGAGACGGCGCACCGAAGGGTCGCGGCGCTCGACGAGGCTGATCGCCCTCGCCAGCGCCCGCACGTCGCCTGCGCGAAAGCTCTTTAGTAGGTCGGCGTCGCTCAGATACTCATCGCCCCAACCAATGTTGGGCGAAGTCGCGGCCGATCACCACCACGAGGCCGTACGTCTGCTGGCCCGAGGCCGGCGCCGGGCTGGACGGGGTGGCGCTCACCACCGAGGCGCCGAAGAAGCTCTGCAGCCACTTCGTCGTCAGCGGGAACTTGCCACCTGAGTAGTCGAGGATCACCGTGGTCGAGGTGGCGCGCTGCCTCACCGGGTCGGCCAGCTGCAGGCCGGTCGGGTCGAGCATCGCGGTGATGCGGCCGTCGAGGCCGGTGAAGTAGTTGTTGGCGCCGCTGACGATCTGCACCGGCGCCCTCTCGCCAAGCGTCTTGGGATCGATGAGGACCGACGCGAGGTATCGGTGGATCATCGTGTAGGACGGGTCATCGGCACACAGCTGCGACGTGTAGGGCCCGAGGCCGCAGTCGCCATAGTCGAGCAGGTTGCCTTCCGCGGCGCCTGACGGCGCCGTGATGGCGACCCGCACGATCGAGCTGTCGGGCAGGTTCTTGCCCCAGTCGTAGATCGCCTTCATGTCGGAGAGCGTCATGTCGGTGTGCACGTTCTTCTGCAGGGCGTTCAGCAGCGCGGGGGCCTTGGCGAAGCCATTGACTGTGGTCGCCTTCTTCTTGATCGCTTCCATGACGTCCTGCTGCCGCTTGGCGCGCCCGAAGTCGGACGCCTGCTCGGGCTCGATCGCTTCGCGCGACCGCGCGATGCGCAAGGCATCCTCGCCGCCCAGGTGCTGGCACCCCGCGGGATAGTGGATTCCACCGCGAATGTATCCGTTGGAGTAGTCGGGGTAAAGGTTGTCGTCGAGTCGTGTGGAAAGACACACGTCGATGCCGCCGAGCGCGTTGACGATGTCGCGGAAGGCGACGAAGTCGACCGCGATGAAGCGGTCGAAATTCAGGCCCGTGACCTTCCCGACCTCGTGCTCGGCGGCGAAGCCGCCGCCGTTGGGACCGGTGTACTGCGAGGCGACGCAGCAGATGATGTCGGTGTAAGGCACCTCGAACGCCGCGTTGATCTTCTGCGTCCATATCCGGTTCGGATTGCTCTGCAGGTTCATGTGGACGACGAGGTCGCGGGGGATGGAGGCCATCATCACTTTGTTCGTCGTGGGGTCGATCGATACCGCCATGATCGAGTCCGTCAGGAAGGGCGCGTCGTTCTCGTATCCGCCCATGCCGAGCAGCAGCACGTTCACCTGCTGGCCGTGCTTCAGCTTGTAGGCGATCGTCCCCGGCTGCGGCTCCACCGCCTGCACGACCTCGCCCACAGGGTTGATGTGATGCCCCGTCGTCGCGGCCATGAAATCGTCGAAACGCTTGTACGTCAACGTGGCGCCCACGACCACGGCGAGAAGAAGCACGCCGACGATCGCCGCAGGCGCCGACCTGGTCAGGCGGTAGAGGACGCGGTAGCGGGATCGCCTGGCCCGTTTCGGCCTGGCCCGGAACATGAGCACCGGGATTCTAACAACGCGGGCCGCCGATTCGGGGTTACGGAGTCGGCGTGGCCGTGGTGTTGTTGAACGTGCCCGAGACGATAAGGAAGAACCAGATCACGCTGGCGATGAATCCGACGATGCCGAGAATCAGGCCTACCAGAGCGAGCGATCCGCCGCCGAGGGTGCCGCCGCTCGTCGCGATGCGCTGCCGCGCGATGAAGCCCATGATCGCCGCGATCGGTCCCAGCAAGATGCCGAAGCACGCGATCGAGCACACCAGCGACGCGATCCCGATCACCAGCGAAGCGATGGCGAGGCCGTCGGTGCGCTGTCCGGCGTAGCCGCCCGCCGGCATGTACCCGCCGCCCGGAGGCGGCGCCGGGACGTAGCCCCCGCCCGGAGGTGGAGGCACATATCCCCCGCCGGGCGGCGGAGGGACGTAGCCACCCGGTGGCGGCGGCGGCACGTAGCCTCCGCCCGGCGGTGGGGGTGGCGGGTTGAATCCGCCGCCCGGAGGCGGCGGAGGCGGCACGTATCCGCCTCCGGGAGGAGGGGGCGGCGCGGGAGGCGGCGGAGGTGGCGTGTAGCCGCCCGAGGGCGGCGGAGGCGGAGGGCTGCTTCCTTCAGGCGGTGGCTCGTCCGTCATCGCTGACCTCCTTCGACCCCAGCTCGAAGCTGTGAATGATCCACGCCTGCATCGCAAGCGCGTACGCCGATGTGAAAAAGATGCCGATGAAACAGACGATGAGACCCAGCTCGCCGACGATGCCGGCGGCGATCAGCATAAGGCCCGCGATCAACGTGTTGACAAGCGAGCGCCTCGCTCTGCTCAGCACCTCGGTCACGCGCAGGCCGCCCGCGATGCCGCCCCGATCGAATGCGAGCACGATGGCCGGCTCAGCAAACGTGAGCGCCATCGAGGCCAGGGACACGAAGCTGAAGAACACCAACAGCAGGCCGGAACCCAGCGTGAATAGCGCCGGGTTGATCGACCCGTGTCCTTGCGACGCGAGGATGAGCACCGCCGGCACGTAGACGACCGACGCGATGAGCGCGACGACCAGGCCGTAGACGAGGAGGACGATGAAGAGGCGGAAGCCTCGGCCGACGTGGTCGAAGTTCGCGGGCGGCAGCCTCTCCTCGCCCGCGCGCAGCCGGTCGAGCGCGGCCAGCATCCAGCCCAGGCCGTTGATCGCCCCGACGAATGGGATGACCAGGATCAGGCCCATCAGCAGGATCTTGCCGGCCCAGTCCGGATCGCGAAACGGCCAGGCGAAGGCTTCGGCGGCCCGGTCCATCGCCGGGTCAGGCAGGCGGCGGTCCGAAGTAGCCGAGGAGCATCAGCACGAGCCAGGCGAGCGTGGCGGCCGCGCCGATGACGGTGGCCGCGATGCCGATCCCGCTGGCGGCGCTCGCCGTGGAACGCCCACCCAGTTTGCCGTCCGAAGAAGCGATGCGGCCCTGCGCGGACTTGCCGAGGAAGTACGCGACCGGGCCCAACACCAGCGCGGGGATGCCCGCCGCGAAGCTGTTGAGCTCGGGCGACGCCAGGAAGTAGTTCCCCGCCAGGTCGCCGCCCGCGAACACGAGGACGAAGGCGCCCAGGAGCAGGCCTCCCAGGCCCGCCGCGACCCCGAGGATGGCCAGGATGAGCGCCCACACCGCGCGCCCTTCGGTCCGCGCGTACGGCGCCATGGCCGGGGGCGGCATGGGCTGCGGGTAGTAGGCGGGGATCTGGTGCGGCGGCACCGGGGGCGGCGGGGGCGGAGGAGGTGGCGGAGCCGGCCTTTGCGGCTGCGCTTCGCTCAACGCAACAGGGCGCGAGCGATCACCACGCGCTGGATCTGGTTGGTGCCCTCATAGATCTGCGTGATCTTGGCGTCGCGCATCATTCGTTCCACAGGGTAGTCGCTGATGTAGCCGTAACCGCCGAGCAGCTGCACGCAGTCGGTGGTGACTCGCATCGCCATGTCGGAGGCGAAGAGCTTGGCCATCGCCGCCACTTTGGTCAGATCCTGTGCTTTCAAGTCGACTTTTGTCGCGGCCTGGAAGACGAGATGGCGCGCCGCCTCGATCTGCGTCGCGATGTCGGCGAGCATGAACTGGATGCCCTGAAAGCTCGCGATCGGTTGGCCGAACTGGTGGCGCTCCTTCACGTAATTCAGCGCATAGGCGAATGCCCCCTCGGCGATGCCCAGCGCCTGGGCGCCGATGCCGGGACGCGAGCGATCCAGCACCGCGAGTGCGATCTTGAAGCCGGCGCCCTCGTCGCCGAGCCGGTTCGACGCCGGCACCTTCACGTCCTCCAGCACGATCTGGGCGGTGGGGGAGCCGCGAATTCCGAGCTTGTGCTCGAGCTTCTCCACCTTCCACGGACTGCTCTCCCGCTCGAGCACGAAGGCCGAGATGCCGCGGTGCTCGGCGCTCGGGTCGGTCTGGGCGAACACGACGAGGGTGCCGGCGACGCTGCCGTGCGTGATGAACTGCTTGGTGCCGTTCAGCACGTACTCGTCGCCATGCTTCTTGGCGCGAGTCGTCATCGCGGCCGCATCTGATCCGCTGCCCGGCTCGGACAGCGCGTACGCGGCGACCCTCTCGCCGGATGCGAGCGGCGGGCACAGCCTCTTCTTCTGCTCCTCGCTGCCCGCGACCAGGATCGGGTACGAGCCGAGGGCCTGCACGGCGAGGATGAGCGACGAGCTGGCGCACGCCTTCGCGATCTCCTCGATGCCCATGCAGATGGTGACGCTCGAGCCGGAGATGCCGCCGTACTCCTCTGGAAACGGGATGCCGAGGATCCCGTTGTCGGCGAACAGCTTCTCGATGTCCTTCGGATACTCGCCGGTCTGGTCGATCTCGGCGGCCCGCGGCGCGACGCGATCCTGCACGAGCTCGCGGATCGTGTCTCGTATCGCGAGCTGCTCCGGCGAGAACTCGAAGTCCATCCGCGCTCGATTATCGAGTCTTCAGCAACTCGCGGGCGATGACGACTCGCTGCACCTGGTTCGAGCCTTCGTAGATCTGCAGCGCCTTGGCGTCGCGCACGTGCCGCTCGAATGGACTGCCCTGGCGCGCGCCTTCGTCGCCCGCGATCTGCAGCGCGTCGAGCGCCACCTGCATCGCCGTGTCCGTCGAGTGGAGCTTCGCCATCGAAGCCTCGCGCGTGAACGGCCGGCCGCGGCTGCACAGCCATGCGGCGTGATACGCAAGCAGCCGCGCCGACTCGACGCGGGTCGAGAGGTCGGCCAGCGTGAAATCGTCGCCCTGGTCGTGTCCGCGCTCGCGCATGAGCTCTCGCGCCTCATCGATCGCCACCTGCGCGATGCCGAGCGCCTGGCCCGAGATGCCGATGCGGCCGGAGTCGAGAGCGCGCATCGCGATGGGAAAGCCCGCACCCTCGGCGCCCAGGCGGTGGGCGACCGAAACGTTCACGTCTTCCAGGACCAGTTCTCCCGTCGGCGAGCCATGCAGGCCCATCTTGTCGAAGA
>Ga0070698_100006930_pt1 | contig 12276 bp, 6 predicted proteins | sample KBSK1502metaG_FD_65477 | JGI IMG/M metagenome (GOLD analysis project Ga0070698, IMG submission 65477) | Corn, switchgrass and miscanthus rhizosphere microbial communities from Kellogg Biological Station, Michigan, USA - KBS K1-50-2 metaG | ecosystem: Host-associated > Plants > Roots >...
AGAGAGACTTCAGGCCTCATCGTCATTGCCAAGAACGACGACGCGCACGCGAAGCTGTCCGACGCTTTCCGCACCCGAACCGTCCAGAAGACCTATGTTGCGCTTGTCGAGGGTCGCTTCGAAAGGCCAAGCGGCAAGATCGCCTTGCCGATCGGCCGCGACCCCATTCATCGTACGCGCATGAAGGCATTTACGGTCGAGCCGAGACCAGGCTCTCAAGGATCAGCTGGCCGCAGGCGCGAAGCGCTCTCCTCATGGCGTAAGATCGCCGAATATACCGCCGCAACCTTAGTCGAGGTCCAACTGCACACCGGCAGAACGCATCAAATCCGAGTGCACTTCTCCGCAATAGAGCATCCGCTCGTCGGAGACACTCTCTATGGCGCTAGACCACAGCTTCGCGTCGGCAAAACCGAGCTTCCGGCGCTCGGTCGGCAATTTCTCCATGCCGCAAAACTCGGATTTCCGCATCCGCGAACCGGCCAGTGGATCGAAGCCCGCTCTCCGCTGCCTCAGGACCTGCGGCGTTTTCTTGAAAATTTTGCCGCGGCCGAGGGCAGCAATCTTGCTGCCGTTCAGGGATACATCTAAGTTCGCAATGCGTTCCGCACACTTCAAATTGACGCTGCGGTCGCAAGCTCCCTATACTTTCCCATCATGAGACTTTCATTCCTCGTGCGGATCGCCTGCTTCACCCTGCTCGCATCTGTTTTTTCCAGCTACGCGCAGCAACCGACCGAGGAACCCAAGCCGCCCGCGCAGCAGCAGCCCACAACGCCGCCCGATGCCCAACAACCCCCCACTTTCGTCAGGGAAGTCAATCTCGTCGATGTCTTGCTCACCGTTCTCGATCGTCGCAGCAAACTGGTTTCTGATCTCGAAAGGGGCGACTTCAAAATCACCGACGACAACACTCCCCAGGAAATCCGCTATTTCAGCAAGCAATCCGACCTGCCTCTCCGCATCGGAATGCTCATGGATACCTCCAACAGCATCCGCGACCGCATCAAGTTTGAGCAGGAAGCAGCCGTCGATTTTCTCTACAGCGTTCTGCGCCGCGGAAAGGATCAGGCCTTTGCAATGACCTTTGATGACGAGCCGCAGATCATCCAGGCGTTTACGGGCGATGGCGGACTTCTCCGTGACGAAATCAACAAGACCCGCGCCGGCGGTGGCACCGCAGTGTACGACGCCATCTATGAGGCTTGCTCGAAACAGCTCAGCAATCCTCCGCGCCCTCCGGGCGACCAGCCAGACGTCGTTCGCCGCGTGATGGTCCTTATCAGCGACGGTGACGACAATCTCTCAAATCATACCCGGGCCGAAGCCATCGAAATGGCCCAGCGTACCAACGTCGTGATTTACTCGATCAGCACCAGCACCGAGTGGATCCAGCTTTCGCAAACGGATCCTTCGAAGGCTGCCAATCGCAAGATGCACTTGACGGAAGGCGATGAGATTCTGAAAAATCTCGCTGAGGAAACCGGAGGCCGCGCCTTTTTCCCGTATCACGTCGACGATCTCAACCAGTCCTTCCAGGACATCGGCGACGAACTCAGAAATCAGTACACCGTCACTTACAGTCCGTCGAATTTCATAGCCAACGGCAAATACCACAGAATCAAAATCGAGATTCCGAACCACAATGGCTATCAGGTCCGTGCCCGCCGCGGCTATTTTGCAAAGTCCCGCACCAACGCCCCCAAGCCCGCGCAGAACGCCCCGCCGCCCGCAGCTGCCGGCCAATCGCCCCAATCCATCAAGCCTTAGAATCCCGTGCATCTGCTAAGCGGCGGCCTCCCGATACGGGCGTCGTTGTCTAGGAGAGAAGGAACGAGTCGGAGGAGGACCGGCACGGAAGGCTATTTCGAGGGGTCGTGAAACAAAAATGCGTCCGAATCCATATTCCCGCGTTCAATCGCGATCTGCTTTCCGTCTTTCGAATACGCGTAACGCAAAATCAAATCCTTCGGAAAATAGGTCAGCTGCTTCCGATCCTTGCCGTCGATCGAGTGCGTCCAGAGATTGTCCACTCCCTTTTCGCGTACCACATACACAATTGATTTTCCGTCCGGCGAAAACACCGGCGTGGAAGTCATCCGCGAATCCGCATCGACATAGATCGTTTTTCCGCCGTCTGTCGGATCAAGCCGGATCAGCAGCTTGTGATCCTCTTCCCGAACCTCCACGGAGGCGATGAACTTCCCGTCAGGCGAAACCTCGAACTGCCCGATGGGAGACTTCACCACGGTTTCAGGCGTCCCTCCGGTTACGGGAACCCGCTTTACGTAACGATGATCCGCTTGATCCGTGTAGTAAACCCACTTTCCATCTGCCGTACAGGCGGGCTCCCGGTCGTTCTGACCCTTCGTCAATTGAATAACGTTGGTGCCGTTGGCTTCCATTCGCCACAAATTCACTGCCGTCGCGCCGGAACGATTTACGCGGCGGAACACCATGTAGCGCCCGTCTCCACACGCGCTCGCCTGATCAGAAATGTGCGTCTGGTCATTCAGCAACATGGTCTCCTGGCCCTCTGTACTTACAGCCTTCAAATCTCCTGACTGCGGCACAATGAGCCGTCCATCCGGCATCCATCCCCATCGCCATAGATTCATATGCGACGACAGCGGAACCGGTTTCAGTTCCGAGGGCGATGCTGCCGCCGCAACGTTCAGCTCGAACGTGAGCTTGGTCTGATTCGCAACCATGGTCTTTCCGTCGGCTGCGAGGCTCGGATGCCCGTAGTCGTTCGTGTCGTGCGTCAGGAGACGATACTCGCCGCCTGGGTAGCTGAGAAATCCCAATTGGGCTTGGAGCGGCGCAGAGCTCAGAGACGCTGAAGGCACAATCAGGCCGCGTCCGTCCGGCATCCAGACCGGCTGGTAAAAAATCCGGTCCCGAGTGACGGCAAAGTTCACTTCTTTTCCCGTCGCTGCGTCCACCAAATCGAATCCGCCGATGCTGTCTTTTGTCGGCTGCACGATCGGAATCAAAATCGTCTTGCCGTCCGGTGACCACGCCGGCGTGTAGCTGTCGCTCAGGATCGCCCGATCCTTGAAGATTTGCCGCTCGTCGCTTCCGTCGCTCTTCATCACGATCAGGTCCCAATACGGCGAATCGTGTTTCTCCCGCAGAAACATGAATCGTTGGCCGTCGGGAGAGAAGGTTACCGGGCTGTCCACGTCGCGAGCGACCACATGCGGAGTTCCTCCGAGCACCGGTGCCGCGTACAAAATCCCAAGGATGTGCTCTTCCTCGTCTCGACGCAGAAAATACAGATAACTTCCGTCCGGAGAAAACGTCAGTGCCTGATATCTCGTCGCCGCAGGTGCCACCACCTGGGTATTGCTTCCTGTCGCGATGTGGCGCAGCCAAAGAGACTCCAGCCCGTTTTCCGCACGCACCTGCAACAGATACTTGCCATCGGGCGAAATCGACGCAATGGACACGTGTCCACTGTTCGTCAAATTCGTAATTTCGAAATTTTCAAAGGGCAGATGCTTCGATCGCTGCAGCAGGGAATAGATTCCGTAGCCCGCTGCCGTGACCAAGACGATCAGAACTACGACCGCCAAAGTGGTCCTCAATTTGTTCTCTCTGGCTGCCGCCACGATCGCCGAGCTGCCCGATTTGACTGCGCTCGTAGGTGAGGCCGGAGCACCCGGCGTAGAACCCGCTGCGCTCGCTGCCCGCGGTGAAAGGCCGAGCGCTGCCGGTGTGCGCCCGGAATCGTTCTCCCGCTGCAGTCTTTTCAGGTCCGCGCGAAGTTCTGCGGCCACCTGATACCGTACGTCGCGGTCCTTCTCGAGCGCTTTGTTCAATATCCGTTCGAGCTCGGCCGGAAGACTCGGATTGAGCGTCACTGGCGAAATGGGAGCTCCGTGTAGAATCTTGTCGAAAATCACTGCGCTGGTCGAACCGGGGAAGGGATTCTGGCCGGTCACCATCTGATAGAGGACCGCACCCAGCGAGAACAGGTCGGTTCGGGCGTCGAGCTCTTCCCCGCGGGCCTGCTCCGGTGACATATACGCGATTGTGCCGACCGCCATTCCGGGACTCGTCAAATGCGTCTCGTCTGGATCAATCGTCGCGCCCTGGCCATCGATCGCCGAACCATTTCTGATGAGTTTTGCCAGCCCGAAATCCAGTATCTTTGCTTGCCCACGGTCCGTTATGAAAATATTCGCCGGCTTGATGTCACGATGCACGATTCCTTTCTTGTGCGCCGCATCCAGTGCGTCCGACAACTGAATTCCAATTTCGAGCGTACGCCCAAACGTCAGCGGGGCATTCACCAGCAGCGTGTCGAGCGACTGTCCTTCAAGCAGTTCCATGGCCAGGAACGTCTGGCCAAGGTGCTCTTCAATCGCGTGCATGGTGCATATTCCGGGATGATTCAGCGAGGAAGCCGAACGCGCTTCACGCAAAAAACGCTCCAGAGTTTGCGGATCACGATGTTTGTCTTCTGGGAGAAACTTCAAGGCAACCCGGCGTCCGAGTTTTGTGTCCTCGGCCTCGTACACAACGCCCATGCCTCCGCGGCCCAACTTGCGGAGAATCCGGTAATGTGCAATGAGTTCGCCGTCCATTCTGGAAGTGAAATGTTAACGGCTGGATCGAAGCCGGTCAATTGAGTTGAGCAGCAACCACAAGAGGAAAAATTGCGCCGTTAAATTCAGCGATCGTCAGGCAACACAGGCAACACGGCCATATTTCCGCTGCCCGGTTCATCGCGCAGCTTCACGTAGAGAAGCGTGCCATTCGGCCGCGGCACGTTTAACGATGTGTCCGCGAAGCCTGCAGGCACCGGCACGTTGTGAGTAAACTGCGGATCCGATGCCACCGACTCCAGTAGGAAGAGATTTGAACCGCTCAACCGGCACTGCTTGTCTGGACTGTCCGGGCAACGAATTTCCTTCAAACCTGGCAGCCGTACGAGCGTCGCCAGCGGTATCCAGTCTCCCTTACGGCCGTCTTCGGAGACCGCGCGGAATCGCAGTACGCCGAAGGCCGACGGCCCAAAGCTCTTGAGCGGTTCCAGATTTGCCAGCGCGGTTTCCGCGTCTTGCATCACCAGATTGCCTTCTTCGACGCTCAGCACGGCTCGGAAGGATTCATCTTCGCTCGCAACTTCAATTTTTTCCTTAAGAGAGAATTTTTCCGGAAGCTCGGACTTCACAAAGAACGAAATTTTTCCGTCCTGCGGCAACAATTCCTGGTTGGCCAGCCGGATTGCCGACGGATTCGGGCCCGGCCGTATGGACTTGCTCACCAATGACACTCTCGGCCGCGCCGGTTGAACGGTGGTCTGCAAATCGAGCACCCGTCCGTCTTTCAGCGCCACCCGCGCAACCAGACTCTGCTGCGGCTGAAAGGAAGCTGTCGATGCTGTTTCCGGTGCCGCAAGGTACAAAACATCCTTTCGGTCGGCGCGAGAAAGCTTCGCCGGCGCAAAATGAATTCCGTTCAACTCAAAGCCATTCACCTCGTCCAGCCGCGTCCCCTCGAGTACCCCCTGTTTATCTCCGGCGCTGATCGTGAAATCGTCCAGCTTTGCGGCTTCAGAATACGCTTGCAAGGTCATCTCGTCCGCTTGTAACGCCCCGAATCGCTGCACCAGGAGTTTTACAGGACCGGTCGGCGAATCTTTCATCGGAACGTGGACCTCGATTTCGTTCGTTCCGCTCGCCTTCCAGTTCAGTTTCACTTCTTTTCCGTCTTGGGCCTTCACGGAAATCTTCTCCGCGCACACAGCGGCGATTGATTGCAGATGTAGGGTATCGTCGCGTCCGACGATCAGTGCGCCCTGATCGCTCGCGGGAATCACCCAGTTCGCTTGCTGCGCATTCCGCATGTGAAAACTCGGTCCGGCGAACGATTCAAATCCCCATTGTCCATGCAGTGTTCCGACAATCTGAGTGTCGAGTTGCGCCGTTTGTGCGTGGCTGGTGTCCACGACGAAGCCGCCGCGCACTGCATCGGCCTTTGCCGGCAATTGCATCTCCGAGCCGTTTTTGGTCTGCAAGCTCAGCACAAAATCATGTGCGATGGCCGTCGAGAAAACCAGCGGCGCCCCTTCGACGGGCAGCACGAGCTGGGGATTCTGCAGGCAGAACACCTGCTCTGCGTTCGGATTCCGTAACGGCGGCAATTGCGGCGCTTCCACGGCCGCCAGTCCCACCACGATGACAGACTTTGGATTGCGAAACGACGGCGGATTATTCAAGTGCAAATTCAGTTGCTCGCCTTTGGGCATTGCGAGAGCGGGAATATACTGGAACTCGGCAGTGTGAATATTTCCAAGCAACCGCGCGAGATCCACCACCGCTCCCACATACGCGCTGTAAAATCCCCCTCCCGCCATGGGCGTGGTGCTGATCGCACCGATCAAGTCCGAAGACGGCCCGGCCGTCAACGCGGAGACAACAGACTGGCTGTGCCCGTCATCGAGGACCAAGCGATCCGTATTCTGCGTCAAGCAGGTCGCCTGTTGCTCCGCCGGGCGGTCAAAACACTGCTGGTCGATCTTGATCCGCAGCGTTTTGGCCATTTGCAGGGAGCGTTCGTGCAGTTCCTTCGGATCGCTATCGGAAGTCTCGCGCACTTCGCTCAAATATTTTTCCAGGCGCGAACGATACAGCCCCGCCTGATTCAAATCCTGCGACGCGCGCACGAACACGCCCGGCACAGCCCGCACCGCGGTGCGCAGCGTGGAAAACCCTCCACTGGTTTCGGGTGCAAGAAACACCAGCACCTGCTGCGCATCCTGAGGAACGGTCACCACAATTCCTTCCTGCCGTACCTTTTTGTTCCATGTCTCGGCGCGTGTGAACCATTCCTCAGGCGGTGGATTTGTCGAACCTCGCAAAAATGCCACAATCATCAGATATCGCACGGACTGCGATTCTGGCAAATCCGGATGGATCCAGATTCGGTCGCCTGGAAGGAAATTTGCCACTTCTGCGATCGGTAGGGATTTTCCGGCCCGCGAAACCTTCATCTCCACGCGCGGTCCGATAAGATCAAATGCCGCGGCCTCGCCCCTCGCAACGTGAGGCAGCACCGACGCCACAAAGTAAAGGAAAATCGCTCGTAACAGAATTTTGTGGACGGTAGGAATATCCCGAGTCGTCAATAACACTCCCTGTTCGCTTTCTGGCCTGGGTGATTTGTTTTGATTTTTTGAACGGCACCGAAGATTTATTATAGCGCGTGTGGAATTTACGCAACGATTTTCCGCCCGTTGTGTCCGTCAAATTACGATGCTCGACGGTTTGAAAAATTGCTAACTCTTCGGAGCGTAGTATCCTTTGCGTGTCAAGATCTTATAATCCTTGTTCGTCGTTTCAACCTTCACTTTGCGGAATCTTCCGTCTTTCGCGGTGTTTGTCGGGTAGTAGCCCACGGTGTACTGGCTCCGCAGTTCTTCCGATATCTGATCGAACGCTTCATTCAATCTCTTTTCCGACGAAACTTCGATGGTCCGCCCGCCCGTTTCGTCGCTCAATTTTCTCGCCACGTCCGGCCGCCACGAATAACCTGGGTCATGTACCAGCAGCACGTGCACCACAGTGTCTGTCCGCTGCGCGGATTCGATTGCTTCCTCGAGCCGCAATCTGCTGCCCTCGTCCTGCGCATCGGTGATGATCACCAGGGCCTTCCGCCCCGCTTCCGTCACCAGCTTGTCATTGCATGCCAGGAACACCGCATCATAAAAATGGGTGCCGCCCGTGTTTGAGGGAATCGGGCCCGGCGTCACCGGGCCGCCGCTCACCGCTCCAATTCGCGCCTTGTTGATCGCACGTTCGATTTGCGCGCGATCATCGGTAAAGTCCGCAAGCAGGTCTACGTCCAAGTCGAAGCTGATCACCATCGCCTCGTCGCCCTTGCGCATTACGCGTTCGAGAAATCGCGTTGCCGCTTCCTGCTCCGCACCCAGCCGGTTCTGCTCACTTCCGCTTGTGTCGATTAACAACCCAAGGGTGATGGGCAGCATCACCTCTTTGGAAAAAAACGCGATCTTCTGTTCTTGATTGTCCTCAAAGATTCTAAAATCTTCCTGCTTCATGTCGCCCACGATGCGCTTGTTCTTGTCGCGCACCGTGGTAAACAGGTTCACGAGGTTCACCGTCGACTTCAACGCGGGTCCCTGCGAGGGCTCCTGCGGAACTGCCGGCACAGCCAGACTGGCCGCTAGCGCCACCACGACCGGCAGCTTTAGCAAACTCTTGAGAGAAGGCATGTATACTTTCCTCGATGGCCGTTGGCCGCCCAGAAGCTGCAGATGTCAGGCAGCGACGAATGTCCCGGACTATTTCGCAACCGGGCAGGGTTGTTTCCGCATCCATACGATGCAAGGAAGTGCCAGGAAGGATGCGTCAGCGACATTGTTCCGCGCATCTCGAACGCTCAAAAGTTTGGCTGGGAGAACATGAAAAGTCCACGGAAAATAACGATTCACCGGGTCGCATCGACCTTGCTCGCTGCGGCCGTTTTCATGTGGTCTGCCCAAGGCATTGCACAAGATCCTCCTTCCGCCCCAGTCCCGAAAGTCCCGCAGGATTCTCCCGCGCCGCCGCCGGCGAAGTCTCAGGACGCTCAAACTCCCTCCAATCAAAATCAGTCCGACAGCCAGACCACTCTAAAATTCTCCGTAAACTACGTTTTTCTGCCGGTCACCGTCAAGGACGGCGGCGGCCGCCTCGTTCCTGACCTCACTCGCAACGAATTCCGCGTCCTCGACGACAATGTCGAACAGCGTATCGAGTTCTTCTCTGCCGAAGCCTTCCCTTTGTCGGTTGTCGTCCTACTCGACAACGACCTGAAAGCAAAGGATGCTGAACAGGTCGAATCGAGCCTCTCCGCCATCGTCGCCGGCCTCAGTGCAAATGACGAGGCTTTCGTGTGTCGTTTTGATTCCAACTTTCATCCCGGCAAGGGATTCACGCACGATCAGGACAAACTTCTCACCGAGTTACACCGCACTCGCCTGGACAAGGACCGCCCGGACGTCGCTCCTCCTGCCCCCGGGGGCCCGTATACCGGGCCAACGATCAACGGCCAGTCCGTCACCAGTCCCGGAGCTCCCCCGACTCCGCCATCCACCATGGTCATCGGCGAAAAATCCACCAAAGCCCTCGATGACGCGGTCTACGAAGCCGCGCAACTTCTAAAGGACCGCGGCCGCGACCGGCGCAAAATGATCTTCCTGGTCTCCGACGGAGAAAATGGCAAAGGCAACCGCTATACCTACGGCAACACCGTTAAGGAGCTCCTCCGTTACGGAGTATCCGTTTACAGTCTGGGAGTAGGCGGCGGATTCTACGAACGCAAATTCTCCCGTCTCCAGTCCTACGCGCATGATACTGGCGGCGACGTTTTTTACGCCGCAAAACGCAATTCGCTCGAGGAGCTCTACTCCCGCGTGACCGAGCAGGCCCGCAACCAGTACACACTCGGCTACAATCCCCGCGGCAACGATCGGGCCAAGGATTACCACACCGTCGAAGTTCGCGTTCGCCGCGAGGGTCTGGATGTCCGCACTCGTGAAGGCTACTACTCGGTCACCGGTCCCCGCTGACGAGGCTCGCCGCTTCCCGCGATCGACCGGGTCTCGTCGATTGACCCGTCCCATGATTCCGAGAAAAGCCAGGAATCTCTCTTTGCGGCGTGGCGGAGGCACGTTTTTGGCCCTAACCCACGATTCCTCTTGACTCTCGCACCCGCAATCCTTATATCGTGCTGCATGAGCACGCGTCCGCCGCGCCGGATCGATCGCTCGTCAAACAAAAGGAGTCCGTTCATGAAGAAAAAGGCCAAGAAGGACGACAAGAAGGCCCCTAAAAAGGGGAAGTAGTCTCGCCGAATTCAAAACAGAGGCGCTTGTTTCCTGGCGCCTCTGTTTTTTTGCGGCATGGCTAATGAACAGAAATGTGGCTTCCTGCGGGGGCGAATCACCCTCTAGCCGGTCTGATGCCGGGATTGGAGTGAGATTTATCTAACTCCGCGTCAATCGCACTCAGCAAAGGTTGAACGCCATCCTCCTTTGCCACCACGCACCGCACACCCACCAATTTAGCTGCGGCTTCCAGTTCATCGGTCTTATACAGCGTGTACATCACGATGGGGAGCGAAGGCATCATCCTGCTGATCTGCGTGGCTGCTGTCAGGCCGTCCGACTGATGCATTCTGAAATCCAATAGCACCAGGTCGGGTTGGAGTTGCGTCGCTTTTTCGACCGCCTCGGCTCCATCCATGGCTTCGCCGCAGATCTCCCAATTGGGGCGCAGGACAAACATGGTTCTGAGCGCAGTCCTCATGGATTCGCGGTCGTCAGCTATCAGAATTCTGGCCACAGACCCTCCCAAGCCCCTAGTCGACAACCTGCAGATTTTCTCATTTTAGAAGCCTACAGGAGACTGCGGCTTGGCTTGAATCCAGCAAATACCTTAGCCCTTTAGACCCGGAGCAGACCGATTCCGGCCGCAGCACCCGAGCGACAAGCAAGAATGTGGGCAAACAGGCCGTGTCTTCTGCGGGCTTTGGCCACCCGACGCGGGATTTCCTCGCTCAATTACGAGACACCAGCGCCTCTTCATGTCCCGGGCAAATCGGCCGATACGGGCAAGACCGGCACTGAAACCCGGGTTTCGCCGCAAACTCGCCCGCTCGGATTTCGGCCGCCGTTTCCTGGACCATCTTCTGGGCATCATCCAGTTGTTTCGCGTCTCGCGTCGTCTCTTGCCGCTGATTATTCTGCAGGTAGTGGAACACCAGCCGTACGGGTTCGAGCTCCAGAATCTCTTTCACGGCAATCGCGTAGATGCTCAACTGCAGATCCTTTTTTGCGTCCGAATCCTTCCTCGGTTTTCCCGTCTTGTAATCCACAATTTCCACTTCCTTGCGACCCAGAGAATTGATCTGATCGATCCGCCCCTTGATGATCACGTTGTTTTCAAGGTCCAACTCGAAGCCTTTCTCCTGCTCCAAAATCTCCGGTAGCGACTGCATCATCGCGCCATAAAACGTCCGCAACTGTTCGAGGCCGTCCTTCTTGTACTCCTCTTCCTGGTAATCGTCTTCAAATCCGACTGCCGACCACTCCGTGTCATAAATCCGCTGCACTTCTTCAAACGGCAGCCGGTTTCCCTTTTTCATTTCGAGCATTACCCGTTTGATCGTCGAATGAACCACCCTTCCAAACGTCAACGTGGCCCTGGCTTGCCCTTCAATCGACCAAAGCTTCTCGAATAGAAATTGCTGCGGGCAGCTTCGGTATCCCATCACACTCGAAGGACTCAGCCGCAGCGGTTCCGGTACGTCCGGACGATACGTCTCCGCCCACTCCGCGATCCGGGAAAAAATCCTTGCCGGGCCGTTCACAGGAAACAGTTGTGCTTCCAGTCGATCCACCGGCGGCTGTTCCATTTCGCCGCTTGCGACCGCCACTTTCGGAGCAATCTGCAGGACATCGCGCTTCCTGATTGCCGGATCCATCAGGATGTCTTCGACAAACAGTGGGACCTTCGCCTTGCGCTCTGTTACCGTAGTCAGTGTCAGCCGATTCTCTGCACGCGTCAGGGCCACGTAAAACAGCCGCCGTTCCTCCTGTGTGTGGTAGTCTCCCTGCGGCAATTCTTCCTTCATCAACTCGACGGGAAATTCAAACAACGGTGCGCGATCGCTTGCGGGAAACGCGCGTGAATTTACGCGCAGCACAAACACCTGCGGAAACTCCAGGCCCTTCGCTCCGTGCACCGTCATCAGTTGTACGGCATCGCCGGGCGCTTCGTCATCAAGTGCGATGGTTCCGTTCGCCTGCTGGAAATAATCCAGATACTCGAGAAATTCGCTCATTTGCCGCGTCTCGCTCTTCGCTTCCCATTCCTTCACGAATTCCGCCAGCCGCTGAACGTATTTTCGATCTTGCCGGCTTGCCCGCTGTGAAATTTCCAGCCATTCCGTCAATTCGCTCAGAATTTCTCGCGCGGTCCGCCGCCTGATCGCTTTTCTTTGCTCGCTCAAAAACTCCGATAATGTTCCAAGCGCAGCATGCGACGCATCGAACGGCAACTCGCCCTGTGGCAACTGCAGCACGTCGTAGATCGCCTTCCGCTCTTTTCGTGCGCGCTCCGCCAGTCTCACGATATCCGGTGCCTCGAGATCCCAAGCCGGCGCCGCAAGCACACGCACGCACGCAACGTCATCGTAGGGTTGTGCGATCAGCCGCAAATAAGCCAGCACGTCCCGCACCAGCGGATGATCCAGAATCGA
>Ga0070698_100006931_pt1 | contig 12275 bp, 13 predicted proteins | sample KBSK1502metaG_FD_65477 | JGI IMG/M metagenome (GOLD analysis project Ga0070698, IMG submission 65477) | Corn, switchgrass and miscanthus rhizosphere microbial communities from Kellogg Biological Station, Michigan, USA - KBS K1-50-2 metaG | ecosystem: Host-associated > Plants > Roots >...
CGCGCGCGCTGCCGAACGGGCCCGTGTGCCCGACCTGCGGCAAGCGCCACATGGGCCGCTGCGCGGCGAAGAAGTAACGCCGAAACTGCTTCGTGAACTGCGTCGCTCACGATGTCTCAGCCGGCCGCTCGATCCGCGCGCCGCACGCGACGCACGCGAGCCACACGCGGTCGTTCGACGCGTCGCCGTCGAGGTCGCCGCTCGCGTAATCGCTTCCGCCGTGTCGGTCGGCGAAGTGTTGAACGCGATCCGCGCCCCCAGGCGCCGCCTCGATCACCACGGCTTGTGGAACGGCGTCGTGAGCGTCGGCGACATCGGGGTGATCGCGGGGAGGCCGGACACCGCCGCTCAGGGTACCATTGCGGTCCCATGGCGGAGCCGACGCTGCTCGCGGACTTGGAGGAGTTCGTCACGCTGCATCGCCCGCACGGCGAGCTCCGCGCGGCGGCCAGCCCGCCGACAACGAACGGATACCGCCTCGAAGTCGTGTGCCCGTGCCGCGTCGTATTCGAGCGATGGGTAACGCCAGACGACGCCGCGATCGACTTGGCGTTGTTCGCGCGGTGGAACTGATCGCGTTGTAAACAACGATCGGCGGCGGGCGGACGCGCCCCGGCTATACGGCGCGCTTCCCGGCCCGGTGCCTCTGCGCGCCCTTCGTAGCTCGCCCCCCTCGGCTTTCGCGGGCTCCTTTGTGGTGTTCTACGGGGCCGTTCGTTTACCTTCTATCGGTGGGAGGGCTCATGTCCTGGCGCTGGCTGATCGCCTATGCTCGTGACCAGTGGCTCACCGCCATGCTGTCGCTCTTCTTCATGCTCGTAATGGGCTTGCTCGGACTCCGGATTGCCGACGTGGATCAAGCGCCATGGCAGGTGCAGTTGGTGTTGTTCCTCTGGCTCGGCTACCTCGGCCTCGTGGTACCCAGGGCCGCGCGGCGCGCCTGGATGTATCTGCGTGGTCCTCGGTCCACTGACGTGTTAGCGAACATGCACGCCGAAGGTGTCGCGCTCCGCAATCGGGGGTTCGCCGCGAGCGCACCGGCGCAATTCGCCCCGTGGCATGACGAGTGGGAAGCCTGGGATAAACGTGTGCTCGCCGAACTGCAGCGGGTGCGTGTGCCGCCCGGTGACATCTCGGAGTTTCAGACGCTCGATGCGGTGCCGCCGCTCGGCTTCGTGGAAGCCGCCTTGATCAGTAAGAATCCGCTGCTGCTGAAAGACCTCCGCGAGTTCTCAGAGAAGCTAAAGCGACTGCGGGAGATCATGCACCGGCATGACGCACGGTCGTAGGGGGAGCGATGCCATATCAGTTCGTCAAGTGGCTGTGGGCGGTGATGAATCACTGGGAGGTATTCGTCACCGGCGGGATCATCACCGCCATCCTGGAGGCGTGGAACCGCCTCGGCCCGGCGCAATACGAGTTCCCCCGGAAGTGGTACGTCGTGCTAGTTCTTCTCTATATCTTTTTCGCGGCCTTCTTGGCGTGGCGGGACGAGTACGTTCGCGCCCAGCATGTAAGCGATCAAGTGGCCGAGCTCGCCGCCATGCAAGACGACTTCTACAGCCGGATGAATGATTGGTGGACGATCTGCGAGGACAAAGAGAAGTCCCAAGCTGCTGAGGTCGCTGCTGAGGCGGTGAGAAAGAAAATCTACGACAAGCTCGCGAGCATCAATATCGTCGAGGCGAACTACTTCAACACGCAGCGAGCGGACGAGCGGTTGCCGGAGGCGATCACGCTGAAGTCGTCGCGATGTGTCGCTCCCGGCAGGATCAGTGTGTACTGGCATCGTCTGGACCGTCTCGGCGCGATCATCTTGAGGCTTCGCGCGGACTCGGGATAAATACGCGTGCTTCGCACATCGTCGCCCGCTTCTACCGCGGCCGCGGGCAGCGACCTCACGACCGCTTGCAGGCGGCGCTGCGCGCTCTCACAATGCGTCCATCTCCACGGGAACGAGGTGATGACTCTCGTGGCGAAGGCCAAGAAGCGCGCGAAGCCCAAGAAGCCTATCAAGGCGAAGAAACCTGTTAGACCGGCCCCCAAACCGCAGCCGCCGCGGCCGGTGCCTCCGGAGGGACTACCGCCGGCCTGACGCCCGGGAGTGCGCACCATGAGCACACTGTCTACTCAACGCTGCGTCGCCTGCCGTCGAGACTCGCCTCGGGTGACCGAGGCTGAGATCGCCGAGCTTAGGCCTGAGGTCCGGGACTGGCGTCTGCTGGAGCGCGACGGCATCGCTCGGCTCGAGAGGGTTTTCCAGTTCGCGAGCTTCGCCGACGCGCTGGCCTTCACCAACCGGGTTGGCGCCCTCGCTGAGGAACAAGGCCACCATCCCGCCCTCCTCACCGAGTGGGGACGCGTCACGGCGACCTGGTGGACCCACAAGATCCGCGGACTCCACCGGAACGACTTCATCATGGCGGCGAAGACAGACGCGCTGGCCGCCGAGATTGGGTCCGTTACGCACGGCGAGGTTGGGGGGAATGATGAGCCGTGAGCCCGCCTGCTGTACGGCGGCCGGACATGCCTACCGCCCAGCGGACGGTGGCGGCGATCTGAATGCGGCCAACGACGTGTGAATCTAACCTCATAAAGCCGGCGGGGGCCGCTGTGGAAAAGGACGTGATCATGCCGACTCGAATGGAATACGCACGGCAGCCTGTTGTTCGATGCCTCGCACGCATGAAAGATACGGTCGACGAAATCGGTATTGCCATCCGTGGGCGGGGTGACTTGAGTTTGTCTCGTCGTCCGGCGCCAGAGGGCTGGGCGGCGAAGGAAGTCATCTGTCACTTGCGCGACATCGAAGAGCTCTTCATGCTCCGCTTCCGGACGATGCTCGCCATGGACGAGCCGAAATTCCTCGTGCTTGGCGAGATGCCCGACGGCCGCGCGGCCTGGGGCAACGATTGACGACCCCGACGCACCCGGCATCGTCCCTGCGTTTACGCCACCGAATTTGGCTGCTGCCGTTGCTCATGGCCGTTGTCGGATGTGTGGGCTGCGCCGCGCCTCGGGTTCGGACCGTTTATACCGAGCATCTCGGCCAGCTGACCGGCACCGCCATCAACCCGACACGCCAAGTCGGCATTACGGGAACCGATCTCGGGGTAAGCTTTGTCGAGCCAGCGCCTTCCGGCCGCCTGATCTTCCTGTTCGGCGATTCGTGGACGCCGGACGGGCGAAGGATCAATCAGGATTCAGCGGCGTGGACGCAATCGTTCGTCGTGCCCAGCAAAGACCGGATGACGAAGCTGATCTGGTTCGCCGACGACGAGTTCACGGAACTCCGCATTCCTGGCGTCGACCTCGGAGGTATGAACGTGCCGGTCGAGGGTGTCGCGGCGAACGGACGAATCTACATTTTCGCCAGTACGGGCTTCGATAAAGAAGTTCAGGCTCATTGCTGCTCCGCGCTCGCACATACGCCGGGCCTCGCGCCGGAATTCGACTCGCTGGTCTTCGACAGTGTCGTGCCCACACAGAAATTCGTAAACATCAGCGCTTTCGTCGAAAACGACACGGTCTGGATCTTCGGGTCCGGGCGGTATCGGGCCAGCTCCGTGTATCTTGCGCATGTCCCGGCGGCGGCGATCGCCGATCGCAGCGCGTGGCAATACTTCGTGCACCTGCAGCCCAACGGTGCACCGTTATTCATGGCGGGTGAGGACAATGCTCAGCCGGTTGTCGTCTCGCTTTGCGTAGGCGAGCTGTCGGTGCGTAAGCACCCGCATCTCGGATATCTGATGCTCTACAACTGCGGGCCGGAAGGAACGGCGCCGCGCGGGATTCATCTGCGTACGGCTGACAATCCGTGGGGCCCCTGGGATCCCCCGATCACGATCTTCAACCCAGACACCGATCACGGCTACGGCTATTTCATGCACAGGTCGACTCACGACGTCGGCTACGACGATGGTCTCGCCGAGCCCGGTATTCAGCGCAATCTCCAGATGAAAGAGTGTCCCGGCGATACGTGGCGCGAGGGCTGCGGGGGCGGCGAATACGGTCCGTACCTCGTGCCGCAATGGTTCACGACGACGCACGACGGGGGCTACTCAATCATCTATACGATGTCGAGCTGGGTTCCCTACCAGGCACACCTGATGCGCACCGTTCTCGCCAAGCGGGGCGATTTGCGACCGCAACCGCCCCCGCCTGCTGGCGTCGGGCTGCCCCCAGCGCATCTGGTCAATCCGAATTTCGAGCAAGGCCTGCAGGGGTGGCAAGGCCTTGGCGATCCGTTCGTCACCTTTCGGGGTGACGACGGCCGCTTTCGCATGACGACGTTTACGCCGAGCAAGGGTGACGCCGCGGTGGGAGCGCTGTTCCAGGACTTCACCGTTGATGCCAAGACCAAGGCAATCCGCTTTTTGGTCCACGGCGGCGATGGCACGGTGCGATTGCATCGGGGAGAGGAGATCGTCAGGGAGACACGCGGACGCAGCGGGCATGAACCGCGCAACTCGCCGGACACGCGCGTGTGCTGGAACCTCAGCGATTACGCCGGCGAGTCGCTGCGGATCGCGATCTTCGATGACAAGACCGGTCCCTGGGGATTCATCGGCGTCACGGGATTCGAGTTCCTCGACCAGCACTGCTCACCGGGATCAGCGACGCGGCAGAACCCCGTAGACAACGAGTTTGCTAGGACACGCGTCCGCTGAGCAGTCCTGCTTCTCCGCGAACGTGGCAACGTAGACGCGTCCGTGTGCGACCGTGGCCGGCGCGAACTTGCCCAGGTTACCGAGATGATCGTCAGCATTGTGCTTCCCGAGATAATCGTCAGCATTGCGCTCGCTGTCCCATAGCGCTTCGAGCGTCAACGCATGGTACGCGAATAAGCCCGCGGGCGCCGGATGCTCCTCGGCATTACAGGAGCGTGCGACCTCGTTTTCCGGGCCGGGCGGTTCGTCGGAGCGACAGTTGAGCGGTCGCGTCGCCCATACAATGCCGCTGCCCGGCGTCGCGCCGTCGGCAGATAGTGACAACACGCCGCCCGGCATGCTGTCCTGCGGGGCGGGAACAGTGCTCTGAATGGGAGCGAACGCGAATCGGCCCCCCTCGTAGGTTAGCGCTTTCAAGACGTCTTGTTCGGCCCACACATAGAGAATCTGCATCGCCGGCGGCGCGAGTGGCCACACGATAGGCGAGCCGTGGACATGCGGATACGTGCGGACGACGAGGAGTCGCTCCTCGAGATTCGTGTCGGTCGGCGACGGGCACGTACGCGGAGTCTCTCCGAACTGATTGACGGCGACTTGTACGACCTGCACCGCGGGACGCATCCTTGCCGTATCGATCAGATACAGCATTCCCTCCTTGCCGGCGCCGGCAAGCTGATTGGTACCCGGCAGCAACACCGGTCCTGCGGATCCTAGATCGACGTCGCACGGATCGAGGAGCCTTTCGCGGTTCGGCGGGGTGAACCTATCGACCTCGATGAGCGCGTTGCTTGTCCGTCGAAGCTTGACGAAGCTATTGCGCGCGTCATCCGGTGGCGACGCTTCGCGATCGAACGGTGACCGATTGCCGGTCATGAAATAAACCGAGCCGGTCTCGTCGCCCACGAGGCCGTTTCCAGCCTGCCAGATCCCGCCGCCGTCGCCGTTGGCTCGAACCAGGTACGGTGCAAACGGCCGCAACGTCGTGGCGTCATACGCAAACACCCAGCCTTGCCAGGGAGGAAAGTCAGCGTGAGCCCCGAACGCAACATAGATCGTGTTGTCCTGCAACAGGAGGCCCGGGCGATTCAGATGTTGCGCCGGATCGAACCGCTTGCCTGAAGACGACATCCCCTCGATTTCGACCACCTGTTCGTGACGACCGGGCGGGGGGTGCAGCTTCACCTCGCCAGTGGCGATGTCGAGCGCATAGAGACGCTGGTGCATCACCAGGCGATGAATTCGCCAATGCGTTCCGGTGAAGATGCCGCCGGTCGACGGCGCCAGACTTACAGCTGCGGCGGCGGTGATGCCATCCAGCCATCGCGGCCCGTCGAACTCGCCCTGGTTCTCGAAACCGATTTCGCCAGGCGCGAGCTGGTGCAATCGCCAGCTCGTGCCGCTGAAATCCGGACCGGTGTTCGGCGCGAGCCCTACGGATGGATCGCGCGTGCGACCGTCGAGAAATCGCGCGGGCGGCGGAAGATCCACACTGGCGCCGAGCGTCTCCAGCGTCACCACATCGCCGGAAACGTCGGGTCGATGGACCATCCATACCGTGCCGGTGAACGGCAGCTCGGTGTTGTCCTGCAATGCAACGCGGCTCTGATCGGTTATGCCATCCAGCCAGCGACTGCCCGGTGTGGTGCCGAGGCATTCGATCAATACGCGATCGCCGTCCTTGAGCTCGTTCACCGAGCGCAACGGCTCGATTGTTTTCGATTTCGCGACGACATACATCGTCCGCGTGGCAAGGTCGATCACCGGCGTGCTGGTGATGCCGACCGCAGGATCGATCAGCGGCCGCAGCCCAGGAGCGATGTTCGCGCGCGGAACCGGTATGCCGAGCTGGCGGCTTCGCCATAGTGGCGCATTTTGGGCGGGGTCCTCGGCGTCGAACGCATAGACGTAGTTCAACGTCGTCGCGACGAAGATCACGTTGTGGCGGCCTTTGCCGGGAAGGATGAGGTCGTTGACGTAAAGCGGCTGTGCGTAGATTTGCCCATCGACCACGCGGTCGAACAGGTGGCCGAACCGTCCGGCCTGAAGTGAACGCGGCTCGAGTAAAGTTTCGTTCAGGTTGCCGCCGGTGCGCGCGTTGTCGTTGTGCTGCGTGAGCACGTGCACCGGACGCTGCTGTCTCACGCGCCATCGCGTTCCGCTGAAGGGTTCAGAGGTCGTGGGCGCAAGGCCGACCGTCCCGTCCGCCGTTCGTCCGTCAAGCCATCGCGGCCCTTCCACGGTGCCGAGGCAGCGGAACGTGTATTCGCCGGGCGCCACTTCGAAGAGCTCCCAATGCGTGCCGCTGAATTGAGGATCGGTCGATGGCGCGAGTCCGACAGTACCGTCGATCGTGTTCCCGTCGAGCCAGCGAGGGCCTTCGATGTCGCCGAGCGTTTTCAGCAGGAATTCTCGGTCGCGGACCTTGGTGAGTTCCCAGAGCGTGCCGGTGTACGGTGCGCCGAAGCTCGGCGCGAGCCCGACGGCGCGTTCGACGGTCCTGCCGTCAAGCCAACGCGAGCCTGCAGTGATGCCCAGCGATTCGATCAGCACACGATCGCCTGTCTCGAACCCTTGTGCCGCAGTGGAAGCCAGGCATTGGAAAAATATGGTGAGGAAGATCAGCCTCAGTCTACCCATGGCATGCCTCGCGCTGTGCGATCCGTCACGAAGTCGCCGTAGGTGGCCCACCGGCCTGTGCGCCGTCCCTACCTGAGGCGGCTTATTGTAGCGTAGGAAACGACTCGAGGGGCGATGCATCAATTCAAGGGGCGTCCGAGCGGAGCAGCCCGTAATGTCCGAGTGTTCGGCCGAGCTGGCCTTCGTGCACGCGCCCGAGGGAGGACGGTAAGCTCGGCGGATGACTGCCGATGTCCCACGCTTACCGCTTCTGCTCGTGTCCCTCGCCGGATGGATAAATCGCTACCAACAGCACGTCATCGAGTACCTCGTAGAGGAAAATCGCGTTCTCCGAGAGCAGTTGAAGAGCCACCGTCTGCGGTTGAAGGATGACCAGCGCCGCCGTCTCGCAGCAAAAGGGTATCGGCTCGGCCGACGGCTGTTGAGTCGGGTTGCCACGATCGTGACACCGGACACGATCCTGCGCTGGCATCGGCGCCTGACTGCGGAGTGGAGCTACCCGCGGAAGCGACCGGGGCGTCCGAGGACGATGAAGAAGATCACGAGGCTCATTGTGCGGATGGCGACGGAGAACCCGACGTGGGGTTATAGCCGAATCCAGGGCGCACTGAAGAACCTCGATCATCGGATGGCTCGAAGTACGATCGCGAGGGTGCTGAAAGAGCAGGGTATCCCGCCTGTGCCGAACCGGCCCACGTCGTGGCGCACGTTTCTGCGAGCGCACTGGGGGAAAGTCGCGGCCGCTGACTTCTTCACGACCGATGTGTGGCGACCTCGTGGGCTGGTGACCTACTACATGCTGTTCGTGTTGGACCTGCGGACGCGGCGCGTGCACGTAGCTGGCTCGACGCCGCACCCGGATTATCCGCGAGCGGCGGCGACCGTCTGCCCCATCTGCGCTACCAGCTGCGACAGTTCCGGGTGACCCCAGATCGACTCGACCGATTCGTATCGGCCCACCTGCCAGCACGAGTCATCGATTGTCCTGCCGCCCCATCCGTACTCGATCGCGAACTGCGAGGGGTTCGCCACGTAGAACGACACCATATGATCGTTCATGTGCCTGCCGAGATCGATGACGATCGGTGTCCCCTCCTGGCGGGCAATGTCGCGGGCGGAACCCACATCATCAAGCGAGTTGCACTCAAGCATGAAGTGATTGATTCGCTTGGGTCCGCTGCCGCCGAATAAGGCGATTGAGTGGTGGCGCGGGTTGCAGTGCAGGAACACTGCCATAGGACGGCCCTTCGTGCGGCAACTCAAGCGGCGCGCCGAGGATCTCGCTGCCATCGGCCTGAGTAACCGTGCTGTCGAGGGCGCATGTGCGAGGCTCGTGAAGGCGTCGTGAGGGATCCGTCGTGAGCGATCCGATGGGCGGCGGGCGCGTCACCGCCGTCCACCTGGAAAGGCATGCGGAGGTTGGAGATGAGCGAGCTCAAGGACAAGCTCGAAGCAATGGTCGACCGTAGCAGCGTCTCGGCGGTTCTCACGGCCCTATCGAAGATCTGCGACGGCAGGGCCGGGCACCTCCTGACGACCTCACGGAATCTGCGCTTGGCGCGCGGGTGGAGGCGCGCCGCCCGCGCGATCGACAGGGCCATCCGCGCCTTGCCGTCGGGGCCCGGCATCACGCGCTCGAACCGTCCGGCTTGACAACGACCCTCTTCGACGACGACAAGGAGACGCGGTGATGGGCGACACCCCGCAGGCGCCCCGACCGCTACGCGCCGCCTTGTACGCCCGCGTCAGCACGCAGGAGCAGACGCCCGAGAATCAGCTCCTCGCTCTCTACGCCTTCGCGCAGGCCCGGGGGCTGGACGCCGGCGGAGTATGTCGATCGCGGGATCAGCGCGGCCAAAAGAGCGGCGCCCGGCGCTCGATGCCCTGCGCGCTGACGTGCGTAAGCGGAAGGTCGATGTGATCCTCTGCGTCAAGCTCGATCGGCTCGCACGGAGTGTGCACCATCTCGTCTCGCTGGGAAGAGAGTTCGCCGCGCTTGGGGAGGATCTCGTCGCGCTCGATCAGCAGATCGACACGACGACGCCGGCGGGACGCCTGCTGTTCAACGTCTTGGCGTCGATCGCAGAGTTCGAGCGCGATCTGATCCGCGACCGCGTGATTCGTGTAGGTCCGGATAAGCCGGAGGCATCCTGCCTGAAGAGCTTCCCATGTCCCGAAGGCCCTGCGTTTGCAGCCGCCGGCCTCGCCGCCACGCTGCAGGATCATCGCGAGCATCGCGCCGAGCAGGAACGCGTCCGTCCCCGGACGAAGCGACAGGTGGAGGTCGGCGACCTCGATGTGCAGCGGCCGAGCCACGGCCGGGTGGTGGAGGTCCCGCGCGTTGGTGGGCTCCATCACGAGTACCTCCGGCGGGTGGCGTGAGCGGATCGGACGAATAAGTGGAAGGGACAGTAGCCTCGCGCTAGTCTGTGCCGAGTGTGGTGCACGCAATTCGCCGAGTCAGAAGTTCTGCGGTGAGTGTGGCACGCGTGATCTGGCAAGCGCGCCGCATCGCCCGACGAGCGGCCTCCCCGCCTGTCAGCTATTCCGAATGGCTATGATGGCTCGTTGACGGCCTAGGCTAGGGCGCCGTCAGCAACATAAGACAGTGGGGAACATGAATCCATATCGAAAATCCGGCTGAAAGCGCGAGGAAGCCAGCTATGAAGCGATCTTTGCCGCTGTTCATTGCACTGTTGTGCGTCATTAACGGGTTCGCTGCGGCCAGAGGTGAGACGACAGAGAACGTTCTCACCTACCACAACGACATGTATCGAAGCGGCGTCTATGCAGGCGAAATGATCCTGCGCCCGGGCAACGTCGGTGCCAAGCGTTTCGGAAAGATATTCGCTCGTCGGGTCTTGGGCCAGATTTGGGGACAGCCATTGTATGTTCGCGCAGTTCCCGTGAACGGCCGATTGCGCAACGTCGTCTACGTCGCAACTTCCGAGAACATGATCTATGCGTTCGACGCAGACGATCGGACGCCCGGCGAGCAAACACCGCCCCTCATGAGCAGGAATCTCGGGGCACCTGTCCCGATTGTTGGAGACTTTTTTCATACCATCCTGCCGTCGAACGGCATATCCAGCACCCCGGTCATCGACCTCGGCAACCCGCCGAATCCAGGCGAGGGGACACTCTATGTTGTCGCGAAGCTGAACCGGGACAGCAAGTTTCACCTGTTCGCTCTCAAGCTGTCCACGCTCGAGGTTCGACCTAACGCCCAAGGGGATTTGACTGGCATCGTAGTTACTGGGACGGCTCGCCACGGAGACGCGACGGTAAGCTTCGACTCGTCGGACCATTTGAATCGACCCGCGCTGCTGATCGTCAGGAATCACTTGATCATCGCCTTCGGAAGCGGCCCGAAGAACGACTGGGACGCTCCAAACTTTCACGGATGGGTCATGTCTTATTCACTCCCCGACCTAGTTCAGACCGGCGTTTTCGTGACGACCCCGATTGCCGGAATGGGCGGCATCTGGCAGGCGGGGAGCGGTCCCGCCGCCGATGACCAGGGCAACATCTATTTCATGACCGGGAACGGTCACTTCCAACAGAAGCCGGGCGCTCAACCTGATCTCTCGGACGCGTTCGTCAAGCTTGCAACCGCCGACGGCACTCTCGAGCTCGTGGACTGGTACGCGCCTCCCTCACGCGATGTACTGGAGGCCTGTGATTTGGATTTGGGCTCATCGGGGCCGGGAGTCATTCAGGACGCGGGGAAGGTGCTAGGGGCGGGAAAGAGCGGGATTCTCTACGTACTCGACAAAGAACACATGGGGAAAACCGACACCGCCCTTGATCAGTCTGCGCGAGACAACTGGAGAGGAGCCCCCGACTGCACGACTGGGCAATGTTTCCGCATCGCTGAGAACCAATATCAGCAATTTGCCAAGAAATCGAAACAGCCCTGTGGCATGCACGGTTTTCCCTTCGCCTCGCCGGGTTTCAATGACCATCAATGGCACGATGTCGTGATGAGCTATCCGCACGTGCACGGCTCGCCTGTGATCTGGAAGCTGCGAAACAACAGCTTCCACCTCTACGTCTGGCCAGAGGAAGATTTTCTGAAGGCGTATCACTTCGACGGACAGAAGTTTTCGTCCAGTCCTGTTGGTTCATCAGCGCCTTTGAGCGCAGCAATGATGAGCATGCCCGGTGGTCTCCTGTCCCTGTCCTGGGACGGCACCGATACAAATACGGGCATAATCTGGGCGTTGCGACCCAATCCGAACACGCAACGCATTGTGAGTGGTCCGTTTGTTTCCGTATTTCACAATCAGCAGCATTTTGTCTTTCGAGACAAGAATGCGACCATCTGGGATGCTTTCTTCGTAAGACCCGAAAACTTTTTGCAAAAGGCCAAGTGGCGCTTCCAGGAAATCAACACCAATGGCCGTCCGACCGCCAGCGACATATTTGTGTCCGTCTTCGATTCGGCAGATCAGCAGCATTTCGTCTACAGGGACAGCGTCGGAAACATCTGGGATTCCTACTATGTAAGAGGCAACAACAGCTGGCACTTCCAGCAAATCGACACCCATGGGCACGTGCCGGGTGGTGAGATTTTCGTCTCGGCCTTCTTCGATCAGCAGCATTTTGTGTTTCGGGACAGCGCAGGCCGCATCTGGGATTCCTTCTATGCACAGGCCGACAACAAGTGGCACTTCCAGCAGGTCAATAACGGCGGGCATCCCGCAGCCGGAAACGTATTTGTCTCGGTCTTTGGTTCTGCGAATCAGCAGCATTTTGTTTACACAGATGGCGTCGGAAACATCTGGGATTCCTACTATGCAAGGGGCAGTAACAGCTGGCACTTCCAGCAAATCGACACACACGGGCATGTGCCGGTTGGTGAGATTTTCGTCTCGGCCTTCTTCGATCAGCAGCATTTTGTGTTTCGGGACAGCGCAGGCCGCATCTGGGATTCCTTCTATGCACAGGCCGACAACAAGTGGCACT
>Ga0070698_100006932_pt1 | contig 12274 bp, 12 predicted proteins | sample KBSK1502metaG_FD_65477 | JGI IMG/M metagenome (GOLD analysis project Ga0070698, IMG submission 65477) | Corn, switchgrass and miscanthus rhizosphere microbial communities from Kellogg Biological Station, Michigan, USA - KBS K1-50-2 metaG | ecosystem: Host-associated > Plants > Roots >...
GTCGGTGACCTGGGCGCCGCGGGCGCGCATGGCGGTGAAGGCCTCGTGGCCTGGCGTGTCGATGAAGACGACGGGGTGCCCGTCGGCGGTCTCGATCTTGTAGGCGCCGATGCGCTGGGTGATGCCTCCGGCCTCGCCCGCCGCCACGTGCGTCTGGCGAATCGCGTCGAGGATCGAGGTCTTGCCGTGGTCGACGTGGCCGAGTACGGTGACGATCGGGGGCCGCGGCTTGAGCTTGGTCGGGTCCTCGTTGGCAAGGGAGAACAGCGCCTCGCGGGAGGTCGTGACCAGGTCTCCATCGCCCTCGGCCGCCTCGACGGCGACCACGTCCTCGCTCGCGACCGGCTCGACCGTATAGCCGAACTCGTCGGCCACGATCTCGGCGGTGGCGAAGTCGATGACCTGGTTGATGGTGGCCAGGATCTTGGAGGCCATCAGCTTCTTGATGACCTCGACCGGGCTGACGCCGAGCTTGTCGGCCAGGTCCTTCACCGACAGCGTCGGGGGAAGCACGACCTGGCGATTGCCATTGGTCTCGATCTTGGGCGCGACCGTCGTCGGCTTGAACGCGGACCGGGCAGCCTCGATCGCGCCGGGCGCCAGTGGCGCGGCGGCGTTGCGGGTGAGCCTGCGCTGCTGCAGGAAGTTGACCAGCTCTTTCTGGCTGATGCCAAGTTCGCGTGCGAGTTCGTGTGCCTTCATGCCGGACTACTGATTATGCCGGGCCGAGGGAATTCGAAACCTCGGCCCACACCTGGGCGGGGACCGGAGCTCCCAGTGCTCGCTCCAGCGCGCGGCGCTTGCGGGCTGCCTCCAGGCACTCCGCCGCGGCGTGGAGATAGGCTCCGCGCCCGGGCATCCGACCCGTCCGATCGAGCACGATTTCGCCGCCTTGCTCGCCGTCTTGGCGGCGGACGAGGCGGATCAGCTCAGCCTTGCCCGCCTCCTGGCGGCAGGCTACGCATGTCCTAACCGGCGAATGCCGGCGCTTCATCGGTTTCGCTGGCCTTGATGTCGATGCGCAGGCCCGTCAGCTTGGCCGCGAGCCGGGCGTTCTGTCCGTCGCGGCCGATCGCCAGGGAAAGCTGGTTCTTGGGCACGAGCACCGTCGCCGTGCGCGTGACCCGGTCGATGGTGACCCTGTCCGCCTTCGCCGGCCCGAGGGCCGCGGCGACGAAGGCTTCGGGGTCGTCCGACCAGGGGACTATGTCGACGTGCTCGTTGGCGAGCTCGCTGAGGATGGCGCGGTGGCGCACCCCCTTGGGCCCGACGCAGGCGCCGACGGGGTCGAGCCCGGGCTCGCTGGAGGAGACGGCGATCTTGGTGCGAAGACCGGGCTCGCGGGCGATCGCTCTTACCTGCACGGTCCCGGCCTTGATCTCGGGGACCTCGGCCTCGAGCAGCCGGTGCACGAAAGCCCGGGCCGACCTCGAGACGCGGACCTGGGCCTGCTTGCGGTTGTGCTGGGTGTCGAGCATGACGACGAGGACCGGGCGGCCCGGGATGAGCTGCTCGCCGGGGATCTGCTCCTCCGGGGGCATGACGCCTTCCGCCCTTCCGAGGTCGACGTACACGGTTCCCGCCTCGATGCGGTCCACGATTCCGGAGGCGAGCTCGCCTTTGTGCTCGGCGACGTCGCGCAGCACTTTGTCGCGCTCGAGGTCGTGCAGGTGGCGGAGGACCGCGTGCTTGGCGGTCTGCGCGGCCATGCGCTTGAAGTCCTCGGAAGGAAGCTCCCTGACCTCGATGCTGCCATTCGGGTGGACGACACGGCTGCGCACGTCGAGCGCGCCGGTGTTGGTGTCGAGCTTGACGGTCACGTCTCCGTCGGGGTTGAAGGCGCGTTTGTAGGCGACCGCCAGAGCGCCCTCGACGGTGTGCAGCATCTCGTCGAAGGGGATGCCCAGCTCCACGACCAGCGCGCTCAGCGCTTCGGCGAGCGTCTGCGTCGGGGCGTCAGATTGCGACCGCGAGCCTGCCCGCGACAACGTCTTCCCAACCAAGGTGGATGATCACCGGCACGCGGCCTCGCGCGCCAGGCGCCTGGACCGCGATGCCCGCGTCGTCGACCGCGATGAGCTGACCCTCGACCACTGTCTCTGATTCCCCGCTTCGATAGCGAATGTTGACGCGCTTGCCGTTGAAGCGCGCGTAATCGTTGTGATTCCGAAGCGGGCGCTCGGCGCCCGGGGAAGAGACCTCGAGGTCGTAACGGCCGTCGATGAAGTTGGCCCGGTCGAGGAGCGGCCCGGCGACCCTGCTCACGCGCTCGCAGTCCTCGATGGTGATCGGCTCGTTGTGGTCGATGGAGATTCGCAGCGTGCGTCCTGACTGACCCGACTGGTCAAGCGAGTACAGCTCGTAGCCCATGTGGTTGAGCGTGGGCTCGAGCAGCTCTTTGATCGACGTTATGGGCCAGGTTGGCATGTCCGGTGTCCCGCCCTACCTTACCAGCCGGACCCCGGGGGCTCGGATAACGCCCCGCTTTGCGCAAAGAAGGTCGATCGAGCCGCTGAAACACCCCCGTTTTGCGCAAAACGGGCCCTTGCCCTCAGCGCAGCGGCTGCAGCTTCCGCCAGACGACCAGCAGCGGGGCCGCGTTGAAGATCGAGCTGTACGTGCCCGAGACGATCCCGATCAGGAGGGCAAGAGCCAGGCCCTGAAGCGTCGACCCGCCCGCGATGAGGATCGCCGCCAGCACGAGTACCACGGTGAAGCTCGTGATGATCGACCGCGCCGCGGTCTGCATGATGCTCAGGTTCACGACCTGCTCGAAGGACAGGCGCTGGCTCACGCGCAGGTTCTCGCGGATTCGGTCGAAGACGACGATCGTGTCGTGCACCGAGAAGCCGACCACGGTCAGCACCGCGGTGACGAAGAACGCGTCGATCTGTCCGATCCGCAGCCCGAGGAAGGCGCCGAGGATGGAGAAGATGCCGGTCAGGATGAACACGTCGTGCAGTAGGGCTGCGAGGGCTGAGCCGCCGAACTGAAAGCCCGCGCGCCATCCGCCGGGCACGTTGCGGAAGCGGATCGCGAGCAGCAAGAGGATTGCGACCGACGCCAGGACCACGGCCAGCAGGGAAAGGAAGATCGTCTCCCCCGCGATCGTGCCCCCAACCGTCAGGATCTGCTGGACATTAGTCGGCCCGAGCCGGTTCCCCAGGTCGGACTGAACGTTGGCCAGCTGAGTCGTGTTCAGCGCCGGGTAGCGAATGATGTAGCCATCCCCACCTGTCGAGATCACCGACCCGTTGGTGCCCTCGCTGTCGACCGCCTGCTGCACCTTGGCGAGCGTCGGGTGGCTGGGGAAGCTGACCGTGATCTCCGTGCCTCCCGCGAAGTCGATCCCGAGGGCGAAGTGCTTCGTCGCCATCGAGATGATGCCCGGGATGATGATGATCAGCGAAAGAGCGAAGAACCAGTTGCGCCGGCCGATCAGGTTGAGGCGGCGCGGTGGACGTGGCACGGGCGCGGCAACGACGGCGGCCTGCTGAGCCTTCGCTTCCTCGACGAGGTCGGCGACCTGGTCCTCGGGGGCCTGCTCCTCCGCCTTGACGTCAGACAGTTCGGACACGGTCAACTCCGAGCAGGCCCGCTCTCCGGAAGCCGCTGCCGGCCAGGACGATCGCGAGCAGGTTGTGGGTGACGACGATCGAGGACACAAGGCTCGCGAACACACCGATCGCGAGGGTGATGGCGAATCCCTTGACCGCCGATGGCCCGACGAAGCCGAGGATGACGCAGGTGATGATCGTCGACGTGTTGGAGTCGCGGATCGCGGGCCACGCCCGCCTGACCGCGGCGTCGACCGCGGCGCTGATGGTGCGCCCCGCTCTCACCTCTTCTTTGAAGCGTTCGAAGATCAGGACGTTCGCGTCCACGGCCATACCGACCGAGAGGACGAACCCGGTGATGCCCGCCAGAGTCAAGGTGACCGGCACCAGTTTGAAGATCGCCAGCACGGCGCCGGCGTAGAACAGCAGCGCGAGGCTTGCAAGGAGCCCGGGCACGCGGTAGTAAACGATCATGAAGACGACCACGATCGCCAGGCCGAGCAGACCGGCGGCGACGCTCAGCTTTACAGACTCGGAGCCGAGCGTCGCGCTGACCTGCGTAACGTCGAGGACCTGCAGGTCGACCGGCAGCGAACCGGAGTTGATCCCGGTTGCCAGGTCGTTGGCGCTCGTCTGCGTGAACGCCCCGCTGATCTGAGCCTGGCCGCCCGCGATCTCCTCCCGGGTGATCGGGTCGGTCAGGAACTTGCCACAGACAGCCCCCACCTTCTGCGCGGCAAGACAGCCCGGGTCGTAAGCAGAGCTGACCTTGGCCACGTAGGAGGGGTCCTCCCAGTGCTCGATGTCCGCCTGCGTGAGGTCGAGCCAGATGGCAAGGTGGCGCTCCGGGCAGTCCGCGGCCGCTCCTGGGCATGCCGCCACGTTGTCGCGGGTCAGGTTGTCGAAGACCGTCGCGCCGCGAGCGGTGAACGTGATATTGACTACCCATGACGTGCCGGTCTGGTCGATCGACGCGCTGGCGCTCGAGATGTCGTCGCCAGTGAGCCCTGTGAAAGCCGGTTTGTACCCGGGGTGAAATCCTCCCGTCACCTTGTCGTCCTTGATCCACTTCGTGTACACGAGCTTGGAGACCGCGCCGATCACCTTCTGCGCCTGGTCGGCGTTGACACCGGCGAGGTCGACGGTGATGCGGTCGTTGTTGGTCCCAGCGCCGCGGATCTCGGGCTCACTCACGTTGAGCGCGTTGACGCGCTTGTTGATGACCTGGATGGTGCGCTGCTGGACCTCGGCCCGGTTCTGGCCGGCGGGGAAGTTGGTCAGCTGGTAGTCGATGTGAGTGCCGCCCGCCAGGTCGAGGCCTTTGTGGAAGTAGAGCTGGAGGCCTCCGAAGTTGGGCGGCAGACCAGGCACGTTGCCCGTCAGCGGGTAGTGGTTGGCGATCCGGTAGACGTAGCCGGCGCCGTCCACCACGAGGGAGATGATCAGGACGGCGATGACGACGAGGCGGATCGGCCAGCTGAGGACTAACTGCATGGGCGGCGAATCAGTCTAACGATGCGAAGGATGGCGCCTCTTTCCGCACCGCGCGGAATGGCAACGGCATCAACCTGCTGTGTCTCACCGGTGGCGTGGCCCGGGGCCCACAAGACCCGCGCCACGCGGCGCCATCGTTCGCGACGCCTGAAACCTGCGGTTTCAGGCTAGGTTTTGTGTCGATCATCGCTGCCGAAAGACCAGGTTGAGCACGATCGTCAGCACCACCGACAGGACGATGCTCGTGGCCACAGGTATGTAAACGGTCGCGTTGCCGCTACGGAACGTGAAATCGCCCGGTAGGTGGAAGCGCCCGAAAAGCATCAGCCCGCCCCCGATGATCACGAGCAGCACGCCGAAGACGAGGAGCATCCTCCCCACATCAGCCATTACCTACCTACAGTAGGCGGGTCTGTTCGGTCGCGGGCGCCGGGAGCGCGACGCCGATGTGCCGGTAGGCAAGTTCGGTGGCCACCCGGCCGCGAGCGGTGCGCGCCAGGAAGCCGATCTGGATCAGGAATGGCTCGTGGACGTCCTCGATCGTCTCCGGCTCCTCCGACAGCGAGGTGGCGAGCGTGTCCAGGCCGACCGGTCCACCCTTGAACTTGACGATCACGGTCTCGAGGAGCTGGCGGTCGAGCGGCTCCAGCCCGATCTCGTCCACCTCCAGCATCGCCAGCGCCCGTCGGGTGTTGTCGACCGTGGCCCGCCCGTCGCCCCGCACCTGGGCGTAGTCGCGGACTCGGCGGAGCAGGCGGTTGGCGATCCGCGGCGTGCCACGGGCGCGGCGGGCGATCTCCGCCACCGCGTCGTCGTGGATCTCGATGTCGAGGATGCGGGCTGAGCGGGTGACGATCTTCTCAAGCTCGGCCTTGGTGTAGAAGTCGAGCCGGTAGACGGCGCCGAAGCGATCGCGCAGCGGCCCGCTGAGCAACCCTTGACGCGTGGTCGCTCCGACACACGTGAAGTGCGGCAGCGGCAGCGTCGCGGCGCTCGCTCCCACCCCCTTGCCGAGCACAGCGTCGAACCTGAAGTCCTCGAGCGCTGGATACAGCGACTCCTCGACGACCGCGTTGAGGCGGTGGATCTCGTCGATGAAAAAGACGTCGCGCGTGGTCAGGTTCAGCAGGATCGAGCCGAGCGCACCCTGGTGGTCGATGGCAGGCCCGGAGCTGACCTTGATCGCCACCCCGAGCTCGTTGGCGATGATGTGCGCGAGCGTCGTCTTGCCCAGGCCCGGAGGTCCGCACAGAAGGACGTGCTCCACCGGCTCGTCGCGCCTCCGCGCCGCCTCGAGCAGGATGCTGAGGTTCTCGCGCACCTGCTCCTGGCCGACGTACTCCGCGAGGAACCGTGGCCGGAGCGTGAGGTCGAACTGCTCGTCGTCGGAGCGGGCGTCGAGGACTTTGTCTTCCGTCATTTCCGGCCCAACGCCTTCAGGGCGGTCGCCAGCGCCTCCTGCGTGCTCGGCGCCGAGCGCCAGTCCACTGACTCGAGCCCGGCGCGCGCCTCCTGCGAAGAAAACCCGAGGTTGCGCAGCGCCGATTCGACCGCCTTCGGCACCGCGCCGTCTCCGGCCGCCGCCGCGGCGCGTGGCACCGCGTCCAGGGCGGCGACCGCGTCGAGGCGCGGCTTCAGCTCGATGATCACCTTGGCCGCGGTCCGCGGACCGACACCGCTCGCGCGTCTGATGGGGGCCGCATCCTCGCTCATGATCGCGCGCTTCAGGACCTCGAGGCTCGCAGCGCTCAGGATGTTGAGCCCGACCTTCGGGCCGACGCCGTCGACCTGGATGAGCATCTCGAAAAGCTCGAGCTCCTCCACGCTCGCGAAGCCATAGAGCGCTAGCTGGTCCTCGCGTACCTGTGTGTGGATGTGCAGCTCGACGTCGCCACCAGGCGGCGGAAGCTGCTGCCGGGTTTGCGTCGCGACCGAGACGAGATAGCCGACACCGCCGACGTCCACCACCACGTAGTCAGGTCCAGCTCGCCGCACGACTCCGCTGAGGTGAGCGATCACTGGAAGTCCGCCCTGCGCGCGGCCGGCGGTGAGATCGCCGCCCTCGCGAAGGGACGGCTCCGCGCGTGGCATAGCGCGATCGCGATCGCGTCGCGCGCGTGGTCGTCCAGCTTGCCCTCGGGCAGCTTCACCTGCGCGGCGAGCATGCGCGCGATTTGCGCCTTGTCAGCGTTGCCGTAGCCGGTGAGGATGACCTTGACCTGGCTGGGCTTGTACTCGTAGACCGGCACGCCGCATTCCTCGAGCACGTTGAGGATCGCGCCGCGGGCCTGGGCCACGCCGACCGCGCTGGTCGCGTTTCGCCCCATGAAGACCTCTTCGATCGAGGCTTCGGTTGGCGGGTTCTCCGCTAGCAGCGCGCGCAGGTGGTTCGTGATGGTCAGCAGCCGCGCGCCGTCGCGGCCGGGGATCGTGACGACGGTGCTGCAAGAAAGGACGAGGTTGGGCTCGGACAAAAGGGCGAAGCCGGTGCCCGCGAGGCCTGGATCGACACCGAGGATCAGCCCGCTGTTTCTGCCCGCCATGAGTCCATCAGGTTTTACACCTGTGCTGCAACGCGTTCAAGGACGTCTGATGGGATGTCGAAAAGCGCGGGTGAGGACTGCGGTCCTCCCCCGCGGGCCCCCTCCTGGGCTTCCACTGGGATCGATTGGGAGGCGATTGGTAATTCCGCGTCTGGGGACGGCCGGAGTGAATCCGGCCTACAAGCGATCCATCAACTTTTTTCATTCATACCTGTGCCGCAACGCGTTCAAGGACGTCTGATGGGATGTCGAAGTTGGCGTAAACCTGCTGGACGTCGTCGTCCTCCTCGAGCGATTCGACCAATCTGAGCACCGCGGCGGCCTTGTCAACGCCGACCGCGACCGTCTGCTTTGCCTGCATCGTGATCTCGGCGTTCTCCACGGTGACGCCAAGCGCCTCCACCGCGGCTTTCACCTTTTCGAACGCCGACGGAGACGCGGTTATCTCCACGGACTGCCCTTCCACCTGGACGTCGTCCGCACCGACCTCGATCGCCGCGAGCCCGACCTCCTCGGGATCGTGCTTGCCCGCGCTCACGCTGATAACACCCTTGCGCTCGAACATCCACCCCACCGAGTTGGTCTCGCCGAGGTTCCCGCCGCCCTTGCTGAAAAGGTGGCGGACCGCCGCCGAGGTGCGGTTGCGGTTGTCGGTGAGGGTGTCGACCATCACGGCCACGCCGGCCGGTCCGTACCCCTCGTAGCGGACCTCCTCCAGCCGGTCCCCCGCCAGCTCGCCGGTGCCGCGCTGGATGGCGTTCTTGATCCGGTCCGCCGGCATGTTGATCTCGCGCGCCTTCTGGACTGCGAGACGAAGGCGGAAGTTGCCCTCGGGGTTGCCCCCGCCCTCGCGCGCGGAGATCGTGATCTCACGGCTCGCGCGGGTGAACGCCTGGCCTCGCTTGGCATCGACGATCGCCTTCTTGTGCTTGATGCCTGCCCACTTGGAATGGCCTGACATTAAGAGCAGCCTCCGAACATGCTTTCGCTCATTTTAGTTCGATGTATCGCCTTCGGGCGGCCACGACGTCGCCGGTTTTCGGCGCCGGCGAATCGAGGTTGGCCTTCTCGCCGTTGATCTTGACCCCGCCCTGCTCCAGCAATCGTCTCGCCTCGTTGCGGCTCCTGGCAATGCCGGTGTCGACGAGCAGGCTGACGAGGTCGTCGGGGCGTTTCTCGTAAGGCTCGCGTGCCTGCGGGATCTCGCGCTTGCGGAACTTCACGTTGAAGTCGTCTTCGGCGTTCTGGGCCGCGGCGTCGCCGTGCAGGCGGCGAACGAGCTCGAGCGCGACGTGGGCCTTCGCGTCGCGAGGGTGTGCGGGAACACCTCGCCGCTCCGCACCGAGAAGCAGCCGGCCGTACGTGTCGATCAAGCCGTCCGGAATCGACATGACCTTCCCGTAGATCTCCGCCGGTGGCTCGGTCAAGCCAATGTAGTTGCCGAGCGACTTGCTCATCTTCTGCACGCCGTCGATGCCCTCGAGCAGAGGGAACACGGCGACGTCCTGCGGTTCCTGCCCGTAGGCCTTCTGGATGTCGCGGCCGAACAGCAAGTTGAAGAGCTGGTCGGTGCCGCCGATCTCGACGTCCGCCTGCACCGCAACCGAGTCGTATGCCTGGCTGAAGGGATACAGGATCTCGTGGGCACCGATCGCGTGGCCTTCCTTGATCCGGTCCGCGAAGTCCTCTCGCTGCAAGACCTGCTGAAGAGTTGCTTTCGCCATAAGGCGGAGGATGTCGGCCGCGGTCATCGCCGCCAGCCACTCCGAGTTGTGCCTGACCTCGATCAAAGATCGATCGAGCACCAGGTCGATCTGTCTGAAATACGTCTCCGCGTTGGCCTCGACCTGCTCACGCCTCAGCATCGGCCGCGTCTCCGACCGGCCGCTCGGGTCTCCGATCATCGCGGTGTAGTCGCCGATGATGACGACGACGGTGTGGCCCTCGTCCTGGAACATCTTGAGCGTATCGAGGACGACCAGGTGGCCGACGTGAAGGTCGGGCGCCGTCGGGTCGAGACCGAGCTTGACCCGCAGCCTGTCGCCGCGCTCCAGCCGCGCGCGAAGGTGGTCTTCGACGTGGATCTGCACCGCCCGCTCGCGCAGGCGGCCAAAGAACTCCTGACTCACGCGATGAGCTTATTAGGAGACCGGCGCAGGACCGAAGTAGATCTGCGGATCGGTCGGGAGCAGAGGCGAGAAGAGAGCGAGGATTGGCCTGTCGATCGCATTCACGATCTTGACCATGAACGCCGAGTTCCGGACCGCGTCGCGGATGTTCACCTGGACCGAGTCCAGCTGCGCTCCCCCGACAGGGTTGGCCGCTGCCCCGAACTCGTAGACCACGACCACCGAAAGCAGGATCGCCGTCAACACTCCGAGGGCCGTGCCGAAAGTGCGGTTGAGGATGACCGCCTGGATCTGGATCTGCGAGTGCGCGAGCTGGCTGGCGGCCTCGACGATCACCAGGACGAAGAGGATGATCCCGAAGAAGCCGTAGATGCGCCCGTCAGCGACCTCGAAGCTCGAGGTCTGCTGGAGGATCGCGCCCGCCTGCAAGCCCATGCTCGTAGCGGCCCACAGCGCGATGAAAAGCGCGACCAGGCCGATGAACCTGCGAATGAGGCCGCTGAAGAAGCCGCCGGCTCCGTAGCCGATGAGCAAGAGGACTGGAAGGATGTCGATCCAGGTCACTTTATGCCCCCGGTGCGCACGCGAACGCGTGCTAGATGCGCGTCAGTCGTCACTCTCTGAACCTGGCGCGGTGTCTTTTCTCCAGCCCCAGCCTGATCTCCGAGATCACTTTGTCCACTTCGGCGTCCGTCAGGGTGCGCTCCGGGCTTCGGAAAGTCAAGGTGAATGCGATGCTCTTATGACCCTCCGGAACCTGTGCGCCCCGATACTCGTCGAACGCTCGAGCGTGCTCCAGGAGGTCCCCCGCCGACTCCTTGATCGCCTGCAGGAGCGCCCCTGCGATCACCGTCTCCTCGACCACCACAGCCAGGTCGCGCTCGACCGCGGGGAATCGCGGCAGCGGCTGCGCGTGCAGCACCGTCGCGGCCGCGAGCAGCGGCTCGACGTCGATCTCAAAACCGACGAGCCGGCCCTCGAGCCTTGCGCCTGCCGTCACGCTCGGGTGCAGCTCGCCGAGGTAGCCGAGCTGACGGCCGTCCAGCACCACCGCGGCGCAACGGCCGGGGTGGAACAGCTCCGTCGCCGCACGCTGGTAACCGCAGGCCGGCGCGGACAGCGAAGCGACGCAGCCGTCGAGCACCGACTTGAGGCGTCGCAGCGCCTTCTCGCCGGCTTCCGCCGACCCGTCCGTCGTCGCCACGGCGGCCACGCGCAGGGGTTCCTCGGGTTGCGTGTCCTTCTCGCCCACGCGCGCCAGGTAGGCGGCCGCGACCTCGTAAACGCGCACCTCGTCCCTCCCCCGGTCGCGGTTGAGCGCGACGGCGTCGACGAGCGATGGCAGCAGCGACGTGCGCAGCGTGTCCATGTCGTCGCTCAATGCGTTCTGGACGCGCATGGCGTGGGCGGCGATGCGCAGCTCCTCGAGCTCCTTGCCTGACACCAGCGCAGGGTTCCACGTCTCGGTGAAGCCGTCGCCGGCGAGCACCTCGCGCACCTGGTCGAGGCGGCGGTCGACGCTCGGCGTCAGCGGTGTCCAGCTGTCGTGGCGGCGTCCTGGCAGCGTCGGCGGCACCTTGTCGTAGCCGTAGACGCGTCCGACCTCCTCGACGAGGTCCTCGGGGATCGTGACGTCGAGGCGGAAGACCGGCGGCAGGACGTCCCACTCGCCGTCGCCCATCACCTTGACGTGGAAGTTGAGCCGCTTGAGGATCGCCTCCGACTCCTCGAGCGGGACGTGCATGCCCAGAACGTCGTCGATGAGCGCGGGGCGCAGGTTCACGCGCACCGGCTCCTGGGGCCGCGGGTACACGTCGGCCCAGTCGCGGTGCACCTTGCCGCCGGCGAGCTCGGCGATCAGCGATGCGGCCCGTCGAGCTCCCGCCAGGGCGAGCTCCGGCGGAAGCCTGCGCTCGAAGCGAGCGGACGCCTCTGTGCGAAGGCCCAGCGCGCGCGAGGTCTGGCGGATGCTCGGGCCGTCGAAGGTCGCCGACTCGAGAAGGATGTCCGTCGTCCCGCTGGTGACCGCGGTCTCCTCCCCACCGATCACGCCCGCCAGCGCCACAGGCCGACTTGCGTCGGCGATGACCAGCATTTCGGGCGCCAGGTCGCGCACGACGCCATCGAGCGAGAGGAGCTTCTCGCCCTCGCGCGCCCGCCGCACCTCGATAGCCGGTCCGCTCAAACGCGCGAGGTCGAAAGCGTGCAGCGGCTGGGCGTACTCGAGCAGCACGTAGTTGGTGATGTCGACGATGTTGTTGATCGGGCGGACTCCGGCGGCGCGCAGGCGGCGCTGCATCCAGTCAGGGCTGGACGCGACTTTCACGCCGGTGATCACGCCGCCGATGTAGCGGCTGCACAGCTCCGGGTCCTCGATCGTGACCTTCACCATGTCGCGCCCCGGCGGGTCCGCGCCGCCGGTGAAGGCGGGCATGAAGTCGCGCTTCAGGGGCCGGTCCAGTCCAGCTGCGAGCTCACGCGCGACGCCGAGGTGGCCCATGCAGTCGGGGCGGTTGGAGGTGACCTCGGCCTCCATGATCGCCTGGCTGGG
>Ga0070698_100006933_pt1 | contig 12273 bp, 11 predicted proteins | sample KBSK1502metaG_FD_65477 | JGI IMG/M metagenome (GOLD analysis project Ga0070698, IMG submission 65477) | Corn, switchgrass and miscanthus rhizosphere microbial communities from Kellogg Biological Station, Michigan, USA - KBS K1-50-2 metaG | ecosystem: Host-associated > Plants > Roots >...
CGCGCGTAGTCGGCGTCGGCCGGGTGGATCGCCACCGCGGCGCCGGTGCGCTCGCGGACCGCGTTGGCGGCGCGCACGTGGTTGCGGTTGGTGATCAGCACGCGCGCAACGCCCTGCTCTGCGAGCTGGTCGAGCGTCGCCGCGTCGGGCTCGACCGGATCGATGCACAGGTTTCCGCCCGCGTCGCGCACGAACGTGCCGTTGAAGTCGTAGCCGTGGCGCTCGGAGAGCTTTCCCCACGTCGCGATGCCGGGCAGCAGCTCGCGCACGGCGGGGTCAGTTCCCGCCCAGGATCAGCGGCAGGCCGTCCTTCCCCGAGCCGATCACCACCACCTTCGTGTTCGAGCTCTGCGCGATCTTCTCGGTCGCCTCGATCCCCTTCCAGCGCAGCAGCTCGTTGCTGATCCCGGTCGCGACGATGCGCTGGAAGTCGGCGATGCCCTGCGCCTCGATCCGCTTGCGCTCCGCCTCCTGGCGCTCGCGGTTCAGCGTGAACTGCATCTTGAGCGCCTTCTGCTCCTCCTCGAGCTTCTCGCTGATCGCGCGCTTGATGTTCTCGGGCAGGTCGACGTCGCGGATCAGGATCGCCTCGAGCTCGATGTGCTTGCCCGCCACTGCCGCGCGCGCCTCCTCGAGGATCTCGTGCTCGACCGCTTCGCGCTTGACTGCGTAGATCTCCTCGGGCGAGTAGTGGCCGCTCACCTTGCGCGCCTCGCTGCGCACGACCGGCGCGACGATCACGTCGTAGTATTCGGGTCCGATCTCCGCGTGCAGCTTCGCCAGCTCGTCGCGCAGCGGGTGGAAGCGGATCGACGCCTCGAGAGCCACCGACAGGCCGTTGGCGGAGAGGAGGTGCAACACTTCCTTGTGGTCCTGGGTGCGCACGTCGTAGCGCGTGAAGCGATTCCACGGCGCGACCAGGTGCACGCCCTCGCCGAACACGGCGTCCTGCGTGCCGCCGAACAGCGTCCAGAGCACCCCGCCGCTCCCGGAATCGACCGTGCGCACACAGCTCGGGACGAGCATGGCGAGAAAGACCAGAGCGAAGATGGACGCGAACATGCGGGCGCGGGGCATGCGGCCTCCTTGGAGTCGACTAATGCCGGCCGAGCCGCCGCAGGCGGTGACGCCGCCGCGGGGCGGGGCGCGCCGGGCTGCCGTCCGGCGGCGCGGGCAGCGGGTCGGGGGCGATCTCGGGCTCGGCGAGCGTCGGCTCCGCGATCGCGAGCTCCTCGATCGGCTGCTCGGCCGCCACGGCCTCCGCGACGAGCGACTCGATCGAGACGCGGTCCGCGTCGCGGTCGAGGATCGGCGAGGCGGGGATCTCGGCCGCGGGCGCCGGCGGCGCGAGCGCGGCATCGCCTGGCGGCGCAGCGATCCCGGTGGACGGCGGCGGCGCCGCGCTCTCCTCTTCGGGCAGCGCGACCAGCCGCTCGAGCCCGAAGCAGAGCAGCATCGACGCGGCGGCGTGCAGCCGCCGCGGATTCCCATGCGAGCGCGCGTAGAGATGATCGAGCGCGGACTCGATCTGCGCGCGGCGAGCGGGGTCGACGTCCGCGCGGTCGAGGCGCGCGCGCACGTACTGCGCCATCTCCGCGCTCTCCATCCCGCCGTCGATCTCGACGTTCACCAACCTCACCCCGGCCTGCGTGAGCTCCTCGCTGGCGATTTCTCCCGAGCTCGCGAGCAACAGGCGCAGTGCGTCGCCGGTGCTGCGCTGAACCGACAAGAGACTGCGCAGCGTGGGAATCGGCAGGCACTCGGCGTCGTCGACGATCCAGACCAGCGGCGGCTCGCCCGACGCCGCGCCGCGCGCGATCCGCTCGGCGAGCGCGCGCTCGGGATCCTCCGTGGGCGATCCGCGCAGCGCGGCCAGTCCCCAGTGGCAGAACTCTTCGGGATCGAGCTTCGGATAGGGAACGCGCAGCGTGCGGAAGTCGGCCGCGACGCGCTCCTCGAGCACGTTCAAGAGCATCGACTTGCCGGACCCCGCCGGACCCTCCAGGCAGACCACGCGGGCACCGTCGCGCAGCGCCATCTCGAGCTCTACGAGCGCCGACTCCGTCGCGATCCGCGGCACGTAGGCGGCGGGGTCGGTGGTGTCGGAGAAGGGGTCGCGCTCGCTGTTCGCAATCCGATCCACGGGGATTGAGTGGTGGGGAGACCGGATTCGTGGTGAGAATTCCCCGAGGGGCCGGGCGCCGACTACATCCATCCGCCCCGACGCAGGAACAGGCCCGTCAGCATGGTCACGGCGCCGAACACGCCGAGCACGAACAGGTCCGGGTGGGCGACGTCGAGCGCGCCGAGCGCTCGGAAGTTCATCCCGAACCAGCCGGTGACCAGCGACAGCGGCAGGATGAATGTCGCCACCGTGGTCAGCGCGCGCATCACCTGGTTGGTTTGGTTCGCGACGATCGCGAGGTGCGTCTCGAGCAGCGCCATCGAGAGGTCACGCAGCGTGTCGAGCATCTCGGTGGCGCGGTAGAGGTGGTCGTAGACGTCGCGGAAGTTCATGCACATCCGCCTGGGCACCGCGGGAAAGTCGCCGCGGCCGATCCGGTGCACGATCTCGCGCTGGCTGCCGAGGCTCTGGCGCAGCTGCGCGATGTCGCGCTTGACCGCGAACACCTTGCGCTCGAAGCCGGCGGGCATGCGCTCGGCGAACACGACCGTCTCGAGCCCGTGCAGATCTTCCTGGAGGCTCTCGACCTCGTCGATGTAGTGGTCGGCCTGCGCGGCGAGGATCGCGTGCAGCACGTGCACGGGGCCCTGCGCGAGAAAGCCCGGCCGCGCCCCCGCGCGCTGCCAGGTCTCCGAGACGCTGCGCATCTCCTCGTAGCGGAAGGTCACGAGCGCGTTCTTCTCGATCACGACGTCGAGCTCGACGGTCTTCATCTGGCCGCGCGCAGAGCCCGCGCGCACGCCGTGCACGACGACATAGAGATAGGTCTCGAAGTCGTCGATCTTCGGGTGGTGCAGATTGCTCACGCAGTCCTCGACCGTGAGCGGGTCGAGCCCGAACGTCTCGCTGAGCAGCGCCACCTCTTCGGGCGTGGCCTGGTAGAAATCGATCCAGACGCTCGTCTTCTCCGCGGCAAGCGCGGCGCGCAGCGCGTCGGCCGTCTCGATCCCGGTGGGTGCCCCGTTGCCCTGCGCAGCCCACGCGCGCCACATGACCGCCACCTCCGAGTGTCGGCCGACTCCAGTCGGCCTCGGCCACAGTACACTGGCGCGCCGTGTTCTCGCATCGCTCGGCGTTCGACCGCGAGCCCAACGCGCTCGCGCTCGCCGTGTCCGCAGCCCGCGCGCGCGGCGCGCGGATCATCGACCTCACCGAGAGCAACCCCACCGCAGCCGGCTTTGTGGCGCCCCCTGCCCTGCTCGCCGCGCTCGCCCACCCGCGCGGTGGCCGCTACGAGCCGCAGCCGCTCGGCCACCCCGACGCGCGCCGCGCCGTCGCGGAGGAGCTCGCGCGCGGCGGCGTTCGCGCCGCGGCCGACCGGGTCGCGCTCACCTGCAGCACGAGCGAGGCCTACTCGCTCGCGTTCCGGCTGCTCTGCGATCCGGGCGATCGCGTGCTCGTGCCGCGCCCGAGCTATCCGCTGCTCGAGCACCTCGCGCGCGCCGACGGCGTCGAGCTGTGCCCCTACCGCCTCGCCTACGACGGCGCGTGGCACATCGACACCGCCGATCTGCGCGCGCGGGCGACCGAGCCGCGCGTGCGCGCGGTCGTATGCGTGAACCCGAACAACCCCACCGGCTCGTTCGCTTCGCGCGAGGAAGCCGGTGCGCTCGCCCGGCTCGGCCTGCCGATCGTCTCCGACGAGGTATTCGCGGCGTATGCGTTCGCGCCCGACGCGCAGCGCGCGGCGACACTGCTCGATGCCGCCGATGGCAGCGGCCCGCGCGCGCCGCTCGTGCTCGCGCTCGGCGGGCTCTCGAAGTACGCGGCGCTGCCGCAGCTCAAGCTCGCGTGGCTGGTCGCCGCGGGGAGCGCCGCGCCCGAAGCGCTCGCGCGGCTCGAGATCCTCGCCGACGCCTACCTCTCCGTGGCGACGCCGGTGCAGCTCGCGCTGCGAGAGATCTTCGCAGGCGCGCGCGAGACGCGCGCGGCGGTCGCGGAGCGCGTGGCGCGCAATCACGCCCAGATCGCGCGCGCCGTCGCGGGCACGGCGGCGACGCTGCTGCGCGCCGACGGCGGGTGGTACGCGGTGCTGCACCTGCCCGCGACGCGCTCCGACGACGAGTGGGCGCTCGCGCTGCTCGAGCAGCGCGGCGTGCTCGTGCAGCCGGGCTGGCTCTACGACTTCGAGGGCGGACCCTACGCCGTGGTGTCGCTGCTCGTGCCGGAGCCCGCGTTCGCGGAAGGCGCCACGGCGATCGTGGCGTACGTCAGCGCGGACTGACCCTCCCTCCACCTCGCCCGGTGTTCGGCCGATGCCTACCGTGTGCGGAGCGTTCCCGAAATCGGGCGGAGGAGCGGCGCGCTGGTAGCCGCGGTGCTCACCGCGGCGGCGTGCGCATCGCCCACGGCGTCGCCGCGCAGCGGGCCTGCACGCGTCGGTCGCGAGTCTGGGTCGCCGGTCGTGTTCGCGCCGGAATCCGCGTCACCCTCCCTCGCACACGTGGTGCGCCCCGGTGACACGCTGACCGGGATCGCCGCGATCTACTCCATCGACGTCGATCGGCTCGTCCTCGCCAACGATTTGCACGACGCCGATCGGATTCGCGTCGGGCAGACTCTGCAGATCCCGGCTCGTTCCGAAGCGACGCACCCCGAAGCGCTCGTCGAAGCGGCCGCGCGGGCGTATCGCAATGCCCGCTTCGAGCTCGCGATCGAGCGCGCGGAGCGGGCCCAGGAAATACTCGAGCGCGAGCGCGGGCCAGAGGACGAGCGCGGCCGCGCGCTGAGCGCGCGCGCGGCGTTCCTGGCGGGTTGCGCGACGGCCGCGTTCGGAGATGACGAGCGAACCGTCGCCGCGTTCGCGCGCGTCCGCGCGCTCGACCCCGGCTTCACGCCGCCCACAGGGTGGCTCTCACCGCGGCTCGAGAAGCTCTACCTCGCGGCGCAGACCGACTGATCACAGGGCATCAGCGCGGAATCGTCTGACCGCCGTTCGCGCGCCAGATCTGGCCGGTGCAGAAGCGCGACGCGTCGGACGCGAGGTAGAGCGCCAGCCACGCCTGGTCGATCGGCTCGCCGACGAGCCCGAGCGGCGAGCGCCCGCGCATCGCCGAGAGGAAGTTCTCCAGACGGGCAGGGTCGACCTCACCCTGCTCGTCGCGCAAGTGGCGCTGGGTGAAGTTGGTGAGCGTCGCGCCCGGCGCGAGCACGTTCACGCGGATGCCGAGCCGGCCGACCTCGGTGGCGAGCGTCTGGCTCATCATCGTGATCGCGGCCTTGGTCAGCGCGTACAAGCCGTAGTTCGGCACCGCGAGGTCGATCGCGCCCGAGGCGACGTTGATGATGCTGCCGCCGCGTCCGGTCATCGCGCGCACGGCTGCCTGGCATCCGAATAACGTGCCTTTGAGATTGATCGCGATCACGCGGTCGAGCTCCGCCTCGGAGACGCCGGCGAGCGGACCGTCGCTGGGGACGCCCGCGACGTTCGCCATCACGTCGAGGCGGCCCCATTCGCGCATCGCGGTCGCGACGAGCGCCTCGTGATCTGCGCGCGCCGCGACGTCGATGCGCTGTGCGCGCGCCGTGCCGCCGCGGCCCGCGATCTCGCGCGCGGCGGACTGCGCGCCCGCGGCGTCGAGATCGCCTAGCACCACCCGCGCACCTGCGTCTGCGAGCACGTCGGCGATCGCGCGCCCGATGCCGCTGGCCGCGCCGGTGACGACGGCCACCCGGCCGTCGAGTCGGAATACGTCGAAGAGATCGCTCACCGCTGGTCCTCGCGCGCCGCGTCGTCGCACGCGGCGCGAATCACCGGGCCGAGCGCGGCGGCGAGCCGCGCATGCCCCTGGTCGTCGGGATGGATGCCGTCGGCGAAGCGCTCCGCGGGCAAGAGCGGCAGGCCGGGCACCAGCTGGAGCCGCGCGTCGCCGGCGCGGATCCGCTCGCTCACCACTTCCTCGAACGCGGCGCGCAGGTCGGCGAGCGTGGTGCCGAGCCGGTTGCACGTCGTCTCGGCGTCAGCGCGCAGGACCGGACTCACCGCGACGATCGGCAGCGCGGGATGCCGCTGCCGGACGATCGCGAGGAACGCCGCGAGCCCGGCGCGAAATAGCGCCGCGTCGTGCGGCGTGCGCGTCCAGCAGTTGGTGCCGTGCGAGACGCTGATCACGTCCGCGGGCAGCGCCGCGATCTCCTCCGCCGACGCCAGCTCGCCGCGCGCCGCGCCCGCATAGCCGAGGTTCACCACGTCGAGCTCGAACTCGCGCCCGACACGCGCGGGCCAGGCTCCGGCCGGCCCCGCGGCGAGCCAGCCCTCGGCAATCGAATCGCCATAACACAGCCAGCGCCGCTGCGGCGGCGCGGGCGCGATCGCACCGCCGATCGCGCGGATCGCCGCGACGACCGGGTGCATGCCCTCGGGCAGCACCACGATCCCGCGCGCGGGGCCCGCACCCGCGGCGAGCCGGACCGTGCCCGCGCCGAGCGCCGCGGGCGCCTCTCCGACCGGCCGTGCGCCGCGGAAGAGCGCGAATCCGCTACCCGCGCCGGCGCCGCGCAGGCCGAGGTCCGCGGTCGCGGTGTGGTAGTCGAGCTCGATCGCCTGCGCCTCGCCGGTGAACTCGAGGCGCACGCCGACCGGCAGCGCAGCCTGCGCGCGCGTGTCGGCGGGCAGGCGCAGGCCGGCCGGCCCCGGATCGCAGCGCGGATAGGCCGCCCACTCCGCGGCCGGCCACGCGCAGCCGCGCAGATAGGGCTCGACTTCCGCGGAGCGCGCAGCCATGCGCGAGGGTCAGTCCACGAACTTCGCGAGCCGCTCGGTCCCGGGCGGCGTGCTCTTGGGCGGCGCGGGCCGGTACTTCTCGATCTCCGGCAGCACCTCCTTGCCGAGGATCTCGATCGTGCGCATCACCGACTCGTGCGGGTGGTAGCCGAACTGCACGTAGCAGATCAGCTGGTCGACCCCGAGATCGGCGTAGTGCTTCATCTTCTGGAGACAGCGCTCCGCGTCGCCCACGACGATCATGTCGGCGTCGTGGAAGTGCTGGATCGGGACGTTGCCCTCGAGGAGCGGCTTCATGAGCGGAAAAGTGGCGTCCTGCTCCGCCTTGGAGAGGTGTACGAGCTCCCAGTCGAGCGTGAACTGCGCGAGATGCTGGTACCACCATCCGACGCTCTTCCAGATCCCATTCGCCTCGGCCTGCGCGATCGTGTCGGCGCAGTGGACGAGCGTGTAGGCGGCCACCTTGTTGGTCGTCACGTCGGTGAGCGGCACCGCGTGCTCCTGCGCGCTCCGATAGGCGGCGATCTGCTGCGCCATGCGCTCGAGCGGCTGCATGATCGCGAACGAGAGCATGCCGAGCCCGTTCGCGCCCGCGACCTCGCACGAGCCGTCGCTCGTCGCCGCCATCCAGCACGGCGGGTGCGGGTCCTGATAAGGTTTCGGCGTCACCACGCGCTCCGGGAACGAGAACGTGGGCGAATCCCACGAGAAGCGCTCCTCGCGCCACATCCCGCACACGATCTGGATCGCCTCCTTCCACTGCTCGCGCGATCTCTCGCGGTCGACGTAGAAGGCGGTCTGCTCCATCGGCGTCGAGCGCCCGGTGCCCCACTCGGCGCGCCCGCGCGAGAGGATGTCGAGCGTGGCCACCTTCTCCGCGATCCGCGCCGGATGAGTGAAGCCGAACGGCGTGAGCGTCACGCCGAAGCCGAGCCGGATCCGCTCGGTAATCTGCGAGAGCGCACCGAGCAGCACCTCGGGCGCGGGGCAGTGCGAGCGACCCTCGCGGAAGTGGTGCTCGACCGCCCAGATCGTGTGGAAGCCGAGCGAATCGGCGAGCTTGATCTGCTCGATCGCCTCGTAGTAGGCGCGCCGCTCGCGCTCGCGCTGGCCCAAGGGGTGCGGCTTCCCCCACGGCTTGGGCGCGTCCACTTCGTAGAGCAGGTCGAGCTTCACGGCGATTGCCTCCTCGTCATTGCAGCGTCACTCGCAGCGTGCGCGGGCCGAGCGCCCAGAACACCGGGTTCGGGTCCCAGGTGTATCCGGGCGCGAGCGCGATCTTCTCAGAGCGCTCGAGCAGCGTCTCGAGCACGACGCGCGTCTCCATGCGCGCGAGATAGGCGCCCGGACAGACGTGCGGCCCTGCGCCGAAGCCGACGTGGTCGCGCGCGTTGCGCCGCGCGAGCGAGAACGCGTCCGGCACCTCGAAGCAGGCCGGGTCGCGGTTGGCGGCGGCGAGGTGGAACACGATCCGCTCGCCCGCCGCGACTCGCCCGCCCGCCAGCTCGATCGCGCTCGTGCACGTGCGCGCGAGCATCTGCACCGGCGCGTCGAGGCGCAGCGTCTCCTCGATCAGCGTGGGCACGAGCGAGCGATCGCGCCGCAGCTCCTCCTGGAGCGCGAAATCGGCGGCGAGGCGGTGCACGCAGTTGCCCATGAGGTTTCGCGTCGTCTCGTTGCCGGCGATGATCAAGAACATCGTCTGCGTGCGCACCATGCGCGGCGAGAGGCGCTCTCCCTCGACCTCGCCGAGGAGCATGCGCGTGATCACGTCGTCGGGCGGCGAAGAAGCGGCGAGACGCGCTGCGATCAGCCCGTCGACGTAGGCGGCGAATTCCGGATGCACGCCGGCCATCCCGGCGTGCTCCAGGTCGCTCTGGCCCTGCCGGTCGAGCAGCTCGTCCGACCAGCGCGCGAAGCGCGCGTGGTCCGCGTCGGGAACGCCGAGCACCTGCGCGATCACCGCCGACGGAACCGGGGCGAGCCAGTGCTCGACCGCCTCGACCTCGCCGTCGCGTCGGCTCGCCGCACGCGCCGCGTCGAGCCGCTGCGCGGCGATCGCGCGCGCGAACGGCTCCACCTGCGAGGCGTGGTGATAGGCGAGCGCGCTGTTGAAGATCTTGCGGATCTTGCCGTGGCGCGGCTCCGGGATCGCGGCCATCACCTGATCTTCTTCCGGGCCGCTCCCGGTCGCGCCGAAGCTGCCCGCGAAGTGATCGACCGCCTTGAGGCCGGCGAGCACGGACGCCATGTCGGTGGCGAGCCAGGGGCCGGCGGCGAGCCGCGCAAGCGGCGCCCTGCGGCGCAGATCCGCGAGCGCGGCATAGCGCTCGCCGGCCGGCATCGGTGCGAACGGGTCGAACACGTCGTCTCCTGTGAGCTTCACGAGGAATAGGGGAAGCGCGTGCTGGTGCCGCCGTCCACGACGATCGCCTGCCCGGTGATGCGGCGCGCGAGCGCCGAGCACAGGAACACCGCCGCGCCCGCGATGTCCTCGGGCTCCGCCATCCGGTCCACGACGTCGGCGGCGGGGCGCGGGATCGCGCCGCTCTGCCACATGCCCTCGATGCGCGGCGTGCGCACCGCGCCCGGCACCACCGCATTCACGCGCACGCGCGGCCACCACTCCTCCGCCATCGTGCGCACGAGCGAGAGCAGTCCCGCCTTCGCCGCGCCGTAGGCGCCGTGGCGCGGCGCCGCGAACACGCCCGAGACCGACGCCACCGCGACCACGCTGCCCGAGGCGCCCGCGCCGCGCCAGTGCGCCTCCGCCGACCGCGCGACGTACCAGTGGTGCTCGAGGTTCACGCGGAAATCGCGCCGCCAGGTGGCCTCGTCCAGCTCGGAGAGCGGCGCCCAGCTCGCGCTGCCGACGATGTTGACCACGCCCGCGAGCGCGCCGAGCCCGGCCACCGCGCGTGCGATCGCGTCCTCGGCCGCGCGCGCATCGGTCACGTCGGCGGCCAGCGGCACCGCGTCGACGCCGCACGCCTCCACCTCGCGCGCCACCGCGCGCGCGCGTTCCTCGACTTCGTCGACGAGCGCCACGCGCGCGCCCTCGCCCGCGAGCAGGAGCGCCGTCGCGCGGCCGATCCCCTGGCCGGCGCCGATCACGGCGAATGCGCTGCCGGTCAGGCCGAGGCCGCTCTTCAAGGGGGATCCCTCCGCGCTCGGGCGCGGACGCATCCTACCCCAACGGCGCGCGCAGTTGCGCGGCGCTACTTGATCTGGACGCGGAAGCTCGCCGTGCAGCTCGGGCTCGGCGCGCCCGCCACCGGATCGCCGGCGAACGTGCCCTTCGGATTGATCCGGATGTTGGTGACGTTCGGGTCGACGCCGTTTGCGTTCGCGACCGGTGTGTAGCTGTAGCTGGAACCGCCATTGTTCGAGAAATCGACGTCGTCGGTCGTGCTCGCTAGCGAGGTGAAGGTGTAGGTGAGGCTGCTCGTCAGCGAGCCGTTGCTGAACGACACCGGGCCCGAGCCCGCGGCGCCGATGTCAGTGACGTAGAGCGACGTGTTGGTCGGGATCGCGTCGTAGATGAACAGCGTGTTCGCGTTGACCGTGCCGAAGCCGGTGTTGGTGACTGTGACGTCGTAGCGCACCGCCCCGTCCGGAATGCGCTTGGGATTGCTGGTGCCATTGAAGGGATCCGAGAGCGCCGTCGACGACTTCACGTTGACGAGGCTCGGGTAGACGATCGTGTCCGCGTCGAAGACGCTCGCGGTCTGGCCGTTCGACGTCACGGTCGCGGTGTTGGTGAGCGTGCCGGTCGGATTGTTGTTGAGCTGCGCGTTGACCGTGAAGGTGACGACGCTGCCGTTCGCCATCGACGGGACCGTGATGCCGGCGCCCTGCATCGCGGCCACCGTCACGCTGCCTGCGGAAGGACACGTGGCCGTTCCGGTGGTGACGGCGCAGGTGACGCTGCTCACGGCGAGATCGGTGACGGCGGGATCCTTGAACAGCGCCGCGTTGCCGTTCGCCGTGGAGAGCGTGACGCCAGTGTTGTTGGTGATCGCGATCGTGTAGGTCGCGGCGTCGCCGGGCGTGATCTGGGTCTTGCCGTCGGTCTTGGTGATCGTGGGCAGCACGATCACCTGGGGCGTGAGCCCGATCACCGGCGCGTTGCACTTCGACTTCGTGCCGGGCACCGGATCGGCGATCGATCGGCACAACAAGCCCGTGGGGCTGGCCTGGTTGTCCCAGCTCACCACGAACGGGACGTAGAGCTGGCCGGTGGTGTTGAGCGCCTGGCACGCCACGGTGACGCCGGTCATCGTGAGCTGGCCGCTGCCCGTTCCGCCGCCGATCGTGCTGTTGCCGTCGCCGCACAGGTCGGTGCCGCCGTTCGAGTCGAGATTCAGGAACGGGCTCGTCGTCGGCAGGATCGCGATCGAGCAGCTCGCCGAACCTCCGCTCGCGACCGTCTTCTGGGGATCCTTGCCGTCGTTCGATAGGAAGATGCCGACGTCATAGCGCGAAGCGCTCCCGAAGTTGACCGTGAGCAGGAGGTCGAGCGTGATCGTTCCGCCGCCGGTGCACGAGGGCGGCGAGTTGAGCGCCTGCATGTTCGTGATCTGCACGTCGTTGGCGGTGCAGCCGAGATCCGAGCCGAAGCGGGCGCCGGCGCACTGCGTGGCGCCGAACGCGCGCGCGGCACCGGGCGCGAGCCCGAATAGCAGCAGAGCGAGCAGCGCGAGCTTCCTCATCGCGGCTGGTCCTCCGCGCGCCCCGGCCACGCGTGCGCGTTCACCGCGCGCGGGTCGTCCTTGTCGTGGAAGGGCAGCCGGGTCAGCTGGTCGAACTTGATCCGCAGCTTCACGATCACACCCTGCGCGGTATAGCGCGCGGCATCGAAGTCGGGATCGCGGAAGCCGATGACGTTGTAGCCGATGCTGATCCAGCTGTTTTCGATCGGCGAGAAGCCCACCGACGGCCCGGCCGAGAACTGGTAGTTCTGCGCGTTCCAGGAGTGCAGCATCGACGCCTGCGCGCCGACGTCGAGCCAGGTCTTGAGGTCGAAGCGCCATTCCGCGCCTACCAGATCGGTGTAGCCGGTGTACGACTCGCCGTCGTACTCGTCGATCGAGTACTTCGATCCGTAGTAGAACGACCACTGGTTGCGCTGATTCAGGTCGAACAGGTTGCCCTTGCGATCCTTCGCGGTCCACGCGCGCGAGACGCGGTTCAGGTTGAAGTTGTTGACCACCGCGCGCGAGATCGCGTCGCCCGACGTCGTGAGGCTGTTGGCGCCGAACAGGCCCGATCCCGGAATGCCGCTTCCGTCGCTCAGCTGATCGAATTTGAACTCGAGCCGATCGAGCAGCGACCAGCGGCTGCCGAGCGGGCGATAGGCCCACGA
>Ga0070698_100006934_pt1 | contig 12273 bp, 10 predicted proteins | sample KBSK1502metaG_FD_65477 | JGI IMG/M metagenome (GOLD analysis project Ga0070698, IMG submission 65477) | Corn, switchgrass and miscanthus rhizosphere microbial communities from Kellogg Biological Station, Michigan, USA - KBS K1-50-2 metaG | ecosystem: Host-associated > Plants > Roots >...
GCCGACGACGTGAAGTACTCGTTCGAGCGGATGCTCGACGAGAAGACGGCGTCGCCCTGGCGCTCCAACTGGCTGATCATCGACCGCATCGAGGCGCCGGATCGGGCCACCGTGCGCTTCGTAATCAAGCGGCCGTTCGCCCCCTTCTTCTCGTACCTGGCCACGCCGCACTACTCGGCCATCGTCCCGCGCGACCTCGTCGAGAAGCACGGCGACCTTCAGAAGAACGGTTCCGGCACCGGGCCGTTCGTGCTCGAGCGGTTCGTCCCCGACAACACGGTCGTCCTCAAGCGGAACCCGAGCTACTACGAGACGGGCCTCCCCTATCTCGACGGGCTCGAGTACCGGATCATCCCGGACGAGGCCGCCCGCCTGGCCGCGCTGCGCGGGGGGACCGTCCACTACCTCTGGTCCGTCGACCCCCTCATCGACCGGCAGCTTCAGGGCGCCGCGGGCATCGGGCTGCGCGAGCCGGACGGGTACTGCGCCCAGCACGGCATGGCCTTCAACCAGACGAAGGCCCCCTTCACCGACGTGCGCGTCCGCCGCGCGGTGAGCGTGGGGATCAATCGAAAAGAGATCATCGCCAGCGTCCTGCGGGGACACGGGGCCATCAGCACGAAGATCCCGCCGTGCGATGCCCCGTTCGGCTACAGCGGCGACGACAAGGGCCTGCCCTTCTACGCTCATGACCCGGCCCTGGCCAAGCGCCTGCTCGGTGAGGCCGGCTTCGCCAATGGCCTCGACACGACGCTGGAGGTGTCACCCCGCTTCCCCCAGACCGTCCGGACGGGCGAGGTCATGAAGGAGCAGCTCGCCGGGTCGGACATCCGCGTGACCCTCAAGCAGGTGGAGTGGGGGGCGGCGCTGAAGAACTTCGTCCGCACCGAGTACGAGGGCATGAGCATGATCCCGCTGGTGTGGCAACCCGACCCCGACGCCCACGTCTACGACATCTTTCACAGCGGGTCGAACATCAACCTCGGCAAGTTCAAGGACGCGCAGGTCGACCAGCTCCTCGAGCAGGGCCGCACGACCCTGGACCGGGACAAGCGGATCGCGATCTACCGGGACCTCCAGCGACACATGGCGGACCAGGCCTACCTGATCTTCCCGTACGCCTCGGGCGCGACGGAAGCGCTCCGCGACACCGTGAAGGGCTACATCTCCATTCCCGGGGCGCAGCCGGGAAGCCGGAGCCGGCACTTCTTCAAGCAGGCGTGGCTCGACCGCTGACGGGCGGCGCGCGCCGCCGGTGAGGGAATGGCCGCTTACGTCGGCAAGCGACTCCTGCTCCTGATGCCGACGCTGCTCGGGGTGTCGGTGCTCACCTTCCTGCTCATCCACCTGATCCCGGGAGACCTCGTCACCATCCTCCTCGGGATCACCGCGAGCCAGAACGAGCAGACGCGACAGGCGCTGATCCACGCGCTCCACCTCGACCGGCCGCTCGCCGTGCAGTACCTCCTGTGGCTGGGCGAGGTGCTGCGGGGCGACCTCGGGCACTCCCTCGTCACGGGGTTCTCCGTGCGCGACGAGCTGGTGCGGAGCTACCCCGTGACGCTCCAGCTCGCGCTGATGGCGATGTCCATCGCGCTGGCCGTCGGCATCCCGATGGGCGCCCTCGCGGCCACCCAGGCCGGGCGCGCGCTCGACGCCTCGACGCGGGTCTTCTCGCTGCTCTTCATCTCCGCGCCCGCGTTCTTCATCGGGACGGTGGTGATCATCGCGGGGGCGCGCTACGCGCCGTGGCTGCCCACGCTCGGCCACGTGCCGTTCACCGAGAGCCCGGCGCGGAGCCTCGTGACCATGCTGCCCGCGGCGGCATCGCTGGGCCTGGCCATCTCGGCGATCATCGCGCGCTTCACGCGGAGCAGCATGCTCGAAGTGCTGGGACAGGATTTCGTCCGCACCGCCCGCGCCAAGGGCGTGGCCGACCGCGCCGTCGTCTACAAGCATGCGCTCCGGAACGCCCTGATCCCGGTGGTCGCCATGGCCGGCACCCAGTTCGTGTACCTCATCGGCGGCGCGGTGATCATCGAGGAGGTCTTCGCGCTGCCCGGCATGGGGCGTCTGGTCGTCAACGCGATCTACCAGCGGGACTACACGACGATCCAGGGCGCGGTCCTGCTGCTGACGTCAGGGGCCGTGCTCGTCAACCTGGCCCTCGATCTCCTCTACCACCTGATCGACCGCCGGATCCTGTACGCGTGAGTGGCGAAGCCGTCGGCGTGATGAGCGCCCGGGTCGTGCCCCGGGCGCTGCGAAACGGATCCTTCCTGGTCGGCGGTCTCATCGTGGCCGGCCTCCTGGTGGCGGCGCTGGCCGCACCGTGGCTGGCGCCGTATGCGCCCACCACGATCTTCCCGGGCGCGGAGATCAGGCCTCCCGGCCCGCGTTTCTTGCTCGGGACGGACGAGGTGGGCCGCGATATCCTGAGCCGCGTCCTCTACGGAACGCGCGTGTCGCTCGGGGTCGCGATCCCGTCCGTGGCGCTCGCCGTGCTGACGGGGACGACCCTGGGCGTGGGCCTCGGCTACTGGGGAGGCGCGCCGGACTTGCTCGCCATGCGGCTCTTCGACGTGCTCTTCGCCTTTCCCCCGATCCTCCTGGCCATCGCCCTGGTGGCGGCGCTCGGTCCGAGCACCGTCAATCTCGTCCTGACTATCGCGGTGCTGACGCTCCCGCAGTTCGCGGTGCTCGCCCGGAGCGCCACCCTCGCCCTCAAGCCGCAGGACTTCGTCCAGGCCGCGCGCGCGCTCGGAGCGTCCCACGGGCGCATCCTCGGCGCCCATGTCCTGCCGAATCTCGCGCCGACCCTCGCCGTCCAGGCGAGCCTGAGCCTCTCGATCGTCATCCTGGTGGAGGCGGCGCTGAGCTTCCTCGGGCTCGGCACGCAGCCGCCGGCGCCGAGCTGGGGCGGTATGCTGAGCCGCGGCCGCCAGTACATGACCATCGCCCCGTGGCTGGTGCTGGCTCCGGGGCTGGCCATCATGCTCGCCGTGCTCGGCTTCAACCTGCTCGGTGACGCCCAGCGCGACCTCCTGGATCCGCGCCGGGCGGGGGCGCGCCGGAGGACCCCATGAGCCCGACCGTGCGAATCGCGGCCATCCAGGCGCGGCCTCAGTCCGACCTCTTCGACGACATGTGGAACGGCGGCGACGTCGCCCGCGCGGTTGCCCTGCTCGAGGAGGCGGCCCGGGCGGGCGCGGACTGCGTCTGCTTCCCCGAGCTCTACCCGCGGGTCGGCGAGGCCGAGATCTGCGCGGCGGCGCGGCGCCTCGGCGTCGTCGTCGTGGCCGGGCTGATCGAGGGCACGCGGGCGCGCTGGCACAACACTGCGACGGTGATCGGTCCCGACGGCCGCATCCTCGCCCGGCAGCCGAAGTGCTTCCCGACGCAGGGCGAGATCGACAACGGGGTGGTGGCCGGCAAGGGTTACCACGTCGTCGAGACCGACATCGGCCGGCTGGGCGTCGTGATCTGCGCCGACTTCGCCTTCTTCTCGGAGGGGCCCGAGACCCTCGTCGACCAGGGCGTCGACATCATCTTCAACCCGTCGTGGTGGTTCGCCCTCGGCGAGGCCTATCCCGCCACCGTCATCGGCCGCCACATGCAGTACGGCAAGCCGGTGATCGGCGTCGACATCGCGGCGTGCTCGCTCCGCCTCCGGGAGGCCGACGGCCAGCTGGTGGAGCGGTTCCCGCGCGCCGGCGGCTACAGCACGGTGTGCGTGCCGCCGCCCATCGCCTCGCTGGCGGAGCTCGCGGAATGGTTCCGGAGCAAGCCCGGCGGCACCAACTCGGCGCAGGGCTTCATCCAGACCCTGGGGGAGGACGAGGGCATCCTCTACGCCGACGTGGACATCGCGGCCGTCCGGCGATTCCCCGGGTACTTCTACCGGACCACGAGTCCCTGAGCTCCTGGCTTCGCCGTGACACCGTCAGGGTGATTGAGGCGCTCCGCCCTTGAACGGGTCGGTCGGCGGGCCCGTCAGGGTCGGACGACACTCATAGATCCGGTCGCCGACCGCGCGCTGGAGGGTGTCGTCCGCTCCGATCCGCCGCAGGATGGCGAGGGTCCGGGCAAGCCGTCTCTTCCGCGCCTCGATGGCCTCGTCGCACGCATCTTTCGAGGAGTACGCGCCGCTCGCCGGCTCCCAGTCGAAGCCGCTGCCGGCCGAGCTCCTCCAGATGACGTACCGCTCGTCGGCCGCCGCGACCGCGATGATCCCCACCAGGAGCGCCAAGCGCCAGTCGCCAGCCACGTGCCCTCCGTGGCAGGTAGTAGCACACCCCGGAAGAGCCGTCCACGAGCTCAATTCGGCATGTCGCTTCGCGTGATCTCGCCGATCTCCTTGAACCGATCGGCCTCGACGACATTGACGAAGATCACCGCGGCGGTGTTGTCGCCCTTGACATCCCAGACGACGGGCCGCGCATACGCGATGCCCTGATACCGGAGCTTCCGGAGCGCCGCCACGACCTCCCCCCGCGTCGGGAGGCCACCCTTGGCGCTCGCGGCCTGCTGGATGGCGGACACCACGAGCCTGGCCGAATCGTACGAATTCACCGCGTAGTTGGCGATCGGCCCGAACCGTTTGGTGTAGCGCTCCGCAAAGGCCGCGGAGCCCGGGACCCGGCCGATTGCCGGCGCGGCCGAGAGGATGAGCACCCCCTCGCCCTTGGTGGCGGCGCCGGCCGCCGGTTGAATGAACCCCTTCACGTTCCAGCAGCCGTCTCCACACGCGAAGAGCTGATTCAGGCCTCGCTCGCGCATCTGCTTGAGGAGGAAGGCCGCTTCGGCGATGCCTCCGAAGAACATCACGTCAAAGTCGGCCGGCAGGCCGGCGAGGAGCGCCTGGAAGTCGCGGTCACCCACCTTCACGGTCGGCCGCGCCACCACGGTCCCGCCGAGACTCGCGAACGCGCCCGCGAAAAGGTCGGCCAGTCCCTTGCCGTAGGCGGTCTGGTCGTCGACCACCACCGCCCGCCGCTTGCCGACCCGCCGGTAGAGGTACGCGGCGAGGCCCGGCCCCTTGTGGTCGTCCCGATTGGTCAGCCGGAACACGTTCGCGAGCCCGCGGTCGGTGACGCCGGGGTTCGAGGACATCGGCGTCAGCATCGCGAGCCCGCACCCGGCATACACGTTCGACGCGGTGATGCTCACGTTGCTGTTCACGTGCCCGACCACCGCGAGGACGGCCGGGTCCTGGCACAGCGCGCCCGCGCCCGCCTGGCCCTTCGCGTCGCTGGCTTCATCGTCGAACACGGCCGCCTCGAGTCGACCTCCGAGCACGCCTCCCGCGTTGTTCTGCTCCTCGATGGCCAGCTCGACGGCGTTCCTCATCTCGACCCCGAAGGTCGCCGCGCCGCCGGTGAGCGGCGCGCCGATCCCGATCCGGAGCACCTGCCCTTGCAGCTGCGCTCGGGCGGCGTCGCTCCATGCTGCGAGCAGGCCTACCAGCAGAAATGCCACCGTGCGGATGCGCCGGGCCATGGTCGGTCCTCCTCTGGGCTTCCTGATCCTGTTACCGTCTTAGTCAATAATGATGGTGAGAATACACAGAGAGGTAGCTCAGGTGCTATAAGGCTGTCAAGGGAGACCCGGAGCGTGACCAAGCGATGGATCTTTCACCGGTCGGGCGGCCGCCTGTGCCTGGACCTCGCGAACACGGTGAGCTGGCGCCGGAGCGGTGAGCCGATCGAGCGCCTGCCGACGTATGGCGATCTGGTCGAGTGGGCCCGGCAGAGCGGCATCGTGACCGCGCCGGCGGCGCGCACCCTCGAGCGTGAGGCCCAGCGGCGGCCGGTGCCGGCGGCCCGGATGCTGACCCGGGCGCGGGTGCTACGCGAAGCGATCTACCGGGTGTTCGCCGGACTGGCCGCCGGCCGGCCGCCCGAGTCCACGGACCTGGTACTTCTGGATCGCGAGTTCCACGAAGCGCTCCGGGCTCTCCGTCTCCGCTCGACGCGGTCGGGATTCACGCTGGCGTGGCCGCTCGACGACGGGCCCTCGCTGGCTCTCCCCCTCTGGGCCGCCGCGCGCTCGGCCGCGGAGGTGCTGATCTCGGCCGATCCGCGGCGGCTCAAGACATGCCCCGCCTCGAACTGCGGCTGGCTCTTCCTGGACGTCACCAAGAGCGGTACGCGGCGCTGGTGCGCCATGGAGGCGTGTGGCAGCCGGGCCAAGGCCCGCGGCTACTATGCCCGCCGGCGGCGTGCGGCCGCGGCATCGTCCTCCCGTCGAGTCCACCGCGGTGCAATCTCAACGGATCACCGGAGGAGCCAATGAACGGGCGTGAGCTACGCGGTATGGCGATGGCACTCGCGCTTCTGGCGCTGACGGCGTGGAGCGGCGCCGAGGCCGCCGAGATCAAGGTGCTCAGCACCGTGGGCATGCAGCCCGCCACCCCCGAGCTGATCGCGCAGTTCGAGCGCGCGACCGGCCACCGGATCGCGGTGACCTACGGCCTCGCGGCGGTGCTCAAGAACAAGTTTCTCGAGGGGGCGCCTGCCGACGTCCTCATCCTGACGAGCCCGATCGTCGAGGATCTGGCGAAGCAGGGCAAGGTCGTTGCGGGCAGCAAGGTCGACATCGCGCGGTCCGGCGTCGGCGTCGGGGTCAAGGCGGGCGCGCCGAAGCCGGACATCAGCACGCCCGATGCGCTCAAGAGGGCGGTGCTGGCGGCGAGGTCGATCGGCTACTCCAAGGAAGGCGCCTCGGGTGTCGCGTTCGCCCGGGTGCTCGAGCGCCTGGGCATCGCCGAGCAGGTCATGGCCAAGTACAAGGACACGGGCACGAAGGCCGGCGAGATGGTGGTCGCGGGCGAGATCGAGCTCGGCGCGGCGCAGATCCCCGAGCTGATGGCGGTGCCCGGCGTCGAGGTGATCGGCCCGCTCCCGGCGGAGCTGCAGACCGTCACGATCTTCTCCGTCGGCCTCGCCACCGAGACGAAGGAAGCCGACGCGGCGAAGGCGTTCATCCAGTTCCTGGCCGGCCCGGCGGCCGCGCCCGTCTACAAGGCCAAGGGCCTCGGGGGCTAGCTGGTCGGCTACAACACGACCGAAGATCAGTCGGCCGGTTGGCCGGAACCGGCGACCTGGAGCGCGTGGCAGTGGGCTCGGGGCTGGCCGAACGACCGGATCAGCCGGCGCTGATGATCAGGCGGGTCGGACCACATGGCGGACCGAACGGTCACGTACCCTTCGCCGGGCCCCGGGGAGCCGGCACCGCCAGGCCGGACCACCCACTTCACCGGGACGACCCGCCGGCCCTCGCCGCGCGTAATGGGCAGCAACGAACCCGGGTACAGCATGGAGGGGGTGTAGGGGTTGCACCCGGCGGACTGAAAGCGTACCGCGGACACCTGGAGGGCGGCGACATCGGCGGAGCGCAGCGTGTACTGCACGGTGGCGGTCATCTCGAACTCGGTGGAGCCGTTGACGGTGCGGCGGGCCTCGGGGGAAGTCAGGGCAAGGATCTCGACCTTGTCCTCCGGGAAGACCGCCAGCGCGCGCGCCTCGATCTCGCTCGCCTCGGCCGGACGATCCATCTTTCGCAAGAGCGCGGCGAGGCCGCCGAGCTCCGCCGCGAGCTCCCGAGGGCTTCCCGCCGTCTCCTTGTGGGTCACCAGGCGCCGACGGAGCGGCTCCGCCTCGGCGTACCTGCCCTGGGTTTCGTAGAGCTGTGCAAGCTCCTGCACCGCCAGGGGGTCGAAGGTCTTGCCGGCGACTATCTGCTGGTAGAGCGGCTCCGCCTCGCCATAGCGGCCTTGCGCGGCATAGAGCCTCGCCAGCAGGAGCCGGATGACGTCCACGTTGCGATGATCAGCACCGAACGCCGCCACGGCCATCGGAAGGGCCCGCTGGTACAGCGGCTCGGCCTCGCTGTACCGCCCCTCGCTGTGGTAGAGGTGCGCCAGATCGGTGAGGGTGCGCGCCGCGGTCGGGCCCCGGGCCCCGATCTTTTCCTCGATCGCCAGAGTCCGCTTGAGGGCTTCCTCGGCCTCGTCTCTCCGCCCCTGCGATTCGTAGAATCGCGCCATGCGCTGGAGCGTGTGGGCGACCCGCCAGTCGTCGAGTCCGGACTGCTCGGCCTCCGCGAGTGCCTGGCGCCATTGCGCTTCGGCCGCGGCCGATCGCTTTTCTCTGGCCGCCTGGTCCGCCGCGGTCATGGTGGCCCACCACTGTAGATCGCGGTTGGCGCGGGTGGTGTCGCACCCGGCGAGCAGTAGCAGGCTCGCCAAGCTGAGGATAACGCGACGCATGGTGCTCTCTGACTGCAAGCCGCGCGCCACGCGGTAGATGAAGACAATCAGGCTCTTAGGCCAAGAGTTGTGGACGCGAACGTCGAAAGTTTGCTGCCCCGTCGCTCCGGCACCGGTCGGCGCGTTCGCCCGGGTCAGAGGCCGCGAATCCGCGGCATCACCTCGCGGCCGATGCGCTCGAACGACCGCAGCATGAGCTGGTGGTCGCCGATGATGTGCCGCACCATCACGTAGTCGAAGCCCATGCTCCGGTACCGGCGCAGGCTCTCGACGACGGTGTCCGCACTGCCGACCATGAGCTGATCGAAGCCCGTGCCGCGATACCCCTCGGCGAGGATGGCGCCGACGACGGCGCGCGCCTCCTCGTCGGACTCGCCGACATAGATGTCGCGGCGCAGGACCGGTCGCGGCGGGCGCCCGGAGCGCGTCGCGGCCTCACGGTAGAGATCGAGCTGTCGCCGGAGCTCCTCGTCGGTCGCGTTCTGCCCGGTCAGCCAGGCATCGCCGAGCCGCCCGGCGCGCTCGGCCGATGCCGCCACCGTCCCGCCGAGCCAGATCTCCACGGGAACGCGCGGCAGCGGGCTGATCGTGGCGCCCTCCAGCGTGTAGTAGCGACCGCGGTGGGTGACGCGCTCGCCCGCGAGGAGGGCCCGCGTGATCGCCACCACCTCCTCGAGACGGCCCACGCGGCTCTTCTCCTCCATGCCGAAGGCGGCGAACTGCGGCGGACGGCCGCCCAGGACGAAGGTCACGATCAGCGGCCCCTCGGCGAAGGCGGCGAGCGTGCCGATCTGCTCGGCCAGCAGGACCGGGTGGTAGAAAGGCGCGAGCAGGACCACGCCGATCGGCATGTCGCCGGTCACGCTCATCAGGCGGGCGACGGTGGGCAGCGGCGAGAACGTCGCCGCGTAGCCGGGGTTGGCGCCGTGGCTGTCGCCGGTCAGCAGTGCGTCCAGGCCGGCCGCGCGAGCCGCGGCGGCGACCTCCATCAGGTTGCGCGCCTGCTCGTCCGGCGCATACGCGCCCATCGGCCGCTCGATGAAGGCCCCCTTCGGCATCGACGCGAGGAGGCTGCGGAATCGCTCGTGGGTGGCCGGCGAGGTCGGAAAGAGGAAGCGAACGGACGTGCCGAGCTTCATGTGTCTACCTGGGCGTGAGGGTCACGGGGTAACTCTTCTGGTCCACCTCTCTGGCCAGGATGATCTCCGCTCTGGCCGGCGGACCGAGCAACGAGAGCTCGAAGCGCCACGCGCCATCCGGAGCCTCGGTGATGTTCGGTCCAAAGAACGCGAGCGCCTGGCCATCGGCGCCGATCAGCCGGATATAGTAGACGCGATCGCCGTCTCGGTTCGTCTGAAGCGTCACGCTCTTTCGGCCCCTGGCTGCGACGGTGACCGTCAGATCGCCACGCTGCGCCTGCCGGCCCACGGTCAGGTCGTCGAGCGCCAGGGTGTCGAGCGCCTTGGGGAACCGGAGCGTCAAGACTCCCTGCACCGCCTTCAGCTCCTCGGGCTTGGCCTTCGAATCGATGTAGAAGCCCAACGCGGTCGATAGGCTTCCGTCCTTGGGCGTGCCGCCAAAGCGAATCGCGCTTTCCCACCTCGACCGTATTGCCGCGGCCGGGTTGGCCGCCTCGTTCGTGGGCGGCACGATCACGCTGCCGTCCTTGAGCTGCAGGCGGGTGAGCCGGAGCCGCCCGACCCCGAAGGCCTTCTCGAAATTCGGGACCTCCGGGCTACGGAGGGTGACATCGAGCTTGAGTGCGAAGAAGGATTGAACCTTGTCGAGGGACAGCTCGAAGGGTTCGAGCCCCGTCCCGGCGCGGCCCGCGCGCGCGTATTCCCGCTGCAGAGCCTGATAGCTGTACGGGCGAAACGGCGGCGTCCGATCGAGGAGTACGGGTCCCGCTTTCCCCGCGGGGGCGAAGTCGGTCAGCGTGAACGGCAACTCCATCGCCTCCTCGTCGGCGGCGAAGACGATCTCGAGACGATCGACCAACCCCGCGTAGTCCTTCTGCCCGGAGACGCCGTCTCCGAAGATGAAGTCGGACGAGAAGCTGGTCGGAGAGGCCAGCGGCTGTCCTTTGCTGTTCAGCGCTCTGAACAGGAGCACCCGATCGCGGGCGCCGGCGATCTGGTACGACACGGTGCCCCCTTCCACCTTGGTGACGGTGAAGATCGCGCCGTGCTTGTCGACCGACGCACCGGGCTTCGGGTGGTCCAGGCTGACGACTTCCGTCCGCGTTGGCAGGCGCAGCTGTACCCGGCCCGAGGCGCTCTGCAACGCGCGCGGATCGGCCCCGGCAATCAGGCGCACCGTCTTGGTGGCCCTGATCTTGTGCGAGCCCCAGGTCTTGAAGGACGCGGGCTGGGTATTGCGCTCCCGCCCGCACGCTTCGGGTCGCAGCAGCTCTTGCCCGCCGGTGGACTTCACGCTATCGACGACGAGGCGCACGCGCTCGTCACTGCCGCCGAGATTCGGGAGCTCCTTCGCGAATCCCTCGATGACCAGCTCCAGGCCGGCCGCGGGGTCGGCGCTCAGGCGAAGCTCGCCGAGCCGGAGCCCGAAGGGCCCCAGGATCTGGTCCACCTCCTCGGCGAATGGCGCCTGCGTGTCGTAGGCGGGCAGCGACCCCGGCGCGATCGAGGGCACGAACGCCAGGGGCTCGGTGTCGATCCGCTCGGCTGGCGGCGTCGCGGCGGGACCGCTGACGCGGACCCCGAGCCCGCCCAGCGCGGCCGCCAGGAGCTCGTTGAGCACGCGCTGGGAGTTGGCGGCGAGGGCGCGGTCCACGGTGAACTCGATGGTGGACCGAGAGCCGTCGGCGTGGATCTTCAGGCTGTCGTAGAGGGCGGCCACGCTGGGCATGCTGTCCTTCCAGCGGGCCCGGGAGGTGTTCACCGCCTGCTCCCAGGCCTTGAGCTGCTCCGCACCGCGGCCGGGGTCCTTCGCGTCGATCACGATGCGGAGCACGCCCTGAGGCGGAACCGGCTTCACCCCGAGACCCACGTACAGGCGCGCGAAGGCGCCCCCTTCGGCGGCCAGAGCCTTCGCCGAGCTCTTCACGAACCCCTGCGAGGCCCCCGTCTCGAGCCGGTCCAGGCTCGTGATCCCCACGCTGGCCACGTCCGCGCGCGCCAGGGACCGCCACCAGTCGAGCTGTTCCCGCTTCTCCGATGGCGGGCTCGCGAGACGAGGCAGCAGTGCGGTGTGCGATGCCGGATCCGCCAGGACGATCCACGCCGGTGCGACGGTCACAACCCAGGTCGCACCCGGTTGGCAGGTGGTGGGATCCGTCCGAACGACCTCGTAGGAGGCGGGCCCCGCCCCGGCCCGCGGCGTCGCCCGCAGCTCACGAGTCAGGTAGGCGTTGATGGCCGTGGGGTTGAATCGGCCGAGCAATACGACCGCGTGCCGGGTGGTCTCGGCGCCGGCAGGGTAGACCGCATAGAGCGCGTAGTCCACATCCTGCCGTGCATCCACGCCGGCCGCTCGCAGGTGATCGACGAGCGTTCGGTCCGCCACCGCGGGCGTCGGGACCGCCTGCACCGTCGAGACGCGCGGAGTCCCGAGGAACCAGCGCTCCAGGAACACCGCCTGCTTGACATTGATTCCGCCGAGCAGGAGCAGGTCCTCCGTGGCGAGCGCGCTCTCGGCGGCCGCGGTCACGTCGGAGGGCCGAAGCAGGGGGCGAACGACGAACAGGTAGAGGGTCGCTCCCAGCACGACCAGGACACCAGCAACGCGGCCAGCGCCCTCTTCACGCCAACGATAGTACGAGAGAGGCGACGCTACCCGAAGGGATTTAACCCCAGGGTATGGTACCGTTCCGGTGGCCGATGATCATCGATTGCGACGGGCATATCCTCGAGCCGCCGGACCTGTGGGAGAAATATCTCGAGGCGCGCTACCGCAGCCGCGCGATCCGGATCCGCGTCGGCGACGACGGCTACGAGTATCTGGAGATCGACGGCCGGCGGGCCACCCTGCCCCGACCCGGCCAG
>Ga0070698_100006935_pt1 | contig 12271 bp, 12 predicted proteins | sample KBSK1502metaG_FD_65477 | JGI IMG/M metagenome (GOLD analysis project Ga0070698, IMG submission 65477) | Corn, switchgrass and miscanthus rhizosphere microbial communities from Kellogg Biological Station, Michigan, USA - KBS K1-50-2 metaG | ecosystem: Host-associated > Plants > Roots >...
CGATGGGCGTCAAGGCGTTCGACTTCGACGGGGACGGCCGCGTCGACCTCCTGGTCACCGACATGCACGACGACATGTGGGTCAACATCCCGCCCGGCGACTGGGCGGCCGAGACCCGCAAGGCCGACTCGTCCCAGGCGCTCGCGGATTTCTTCCCCGATGGCAAAGACCAGTTCATCTTCGGAAACGCGCTGTACGCGAACCGCGGCAACGGTCGCTTCGAGGAGGTCTCGGACACGGTGGGCGTCGAGACCTACTGGCCGTGGGGGCCGAGCGTCGACGATCTCAACGCCGACGGTTGGGACGACATCTTCATCGCCGCCGGGATGAACTTTCCCCAGCGCTACGGGATCAACTCCGTGCTCCTGAACGAAGCGGGGCGACACTTCCTCCCCAGCGAATTCCTGCTCGGCGTCGAGCCACGCGCGGGGGGCGCGACGGAGCAAGTCTGGTTCCAACTGGATTGCCGGGGCGCCGACCGACGGCAGCCCTTCTGCGCCGTGTGCTCCCAAAGCGGCTCGGAAGGCCTCGGCTGCCGCTTCGACGCTGCCGGTCACCTGACTATGATCGCGGCGCGTGGCACCCGCAGTGCAGCGATCCTCGACTTGGACGACGACGGGGACTTGGACATCGTAACCAACGAGTTCAACGCGCGGCCCCAGATCCTGATCAGTGACCTCGCCCAGCAGCACCGCATTCACTTCCTCAAGGTTCGGCTGCGCGGCACGGCCTCAAACCGTGAAGGGCTTGGCGCGCGCGTGACCGTGGTCCTGCCCGACGGCCGGCGGATCCTCAAAGTGATGGATGGAAAGTCCGGCTATCTGTCTCAGAGCGACTTGCCGCTCTATTTCGGCCTGGCGGCCGCCGACCACGCGGCCTCGCTCGAAGTGCGCTGGCCGTCAGGGCAGCTTCAGACGGTTCCCGGCCCGATCCCCGCCGGCAAGGCATTGGACGTGGTGGAGCCGGACCGACCCCGGTAGCGCACTACGGCCGCGCGGCCAGGAATCGCGCCGCTTCCGCGAGCTCGGGACGATCAGGATCGGCGCGATGCCAAATCGCCCGCAACTCAGCATACGATCGGGCCGCCGTTGTCGCGTCTCCCGCGGCGGCGGCCGCGCGACCCAGGCCGCGCAGCGACAGGGCGCGCTTCGGCGCGAGCTGCAGTTCGCGCGCAAACTCGTCCTGCGCTTCCTGGGGACGGCCCGCCTGCAGCAAGATCTCCCCGAACAGCTCATGTGCCGGCTTCACGTCCGCCGGTGGCCCGAACTCGATGGGCATGGCGTCTTCCAGCGCCGTCGCCTGGCGCATGAGCGCCACCGCGTCGCTCGCGGCCCCCTCGGCCAGACGCAGCAGCGCCTGGAGCTCCTTCTCGAGAATGGCGGGGACCTGGTCTCGTTCCTGGCCCGCCGCGACAGGAGCACGGTTGCGAGTTATCGCGGCAAGATCCGCGAGGAACCGCCCCGCCGCGGCGCGGTCGCCGCCTTTCAGCGCAGCGAGCCCGGCGACGAACGCGTCCACCGCCGCGTCGCGCGCCCGTACTCCGGTGAGGTCGATGTTCCATTGCAGGGACGGGCTGTCCCATTGCTCGGTGTTCACGACGTATTCGGCGCGCATCTGCGCGAGCACGGCGCGGCCCCGGCGGCCTTTGTCCACGTTTGCGTGCATCCGCTCGAGATGTCGCAGCGCCTCTCGGTACCGGCCCTGCTGCAGGTAGCCGTACCCGAGCCATTGGGTGTAGTGGTCGGGAGCCCAGGTGGCCGGATCGCGACCAGATGCCAGCTCGTTTTGCGACACCACCTCATCCCACATCCCCAAGGCGACGAAGATGTGGGTGGTCATGTGATGTGCGTGTGCGGCGTCGGGCGCGATCTTGGCGTACGCGCGGGCCGCGGCCAGACCGAGCGGCGCGTGGACCGGGTCGTCGTAGCAGTGGATCAGCAGGTGCGCGGCGCCCGGGTGGTCCGGATTGTCGCGGAACACCGGCGCGACGATTGTCGCGGCCCGCAGGTACGTCGGAATGTTCCGCACACCCTGACTCAAGCCCAGGAGCGATGCCGCGTAGAATACCTGTGCCTCGCGGTCGGCCGGGAAGCGCGCCACCAAGCGCTCCATAGCGCGCGAGTAGGCCGTGTCGCGCCTGGCCTTGGGACCGTCGCCGTACAGGATCTCGACGGCATCCAGATACGCTCGCTCCCGGGGCGTGGGGGCTCTGGCGCGCCGGGTCTCGCGCGTCGGGCCCAGACGTAGCAGGCTCGCGCGCGCGGCGTTCACGTCTTGCTCGTCCCACAGTGGATGAGTGTACGTCAGCGCCTCGCCCCAATACGCCAGGGCGAACCCGGGATCGATGCCCTGTGCCTCCCGGAAGGCGCGCGCGGCGTCTTGGTACTCGAAGCTGTGCAGCAGCAGCACGCCGCGGATGAACGAGGCTTGAGCAGCGGGAGGGCCCGACGTGGGAAAATCAATCGTCCCCAGGCGCTGCGTCTGCGCCGACAGCATGGCCGCCACCAGGCACGTCGGCGCGATCCAGTACCACCTCGCGCTCAGGCGTTTCATGTCGTCACGATCCTCCAGCCACGAATGTAGGGCGCGCCGGCCAGTGCGGTAGGCTAGCGGGGCGGCTCGACCCCGTGTGACTTGAGCACCGCCGCGGCGGCCTCGGGGTAGATCCCAATCGCGTGGGTGCGGAACCGAAGCGCGACCCGCTGGGTGGGAGTGTTGATCTCAAGCGCCTTGGACTTGCGGTTGGGCATGTGACAGTCGATGCACCACCCGATCAATTGTTCGCCCAGCTGGTCGGCCATCGGATGCTGGTGGGTCTCATGACACGCGAGACACTTCTGCGCGAACCACGCCACGTCTCGTTGCGGAGCGTGCACGTCGTGGCAGGTCGAGCAGGACAGGTCCGGGCTGGCGCGAAAACACCTGCTGCGGCGCAACAGCTCGACCTGATTGCCGTGGACGTCCGGGATCGGAACGTCCTGGGCCGATGGACGAACGAGATAGTCGTCGAGCTTCTCGCCCGGTCGGTACGAGAACGGCGGCCTTCTGGGGTCGCGCTCCCCGGAATGGCACAACGCGCAATTGTCCACCTGGCGATCTCGAGAAAAGCGCGCGGGATTGAGAATGTACTTTCCCGCCGTGTCCGCCGGGTGGGCGGACTGATAGCTGACGTGTGCTCGAGCGTCCCCGTGGCATTTTTCACAGGAGAGGCCGAGCACGTACGGGCGGGAGTAGCGCACCGCGCCACGGTCCGTTCGCAGTGTGAACGACGTGCTGTGGCATTCCAGACATCGCGGGACGATCAGCCGTCCGAAGTCGATTTGACCATCCAGGTATCCGGGACTGTTGATCCAGCGTCCGATTCCAGTCAGATAGGAAACCGGCAGTTCGAACAACAGCCCGTTTCTCCAATAGAGATACGACTGCCCTCGCCTCCCAGATCCAATCACGATATCGATGCGTTCCGCGCGTGATGTTCCCTTGCCCGAGTCCACGCCGGTTTGATAGAAGACATTGTTCCGCCGCTCCATTCGGAAATAGATGCCTGCCGCCCCGGTCCGCAGCACGTTGTGCCCCTCGGAAAAGCGCGCCCTCACCGATCGAGCCGTTGCCTCCGCGGAGGTCCGGAAGTGAGCGGTCTCAAGGAAGGTCGCGACGATCCTTTGGTGGCAGAGCTGGCACGATCTGACTTCGGGCGGGGGGTGGGTCGCAGGATGAGACGGCGTACCTCCTCCGAGCGTCGACACGACCAAGGCAAGAAGCACGCGAGGCATATACGTTCAAGCTGCGGCCCGATGACGGGGGCCGCAACGGCCGGAGGAGTGAGCGTGCGATCGACAGCTGCGATCCTGGTGCTCGCCCTGGTGAACGCAGGCGGAGGCGGGGCCGGCTGCGGGCGCGCTGACCGGTCAGCAGCAAGATCAGCTGCGCCTGCGAGACTCGGCTTCGGGAGGGCGGCGACGACGCAGGAGATCCGGGCGTGGGACACCGACGTCATGCCCGATGGAACCGGTCTGCCGCCCGGAAGCGGCACGCCGTCGCAAGGCGCCGACGTCTACCGGCGCAAGTGCGCGGCGTGTCACGGTAGGACGGGCGTGGAGGGGCCGTTCGACCGGCTGGTCGGTCGCGAGCCCCGGCAAGGCTTCCCGTTTGGCCGCGACCCGCGCCTCGTGAAGACGGTCGGCAACTACTGGCCCTATGCGACGACGCTGTACGACTACTTGAATCGCGCCATGCCGCTCACCGCCCCCGGCTCCCTCACGCCGGACGAGGTGTACGGGCTGGTCGCGTTTCTCCTGTGGCGGAACGAAATCATCACCGACACCGCGGTGATGAACGCCCAGACCCTCCCCCGCGTAGTCATGCCGGCGCGCGATCGGTTCGTGGTTGACAATCGCCGGGGCGGCCCGGAGATCCGGTAGCGTATCGCCCCGCAGGGCCCGTGCCCCACCCATTCGAGATTCCATTATTTTGGCGGCATGAATCGACTCTTCGTTGCCTGCGCCGCCCTGCTCTCGCTGGGCAGTGGCGTCGCGCAGTCCGATCCGCTCGCGGCCCGCTCCAAAGGCCGCCGCGACGCACCCGTCACGCTGTACGAGATGTCCGACTTCCAGTGCCCCTACTGCCGCGCGTTCGCCCTGGGCACCATGCCGCTGCTCGAGCAGGAGTACATCACCACCGGGAAGGTCCGTCTCATCTACATCAACCTGCCGCTCACGAGCGTCCACCCCAACGCGCGGGCGGCCGCCCAGGTCGCCCTGTGTGCGGGCCGGCAGGATCGCTTCTGGGCGATGCACGACCTGCTGTTCCGCCACCAGGACGAATGGGCCAAGCTCCCCAAGCCCGAGTCATTTCTGCTCGCCCTCGGCGACTCGGCGCGTCTCGATCACACCGCGCTGGCCCGCTGCGTCGCCGCTAACGCAACGGCCTCGGAGGTCGACGCCGACGCCGCACGGGCGCTACGCGCGGGAGCCGTGAGCACCCCGACCTTCTACGTCGAGGGCGGCCTGCTCGAGGGTGCCGCGCCGGTGAGCGTGTTCCGCGCGGTACTGGACTCGATCTACCGAACCAAGACCGGGCGCTGATGGCGCGCCCTTCCTTTATGTATCGACTCGGTATCGGCCTGGCGCAGCGGGCCCTGCCGCTGGCCGCACGCTTCGACAAGAAGCTGGCCCGTGGGTTGGACGCGCGCCGCGGCGTCACCCAGCGCCTGGCCGCATGGGCCAAGGGCGAGCGCGACGCCGGGCGTCCGCTCGTGTGGGTGCACGCCCCTTCGGTGGGCGAAGGCCTCCAGGCCAAGCCGGTGCTCGAGGCGCTGCGCGCCGAGGCGCCGAGCTGGCAGCTCGCCTACACGTTCTTTTCGCCGTCGGCCGAGCGGCTGGCACGCACGCTGCCGGCGGACGTGGCGGACTATCTCCCGCTCGATCGCCCCGACGACGTGGCGGCCGTGCTCGACGCGCTCAAGCCCACCGCCCTGGTGTTCTCGAAGCTCGATGTGTGGCCCGAGCTGACGCTGGCGGCGGCGCGCCGTGGCGTGAAGCTGGGTCTCATCTCCGCCACCGTGGCGCCGACGAGCTCCCGGCTCCGCTGGCCCACGCGCGGCTGGGCGGAGCCAGCGTACCGCGCCCTCGACCGCATCGGCACGATCAGCGAGGAGGACGGCCGCCGCCTGGAGCAGCTGGGGGCGCGGCGCAGCGCTCTCGAGGTCACGGGGGACACGCGCTACGACAGCGTGGCGGAGCGGGCGGAGCGCTTCGACCGCACGCGCGATCCGTTCGCGCGCCTTGCCATCGCACCGGCCGGCACGTTCACCATCGTCGCGGGGTCCACCTGGCCAAGTGACGAAGCCGTCGTCCTCCCCGCATTCGTCGACTTGGTAGCGCAAGTCCCGAGCGCCCGGCTCGTGCTCGCCCCGCACGAGCCCAATCCGGACCATCTGGCGGGCATCACGCAGCTCGCCGCGAAACTGGGACTGCCGCGCCCGGTGCGCCTGTCGCAGGTCGAGCACACCGCGCCCGCTCCGGTGATCGTGGTGGATCGGGTGGGAATCCTCGCGGACCTGTACGCGCTCGCGGACGTGGCGTTCGTGGGGGGAGGCTACCACCGTGCCGGCCTGCACTCGGTGCTCGAGCCCGCCGTGTTCGGCGTCCCCGTGGCCGTGGGGCCGCACTGGCACATGAGCCGGGACGCGGCGCTGTTGCTCGAGCGGGGCGGCGCGGTCGCGCTCGCCACCGACGGGCGCCACGCGCTGCACTCGCAGTGGCTCGTGTGGCATCACGACCCCGCGACGCGCAAGAAGGCGGGGGACGCCGGCAAGAAGCTCGTGCGGGAGGGACGCGGGGCGGCGGAGCGGACGACGGAACTGGTCAAAAAGCTGGTGGCGGGCTGAGGGGCGGTGCCGAGGGGTCCCGCGAAGCGACTGTGTTGTTTTGTCGCGGAGCGGGACCCCTCGGCACCGCCTACTTGCCGGCCACTACGCCTTCGAACGTCACCGACCGCGGCACCACGAGTCCGAGCGTCAGCCCGGTGACGAGCAGATCGCTCCAGCGGCTCCGCACCTTAATGCGCAGGTTCGCAATCCGCGCCCCCGTCCCCACCTGGCCGGCGAGCAGGTCCTCCAGATTCGGCTGCGAGACCGGTACCAAGCCGACCAGGAAATAGATCGAGTGCTTGGTTACGCTGAAGGGTGTGCCCGAGTCCGGCTGCTGCGCCGAGCTCGCCAGCGACACCGGCACGCCGAGATGCGTCGCGTCGAGGGTGAGCGCGCACCCGCCCGACGCGAGGGCCAGCAGCAGGACGGACGCCCGCGTGGCAAGTCTACGATTCACACGGCTCCTGGAAACGGACGGGGCGCGCCGGGTTTGGCGCGCCCCAAAGGTAGCGGCTTCAATTCCGCTTGTGAACCAGGCCTACAGCCCCATCGGCAGCCGCAGTCCCACGTCGGCCCCGACGCCGAGAACGCCATGCGTGCCCGAGCGAACCGGTCCCCCGGTGCCGAACTTCTCCGAATCGTAGGCGACGTGGATCCCCACCAGACCGAAGCTGAAGTTGCCGCCGATCACCCAGCCGAAGTTCGTCTGGTTGTCCTTCACGCCCGCCGGAAGGCCCGACACCTTGTGATACCTGATGCCCGGCGAGAAGTACGGCTCGATGCTGATCCCCGGCGTCGGCAGCGGCACACTGAAACCGACGGCACCGAGCACGGTGGTCGACGCCGGCAGGGTGTCGGCGCCCGACGTACCCATGGCGTTATGTGCCGAGCCCAGCTCGAGGTTGACCGAGATGGGGATGAGGCTGCCGCCGATGAGCCGGAACGCCGCCGTCCCGCCGTACGAGGTCGCCCGAGCGTTCTGGTTCGCGGGCTTCCACGAAGCGACGCCCGCGGTCAGGGTAATCGTTCCGATCCCGAGCGCGGCGCGGCCGCCGAACGCGTGGCCACTCCCCGCGCTGTCGTTCGGCGCGCCGTAGTCGCCGTAGAACGTCACGCCGGTGCCCCCTTTGGGACTGTTCCACGCCGGCATGCCAGCCCACTGCGCCGCGGCGGGTGCCACGACGCATGCTGCCAAGCCAAGCAGTATCACTACGCGCTTCATATGTGACCTCTCAAAAAAGTGTTATCAATGAACCCAGACGGCGCCGATCGACACACCCGTGAACGGATGATCGCCCAGGCCTCCCGAGACGCGTGCGTCGAGCACCCGGGAGAGCCGGAAGTCGGCGCCCACGCCGAAACCGAAGTTCAGCGCCGAGGTGCGGTTGTTGCCCGCGACGAACCCGACGGTGGGCTGCACGTACGGTACGATGCTGATCGTCGCTCCCTGCGGATCGACGCGGCGACCGAGCGACAGTCCAACGGGAACGAAGAACGTCGAGCCGTCGCTCACGAGGCCGGCCCCCGCGCCGAACACGAGAGCGCCGTCCAGCGGGAAATCCACCGTGTGGGTGATCACGCGCTCCCGCGCTTCGACGCCGGCCAGCAGCACAGCCTTGCCCGAGCCCGGAGGATCGAAGATGCCGCCCCGTAATCCGACGTCGAGCGTGCCGCTCGCATAGCGGTATGCGCCCTCGAACCCCGTGCCGCCGCCGTCGGGGAAGCTGAACACGGCCCCCAGCTCCGAATGTTGAAACGCGCGATAGGGCGCGTTGTACGACGGCATCCCCGTCGCCTGCGCCCGGACCGGCGGCACCACCCCCATCACAGCCGCTGCCGCCACCAGCAACGCCACCTCACGTCCCATGGCTTCCCTGCCTCAAAGAAGAGAACGTGAGACAGGGTACCCAGGCCGGCGGGCATCGTTCCGCTCTACCGGCCGAAATGAGACGTGGTGCCGAGACCTAGAACCGAACGCCGCCCGTGAGAACGAACGTCTTCCCACCGCCGACTTCTCCGCGAGCCTCCACGAACGGGATGAGGTGCGAGCCCCTGACCCTGAACGTGGTCCCGCCGAGCAGGTTCAGGCCCGCTTTCGTCTCCGAAGCGCTCGTGGTCCCGACCGTCGCGGACGCGTGCGCGATGTTCAGGCCGCCCCCGGCGTAGGGACGAAGCGAGCTCGAGCGCGGCACCGTGAACCGATAGGCCACGTCGCCGTTGATCTCCCAGTAGTGCCCGCTGGTGCCGGCTGGCACGCTGGGGAAGAAGTAGTCGAAGGAGACGATGCCATCGAGCGGCGTCTTGGGAAACAGGGACTCGAGCGGAAACACACCTCGCCCGCCGATTCCGAAGTCCACATCGCTACTCCAATTGAGCTCGAGCCCGAACGACGGGCGGTCCGCCGACCTGGCGGCCGGGCGGGCGGCTGCCCGCCGCTGCCCGACGGCAAGACCGGGGTACGTCGCCAGAACCGCCACGAGCAGCGCGCTGCCGATGCACTTCCGCATGTGCAAGCCTCCCTTGACTGGATGAAGGGACGCGACGCGCGGATCTCTCAAGCCGCTTCGACTCGATCGGCTACCACGCGCACCGCGTCACCCACGACCTGCAGAAAGCCGCCGGCCACCTGGAATCGGCTCGATGTACCCCCCTGCCGTACCTGCAGCACACCGGCACCGAGCAGCGTCAGAAACGGCGCGTGGCGCAGTAGGATTCCGACCTGGCCGTCGAACGCCGGCGCGACCACCGCGTCGGCGGCACCATCGAATACCCCCCGCTCGGGGGAAACGACTGTGACGTGCATCACTCAGGCGCTGGCCAGTCGTTTTGCCTGCTCCAGCGCTTCGTCGATCCCGGCCACCATGTAGAACGCCTGCTCGGGCAGGTGGTCGAATTCGCCCGCCACCACGCGCTCGAACGAGCTGATCGTATCCTCGAGCTTCACATACTTGCCCTCGAGCCCGGTGAACTGGGTCGCCACGAAAAACGGCTGGGACAGGAAGCGCTGCACGCGGCGGGCGCGCGCCACCAGCTGCTTGTCTTCTTCCGAGAGCTCGTCCATGCCGAGGATCGCGATGATATCCTGGAGATCCTTGTAGCGCTGCAGGATCCGCTGCACCTCGATGGCCACCTTGTAATGGCGCTCCCCCAGATACTGCGCGTCGAGAATACGCGACGACGACGCCAGCGGGTCGACCGCGGGATAGATGCCCAGCTCGAAGATCTGGCGCGACAATACGACCGTGGCGTCGAGATGCGAGAACGCCGTCGCGGGCGCGGGGTCGGTGAGATCGTCGGCGGGGACGTAGATCGCCTGCACCGACGTGACGGAGCCCTTCTTGGTCGAGGTGATCCGCTCCTGCAGCTCGCCCATCTCGGTCGCGAGCGTGGGCTGGTAGCCGACCGCCGACGGCATGCGGCCCAGCAGCGCCGACACCTCGGACCCCGCTTGCGTGAACCGGAAGATGTTGTCGATGAACACGAGCACATCCTGGCCTTCGACGTCGCGGAAGTACTCGGCCACGGTCAGGCCGGTGAGGCCGACCCGCAACCGCGCCCCCGGGGGCTCGTTCATCTGGCCGTAGATCAGCGCGCAGGACTTGAGGACCCCGCTTTCCTTCATCTCCAGATAGAGGTCGTTCCCCTCACGCGTGCGCTCGCCCACACCGCAGAACACCGATCGCCCGCCGTGGCCCATGGCCACGTTGTGGATCAGCTCCTGGATGATCACCGTCTTGCCCACGCCCGCGCCGCCGAACAGGCCGATCTTGCCGCCCTTCACGAACGGGGCGATCAGGTCGATCACCTTGATCCCCGTTTCGAACACCTCGGTCTTGGGCTCCAGGTCGACGAACTTCGGGGTCTCGCGGTGGATCGGCCACCGCTCGGCCGTCGACGGGATCGGCTCGCCTTCGTCCACCGGCTCGCCCAGGACGTTCAGGATCCGGCCGAGCGACGCTGCGCCGACGGGCACCGTGATGGGCTGGCCCGTGTCGACCACCTCCATGCCGCGCACCACGCCGTCGGTCGAGCTCATCGCGACCGCCCGTATCTGATTACGCCCGATGTGCTGCTGCACCTCGGCGGTGAGACGAATCGCGGGCGCCCCGTCGCCCGCATGCCCGGTATGATCGATCACCACCGCGTTGTAGAGCTCGGGGAGGTGCTCCGGCTCGAACTCCACGTCGAGCACGGGCCCGATCACTTGGACGACTTTCCCGACATTATGTGCGCCCGCGGGCGTCGTCGTCTTCTCTTGCTTCTTGGTCGCCATGGCCGTTCCGTTCTGAGGGACTCGGGCTTCGGGACTCGGGCCTCGGGTAGTTCCGAGTCCCCAGCCCCCAGCCCCCGGCCCCTAGCCTCTCAATGCTTCCGCTCCACCCACGATCTCCGCCAGCTCCTGCGTGATTTGCGCCTGGCGCGCCCGGTTGAACGTGCGCTGCAGTAGGTCGAGGATGTCGCCGGCGTTGTCGGTGGCGTTCTTCATCGCGGTGCGCTGCGCGCCCAGGAACGCCGCCGCCGTCTCCACCAGCGCCCGATACACCTGGTTCCGCACGTACAGGGGCAACAGCTGCTCGAGGATCGCCTCGGCGGAGGGTTTGAGAATGTAATTGGCGGACCGGCGGACAGGCGGACCGCCGGACGGTGACTGCGCCGCACTGTCCGCCCGTCCGCCCGTCCGCCCGTCCGCCGGAGGCGGGGAAATGGGGAGGATGCGGAGGGTGGTGGGGGGGGTGCTCATCGCGCTCTTGAATTGAGAGAACACCACGTCCACGGCGTCCAGCTCGCCGGACTCGAACTGCGCCATGAGCGGTGTGACCACGTCGGCGGCCTGGGCCGCGGTCGGCTTGTCGCCGACGTCGATCCGCTGCGACGCCACGGGGCGCTTGGCGAACTTGAAGTACGTGATCCCCTTCTTCCCGATCAGGTGCAGGTCCACCGTCGCTCCCTCGGCCTCGACCTGCTCGATGCGCCGCCGCGCTTCGCGGATCAGGTTCGCGTTGAACGCCCCGCACAGCCCCCGGTTGGCCGTGACGACCACCAGGGCCACCCGGCGCGCCGTCCCCGCCGGCCGGCGCAACAGGGGAAACCGCTCCGCCAGCTCGGGGGCGTACAGGTCGGCGATCACCTCGGCGAGCGCGGCCGCGTAGGGCCGCGCCGCGATCACGCGGTCCTGCGCGCGCTTGAGCTTCGACGTGGCCACGAGCTCCATCGTCCTGGTGATCTTGCGCGTGTTCTGGACGGACTTGATCCGCCGGCGCAGCTCGCGGGGCTTCGCCATCAGTGAGCCGCGATCTGCTTGTACTCGGCGATGGCGGCGCGCAGCCGGGCGGCGAGCTCGTCGCCCAGCACCTTGCGCGCGCGGATCTCCTCACCCACGTCCCGGTGCTGGGCGGCCATGAAGTCCCGGAAGCCCTGCTCCCAGCCCTTGATCTGGTCCACCGCCACGTCGTCGAGAAAGCCGTTGGTCACCGCGAAGATGATCATGATCTGCTGCTCGACGGGCGTCGGGGCGTACTGCGGCTGCTTCAGCACCTCCACGACGCGGGCCCCGCGGGCCAGCTGCTTCTGCGTCGCCTGATCGAGCTCCGAGCCGAACTGGGCGAACGCCTCGAGCTCACGATATTGCGCCAGATCGAGCCGCAGGCGGCCCGCCACCTGCTTCATCGCCTTGATCTGCGCGTTTCCCCCCACGCGCGACACCGAAATGCCCGGATTGATGGCCGGCCGCACGTTCGAGTAGAACATGTCGGTTTCGAGGAAGATCTGGCCGTCGGTGATGGAGATGACGTTGGTGGGAATGTAGGCCGAGATGTCCCCCGCCTGCGTCTCGATGATAGGGAGTGCGGTGAGGGAGCCGCCGCCCATCTCGTTGGAGAGCTTCGCCGCCCGCTCGAGCAG
>Ga0070698_100006936_pt1 | contig 12270 bp, 11 predicted proteins | sample KBSK1502metaG_FD_65477 | JGI IMG/M metagenome (GOLD analysis project Ga0070698, IMG submission 65477) | Corn, switchgrass and miscanthus rhizosphere microbial communities from Kellogg Biological Station, Michigan, USA - KBS K1-50-2 metaG | ecosystem: Host-associated > Plants > Roots >...
TCGGGCTACGAGCTCGAGCCGTACAAGCCGCTTGTCGGCGACAACCTGTTCACGCGCGAGTCGGGCGCCGTCGCGAGTCAGTTCCACGATCCTCCCGCGATCGAGCCGTACTCGTCCGACCTCGTCGCGGCCAAGCGGCGCATAGTGCTCGGGAAGAAGAGCGGCCTCGACTCGATCCGGATCAAGGCCCTGGAGCTCGGGCTCGAGCTCGACGAGGAGACGGAGCGACGCCTGCTCGCTCGAGTCAAGGAGCGCGGGACCGAGAAACGCGGCCTCGTCGGCGACGACGAGTTCCTGGATCTTGCCGGTGGCTGACTACGACGCGGTCGTCGTCGGCAGCGGCATCAACTCACTCGCCTGTGCGGCGCTGCTCGCGCGGGCCGGGTGGGACGTCTGCGTGCTCGAGCGCGAACGGGAGCTCGGGGGTGCGATCAAGACAGCCGAGCTGACGAAGCCCGGATTCCACCACGACGTTCTCAGCGCCTGGCATCCACTGTGGGTGGGTGGCCCCGCCCACGCCGAGCTCGGTCCCGATCTCGCAGCCCGCGGGCTCGAGTACCTCAATACCGACCACCCGACCGGCAGCATCTACCCGGACGGCTCGAGCGCCTTCCTGACGACCACCACGGATGCAAACGCGAGCGAGCTCGACCGCCATGCGCCGGGAGACGGCGACGAGTGGCGCCGGACGATCGGCGAGATTGGGAACCGCGCCGAGCTCGTCTTCGGCGTCCTCGGCACCGAGCTGTGGTCGAGAGCAGGCGCAGGCCTCGCCGTATCTGCGTACCGTCGCCTGGGGCGTCGCGGTCTCGCCGCGTTCGGCGCGGAGGTCGTACAGTCGAGCCGCGACTGGCTCGAGACGACGTTCGAGTCGGAACAGGCACACGGGCTGCTGGCGCCCTGGGTCCTGCACACCGGCCTCGGCCCCGATGCAGCCGCGTCGGGCTTCATGACGCGCGTGATCGCGTTCGCGATCGAGGCGGGCGGGATGCCGGTTCCGCGCGGAGGTGGCGCACAGCTGGTCGCTGCTCTCACGCAGTTGATCCGGGATCACGGCGGCGCCTGCGAGACCGGACGAGATGTCGAGCGAGTGCTCGTCGAGAATGGCCGAGCCGGCGGCGTCGGGCTCTCCGGAGGCGACATCGTCACGGCTTCGCGAGCTGTCGTCTGCAACGTGACGCCGTCACAGCTCTACGGCCGGCTGCTCGGCGCGACTGACGTCCCGGCAGACGTCCGCAATGCGGGCCTGCACTTTCGGTTCGGTCGCGGGGACATGCAGATCCACTTCGCGCTCTCGGAGCCACCACGCTGGGAGGGCGACGAGCGGCTCGCCGAGACGGCGATCGTTCACATCACGCCGGGACTCGACGGCGTCTCGCGCGCGGTCAACGAAGCAGAGCGCGGGCTTCTTCCGGTGGAGGCGACGATCGTGGTCGGGCAGCCGCTCGCGGTTGACGGATCGCGCGCTCCGGACGGTCGCGGCTTACTCTGGATCCAGCTTCAGGAGCTCCCGTGGCGGATCAAAGGAGACGCGGCGGGCGGGCTCGACGTGGGTGCGGGCACATGGACGGAGTCGCTGCGGGAGCGCTACGCCGACCGCATCCAGGCCCGGATCGCCCGCCACGTGACCAACCTCGAGTCCTCGATCCTCGGCCGGGTCGTCCTCTCGCCGGCAGACCTTCAGGCGGCCAACATCAACCTCGAGCGAGGTGATCCGTACTCCGGCTCGCTCGCACTGGATCAGAACTTCCTCTGGCGCCCATTAGCGCGACAGCCGGGTCACCGCACGCCCGTGGACGGCCTCTTCCACATCGGGGCGAGCACGTGGCCCGGCCCCGGGCTTGGCGCGGGATCGGGGACGTTGGTGGCTCGAGAGCTGCTCCGGCCGCCAGCGGCGACTCGTCTGGCGCGGCGGTTCAACGGGTTCAGGCGGGGCTTGCGGGCGTAGGATTCCCTGCATCCGGCCGCGTTTTTCGATCTCGCAGATCACGACCCTGGCGTCGAGCTTCGCGGAAGATCTCCGCACCTATGCGGCTGCCGGCATCGACGGCATCGGCATCTGGGAGATAAAGCTCCCAGAAGGTGGCGACGAGCAAGCCCTGGAGGCACTGGCCGGATCGGGGCTCGGCTCAGCAGCAGCGGTGCCGGCGGTGCCGTCGATCCTTCCACTCGAAATGATCGAGGGGCCCGCCGATCCCGAGGCGCGCATCGACGCGATCTGCGCTTCGGTGCACCGCCTCGCGCGCTTCAAGCCGAGCGGGATCGTTTGCCTCACGGGCCCCGGCGACGATCGCGACACGGTGGTCGAGGGCCTGCGCGTGATCGCCGACGAAGCCGCTCGCGCCGGCGTGCGAGTGGGCCTCGAGCCGATTAACCGGATCGGTGGAGAGGACTGGACGATCATCAGATCGCTGCCGGAGGCTGTCGAGCTGATGGACGATGTCGGCCATCCGGCGCTGGGGTTGCAGTTCGACACCTGGCATGTCTGGAATACGCCGGACGTCCACGGCGACATCGGCCGCTACATCACTCGCTTCGTCGGCGTTCACGTCGCAGATTGGCGCGACCCGACGCGTGGCTGGGCGGATCGTGTGCTGCCTGGAGAGGGCGTTGCCGATCTGCCGGCCTTACTCGGCGCGCTCGATCGCGCAGGCTGGGACGGCTTCTACGATCTCGAGATCTTCTCCGACGACGGAACGTTCGGGAACAGCTGGCATGACTCACTCTGGGACGTCCCGGCAGAGGAGCTCGTGCGGGCGGGACGACTGGCCTTTCAGCGCGCGTGGGAAGCGCGAATCCAAACTCCGGTTCAGCAGGTATCGCCCGGTGCCGCGTAGTCCAGTGCCGAACCCCCAACGAGGAGGCAATAGATGAGACGTCGAGGAAGGTGGGCAATCGCCACGGGCGTGCTGCTCGCGCTCGCGCTGATCGGAAGTGCGCTCGCGGCCACTGCGGGCCACAAAGGCGCGGGGGCCAAACCGCCGATCGTGATCGGCTGGGCCTTCGACAGCACCGGCAGCATGGCTCCATTCGACAACCCGGCCCTGGCCGCCGCAAAGCTGCGGGTCAACCAGCTGAACGCGAAGGGCGGCGTCCTCGGGCGCAAGATCGACCTCAAGACCTGTGACACACAGGGGAACAAGCCAGAAACAGCAAAGGCCTGCGCCCTGCAGCTGCTCGATCAGAAGGCAAACATCATCTTCACCACCTGCGACGTCGAGCTCGCGGCCCCGGTCGTCCAGACGGCGATCAACCGCGGCGTGCTCGCGGTTGCCCCGTGCATCGGTACCGACCAGATGGGCCCGAAGCGCTTCGGCACCAAAGGACGGCTCGCATTCAGCTTCGGAAACGTCGCGCAGGACGAGGGCTCGGCGATGGCCCAGTACGCCTGGAGCAAGGGGTGGAAACGGGCTGCCCTCGCGACCGACACGATCATCATCTATTTCAGGAACGTCGTGCAGGCGTTCGAGGTCCGCTTCAGGCAGCTCGGCGGAAAGATCGTCGCGAGCGAGACCTATCAGTCGCTCGGCGGAAACAACGTCCAGAACGCCGTCAGCCGACTCAACGGCGTCAAGGCAGACGTCATCGTGACCTCGACCGCCGGGGCATTCGGAGCGTTGTCGACCCTGGTGAGCGGCCTGCGCTCGCTCGGGAACAACACGCCGATTCTGAACTCGTGGGCAGGCGACGGGACGTATTGGCTGCCCAGCAATCCCAAGGTGACCAACTACTGGTTCGTGACGTTCGCTTCCAGCTTCGGGGATGATCCGGTCCCCGCCGTCAACGTTCTCGCGAAGCAGGTCAAGGCAGCGACCGGCGGGTTCATCACCGGACCGTCGGCGATCGACGGCGTAGTGACCGCGATCAAGCGGGCGAAAGGATCGACGAAGGGAATCGTGCTCGCGAAGGTGATGGAGAAGTTCAGGAAGGTGCCGACGATCTCCGGCAACGTGAGCTTCTCGACGACGCTCCATACGGTGTTCGGGCGGCGCTACCGCGTCATTCGCATCCAGGACAACGTGCCGAAGTTGGTCGGCACGGTCGTGGCCAAGGTCGTTCCCAAGATCTAACGCGCTTGGTCGCAGCAACCTCGGACGCGGCAAGGAGGCCCGGAGAGACGCTCCGGGCCTCCGCCGTTTCGCGGTCCTTCGAAGGAGTGCACGCGTTACGCGAGGTCAACCTCGAGCTCCGCCGCGCGGAGATCGTCGGCCTCATCGGTCCAAACGGAGCCGGAAAGACGACGCTCGTGAATCTGCTCACGGGGTTCGACCGGCCCACGTCGGGTTCGATCGAGCTCGAAGGCAAGGACGTGACGCGGTGGAAGCCCAACCGGCGCGGGCGGGCGGGCCTCGCCCGGACTTTCCAGCACAGTCACACGTTTCGCGCGCTGTCCGTCCGTGAGAACGTCGAGGTGGCCGCGATCGGCGCGGGCATTCCTCCGCGGTCGGCGCGTGCGCGCGCGTCCGAGCTGCTCGATCTCCTCGGGCTGACGGGGCACGCGGACGAGGCTGCGGGCGGGCTCGCGCAGGGCGACGAGCGCCGGCTCGGCGTCGCCCGGGCGCTGGCGACCAGTCCGCGCTTCGTCCTGCTCGACGAGCCAGCAGCCGGCCTGCCGGAGGCAGAGGTGCCCGAGCTCGCGGAGGCGGTCCGCAGCGTTCGAGACGAGCACGGGGCCGGCGTGCTCCTGATCGACCACAACATGGCGCTGATCATGGAGATCTCCGACCGGATCCACGTGCTCGACCAGGGCCGCACTCTCGCCGAGGGGACGCCGGGCGACATTCGCGCGAACCTCGACGTCGCCGCCGCCTATCTGGGGGAGAGCGCCGTACAGAAAGGCGATGTGGAAGCATGAGCGCTCCTGCGCTGATCGTGCAGGAGCTCGACGTCAGGCACGGAGCCGTGCAGGCCGTCAGGGGACTGTCCCTGGAGGTCGACCGGGGCGAGATCGTCGGCCTGATCGGGCCCAACGGTGCGGGGAAGTCATCGACGCTCCATGCGATCATGGGCCTCGTCCGTCCGGCAGGCGGCGATGTGTGGCTGGACGGGGAGTCCGTCGTCGGCAGAAAACCTGAAGACGTAGCCCGCCGCGGGATCGCGCTCGTGCCCGAGGGGCGCCGCATCCTCGCCGAGCTGACCGTCGAGGAGAACCTCCGCCTCGGTCTCGCCGCGCGTCGCCGGCGGCAGGACCTCGACGCAGATCTGGAGCGGGTTTCCGAGCTCTTCCCGATTATCCGGGAGTCCCGGAAGCGGCCTGCGGGGGCTCTCTCCGGTGGGCAGCAACAACAGCTGGCGATCGGTCGTGCCCTCGTCTCCGATCCCGATGTGCTGCTCCTCGATGAGCCTTCGCTCGGGCTCGCTCCGCAAATGGTCGACCTGGTGTTCGAGGCGCTGCAAGAGATCGCAGTCCGCGGGATTGCCGTTCTGCTCGTCGAGCAGCGGGCACAGCGGACAGTGGCGCTGGCCGCCCGTTCCTACGTGCTTTCGAACGGCCGGCTCCGCCTGACCCTTGGACCAGAGGCGGCGGATGATACGGAGACCCTTGTGAATGCGTACTTCGCATGAGCTCGGCGACTCTTGCGACCGTGCTCGGCGCCGACTGGCAGACCCTGGCCGACGCGTTCGGGCTCGGCGGCATCTACGCCCTCATGGCCGTCGGAATCGGGCTCGTCTTTGGCGTGCTCAGACTCGTCAACTTCGCTTACGGCCAGCTGATCATGGCCGGCGGCTACGCACTTGCGTTCGCCTATGAGCGAGGCTGGCCGGTCTGGACCGGGATCCTGCTCTGCTTCGCGGTCGTCCTCCTGCTCACACTCGCCATGGACCGGGTGGTGTTCCGGCCTTTGCGCGAGCAATCACCCGCCGTCATGCTCGTTGCGACCTTCGCGGTCGCCTTTCTGTTGCAGAGCATTGCCCAACTCTGGTTCAGCTCGCAGGGGAAGATCGCAGCCTCGCTCTCCTCGCTCAACCAGCCGTGGACGATCTCGGGCGTCGACATTCGGAAGATCTCGATCGTCGCAACGGCCGTCGCGATCGGCTGCCTGCTTGTGCTCGTCACGGTTCTCGGCAGGACGAGCATCGGTCTCCACATGCGGGCGGCCGCGCTGGACTTCCAGACTGCACGCCTGCTCGGAGTTCGGGCGAACCGCGTGATCGGCTCGGCCGTCCTCATCTCGGGACTGCTCGCCGCGACGGTCGCGGTGATCATGACCGTTCAGACGCCCCTCGTCACGCCCGACTTCGCCCTTCGCGACACGATTCTGGTTCTCGCCGGCGTCGTCCTCGGCGGCATGAACCGACTTGTACCTGCGACGCTGGGCGGCTTCGCGATCGGCTTTGCCTCGGGCTTCCTCGGCGGAGCGCTTCCGACCGACAAGAGTCAGTACCTGCCCTCGTTCCTCTTCGCCGCAGTGATCGTCGTCCTGCTGATCAGGCCCGGTGGGTTGTTCACACGGAGCGGCCAGCGCGCCGTCGAGCGCGTATGAGAAGGGTCGCGAGCCTGGTGGAGTTGCTCGTGCCGGCGCTGCTCGTCGCGCTCGTGGCGCTGGTGGGAACGATCGTGTCGACGTCCACCCAGACGTACGTGATCACCGCGCTCGTGAACGTCGTCATCGTCGTCGCGCTGTACGTGTTCATCGGGAACTCTGGAGTGCTCTCCTTCGGTCACGTCAGCTTCGTCGCCGTCGGAGCGTGGACGGCGGGGATCCTCTCGATCCCGGTCGCGGAGAAACCGGCGATCATGCCGAGCCTCGCAGGGTTCCTCCGCGACACGACCGTCGCCAACGTGCCTTCGCTCGCCATCGCGGCCGGCGTCTGTGCCTTCTATGCCTTCGTCGTCGGCCTGCCCCTGATGCGGCTGACCGGGCTCGCTGCCGGAATCGCCACCTTCGGCGTGCTCGAGATCACCCACAACGTTCTTCGCTACTGGGAGAAGATCGGCCCCGGCGTGACGACGTTCTCGGCGGTGCCGGAGACGACCGGCCTGCTGCAGGCAGCTCTGTGCGCGCTTGTTGCCGTCGTCGTCGCTTTCGCCTACCGGCACAGCCGCTATGGCCGCATGCTGCGCGCAACACGCGAGGATGTCGCCGCCGCGCGCGCGGTCGGTGTCTCGGTCTACGGGCAACGGCTGATCGCCTTCGTACTGTCGGGCGCGCTGGCCGGGCTGGCGGGTGGTCTCTATGTCCACCTGCTCCCCGTCAACACCGAGTCCCTCTATCTGAACCTGACGTTCATCACGCTGGCCATGCTCGTGATCGGTGGCGCGACGAGCCTGTGGGGCGCGGTCGTCGGAGCGGTGGCGGTGAGCGCGGTCGACTCCTTTCTCGCCGTCGCGGAGAATGGGATCCACATCTTCGGGGGAGTGCTCAATCTCCCAGCCGGGACACGCGTGATCGTGGTCGGCGGGTTCATGGCGCTGGTGCTCATCTTGAGGCCGAGCGGGATCACGGGTGGCCGTGAGCTCGTGCTCCCTCGGGCCTGGGGACGTGCCCTTCTGACAAAGTCTCGGCCATGACTGCCAACGCGTTCGAGCGGCTCAAAGAGCGTCTCGCCGAGGTCGCCGATCTCAAGAACGCGGCCACCCTGCTCGCCTGGGACGAGCGCGTGATGATGCCTCCAGCGGGCGCTGCTGCGCGCGCCGACGCGCTCGCAACCGTCGGCCGCCTCGCGCAGGAGCGCTTCGTCTCGACGGACGTCGAGCGGCTGCTCGACGAGCTGCGGGGCCTGGAGGAGACCTCCGCCTACGACTCCTTCGAGGCCAGCCTCATCCGAGTGACGCGCCGAGACTTCCAGAAGGCCAGCCGTGTCCCGCCCGAGCTCGTCGGAGAGCTCCGCCGCGCCGCGATCCTCGGGCTCTCGGCCTGGGGCCCGGCGAAGGCAGAGTCGAACTTCGAAGCATTGCGCCCGTCGCTCGAGAAGAACCTCGAGCTCTTGCAGCGGTACATCGAGTGCTTCGACAAGCCCGAAGAGAGGTACGACGTCCTGCTGGACAACTACGAGCCGGGCATGAAGACGGCCGAGGTCCGGGAAACGTTCGCGGGGCTGAAGGAGGAGCTGCCCTCCTTGATCCGGGCGATCGGCGAGGGTGACGACGTGGACGCCTCGTTCCTTTCCGGGGAATTCGACATCGACCGGCAGCGAGAGCTCAGTCTGGAGATCGTGCGGCGCTTCGGCTACACGGACGAGGAGTGGACGCTGCACCCTACGCCGCACGCGTTCATGTCGACGCCGGGAGCAGGCGACATCCGCCTCACGACGACGTTCCGTCCCGATGATCTCAGCTCGTTGTTCGGGACGATGCACGAGTTCGGCCATGGTGTGTACGAGTGGGGGGTCGACAGGTCCCTGGCGCGGACCCCACTCGGCACCGGCGTCTCGCTCGGTGTGCACGAGTCGCAGAGCCGTCTGTGGGAGAACCTGGTCGGGCGCAGCCGTTCGTTCTGGCGCTTCTTCTATCCGCGTCTTCAACAGACGTTCGTCCGGCAACTCGGTGCGATCGACGACGAGACCTTCTATCGAGCGGTCAACAAGGTGAGGCCGTCGTTCATCCGCATCGATGCGGACGAGGTCACGTACAACATGCACGTCATCCTTCGGTTCGAGGTGGAGCAGGAGCTGATCGACGGGCGGCTCAGCCTCGCCGATCTTCCCGCAGCGTGGAATGCGCACATGGAGGAGTACCTCGGCGTGGAGGTGCCGGACGACACCCGTGGTGTGCTGCAGGACATGCACTGGGCCGGCGGCAGCTTCGGCTACTTCCCGACCTACTCGCTCGGCAACGTCATCTCGGTGCAGATCTGGGACCGTCTGCAAGAGGACCTGGGTGATCTCGACGAGCGGTTCTAGCATGGTGAGTTCGGCGAGCTGCGTGACTGGCTGCGCGAGCACCTGTATCGGCTGGGCCGCAAGTTCACGCCCCAGGAGACGATCGAGCGCGTGACGGGAAGCCCCATCGACTCCGGGCCATATCTGCGCTATCTGCGCGAGAAGCTCGCGCCGCAACCGGCTTGACCTTCCACACGACGTTCGAATGAGGGTGTGCGTCGTCGGCGCCGGCTCCATCGGCAGCCTCTTCGCCGCGCATCTCGCGACGGTCGCGGACGTGCTCGTCCTCACCAGGCGCGAGAATCACGCGCGGGCGCTCAATGCCCAGGGCCTCCGAGTCAGCGGACGGAACGACTTCACGGCTCGGCTGACTGCGGCTTCGACTGCCCGAGAGCTGCCTGAGTTCGAGCTCGGGATCATTGCTACGAAGGCCACTGGGCTCGAGGCAGCGGCCGATTCGCTTGCAGGCCACTTCCCGGCCGCGACGATCATGACCGTCCAGAACGGGCTCGGTGCGGAGGCGGTCGTGCGGCAACGCGGAGATTGGCCGATCGTCTCGGCCGTCACGTTCATGAGCGGGACGAAGCACTCCGACACACACGTCGAGTACATCCTCGATACGCCGACCTGGCTCGGACCCTACGGGCAAACGCCGTACGAACAGGTGCGGGAGATCGCCGGTCTCCTGGTCGCCTCCGGCCTGAAGGCGGAGGCGATGCCCGACCTCCTGCCGGCTCAGTGGTCGAAGCTGATCTTCAATGCGACGGTCAACGGGGTCGCCGCGCTCACGGGCCTCCCACACGATCGGCATTTCGCCGCAGAGGCCGACGTGTCGGACCTCGGCCACCTCGTGCATGACCTGGTCGACGAAGGGAGGCGTGTCGCTGCGGCCGCCGGGGTGGTGCTACATGACGATCCCTGGGAGATGAACGTCCTCGCGACGAAGCGCGGCAGCGCCCACTATCCCTCGATGCTCGAGGATGTCGAGGCGCACCGGGAGACCGAGGTGGAGCTCATCAACGGGGCGCTCGTGCGCGAGGCCGGGAGATCCGGGGTCGAGGCGCCGCTGCACGCGGCGATCTACCGGCTCGTCAAGGCGAAGGAAGCGTCGTACGGATGAGAGTGTGCATCGTCGGGTGCGGGGCTGTCGGCTCACTCTTCGCGGCGAACCTTGCTCAGCTGGACGACGTCGACGTCTGGGCCTTCGATCTTGCCCAGGATCACGTCGACGCCATCAACCGCCAAGGGTTGCGATTGAGCGGAGCGGGGGAGGTGGTGGGACGCCTGCGCGCGACGTCCGATCCGCGCGAGGTGCCCTCCTGTGACTTCGGCATCGTCGCCACCAAGGCAATGCACACGGCCTCCGCGATCGAGGCGACCGCCGCTGCTTTCGCGAAGGGCTGTGTCGCGACCGTGCAGAACGGTCTTGGTAACGAAGAGGCGATTGCGGTGCAGACCGAGCGCGTCATCCGCGGCACGACCTTCCCGGCCGGGAAGATGCTCGAACCGGGGCACGTTCAGTGGGACGTCGAGGGAGACACGACGCTCGGGCCGTTCGAACCAAGACCGGCACCGCGAGCGGAGATCGAGCGCCTCGCCGAGGCGTGTACGCGCGCCGGGATGCCCACCGTCGCCGTCGCAGACGCCCGAGGCCCGCAATGGCGGAAGGTGATCTTCAATGCCGCGACGAATCCCGTCGGAGCGCTGACCGGGCTCACGCACGGCCGCGTCTGCGAGGATCCGGCGCTCCGGCGGCTCGTCACCGGCCTCGTGGACGAGGGGAAGGCCGTCGCGGCCGCCCAGCACATCGAGCTCGACGCCGACCCGGAGGACTTGATCGACCATGCCGCTAGGCCCGACGTAGCCTACGACCACAAGGCCTCGATGTTGCAGGACGTCGAGGTGCGCCGGCTGACGGAGATCGACTACCTCAACGGGGGCATCGTCCGCTTCGGCGAGCAGCACGGCGTGCCGACGCCGTTGCAGCGCGCGATCTGGGCGCTCGTGAAAGGGTTGGAGCAGTCATGGCGGTGACGATTCGCGCAACGAATCCGGCCGAAATCGAGCGGCGCTACGGCCTCGTGCGCGTGGCGATGGCCGCACAACACCTCGACGCGGTGCTCGTGTGCGGCTCCGAGTACACCGGCTTCGAGGGTGCCGTCACTTACATGTCCGGGTTTCAGATCGTCCATCGCTACGCGTACGTGTTGCTGCCCCGTGAAGGGGATCCCACGATCATCTTTCCCTCTGAAGCTCGCTACGTCGGTGAGCACGAAGCCTGTTGGATCGACGACCAGGTTTTCGTCGACCGTCCCGGCGAGTGGATCGGTGACCGGCTCGCGGCGCAACGAGTCGGTGTCTACGGCCTCGACTACGTCCTGGCCGTTCGGGACTTCGAGACGACTCACCTCAGGGTCGATTTCGTGCCCTTCGACGTCGAGTTCGATCTCGCCCGCGCGGTGAAGAGCGATGAGGAAATCGAGTCGGTGCGCGACTCCGTCCGGATCAACACCGAGGGCTTCTGGAAGTTCCTCGAGGCATTCGAGCCCGGGAGATCTGCGGCCGAAGTGCTTGCACCGGCCGAGCGCCTCTTCGTTGCAGAGGGGTGTGGCCGGCTGACCATGAACATGGTGCTCGTCGGCGCGGAGTTCGCCATTGCGCGCAAGGACACCGTGCTCGGAAACTTGTGCATCCCGTCCCTCGAGATCGCGGGACCGGGAAGTCACTGGGTCGAGGTGTCACGTGCGATCGGCGACCCGAACGCTGAGGTCGGGCGGATGCTCGAGGCCTATGAGGAGTACTTCGCAGCGGCGAAGACCGGGTTGCGAGCTGGTGCGACCGCGCACGACGTGCACCGGGCGGTGTCAAAGGGCTTCACCGACCGTGGGTACCACCTCGGACACGTGACAGGTCACTCGATTGGCATGACGATGATCGAGCACCCGAAGATCGGCGAAGGTGTCGAGGTCGAGCTCCGCGAGAACATGGTCTTCTCGATGCACCCGCACGTGATCGCGGAGAACGGCCAGGACTGCCTCTACATGCAGGACACGTGGCTCGTCACAGCAAACGGGGGCGAGCCGCTTGCTGGTCTACCGATGCGGATCTATTCGACCGGCGAGTCGAGGCCCGGCTAGCCACCTCGGCGTCGCCGGGGCGGGTGGGGTGGCCGCGTCCCAAGGCACCGCTTGCGGTGTGCCGCTTCCAGGGCGCGCGGGCTTTGCCCCTGCGTCCGTCCCAAGGCACCGCTTCCGGTGCCGCTTCCAGGACGCGCGGGCTTTGCCCGTGCGTCCGTGCTAGTGGCAGCGGCAGATCGATTCGCCGAGCTGAGAGCGTTCCTGCTTCAAGCCGCAGCGGAGGCAAACGGGCGGCGCAATCCGGGCCCGGACGAGCAGGGCACGCATCAGAACTGCCGAGAAGACCAGATAAGGGATCAGCAGTTGGCCG
>Ga0070698_100006937_pt1 | contig 12269 bp, 8 predicted proteins | sample KBSK1502metaG_FD_65477 | JGI IMG/M metagenome (GOLD analysis project Ga0070698, IMG submission 65477) | Corn, switchgrass and miscanthus rhizosphere microbial communities from Kellogg Biological Station, Michigan, USA - KBS K1-50-2 metaG | ecosystem: Host-associated > Plants > Roots >...
AATCCTTGGAAGAGGTCGAGAGCGATCTCACGCGCGTAGAGTCCCAGGTAGACCTGATCCTCGACAATGCCGCCATGCAAGGCAAGCCGCAGACCATCTCGACGGACCTTCAACTGGCCAGCGATTTGGTCAGCGGCGGTCTGTTTGGAGAAGCCGAGTCGGTTGTCGCCGATCTCGATCGCGATTATGGCCAGTCTCGCGTTTCCGGAAAAACGACGGTAAGCGGAACTTCATGAGCGAAAACGCCATTCCTGTAGCGCCTCCCCTGACGCGCAGCGGCCCGCAGAATCTTCCCGCGTGGGCGCAATCCCTCATCGAGCGCTACGAATCGAACGCCGCGAGCCAGTTCCTGCTGTATGGCAACACGGCCGACTCGGTGTTGCTCGAGACGGCCAACCGACCGCGCTTGGGCGCGCTTTCCGAATTCCTGATTTCGGGACTACTGACGCGGTTCGATGTCGTTCTCAGCTACGATCTTGGCAACGGGGTGCGCATCGAAAAGGGCGCGGAGCTGTTCTCCAAATGGCCGGCCTTTCAGGAAAGCCAGAAGGACTGGAAGGCCCCGCGACCGGCGATCGAGAGCTTGACGCGCTATTTCCGTTATTGCGCCAATCTCGCGCGTCTCAACCAGCCCACCGCACAAGTCGGGTGCATCATCAAGAATGCGGACCTACTCGTCCCGCCCGTCGCCGGAGGTCTCGACTACAATTTAAACGCCTTGGCATCGCTCATCCGCGACTGGGCCAATGATGCGCTCCTTTCCGGTCACGCCCTCGCGACGTTCCTGCTGACCGAAAACATCAACGACCTTCATCCGCTGATTGTCAACAATCCGCGCGCCGCGCGAGTCAAGATTGATCTTCCAACCGTTCCGCAAATCGAGGTAGCCCTCGAGGAATTATCGGCGGACTACACAATCGCCATGTCGGCGCTCGGACGGAACATTCCCGATGCTGCTCGGCAGCTTGCCGGCTCGACGCTCAGCGCTCTGGAGAGCATTGTCAGGACCAAGCAGTATCGCAAAGAACCGCTCGTGTCGGCGGACCTCGCGAAGATCAAGAAGGAACTGGTCGAGAACGATACGAACGGCCTCATTGAATTCCTACAGACACAGCGCACCTTGAACGACATTTACGGCCTCGACGCGATCAAGGCCTGGCTTCGCCAGGACATTGAACTCTGGTGCAAGAATGACATCGCTGCTCTTCCGAAGGGCTATTTGTTGTGCGGGCCGGTTGGCACGGGAAAGACCTATCTGGTCGAATGCCTCGCCGGAGAAGCGAGCGTGCCGGTCGTCAAACTGAAGAACTTTCGAGATAAGTGGGTTGGCAGCAGTGAAGGCAACCTGGAAAGGATTTTTCGGCTCATCCATGCCCTTGGCCGCTGTTACGTGTTCATCGATGAAGCCGACCAGGCGCTCGGCCGTCGGGAGGGTACGAGCGGCGATTCCGGCGTCAGCGGCCGCATCTATTCCATGCTGGCCGAGGAGATGGGAAACAGTTCGAACCGCGGCAGCGTCATCTGGGTGCTTGCTTCGAGCCGGCCTGACCTGATCGAGGTGGACCTCAAACGTCCCGGCCGTGTTGATGTCAAAATTCCGCTGTTTCCCACTTCCACCAAACGCGAGAGCTTCGATCTGCTTCGCATGCTCCTCAAAAAGCGGAATGTCGATCTTCCTCCGGATCGTTTCGAGAGTCTCGAGGCATTCATGCCCCTGCTTCTCACGCCCGGCGCCGCCGAAGCTCTGGCGGTCAAGATTTATCGCCTCGTTCGGACCAGCGACCGGAAACTTGATGAGGTCATGCTCGCCTCCCTGCGGGAGTACCAAAATCCGGTTGCCTCCGACGTGATGCAGTTTCAGATTCGTCTTGCTGTCGCCGAAGCATCCGATCTCGAGTTCGTTCCCGCTCTCTTCCGCCCGGCGGCAAAGCCGGTCTCCGAATAGCGCGAAGCAGGAAGCGCTCCAAAATGGGTTTCGACCAGCTATCGTCGGCTTCCGACGCAAACGAAGAAGCAGTCGCCACGTCAACGCATGACAAGATCCGAGTACTCCGGATGCTTCGCCATGTACTCCTGTACCGTCGAACAGACAATGTCGACCTTCAGACTGTGCTCCCGGGCCCATTTTAGAGCCGTCTCCGCCAGAGAGGACCCCAGACCCATATGACGTAATTCCTCAGGAACTTCCGTATGGATCAGCTCCAGAATATTTCCGGCCAAACTGTATTCGAGAAAGGCGACTCGTCCGTTCCGCTCGATTTCGAAGCGGCCAGTCGTTACCTTCTGCGGAGCTCGTGGCTTACGGCGAAAGATTTCCCACACGGTGATTAGATGTTTTCTTGCCGGTGCACGGCTACTTGCGCAACCTCGAGAAAAACGGAACGCGTCATCGATAAGCCGTCGCATCGGGGCAGTCGGCAGCAGCAGCTTCCTAATCAACCTTTTGAACCAGCTTGACGGTTGCGCCCGCTCTGTGGCGGCAGAACACAGTCTGAGGTGGCAGCTGCGCGAGAGTTACAAGGCCGTGTTCCTCCTCCATAATGGATAGGGCTACGGTCAGGAACGCGATCGCAACGAGCGGGTGGGTGTTCCGCCGGCAACTCCGACTCCGGCTCGGAATGAAGCACGAGTCGATGGTTCGAGCTTTCAACTTTGGTGCCGATTGGAGGCAGGATGCGGGTTACGACATTACGGGTTCTGGCGGTGATGCTGTTCACGACGTCGCTCGCGTGCGGACAGCGGAGCGCGCGTAAAGATGACGTTACCAGGGCCACGCTTGAGAATGGATTGCGCGTGGTGATCGTCCGAGATCCTCTGGCGCCCGTGGTCACGGTCGAGCAAAATTATCTGGTCGGCGGCGCTGATACGCCGAACGGTTTTCCCGGGATGGCGCACGCCCAGGAGCACATGGCTTTCCGGGGGTGCTCCGGACTAACCGCCGACCAGATCGCCGCCATCTACGCCCAACTCGGTGGGCAGGGAAACGCAGACACGCAGCAGAACATAACGCAATACTTCACGACTGTGCCTGCCGCAGATCTTGAGATTGCGCTGCGCGTGGACGCGGCTTGCATGCAGGACATCCAGGACTCCCAGGAGGAATGGACTCAGGAGAAGGGAGCCATCGAACAGGAAGTGGCGCGCGATCTTTCCAATCCTACCTACAAATTTCTGACGCGACTCAATGCGGACCTGTTCTCCGGCACGGTCTACAGCCACGACGCTCTCGGCACCAAAGATTCCTTTGAGGCCACCACCGCAGCGATGCTGAAAAAGTTCTACCAAGACTGGTATGCGCCGAACAACGCAATCCTGGTGATCGCAGGCGACGTGGAACCGAACGCGGTACTGGCCAAGGTGAAAGAGTTGTACGGCAAGATTGAAAGACGACCCGTGCCGGCGCATCCGGAAGTCACCCTCCAGCCGGTAAAAGCGGAATCGTTCACTCTCGATAGCAACCTTCCCTACATGCTGGTGTTCACAGCCTACCGCATGCCCGGAACCGAAACCCGGGACTTCGCAGCGGTGCGCATCCTGAGCGACGTACTCGGGAGCCAGCGTGGAAATCTCTACGCCCTGGTTCCCCAAGGGAAAGCGTTGGCCGCGGAGTTCGGTCTTGCGGAAACCTTTCCAAAAGCCAGCGTCGGTTACAGCGTTCTGGCCTTGCCGGCGGATTCAGATGCCGCCTCCGCTACACAGGAGATGCACAAGATCCTGGCGGAGTATGCCGCACACGGCGTTCCGGCAGAGCTCGTTGACGCTGCGAAGCGCGGAGAAGTCGCCAGCGCAGAATTCGAGCGGAATTCGATTCCCGGATTGGCGGCGGCATGGTCGCAAGCGCTGGCTGCTGAAGGGCGCAATTCTCCGGACGAGATCGTGGAGGCGATGAAACAGGTAACGCTCGAGGACGTGAACCGGGTGGCGAAGACCTACCTCGTCGAGCGGAACGCCATCACCGCGCAGCTCAAGCCGGTTCCCTCGGGCGAGGCCGTTTCAGAAAAAGGGTTTGGCGGCAGCGAACAACTGACTTCCTCTCCGAAGAAGCCCGTGGCATTGCCGTCGTGGGCCGAGTCGCAGCTGCTGGCGCTGACCGTGCCGGCCCTCGATACGTCGTGGACGGATACCTCGCTGGCCAATGGGATGCGTCTGATCGTCAAGACGGATAAAGCGAGCTCGACGGTGACGGTCCTTGGGAATGTTCAACACCGCGAGGAGATCCAAGCACCGCCCGGGAAAGAGGGCGTGGAAGCGGTGCTCGACGAGCTGTTTTCCTATGGCACGGAATCACTCGACCGCTTGGCGTTTCAGAAAGCACTGGATGACATCGCGGCCAATGAAACGGCGGGGCACGATTTTTCGTTGCGTGTCCTGAAGCAGGATTTCTCGCGCGGCGTGCAATTGCTCGCCGACAATGAGTTGCATCCGGCCCTCCCCGGGGAAGCGTTCAACATCATCAAGCAACAGAGCGCGCAATTTGTGGCGGGAAATCGGAAAAGCCCGGGATACCGAACGGCACGCGCCGTGAGTGCGGGCCTACTTCCGAAAGGAGACCCGGGTTTGCGGGAAGCGACTCCGGAAACCGTTTCGTCGCTGGTGCTGGACGACGTGAAGGAGTACTACGCGAGGACTGTGCGGCCGGACCTTACAACCATTGTGGTGATCGGAGACGTGACGCCCGAAGAGGCCAGGAACGTTGTCGGGAAGTGGTTTGGCGGGGATTGGAAAAGGTCCGGCCCGAAGCCGGAAGTCACGCTCCTGCCCGTTCCTCTGAACGCCGCGTCCGCGGTTACGGTCCCCGATCCCAGCCAATTGCAGGATTCGGTGAACCTGTCGGAAGTCGTAGGCATAACGCGGTTCGATGAGGACTACTATCCTCTCCAACTCGGCAATCACGTGCTGGGCGGAGGCTTCTACGCGACGCGCCTCTATCACGACTTGCGGCAAGTGAACGGTTACGTATACAACGTGGATGTGCACCTGAATGCGACGAAGACCAGGACGGTCTATGCGATTACCTACGCGTGCGATCCCGCGAACGTATCGAAAGCCAGAAAATTGATTGAGCGCGACCTGCTGTCGATGCAAAAAGAGAACGTGACGCCGGGCGAGCTTCAGCAGGCGAAAGCTCTGCTGTTGCGGCAACTGCCCTTGGCGGAGTCAAGCGAGGACGCCGTAGCGGGCGGTTTGCTTGCGCGTGCTCAACTGAACCTGCCACTAGACGAAGCCGCGCGCGCCGCCAAGCGCTACATTTCTTTGAGCGCCGACGACGTTCGCCTGGCATTTGCGAAGCGGATTCGCGCCGATGGTTTCGTGCAAGTGGTTCGCGGCCCGGTCCCCCAATAGGGACGTCCGAGGCGAGGGCGCGCGACAGGGCTCGATCGAGATGGTCTCGAATTACTTTGGAGCGGTATCAGCCGAATCAGCCAGGGCATAGGCGAGAACGGTGACCACGGCGGCGTTTTCGTTGAGTTCGCGGGCATCGACCTTGTCGAAGGTATCCGCGGCAGTGTGGTGGTAGTTGAAATAAAAGCGACTGTCCTGCGCGGGACTGAACCCGGGGACCCCTTTTTCGTTGAGCGGGTCCACATCGGTTCCCACTTCGCGGGAGTGCGTTACGGTGCTTGCGCCGATGGATTCCAAAGCCTGAGCTACCGGGCGCATCCATTCTTCGAGTTCAGCTTTTCCCACAAAGTGAAAGCCCACGGGATGTCCCGCGCCCGTGTCGGATTCAAGAGCCGCGACGTGGTTCAGAAGATCGCTAGAGTGCTCCTGGGCATAGGTCTGCGCGCCTTCTGCACCCTGCTCTTCGTCCATCCAGGCGATGAACCGGACGGTGCGCTTGGGATGAAGTCCGAGTTGTTTCAGCAGATGAATGGCCTCCATCGAAATCACAACACCGGCGCCATCGTCGATGGCTCCGGTGCCCAAGTCCCAGGAATCCAGATGCCCCGACACAATGACCACCTGCTCCGGATGCTCCCTGCCCTTCCAATCCGCAATCACGTTGTAGCTTTCGACGCGAGGCAGCGTTCGGGGAGTGAGCGTAAGCCGCATGCGCACGGGGCCCTGGCGGGAGAGGTTGGCGAGCAGGTCGGCATCTTCGCTGGTGACCGCGGCCGACGGAAGTAGCCTCCCGTCCTGGTTCGGAAGCGTAGCGCCGGTATGCGGAAGACGATAATCGGCACCGCCCACGGAGCGGACCAGCACGGCCCGGGCACCCGCGGTCGCCGCGATGGTCGGTCCTGCGGCACGGTACACCACCGCTTTGCCGTACGCGGCTCCGCCATTGCCTTGCGCAGCGAGCTGTTTGTCGAAACGTTCATTGAAGAGCAGGATTTTGTTCTTGGCCGCATCAGGCGGCAACTGCTTCAGCTCGTCAAAGGAGTTGACAACCAGCACTTCCGCCTCCAGGCCTTCGGAGGGTGTCGCACCGCTGCCGCCAAGAGCGGTCAGCACGATTTTCTGCGTGGTGCCCGGAGCTTGACCGGGCCAGTTGAGCAACTCGCCGGTTTCAATTCCACGCACCCAGTGCGGGACCATGGTCTTCTCAAGCTGTACTTCGGCTCCCAAAGCACGCATTTCCGCGGCGACGTATTCGACGGCCTGCTGTGCTTGAGGCGATCCGCTGAGGCGGGGACCGATGTTGTCGGTCAGGTGACGCAACTGCCCGAGCGCGTAGGAATCCTCGAGGGCCGCATCGCGCAGACGCGCCATGGTGGCAATCTGGTCCGTGGTCCAAGCCCCGGTCGAACTCTTCATCAGGCGCACGATGCGTTCCCGATAGGAAGAGGATGCGGCGGGAGGGGACAGAGTTTGCGCGGCGCACGGCAAGCACAAGAAACCTGCAACACTCGTGATCAGAAACGTTTTTTGAAGTCGCATGCCGGATCCTATCACGTTCGCGCGGACTTCTGAGGACCTTGGGGTTCCATACGCCCGGGCCTGACGATCCCTCGAGGTTGCTTTCGGCCTTTGCTCCTTGCGGCTAGAAGTGGAAATCGATCTCCGCCTGCAGCGTCCTCGGTGGGACGAAATGCGTGCCCGAAAAACTCGAAAGAAAATTGTACAGCGCGACTTTGTTGAGCAGGTTCACCACGGTGACTTTCGCGCCTAAGGAGTAGGTGTCTTTCTTCCATAGGCTCTCACTCCCCAGGGCGGCGTCGAATAGATTCCGCGGCCTGATGCGGGATGGATTGGTATCGGCGTTGTAGGTTTCCGGAGAAACGATATGAATGAGAGTGGCACCGCGGAGAGGTGAAGTGCAGGTTCGCAGCGGCTGATCGACGGTGGCAAAGACCTTGCCGCAATACAAGCCAACCTGCTGCTGCTCATCGCCTGTCAGGGTAAGCGCGGTGGAAAAATCCGGCACGCTGACGACCACCAATCCGCTATCGAAACGCCACGTCAGTCCGAGCCAAAGGCCCCTGAGGGCGTTTTGTGAGAATTGATACTGAAGGTTCGTCGTCTGCTCGAATCCCTGATCATGGTCCGGACGGGCCACGGGAGCATACGCTGTACCAAAATTGATGCCACCGGTTTCCGGGCTGAAAAGGCGGGACCGGCTGTGTCCCAACACGGTGAATGCGCTGAAGCCATGCACGTTGTTGAGGGTCGCGCGCAAGAGAACGCCATCGATCTTCGATTTCCGGAACTGGATGGGAAAATTGAGCGGAGTATTGAGGATGGTATTGAAATCGTATGCGCCGCTCGTGAACTTGGAGAAATATTCCGCCTGAAGGCTGAGTCTCGATCCCAGCTGTTGCTCGACCCCGGCGTTGAACTGATTCCGCCGGGCTGGAGTGAGAGGCATGACTCCTGTTGCGCCCAGCGAGCCGTTCGCGAGGCCTCCGGTTCCGGTTGCGCTCGAGAGCACGAGATTTTCGTTGTATGGCGTCAAAAACACCCGGGCATAGGAGATGTGAAGGACGCTGCCAGTGGCGCGCAGCTGGTACGCGATGCCGGCACGCGGCTGAAGGCCGGAGCCTTTGCTCAGGCCATCGTAGCGGTCATACCGCAGGCCGAGATTCAGATGGAATTGGCCCAACTTGATACTGTCCTGAAGATATCCGCTCTCTTCGTAGATCGTGGTTCGGCCGCGAAATTGGAAGAGAGCACCTCCGCGCGTCAGGTCGTACGGCAACAGGGCGGGCTGATAGGAAGCGTTGTCTGCGTAGCCCGACGCGGCGCATTCGCTCGGCGAGGTCAACGATGGATCGCCGACTGGAGTGCCGCTTGCGTTCACGCAAGCGGAATTGAAGGCCGGATCGGTCAGACCGGTGCTGAAGGCCTCAGAAAGCGGAGTGACTTGCACCTGTACTCCGCCCTTCACCGTGTGTCGGCCGCGCGAAGCCGTGAGGTCGCTTCGTAGGCCGGTGCTGGTCAGTCGTCTCGACTGGGAGAGCGTCGCCGGCTGATCGGAGAACAAATCAGTGGAGGGACGGTAATTCACACGGTCCTGACGCACCCAGGTGTTGGCCGTGAGCAGCAGTGCCGGACCGAGCACGCGGGAAAATGCCAGTCCTACGTTAAAGCCTGTCATGTGCTGCCGCTCGTCCTGCCCGGCCGCCTGCTGATCGTAGGTGTTCGGAACCTCGAACCATGAACGCGAAGCGGACACGTTCAAGTGGAGGGATGCTCTATCGCTCGGCCGCCAGTCCAGGCGATCAAAGAGAGTCTCGGCATTCCCATGCGCATGAAGAGGCCGAAATTCCGGCGCGTCCAGGAAACGCTGGCTGTCGACTCCGTTCAGCGCCACGAAATTGCCGAAGTTTCTCGAGCCGGAGGCCAGGGTGACCCCTGCCGTGGGGGTGGCAAACGATCCGTAGCCCATCGAAATCGTGCCGCTGGACTTTCCCGCGTTTAAGCCCGACCGCGTGGTTGCTTCCACAACAAGACTCGTCTTGTCGCCAAACTCGGCGGGAGGGGCGCCTTGGACTGTCCGCATCTCTTCGATTGCGCTCGCGGAGATCTGGTTTGAAAACATTCGGCTCTGTTGGTCTGAGATCGGCTGCCCATCGATGCTGAAGGAGGTTTCTGCGTGTTCGCCGAGAGGGTGGAAGACGCCATTGGAGTCCGCCGCCACGCCCGGCGTGGCCAAAGTTAGGATAGAACTCAAGGCGGCATCGACGCTTTCGCTCGGCAGATGATGAAGAAGCCCGGAGCCTACCCTGGTCTCAGCGACATTCAGGGAATCCACATCCGCCGGGCCTTCCGCCACGGTGACTTGTTCAGCTACGGTTTCAAGGCTCAGGGAGATCGCCAGGCGGACCGCTTCCCCTCGATGGACGGCGACTTTTTGACTGCTGGTCCGGAAGTCGCGGGCGTGAACGGTCAGTTCATATTCGCCCGGCTCGAGAGGGCGGAAGCAAAACGCTCCGCCGGCATCCGTTGTCGCGGCAAGCCGGATATCGAGAGTCCTCAATTCCAGTGCCGCGCCGTTGACGAACGCTCCGCTCTGATCTTGCACCGTCCCGCACACGCTCTCGGGTGTGCCAGCCTGCGGCTCGAGGCCGAAAGACACCATCAGCGAAATAGCGGCGATTGCGACGAAGCTCATGTCTTGCAAATCTCCGCGTATATTAACTGAGATTAATATGGTATGTAAAGTGAGATTAACCTGCTCGCCGGGACCGGCAGGCCCTAGGGCCCGAATGCGGTTAGCGGAAGGGGTGCAGCGTATGGTCGAATTCCTTCCGCAGAGGCAGCAACCCGCCTGCTTCTTTCGATCGGCTGGCCCAATCGACGCCTGGTGGTCAGAGCGAAGCTATCTTTGTGATTCATGGTCGAAGGAAGTGCAAACGGAGTTGCCTGCTCTCCGGAGCCTGTCTGCTATTCCCGTGCCACCGCCGGCGAGATCGAAAGCAGGCCGCTTAGAAGTTTGCTCGCGGAAGAAACCGGCGGAAGGAGTCTCGCGGAATTCAAGATGAAGGTCATTTCGGATGACACGTGAATAAATGCGGCGAGAAGCGGATTGAGAAATCCAAAGGCCGCCAAGCCGATACCGATGCTGTCAACCACCAGCGTTCCGACAAAGTTCTGCAGGATGGTGCGGCGGCAGCGCCTGGCGATCAAGAGAGTTTCGACGAGCTTCGAGAGATCATTGCCAATGAGAACGACGTTTGCACTCTCATGCGCAACGTCCGTGCCGGCGCCCATGGCAATTCCGACCGTGGCTTTCATCAGAGCGGGAGCGTCATTGACTCCGTCACCCACCATCATGACGTTGCGCCGCGCTTCTGTGAGGCGGCTGACGAATTCCAGCTTGTCCTCCGGCAGGAGTTCAGCGGCAATCTCGTTGACGCTCAGTTTCCGTCCGATGTCCTCGGCAACGGTCCTCGCGTCCCCCGTGAGCAGAACTGTCCTCAATCCCATCGATTTGAGATCCTGTATCGCTTTCATTGCTTCGGGGCGAAGCGTATCGGCAATTACGAGGGTTCCAAGGAACTTGCCTGCTCGCGCCACAAAAATCTCCGAATCGGTCTCTGAGACGGCGCCGGTTGGGAGCGCAATCCCGCGGGCCTCGAGAAAGACCCGGTTGCCGACGATGATGTCGATACCCTGATGCGCCGCGACGATTCCTTGCCCAGGGGTATAGCCGAAGGTTTCCGGCTCCTCCCCGGAGATTTCCAGCCTGGATGCCTTCTGTAGAATGGCCTTGGCGACGGGATGCTCGGATCGCAATTCCGCGGTCACCGCCGCACTCAGTAAGCTCGCAACCGAGACCCCTTCGACGGGACGAACGTCAACCACTTCGGGGGTTCCATAGGTCAGCGTGCCCGTTTTGTCGAGAAGGATCGTATCCACGGTCGCGAGCGATTCAAGGTACAGGCCGCCCTTGATAATCGACCCGAGTTGCGCGGAGCGTCCGATCCCGCCCAGAATCGCCAAGGGTGTTCCCGCGGCGATGCCGCACGCTCCCGCAACGATCACCACGGAAATGGTCGAGCGCACATTGTGGGTGATCAAAAACGTCAAGGCGGCCGCTCCCAGTGCGAAGTACACCAAGTAACCCGCAAGACGGTCTGCGATTCCCTGAATCGGAGCACGCGATTTTTCCGCCCGCTCCACGGCCTCAATGATCTTTCCAAAGGTGGTATCGCGCCCCATGCGGTCTACGCGGATTTCGAGCGCGCCGGACTGATTGATCGTTCCGGCATAGACCGACGTTCCTTTGACCTTCTCCGCGGGCATCGATTCGCCCGTGATGGTTGCCTGATCGACGAAAGAGTGGCCTCCAGAAACCAAGCCATCCACAGGAATTCGAGTCCCGGGTTTCACCAGAACGATCTCGCCGAGGGCGATTTCCTTGGTCTCAACATCTTGCCAGGATTCGTTTCTGCGCACCGTGGCGGTGGTGGGCAAAAGACCGACCAGATCGCGGATCGCCGTGCGCCCGCGCGCGACCGTCAGGCCTTCGAGAATTTCGGCGACCAGAACGAATAGCGTGATGACGAGGGCCGTGAAGATTTCACGAATCGCCAGAGCGGCAACGATCGCTATGGCCATCGAAAGCTCCATGGTCATGCGGCGCTCGGTGATGTTTTCGTAGGCTTCATGGAAGATCGGAAAACCACCCGCGAGGGCGCAAATTACTCCGATGCCGGTTACATAGGGATTACGCGAGCCGCCGAGAAACCAAAGAGCCGCTGCAGCCGCAGCCACGAAGAGGACGCGAAAGATGTCCGGCCAATGCAGCGCATGATTGTGAGCGTCTTGCGCTTCGACGTGATCTGACGACGAAGATTTTCCTGCGCTGGTAGGCTTCTCGGTTTCGGCTTGTTTCTGTTCTGTTTGTGTCATGGTAGCGACCGCCATTCCTAGGATATGCTCGAGTCCTGCCCGGCTACTTTAGATAAGCACGCACGACGTCGATGAGTTCTTCGGCCGCCTCCGCCTGCGGAGAGTCCTTCCCTTCATTCGGGGCCAGGACGTGGAAACGAATGTGACCCTCCATCACTTCAGCCATCAGGCCGTTCAAAGCGCCGCGGCAAGCCGCCATGAGCTGAAGCACGCTTGAACATTCCTGTTCGCCATCGAGCGCCCGCTCGATGGCTTCCACCTGTCCCCGAATCCGTCGAACGCGACCGAGGAGTTTCGCTTTGTCCTTTGCTGTGTGAGCCACGTGGTTGCTCCGCTTTCGACTATAACATACTCCGGTACAGTATAAGAGGAAGCGCGAATCCAAAATGACCGCCCGTCGCGCTGAATCATTTCTGACACAGGGAAGCGCAGAAGACGGGGTAGGGCAGCCTGAGGCGTGGACGAGAGGA
>Ga0070698_100006938_pt1 | contig 12269 bp, 9 predicted proteins | sample KBSK1502metaG_FD_65477 | JGI IMG/M metagenome (GOLD analysis project Ga0070698, IMG submission 65477) | Corn, switchgrass and miscanthus rhizosphere microbial communities from Kellogg Biological Station, Michigan, USA - KBS K1-50-2 metaG | ecosystem: Host-associated > Plants > Roots >...
CATCATCGGCATGCTGATCGGTCTCAGCGGCTTCGTGGTCCTCATCGCCTGCTCCAACCTGGCCAACCTCCTCCTCGCCCGCACGATGGCCCGCGCTCGCGAGTTCGCCGTGCGCTCCGCCCTCGGTGCCTCTCGCTCCCAGATGCTGCGCCCCCTGTTGCTCGAGTCGCTGCTGCTGGCCCTGGCCGGCGGCATCTGTGCCGTTTTCGTCGCCCTGTGGACCTTCGACTGGTTCGCAGTGGCCAGCGCCGCGGACAACTACAATGGCGTCGGCGTCGCGTTCAGCCTCGACTGGCGCGTCCTCGGCTGGGCGTTTGGCGCCTGTCTCTTCACCGCCCTCGCCTTCGGCGTGGCCCCGGCGCACTTCGCCCTCCGGCTCGACCCGAACAGCACGCTCAAGAGCGGGGGGCGCGGCACGACGGGCGATCGCGGTCATCGACGCTTCCGCAACGTCCTCATCGTCGGCCAGTTCGCCCTCGCGATGGTCCTGCTCGCAGGCGCCGCCCTCTTCGTGCGCGGCCTCCACGAGATCAACAACCGCCGACACGGTTGGCAGTCCGACCACCTCGTCACCGGCACCGTGGTCCTGCCGACCACCACCTACGCGGACGACAAGAAGATGACGGAGTTCCAGCGTCTCACCCTGGAACGTCTCGAAGCGCTGCCCGGCGTCGCCTCCGCCAGCGTCTCGTACTCGATGCCCTTCTTCGGTCTCTCGGAGACTCGCAAGTACCTGGTCGAAGGTCGCGAGACTCCCCAACCCGGCCATGAGCCGGCCGCCGCCATAAACGGCGTCAGCCCCCACTATTTCGAGACCGTCGGCACTCGCCTGCTCAGCGGACGCCCCTTCAATGAAGGCGACACCGTCACTTCCCCGAAGGTCTTCATCATCAACCAGGCCATGACCCGTGGTCTCTTTGGTGGCGAGAGTCCTCTCGGTCGGCGCATCGCTCAGGCCGGTGGCAAGAGCGTCGAATGGGGAGAGATCGTCGGCGTCGTCGGCGACGTCGAATCCATCTTCGCCGATCGGATCGCGGCGACCTACCAGGTCTACCAGCCCGTGATCCAGGAGCCCCGGCGCTTCAACGAAATCGCGGTGCGCACCGCGGGTGGGGGGCCATCGGCCGTCGTCGACGGTATCCGGGCCACGATCATGTCGCTCGACGCGGACCTGCCGGTGCGGCGGCTCGAATCCGCGGAAGCCAGGATCACCCGGGCCAACTACCAGGAGGGCGTCCTCAGCAGCATCCTCTCCTCGCTGGCTGTGCTCGGGCTCGGCCTGGCCTCGCTGGGCGTCTACGGCGTCATCGCCCGCACCGTGGCCCAACGCACCGGCGAATTCGGCATTCGCCTCGCGCTGGGCGCCGAGGCCGGAGACATCATCCGCCTCGTGCTCACTTCGGGAGCGAAGCTCGCGCTCGTCGGCTCCGCCCTCGGCCTGCTGGGCGCCTTCGGGGTCTCCCGCGCTCTGGCGGCGGGCTTCCCCGGCATGCGGATGAGCAGTGCTCCCGTCTTGATCGGCGCCACCGTCCTGCTCATCGCGATCGCCCAGATCGCCGGCTACATCCCCGCGAGATACGCCGCGAGGATCAGCCCCACCGAAGCACTGCGGGCCGAATAGGCGCGGGAGGAGCTGAATGCCATGAACGGCATCCGCCTCGCGCTGGGAGCCCAAGTCGGAGACATCACCCGCCTCGCGCTCACCCTGCTGCTCATGGCCATCGCGCTGTTCGCCTGCTACATGCCCGCGAGGTATGCCTCGAGAATCAACCCCATCGAGACGCTGCGGGCAGAGTAGGCGCTCCGAAACACATGAACGCGACCAACAACCCCGGGAGAGTCGCCGGGTTCCTGTATCTCTCGCTAATTATCGCCGCCCCCTTGCGCCTCATCTATATTCCCAGCACCTTGTTCGTGCGTGGGAACGCGACCGCGACGGCCAACAACATCGCCGCTCACGAGTCGCTGTTCCGTCTCGGCATGGTCAGCGACCTGTTCGCCGGGATCATCTTGATCTTCCTCCTGCTGGCTCTTTACCGGTTGTTCAAGGGAGTGGACCAGAACCAGGCGGTGCTGATGGTGGTCGTGGGTGGTCTGATGCCCGCCACCATCGACTTCCTCAACGTGCTGAACGACGCTGCGGCCCTGATGCTCGTGCGCGGTGCGGATTTCTTGTCCGTATTCGAAAAACCTCAGCGGGACGCCCTGGCCCTGCTGTTCCTCCGTCTGCATCACCAGGAGATCGTTGCCGCCGAGATCCTTTGGGGGCTATGGCTCTTTCCCTTGGCGGTCCTTGTGCTTCGGTCGGGTTTCCTTCCCCGCTTCCTGGGCCTCTGGCTGATCATCAACGGCTTCGCCTATCTGGCCATGAGCTTTACGGGCCTGCTCCTACCACAATACGAGGATCTGGTTTCCAGGATCGCCTTCCCGGCCCTCCTCGGAGAGATGGCGTTCATGCTGTGGCTCGTGATCAAGGGCGCCAAGCCGCCCGCGCCGTCATCCTGAGCGAGGTCGAGGCGACCTGGACCTGAACCAGAAGAAGAGCGGGAGCCCGGCCAGGATCAGGACGAGCCCCGTGACCGACTCGACGCGTTTCTCGACCAGGGTGTTGACGACCAGCCATGCGGACACCAGGACGAAGATCGCCGGAACCACCGGATAGCCGAGGGTCCGGTAGGGGCGCGCCGCCTCGGGCATCTTGCGCCGCAGGACGAAGACCGACGACGTGACGAGACCGTAGAAGATCCAGGACGCAAAGAGCAGGCTGTCGGTGAGCTGGTCGAACGTGCCCGAGACGGCGAGCAGGCTCGACCAGACCGCCTGGACCCCGAGCGACCATACCGCCGTACTCGCCCAGGAACGTGCTCGCGGCCTTAGGGCCACCGAGAAGCAGTTCACGACCGAGAGGAAGAGGATGGCGCCCACCGCCACGAGCTGCCTCGGTCCGAACTGCCAGTCGATGGTCTGGCCGAGCAGCGAGACCTCGCGGCGCGCCCAGACCGCGTTCAGGGGCAGGAAGGCGGCCAGGAAGATCGCGAACCCCGAGGCAAGGCTCGCATTGGAGCCGCTCCCCGCCACGATGAAGCGCTGCCATCCGAAGAGGAAGGCCGCGGTGTCTCCGTAGGACTTCTTCAGGTAGACGTACTCTCCGCCGGCCGCGGGGAGCATCGCCCCGAGCTCCGCGTAGCTCAGCGCTCCCGCCAGCGACAGCAGGCCGGCGGCGACCCAGGCCGCCATCACCAGAGTGGGAGTTCCTACGTCCTGGGTCATCACCGCGGTCTTCAGGAAAACGCCGGTGCCGATGACGATTCCTACCACCAGCGCAGTCGTGTGGGTCGCGGTCAGGCCGCGGACCAGTTGATCCTTCTGCTCGTCCATGACGGGACGATCGTACAATGCGCCCCATATGGTGACCGCCAAGGGCACCGGCGTCCCCGTCATCGACGTGTCGGCCCTCGTGGCCAAGACCCCGGCCCGACCGGCGGTGGCAGCGGAAATCGGGCAGGCGTGCCGCGCCCAGGGCTTCTTCTATGTGACCGGGCACGGCGTGGACCCGCCGATCTGCGATCGTCTGGTGGGCGCGAGCCGGCGCTTCTTCGCCCTCGACCAGGCCACGAAGATGCAGTGGCGCATGTCTCTGGGCGGACGGGCCTGGCGCGGCTACTTCCCCGCCGGCGGCGAGCTGACCTCGGGGCAGCCCGACTGGAAGGAAGGCCTGTACCTCGGCTGGGAGCTGGGCGACGACGACCCACGCGTACGGGCGCGCACGCCCCTCCATGGCTGCAACCTGTTCCCGACCCTGCCCGGGTTTCGCGAAGCCGTGCTGGCGTACCTCGACGCGCTCACACGCCTCGGGCACACGCTAATGGAGGGAATCGCCCTCAGCCTGGGTCTCGATGCTCGCTACTTCGCCGACCGCTACACCGCCGACCCGCTGATCCTGTTCCGCATCTTCAACTACCCGTCGCGGCCCGCCCCCGCGGGGCCGGACGTCCAGTGGGGCGTGGGCGAGCACTCCGACTACGGCCTTCTGACCATCCTCTGGCAGGACGACGTGGGCGGCCTTCAGGTGAAGACCCGCGAGGGCTGGGTCGACGCGCCGCCCGTGCCCCAGTCCTTCGTCTGCAACATCGGCGACATGCTCGACCGCATCACCGGCGGGCTCTACCGCTCCACTCCCCACCGCGTCGCTCTCAATACCTCAGGGCGCGACCGCCTATCGATGCCCTTCTTCTTCGACCCGCACTTCGAGGCGCGCGTGAGTCCGATCGCAGGCCTGGCCGGATCCGCGACGGCACAGGAGCGCGTCGCCCGCTGGGACGGGGCGAACATCCACGCCTTCGACGGGACGTACGGCGACTACCTGCTGGGCAAGGTATCGAAGGTCTTCCCCGAGCTGCGCCGCGAGGTGCTGTAGCTTCGATCCGCCGTCAACGAGGCGGATCCGGGTCGCCCCTTTCCATCAGCAGCGTCTTGATGTCGCCCATGATGGTTTGCGGGTGCAGGAACGTCGAAGTGTAGATCTCGCGGACGTACCCCGACCGGTCGATCAGGAAGACCTTGAGGACGTGGGCAAGTTGCCGCACCGGGCGGCCCGTCGATCTGTCCACCGAGTAGCGCACGTCCTGCCCGAAGCCCTCGACGAGCGGGAGGAGATCCGCGACCGAGCGCGTGGTGAGAAAGTACCAGCGCACTCCACGCTCTTCCTCGAGCAGGCTGCCGGCGTAGTGCTTCATGGCCGCGGGCGAGTCGCGCGCGGGATCGAAGCTCAAGGTCACGAATTGCACCTTGTCCGCCACCGCCGGCGTCGCCTGGATCTCGTCCCTCAACCGGTAGAAGACCTGATACGCGAGCGGGCAGCCCTCGGGGTCGATGCACGTCGTGTAGATGAAGCCGAGCAGCGTGATCCGCTCGCGGGTGAACCGCGACAAGGGTGTCCGGCGCCCATCCACGGTCAGCACCTGCCCGTCGGGCGCCCGCATGATGCGGTGAAGCCGGTACGTTCCCGGCTCCGGGGGCACGAAGTCCAGGGGCGGCCGGGGCTCGTCCGCCGCGCGCGCGCAGACCGGCAAGGCCGCGAGCCATACGAGCAGGGACAGGCTCGCCAGCCACACGGGCCAGCCCCGGGTGTTATCGACCACTGGGCGCACGGTAGGCGGCACGCAGCAGCTTCGACCCCAGCTTCATGTGGTGGGCGCGCCCCAGCTTCTCCCGGGTGAAGTCCACGTCGAATACCTGCCTCAGCTCCTTGCCGTCCCACGCGAACCCACGCAGGAACTGCTCGTTGTCGGCGCCGCCCTTGTCCCAGTTGGCGAGCAGCGAAGACGTGATGTAGACACGCTTTCCGTCCCAGCTCTGCGAGATCATGTTGACCTGGGCGCCGGTGTGCTTCTCGTAGGTCTGCTTCGGCGCTCGGGGGTTCGACAGGTCGAAGTAGCGGGTCATGCCGTCCATGAACGTGTTCACCCAGAGTCCCTTGCCGTCGCGGGAGATGCTGATGTCCACGGGCAGGGGGATCTTCGCCGGGTCGCCGATGGTCGCCACCTCCTTCGCCTGCCACTGACCGGCGGCGTCCTGCTCCACCAGCCAGAGCTTGGAGGTGAGGGCGGCGGCGGTCACCGCCCAGTTCTCGCCGGGATTCAACGACCAGCGGATCTCGAGCGGGGCGCCGGGGACCGACAGGATCTGCCGGGGCTTCATCGCCTTCAGGTCCCACGCGACCATCGTGTTGCCGAAGCGCTTCATCGCCGCTTCGTCCTTGATCAGGTCACCGAGCGGCCGCATGTAGTTCGCGTAGCCCGTGAAGCTCGACGTGAGCATGACGTTCTTCTTCGGGTTCACCGCGAGGTCGTAGCCGTAGCCATCGCCGCCGTTCTCGACCGGCATCGGATAGCCGGCGATGAAATCGCCGTTGTTGTTGTAGACCGCCATGCCGGTGACGCCGCCCTTGTCCTTCTCGTTGGAGAGCGCCTGCACGACCATGCGGCCCGGGAGCGCGTAATACGTGTGGGGCCCGAGGTAGCCGGTCTTCGTGGCGAGATCCTTGATCGTCTTCACGAGCTTCGGCTTTGCGGGGTCGGTCGCGATGTCGAAGACGTAGATGTCGCTGCCCGCCAGCCCGCCCGCCCAGATCCGGCGGCGATCGTCGGTGAAGCCCATGTGATGCGCCTCGCCGCGCGTGCCGACGGGCGTCTGGTGCAGGACCTTGCCGTAGGTCTTCGACGCCGGGTTGACGTCCACCGTCACCAGCTTGTCCGAGCCGTCGCCGAGGCCCTCGACGCCCAGGGTCCAGACGTAGACGTAGTCTTCCTGCCCCTTGATGAGGTTGGCAATGTACGGCGAGTTGCAGGTCTCATCGGCGAGGGCAAGGGGCGCGGCGAGCAGGGCGACCAGCGCCGCCGCCGCCGCGATGCAACAGGCCAAGACCAGGATAGGTTTCGTCACTTTCGTTCTCCTCGCTTTCAGGGATTTGCGACGAGAGGCGCAGATTCGCCCCCCGCCTCACCAAGGCCAGCCTCCGCCGCCACGACCGGTCCGCGAGCGCGTTCGGCAGGTAGCGGAAGCTGTAGACGTACAGCGTGGGCTCGTGGAGCACCTCGAAGTCCGGATGCTCGCCGACGAGCGCGTGGAGGTGACGCGGCCGGCCCGTTGACGTGGGCGAGGACGGGGCGGCCCTCGAGGGCGGCGTGATACTCCGCGATTGCGTCGACGACGCTCCGCCCGATGCGGCGCAGCTCGTCCAGCGCGAGGTCACCCGGCCTGACCATTGGTTCCTCCATGGGCATCCGCAGCTCCTATCGTATTGCCAGCAAGGGGGTGCTAGCGCCGCATGCCCGGGAACCCCCGCTCGCTCCGCGGGAGTGAATCCCGCTTCGCTCGCTGCCGTTTCGTAAGATCCGGCAGCAGCGGGCCAGGCGCCATGGGAGTTCCGTCCCGGTTTGGCTAGAATCGACGCGGAGCTCCGGGACAAATGTCCCGCCCATCGGGGCGCGGAATTACCTATCCAGCCTGAAGTTTGCGCCTTCGTGCTCCTGACCAGGCCCTTCGCGTAGCGCTGGCCCTCGCCTGAGCTCAGATGCTGGCTCGAGGATAGCGTATGGGTTCGAGCCGCAGGCGGTTCAAATCAGCCCGCCCCGACCAACCTGATTCAATCGTGCGACGCGAGATCGATGAGCACGACATCCGAGTGTTCCTGCACGCGCTCGAGGACGACCTCACGGCCATCCGGAGAAACGTCGAAATCCCGAACGTTGAAGCCGGGCGCCAGGTTGGTCAACGGGCGCTCCGCTCCCGTGACTAGATCGATGAGCCAGAGGTTCTTGTGCTGTATCTCTCCACGCATCACCACGAGGGCGCGCCGTCCGTGAAGGAAGCGCAGGCGTCTGGCTCCGCGCGTCAGCGTGAGATTCTGAAAGGGATAGGCGCTGGCGGCGGCGGTCACTGCCTTCACCGGGAATGTCGTTCCGATGTCCGCACCCGAGTACACGAGGAAATCTCCGGCTGGGGACCACACGGGATCCAGCGAGTATTCTTGGACCAGGGGAACCGCCGCTCCGTCAAGCGAGATGCGGAAGAGGCGTGGCGTCCCGTCCACATTCGCCGCCGACGTGATCGATTGTCCATCGGGCGTCCACGCCGGAGCCCCCCGCAACTCGAGCGATCCGGTCACGACCCGCGCGTTCGTACCGTCAGCGTTCATCGCGTACAGCAGCGTCCTTCTGCGCTGCTCGACCGAGAAGGCAACCCTCTGCCCGTCGGGTGCGACGTCGGGGCCTCCGGTGATCCGGGCCTCCGGAGCGCTCCACAGCTCGGTCGCCGCTCCGTCGGCGAGCTTCCAGATTCCGTCGCTCGTGCCCTTCGACGAGGCATACAGCAGATAACCCGGGCCCAGTCGAGGGGAGAATCCACGTCCGGTCGTCAAGGAGATGGGAGTCGCTGCTGACGCCTCGACAGGCGTGTCGGTGACGCGCAGCCGCCAGAGCGTTCCCGTTGGATTCGCCAGCGTCCCGACGAGGCGCCGACCGTCGGCGCTCGCCGCCAGCGAGGTATACCGGTCCAGACCGGCACCCACGCGATGTGGCACGCGATGCTCGACATCCAGACCGTACAGCCATGGCCCGGAGCCATCGCTGTCGCTCGCGAGGTACATCAGCGTCCGGTGATTCAGTAGGACCGGGTGGCTCACGCGGGAGTTGTGACGCGTGATTCGTTCAGCGGCTCCCCCGGTCGGCCTGATACGCCAGACGTCCATGTCATCGGGCGGCGATCCCTGTACGAAATAGATGAAGGCTCCGTTCGGCGACCAGACGGGAAAGTGGCCGTGAAGGCCCGCGGCCGCCGCAAAGATTGGCGGGCCTGCGGCTTGCTGACCCGAATCCCGCACGAACATCGGGTCTCCCGGGCCTGGCGTGTGGTATACGAGACGCGAGCCGTCATAGGACCAGTCGAACTCGGCCACGCCTTCCAGATACGGCCGGGGCTGTCCCCCGAGAGTGGGGACGGCCAGGACGCTGATGTCACGTGCGTCGGATCCCTCCGCTCCGCGGGCCCAGAACGTCACCAGGGCTCCGTCCGGCGAGAAGCCCAGCGTGCGGACCGATGGATTGGCGAGGTCCTGGACGCGACCGCGTGTCAAGTTGTAGAACTGTCCTGTACCGACCTGAGTGACCCAGACGTCCATCCGTCCGTCGCGATCTGACAAGAACGCCACGAATCGGCCGTCGCGAGAGACGGCGGCTGCCTGCTCGGTGCCGCCGAAATCGGTCACGTTCTGAAACCGCGCGTCGTTGAGAGGGTTGCGCCAGAAGTAATCCGCTCTCTGGAGGGGCCACCAGGCCGCAACCAGTGCCGCAAGTAGTCCTCCCGCCGTCAGCGACAACGCGAACGTCGATCGGCTCACCCTTCGAGGCGTCGAAGGAGACGTCGATGACGTGGTGGTGGACTCGAGGGTGCGTTCCGCACCCTCGACGACAGCTCCCGAGCGATCGGACCGGTCCTGCCGCGGCTCGGTCTCCATGTCTTCGTTGGTGAGGGGCAGGTTCCGGCTGCGCGTCCAGGCGTCAAGCTCGGACCGAAAGGCGTAGATCGAACCCAACTTGTCATGAAGGTGGCGGCGGACCGGCATCCCCTCGCGCTTTTCCCAGCGCTGAACCGTGGTGACGTCGCGCTTGAGGTAGGCGGCGATCTCCTTCCACGAATCCAGACGGTCCTCAGGCGCCGTTCCCGCGAGCGGCGGCGCGCCGGACGAAGGTTCGCCCATCGGGGTCCCGGGTCTCCGATCAGCGGCGATTGTAGCCTCCGCGTCCCGCGGCGGCAATCGACGGTAATCGACGGCAAGTCGATGGACCACCGCCACACGACGGATTGCCGCTTGCCGGGGCCACGTCAACCTCGCATCGTGTGCGACGGCGCAAGCCAGATGCTCACGAAACGACACGAAGGAGGCGCGACACGGGCCGAAGCGCTCTTTCGATGGAGGGGAATATGAAGGGCTTGTTCACGTTACCGCCGGCTTCGATCGCGTTGCGCGGCGCGCTGCTACTGGCGGCGTTCACTGCGTCTCAGGCGCGCCTGGCTGCCGCCGACCAACTGCGGGCGGTCGCCGGCGTTCAAGGTGACAGCGGGAAGCAGGCGCTGGCGTTCCTTCCGAATGAGGTCTGGATTCACAGGGGTGACAGCATCACGTGGACCTTTCCCACCGACGAGAGGCACACCGTGACGTTCCTCATGCCCGGGCAAATACGCCCGCGGTTTCAAAACGGGTGTCCGGGGTCGACGCCCGATGGATCCAGCTACGACGGCACGGCCTGCGTGAACTCCGGCGTGCTGATGGACGGGCAGACGTATACCGTCACGTTCCCCCTACCCGGGAATTTCAAGCTCACCTGCCTGGTCCATGTGTACATGACCGGCGTGGTGCATGTCCTCGATCCGGCCGAGCCTCTCCCCCACGATCAGGCCTTCTATGACCAGGAGGCCGATGCCGAGCAAAGCGAGTTGCTGTCGGACGCGTCGCGCCTCGCGGGTCGAGGAGAGGGCATCGTGCGGCGCACGTCCGACACGGGAGTAGCGGCCGGCATCGCCGAAGTCGTGGCGACGACTGGCGGCGGCGTGCACACCTCGTCGGTCATGCGCTTCCTACGGGACCAGATCGTGGTCCATGTGGGCGACACGGTCGAGTGGACGAACCTTGCGCCAGGCGTGAATCACACCGTCACGTTCGGAGCGGAGCCTGAGGACCCCTTTGCACCGAAGTCTTTCAACGTCACCACGGACGCCGATGGGGCGTTGCATGCGGTCATCGGGTCGCCGACCGACGACGTGCACTCCGGCCTCTTCGGTCCGGCACCCGGGGAGCGAGTGAACGTCGCGCAAGCGCCTCCGGGTGTGACGCGGTTCCGCGTGACCTTCACGGCCCCGGGCACCTTTCACTACATATGTACCCTGCATGACACCCAGGGCATGGTCGGGACCGTCATGGTGCACCCATGAAGCCGCATTTCTTCTGCGCGTGCGTGCTCTTCTTCCTGGCCGGCATGCGCGGTGCTTCCTTGACGGCCGCGCCGGGGCCGCCGCGCGTGCCCGACCCGCCACGCGGGCCGCGGTCCGCGCCTGCCTATCTCGGCGCCCTCGTGAATCCCCCGCTGCCGAAACCGCGGTTCACGCTGACCGACACCGCGGGCGATCCCTTTGATTTCCGGGCGAAGACCCAGGGCTACGTGACGCTTCTCTTCTTCGGCTATACCCGGTGCCCCGACGAGTGTCCGCTCCACGTGGCGAACGTCGCCATGGGCCTCAAGAAACTGCCCATGGAGTCTCGGGCTCGAATCAAACTGGTGTTCGTGACGACGGATCCGATGCGTGACGAGCCACACGTGCTGCGCTCGTGGCTCGATCACTTCGACGGGCGCTTCATCGGCCTGACGGGCAGCGATGCCGCCATCGAAGCCGCCCAACGGGCGGCGGGATTGCCTCCCGCCCGAAGGACCGTGCGCGCCGGTGATGACTATGCCGTCGGCCACGCGAATGTCGTGCTCGCTTACAGCAAGGACAATCTCGCGCATCTGATGTACCCGGGCGGAGTGACTCCCCAGGATTGGGCCCACGATCTGGCGCAGCTCGTCAACGAGACGTGGTAGAGGATCCGCGCTCAGAGGGGGAATGACCCTACCATCCGCGGCGTGAGCAAGATCCAGCGCGTCTTCTTCCATGCCGACCTGAGCCGGCTTCGGTATCTCGGCCACGGCCGGCCAAGGCACGGAAACCCCCTCACCCTACCCTCTCCCCCCAAAGGCGAGAGGGATTGCCGGACCTATAATCCCGGGCATGGCCAGCGAATCGCCCGGCTCGGCGGCGGCTCCCGCATTTCCTCCGGGTGTCGCCCCGTCCTTCCTCAGCGTCCACTCGGTGCGCATCTTCGTGCGCGACCTCGACCGCAGCCTCCGCTTCTACCTCGGCCAGCTCGGCTTCCGACTCGTCATCGACACCCACCTCCAGTCCGGCGAGCGCTGGGTCGCGGTTTCCCCGCCCGACGGCACCGCCATCCTCGCCCTCGTCGCCCCCCAACCTCGATCTCCCGAGCACCGGCTCATCGGCCGTGCCACGCAGGTGGTCCTCATCACCGCCGACGTGGCCAGCCGGTTCCAGGAGTGGTCGCGGAAGGGCGTTCGCTTCATGAGCACTCCGCGGCTCAAGCGGATCAAGTACGACCCGGCGCGGGCCACGGCCGCTTCGTCGCCCCGGCTGCTCGGCGAGGAGGCGCCCGTGTGGGGCGGCGTCTTCGCCCGCTTTCGCGACGTCGACGGGAATACCTTCTCCCTCGTCAGCTTCGACGAGGTCACTCATGCCGTGGAAGCCAAACGCCGCGCCGCCGCCGACAAGCTCGAAGCCGAGCGCCGCGCCGCCCACGAGCTCGCGATCGCCCGGCAGGTGCAGGCCCGGCTGTTCCCCCAGTCCATGCCCGCCCTGGGCTCGCTCGACTACGCCGGCGCTTGCCTCCCCGCGCACGCGGTGGGCGGCGACTACTACGACTTCCTGAGCCTGGGCCCCGACCGCCTGGGCCTCGTCATCGGGGACGTGATGGGAAAAGGGATGGCCGCCGCCCTCCTCATGGCGAACCTCCAGGCGAACGTCCGCAGCCAGGTCGCGTTCGCCCTCGACGAGCCGCGGCGCCTCCTCCAGTCCGTCAACCTCCTCTTCTGCGAGAACTCGCCCGAAGGCGCCTTCGCCAGCCTCTTCTTCGCCGACTACCACGACCTCACGGGCGGGCT
>Ga0070698_100006939_pt1 | contig 12269 bp, 11 predicted proteins | sample KBSK1502metaG_FD_65477 | JGI IMG/M metagenome (GOLD analysis project Ga0070698, IMG submission 65477) | Corn, switchgrass and miscanthus rhizosphere microbial communities from Kellogg Biological Station, Michigan, USA - KBS K1-50-2 metaG | ecosystem: Host-associated > Plants > Roots >...
CGGTGTCGGCAAAACCATGACCAGCCAGACCGAAGTCGGCACTCACGCTACGAGCCAGACACCAGATGCTCAGGACCCAACCACCGCGATAGCGGCGATGTCACCCTCACACTGAGCCCTCACGCTATCGCCCGCGAAGTGGTGCAAATGGCGCATCGAGGGGCACGAAGAGCGAGTCGCCTGTGGACACTTGCTGGCCTCCCCGCGTGGCCCTGTGGAGGAGCGTTCGGATCTGTCGGAATCGGCTCGCAGGCTGGCCGGCATGTCTCTAGTGATCCTGCGCCGCGTCCTGTCCCCACTCCTCCTGTCGCTGCTGCTGGGCAGCCTGACCCTGACCTTCCGGGCCGACGCCCTCCCCGCCCGGGCGCCCGGCTTCGCCATCCCCTACGCCGACGGCTCGCCCGGTTCCTGGATCGGGTCCTACTCCGTCGACGGCGTCCTGGCCTACTGCCTCGATCCGACCCGTCGGGGATCGACGACCGCGGCGGCCGGAGCTCCAAGTCGGGTGGTCCGCTCCTGGCGTGACCTCACCGGGCACTCGGTGCCGACCCGCGACCTGCAGCGGGTCGCGTGGATCGCCTCGACCGCCGGCGCCACGACCAGCCGGGTGCAGGCCGCTGCGGTCGACACCGCGCTCTACGCCCTGCTCGGGCGCGGAGCCTACGCATGGGGCGCCTCTCGCTCCGAGGCGCGGATGCGCTCCACCGGCCACTTCCGCGAGATCCGCGACGAGGCCGCTCGCCTGCTCGGGCGCTCGGCGCGGCTTGCCGGCGCCGCCCGACTGCGCCTGAGTGTCCCCGCCCAGGCCTATGCAGGGGGACCGGTCACCGTGACCGCCCGCGTCACCAACGAGTACGACGTGCCGCTTCCGGGTGTCGTCGTCCGCACCGACTACCCGCTCGACGACGCCGGCCCGGTGTCGGGCGTGACCGGGCGCGACGGCCGGGTGCGGTGGACCTTCACTCCCACCCGCGTCGGCTCCGCGCAGCTCACCGCGACAGCCGAGGACCTCGCGACCCGGTTCCCCGTCGTGCTCGTGCCCGAGGACCACCACTTCCAGCGCCTGGCCGTCGCGGGACTCACCCACGACCTGACGCGGAGCGCCACCGCCACCGTCACCCCGGCCGCGGTGGGCATCGCCACCGTGACGTCGGCGCCCGCGATCGATCCGGGCGACCTGCTGAGCGACACCGTCACCATCACCGCGCCCGACGACTTCCACGCGATCATCACCGCCCGGCTCTACGGGCCGTTCCGCAACCGGCCGACGGGCGCCTCGTGCACCGCTGACCTGGTGGTCGGCACGGTGACGCGCGACTGGACCGGCAGCGGCACGTTCGTGACCGACCCCGTCGGTCCGCTGACGACGCCCGGCTACTACACCTGGGTCGAGGAGGCACCCGCGACCGCGATCACCCAGGCGGCACACAGCTCCTGCGGGGAGGAGGCCGAGACCAGCCTGGTCCGCCGCTACCGCCCGGAGCTGGTGACGGCGACCTCGAGGCCGCGGGCCAACGTCGGGGTGGACCTCACCGACGAGGTGCGCGTGAGCAACCTGATGCCCGGCACCACGGCCAAGGTCACGGCCTACCTGGCCGGGCCGTTCCCGTCCCGTGACGAGATCAGCTGCCGGGTCACCGCATCCCGGCACGTCGAGTTCGCGATCGACGGTCCCGGCACCTACACGACGCCGGCGCTCCGGGTGACCTCACCCGGCTGGTACGCCTGGTTCGAGGTGCTGCCGGCGACACCGACCTCCGAGGCGGTCCGGACCCCCTGCCACGTCCCCTCGGAGACCTCGCTGATCACGCGGCCCCAGCCGCCCGTCGTCCAGATCGACACCGGCCCCGACGGCGCCCCCACCGCGGGCCGGACGTTCACGTCGTACCTCCAGGTCGCGGCGGCGGACATCGGTCTGCACACCGGGGCGCTGGCCCTGCGCCCGGACCGCGGCGTGCTCCGGCCGCCTGCCGGTGCGGCCGCCTGGTATGCCGCGTCCGCTCGCTTCCCTGACCGGATCGGCACCATGGTGCTCGCCGGGCACGTCGCCATGAGCGACGGCAGTCGGGGGCCGTTCGGGCGGCTGGTCGACCTGGCCCCCGGCAGCAGAATCACGATCACGCGCGGCGGGGTGACCCGCCCCCTCACGGTCGCGACGGTCCGCCGCTATCCCCGCAACGAGCCGCTGCCGGCCACGCTGTTCGACCCGACCGGACCGTTCCGCGTCGCCCTGGTCACCTGCACGCACAAGGTGACGCATCCGGACGGGTCCTGGCACTACACCGACAACCTGGTCGTCGTGGCCCGCTGACCCGCTCAGCTCTCGAGGACGACGACCGCCGACGCGATGCCGGCGTCGTGCGACAGCGAGAGGTGCACGGACACCACACCCTGGGCCGCGGCTGCTGCGGCGACGGTGCCGCGGAGCTCGAAGTGGGGCCGGCCGGAGTCGGCGGAGACCACCTCGGCGTCGTGCCAGGCCAGGCCCGCGGGAGCCCCGAGCGCCTTGGCGATCGCCTCCTTGGCCGCGAACCTCGCGGCCAGGGAGGCCGGCGGCAGGCCGGCCTCGGCCGGGGTGAACAGCCGGTCGCGCAGGCCCGGCGTCCGGGTCAGGGACTCGACGAACCGCCCGATGTCGACCACATCGATTCCGACCCCGACAACGCTCAACGCGGGCTCATTCGACCGTGACGGACTTGGCGAGGTTGCGCGGCTGGTCGACGTCATGACCCAGCTGGGTGGCCAGCTCGCAGGCGAACAGCTGGAGCGGCACGGTGGCCACGATCGGCTGCAGCAGCGTCGGCACCACCGGCAGGGTGATCAGCTCGTCGGCGTACGGCGTGACCTCGTCGTCGCCCTCCTCGGCGAGGACGATGGTACGTGCACCGCGGGCGCGGACCTCCTGGATGGCGCTGATCATCTTGTCGTGGAGCTGGTCGCGGCCGCGTGGCGGCACCACGCAGAACACCGGTAGCCCGTCCTCGATGAGGGCGATCGGGCCATGCTTCAGCTCGCCGGCCGCGAATCCTTCGGCATGGATGTAGGCGAGCTCCTTGAGCTTGAGCGCTCCCTCGAGAGCCACCGGGAAACCCGCATGCCGGCCCAGGAACAGCACCGTCTTGGCGTCGGCCAGCCGGTGCGCGAGCTCGTAGATCGCGTCTGCCCGGTCGAGCACCGACTGGACCGCCGACGGCATGGTCGCCAGCGAATCGACCACGGCCGAGATCTCGTCGCCGTACTTCGTGCCGCGGGTCTGCGCGAGATAGAGGCCGAGGAGGTAGCAGGCCACCAGCTGGGTCAGGAAGCCCTTGGTCGAGGCGACGCCGATCTCGGGGCCGGCGTGGGTGTAGATCACAGCGTCCGACTCACGCGGGATCGTCGAGCCGTTGGTGTTGCAGATCGCCAGCACCTTGGCCCGCTGCTCACGTGCGTGCCGGATCGCCATCAGTGTGTCAGCGGTCTCGCCCGACTGGCTGATCGCGACGACCAGGGTGTTGCGGGACAGGATCGGGTCGCGGTAGCGGAACTCGTGCGCGAGCTCGACCTCGCACGGGATCCGGGTCCAGTGCTCGATCGCGTACTTCGCGACCATGCCGGCGTAGGCCGCGGTCCCGCACCCGATGATGATGATCCGGTCGATGTCACGGAGCTCGTCGTCGGAGAGCCGGACCTCGTCGAGCTGGAGGGCGCCGCCCTCCGTGTGCCGACCCAGCAGGGCATCGCCCAGCGCCCGGGGCTGCTCGAAGATCTCCTTGCGCATGAACCAGTCGTAGCCGTCCTTCTCCGCGGCCGACAGGTCCCAGTCGACGTGGTAGCGGGTGCCCTCGGCGGGGTTGCCCGCGAAGTCGGTCACCGCCACGCCCTCGCGGGTGATCGTGACGACCTGGTCCTGGCCGAGCTCCATCGCCTCGCGGGTGTGCTCGATGAAGGCCGCGACGTCGGAGCCGATGAAGTTCTCGCCGTCTCCGATCCCGACGACCAGTGGCGAGTTGCGTCGGGCGGCCACGACCCGGGAGGGGTCCTCGCCGTCGATCGCGACCAGGGTGAACGCACCCTCGAGTCGGCGGCAGACGTTCTGCATGGCCGTGGTCAGGTCGGCGCCGGCCACGACCTCGGCCTCGATCAGGTGGGCCGCGATCTCGGTGTCGGTCTCCGAGAGCAGGTCGTGCCCGGCCCGCTCGAGCTCGTCGCGGAGCCGGGCGAAGTTCTCGATGATGCCGTTGTGCACGACGGCGACCCGCCGGGACTGCCCCAGGTGCGGGTGCGCATTGCGGTCGTTTGGCGCCCCGTGGGTGGCCCAGCGGGTGTGCCCGATGCCGGTCGTCGACGGCGGCAGCGGCTCCTCCTCGATGGCCTTGTCGAGGTTGGCCAGCTTGCCTGCGCGCTTGTCGGAGGCGATGGTCCCGTCGCTGATCACCGCGATGCCGGCGGAGTCGTAGCCGCGGTACTCGAGCCGCCGCAGCCCCTCGATGACGACATCGCGAGCCTGCTTTTCCCCGACGTACCCGACGATTCCGCACATGGGCGGGAGTCTACCGACGGTCACGCCTCGGCCCCGATGCGCTGCGGCGCGAGCGGCTGGAACAATGCCCCCATGTCCTCGAACGGTCTCGACCGGTCCGACCATCGGGAGAGCTCGCCGTACGTCGAGCTCGACCGTGACGACTGGTCGAAGCTGGCGGCGACCACCGAGTCGCCGCTGACCGCCTCCGAGATCCTGGCGCTCCGGGGTCTGGGTGACGAGCTCGATCTCGAGGAGGTCCAGCAGGTCTACCTGCCGCTGTCGCGACTCCTCTCGATGTACGTCGAGTCCGCCGGCGCCCTGCACCGGATGCAGGAGGAGTTCCTCCAGCTCCCGCAGCCGCCACGCACACCGTTCGTCATCGGCCTCGCCGGCTCCGTCGCCGTCGGCAAGTCGACCACCGCCCGCGTGCTCCAGCAGATGCTGGCCCACTGGCCCGAGCACCCGAGCGTCGCGCTGGTCACGACCGACGGGTTCCTGCTGCCCAACTCCGAGCTCGAACGCCGCGGACTCCTGCTCCGCAAGGGCTTTCCTGAGTCCTACGACCGCAAGGCCCTGCTCCGGTTCGTGGTCGACATCAAGTCCGGGCGCGACGAGGTCGAGGCACCGACGTACTCCCACCTCGTCTACGACGTCGTGCCGCACGAGAAGGTCCTGATCAAGCGGCCCGACATCGTCATCGTCGAGGGCCTCAACGTCCTCCAGCCAGCCCGCACCCGCGACGACGGCCGCACCGGGCTCGCCATCAGCGATTTCTTCGACTTCACCGTGTATGTGGACGCAGCGACCACCGACATCCGGCGCTGGTACGTCGACCGCTTCCTGCGGCTGAGGGAGACGGCGTTCCAGGACCCGTTGTCGTACTTCGCGAAGTACGCCGCCCTCACGGTCGCCGAGGCCACCGCCGAAGCGGAGCGGATCTGGGACTCCATCAACGGGCTCAACCTGGTCGAGAACGTGCTGCCGACCCGCTCGCGCGCCACGCTGGTGCTGCGCAAGGACTCGGATCACTCGGTGCGCTACGTGCGGCTGCGCAAGCTCTGACGACGTCGGCTCAGGTGGTCGGCCCGGCCGTGGTCGCCAGGTGCAGCCACGTCCTGCGCCGCCACAGCTCGTAGTCCGCCGGCGTCCAACGAATCGTCCGGGTCATGTGGAGGTAGGTCTCGGCGTTCGCCAGCAGTGCGCTGGTCGTGATCACCCACTCGAGGTCGGAGCCGGGGTCCATCAGGCCGTCGGCCCGCAGCTTCGTCCAGAATGCGCGCACCTGGGCGTACGTCGCCTCGCGCGCGGCCTGGCTCGCTGCCGCGATGAGGGGCTCGTCGGCCTCGACCTGCAGGGCGACGGCCAGCACCGGGGCGATCCGCGCCATCAGCTCCGCGGTGCCTGAGGCGTCCGCGGCCACCCGCTCCTGGAGGGTCGCCGCATTCATGGCGGTCAGCACCCAGTCACGGTGCGCCAGGTCGATCGCCTGGGTGTCTCCGACGACGGCCACGTCGACCACGCGCTTGAGCAGGTCGGCCTTGGAGTCGAACCGCACGTAGACAGTGCGGTCCGACACCCCCGCCGCCTTCGCGACGTCGCTGAGGGTGGTCCCGCGGTAGCCACGGGTGACGAAGAGCTCGGCAGCCGCGTCGACGATGCGTCGCTCGGTGCGCTCGGCCCGGGATCCGGACGTCGAGGGGTTGACAGCGACGCTCATGAGTTGCAGTCTAACTGCAATAGAGTTGCAGTGACACTGCAAACCCCAGGAGCAGAGCATGAACGATCCCGCGGTCCCGGCGCTGGCCGGCGTACACCACCTCAAGCTGCCCGTCTCGGACCTGCGGCGCACCCAGGAGTGGTACGAGTCCAGGCTCGGCTACCGCCTCGCCGAGGAGTTCCACGAGCATGGAGAGCTGATGGGGATCGGGATGGAGCACCCGAACGGCGGGCCCACCATGGCCTTTCGGCTCGACCCCGAGCGCGCGCTGGCCGCGGCGGGCTTCGACTACTTCTCCATCGGCGTCCCGGACAAGGAGGCGATCCAGGCGCTCGCCGAGCACCTGACCGCCCTGGGCGAGCAGCACGCGGGCGTCCACTTCGCCACGTTCGGCTGGATCCTCCCTCTGCTGCACGACCCCGACGGCCACGAGGTGCGCTTCTACACCATCCAGCACCACACCGAGCCCGACCCGGACGACGTCCTCGTCGTCGACGACCCCATCGGGACGGCGCAGCGGCGGGCCGCCGAGCTCGGCGAGGCCTGAGCGGCCGCGACGAGCGTGCCGGCCGCGCAGATCACCAGATCCGGACCCCCTGCACCAGCCGGAGAGCCACGTCCTCCTCGGCGCGGGGAGGCGGCCGGTCGTCGGACTCGCAGGAAGAGCAGCCCAGCGTGCTCGAGCAGTCTGGGCATCGCGCCCCTCTCACACGGCAAGAAGCCACCCCCTGCGCCAACAACGATGGGATCCCAGCTTCACGGCCGAGGCTCGGGCGAGGGGGCCACATGGACCCCTCACCTGAGCCATTTCAGTCGCCCTTGACGTTCACGACCCGGCGCAGCGTGCGGGCGCATCACCGGCCGTTGGTCAGGTCGGAGAACGTGCCCGTCAGCATCGAGGGCCACAGCATGGCCGGGACTGCGACGACGATCACCGCTGCGACCACAAGACCCAGCCACGGGCGCCCTTTCACGGCGTGGAGATAGAGCCCCGCGGCCGCGCCGGGGGCCACGAACGGCAGCGTGTCGGGCAGTCGGAACGCACACCACACCACCAGCGCTGGGTAGACGATTGCGGCGAAGAGTGCCGACCTCACCCGCCGCATCCGCGCGCCCCAGGTCGTCGAGCTCGGCTGATGGGCCAGCACATCCTTCATCGGCAGATGGCACGACAGACACATCGACACCCCGGAGCGCACGTCGTTGCGACACACCGGGCACACCAGGACATCGGACATGGCATCCCCCAAGAAGTAGTGCGGCGAGGGTACGCATCAATCGATGGTTGCGTGGGCCAAATGGAAGGAGACCACCCGATCGATCCATCCATGTGCACCGGCGTTGGGTCCATGGGTTGCAACGTGACAGGGCCCGGGCCGTTGCCGGCCCGGGCCCTGTCACTTGGGGAAACTGTCAGACCACGCCGCTGATCGCGATGAAGCCGATCCGCTGGCTCGCCGGGATGTCCGGGCCGGTCGAGCCCTGGCCCCAGTAGTGGTCATCGAGGTTGTGCACCCAGCCGGCCGCGGCAGGGCTGATGCTCCGCCAGCGCACGCCCGACGGCTCGAGGTCGTTGGCCATCGCGGCCCAGGCCTGCGAGACCGTCAGCGGGCCACGCCACCAGGTGGGGAAGAGGTACGACGCGAATCGCGCGCCGGTCCCGCCACCGATGCAGTAGGCGTTGGTGTGGAAGCCGTTGAGCAGGTGCAGGCCATCGAAGGCCGGCGCCCAGCGACCGAAGTAGTCGTTGAAGCCGTTGGTGTCCTGGAGGACCTGGCACGACTCCAGCTGCATCCACTCGAGGTTGAAGTTGTCACCCCAACGAGCGTCGCCGGGCACGATCGAGGTGTCGTCGACCGAGCTCTTGAAGGTGAACCCGCCGGGTGAGCCGTGGCCGGTGTACCACTGGGCATCCACGGCGTCGACGAAGTTGCCGTCGTTGCCGCCGGACTGGGTCTTGTGGAAGTCGCGCTCCCAGGCGTTCGTGCCGCGCCAGTCGAAGTTCACCGACTGGCTGTGCGCGGCCATCTCGTTGTGGAAGCCGTTCGCGCTGTCCTGGGCGCACTGCCACTCGTCGACCATGTTCTCGACACCGACCGACCCGAACGACCCGCCGGCACCGCCGTACCCGGCACTGGAGGCCTCGCCGCCAGCCGGAGCCACCGCGGCGCTGGCCGTGGTGACGATGCCGTTCGCGTCGGTGATCGTCGCCGTGAGCGACTCGAGGCGCGCGCGGCCGCGGCTGGAGATCTTGTAGGCCACGGACTCGCCGCCGCGCAGGAGGCGGGTCGAGGAGGAGGACCACTTGATGGAGTACGGCGCAGTCCCGCCCTGGACCGCGACCTTGCCCGTCATCGACGATCCGTCGCGGACGACCTGCAGGTCGGCGGTCGGCGTCATCTCGGGCGCTGCCGGCACGAGCCGGCCCACGATGTCGGACACCGCGTCACCGCGCGTGCTCTTCGGCTCACAGGCGTAGTGAGGGAGCAGGAACTTCACCGTGCCCTCGCCCTGCCCGGTCAGGCGCGGCGAGAAGTACACGAGCTCCGGAGTCCCCTGCCCGACGCGGGCGCCGTACAGGCTCTGGCAGACCTGCAGTGCGTCCTCGGGGGAGATGATGCCCACCGAGCCGGCCTGCTCGACCTGGCGCATCGTCTGGTTGAGCGCGATCACCGAGCCGTCGCCGGCGAAGGAGATCCGGCTGTGCGCGCCGGGACCGACGACCGGCGCCTGACCGAGCGCGAGCTGGTAGACGACGGTGGTGTCGAGGTTGAAGCCCGTGAGTGGCTTGCCTGCACGACTCGCGAGGTCGACGCGCGTGTGGCTCACCGTCGGCGTCACCTCGAAGCCAGACGGCGCCGCGAGGAGCTCGCGGGCCTGCCCGAGCGCCTTCTCCTCGTCGAAGGTCTGGATCGCTTTGAGCGCCGTGAAGTTCACCTTGCGCTGCAAGGTCGGGCGGCCGTCCTCGTCCCGGCCCTTCTCGCCATTGGTGGACGGGACCTTGGCGAACCTGCGCGGGTCGACGTACGAGAAGCTGCCGTCCTTGCCGAGCGCGGCCTTCACTCCCGTGCGCTCGGCCAGGGCGTTCGCCTCGTCCTGGGTCATGCCTTCATGGACGACCGCGTAGATCGGCGCCTCGGCCGAGATCTTGAACGCGGCCTCCGCCGGTTGCGCCGAGGCATCGGTGGCGACGGTGCCGGCGAGCCCCGCGGCCGTCATGCTCACGAGCGCTCCGATCGCGGGAATCGCACGCCGCTTGGTGATTCTGGACATTTTCTGCTCCCCTCCGAGAGGTCGGCGCCGGGTTGGCACCATCGGAGGGCAGGAGGGAAAAGTAAAGAAACAGATACCCGTCTGGACCACCGCAGGCGTGCAGAATGGCCCGAACGGGCCATCAAGATTGAGGAGTCGCGGCTCGACCGACGACATCTTCTGGTTCGCCAGGGACCTGCCCGGCAGTGTCGGTCGTGGAGCGCACGATCCCCTGAGCCGCCGCCGGCTCTGTCTTGCCGGGGACTCGTGCGGCGTACGCTGACGCGGGGGTTCGCGCGCAGCGTGTGCGCGCCGTCATCGGAGGACGCCATGCTCACTCGACTTCGTCCATCGCCGGCCCTGATCGTCGCAAGCCTCGCGCTCGCCGTCGCGATCAGCGGTACGGCGTACGCCGCCGTCACCATCAACGGAAGCTCGATCGCCGACCACACCATCGCGGGCCGCAAGCTGGTCAACGACACCCTCACCGGGACGCAGGTCAGAGAGTCCGGCCTCGGGATCGTGCCGAAGGCGGCCAACGCAAGCACCGTCGGCGGCATCACGGTCCGCAAGATCTTCTACGCGCCTGCGGCCGCGTCACCGACGTCGGTGAAGATCCTCGGCCTCGGCGGGCTCACCCTCACGGCCAGCTGCAACGGCGGCACGGTGTCGATCATCGTCACGAGCTCGGTCAACAACACGCACCTGTCGTCACAGATGTGGAACAGCGCCGGCGGCGGCGGCCCGGACGGCCTGCACCACACGGACTTCGACTCGACCAGCCTGGACGACCTCACCGACCAGAACGACTGGGGAGAGACCTCCTTCACCTACGTGCGGCCCGACCACACGACGGTCAGCGGCGAGCTCTCCTTCGAGAGCAGCAACGTCATCGGCGGCAACATCTTCAACCACGCGGCCGCCTGCCTGGTCACCGGCTTCGCGATGTCGACCACCTCGTCCTGAGTCCTGCATCCGTGCCGTTGTTCCCCGACGGCGCGATACTCGCGACATGAGTGCGATGGACTTCGAGTTCGAGGGCCCGGTGATCGAGTGGCGAGGCCCTGCGCCCTACTACTTCGTGCGCATCCCGGACGAGGAGAGCGCGGACATCAAGTTCGCCGCCAAGGGCATGGAGTACTGGGGCCAGGTGCCGGTGGTGGTGCTGATCAACGACACCGAGTTCACGACCGCGCTGTTCCCCAAGGACGGCCAGTACCTCCTTCCCCTGAAGGACAAGGTGCGCAAGTCGGCCGGCATCGAGCTCGACGAGGTGCTCACCGTGGCGTTGAGCGTCGGGCGCGAGTAGCGGCCCTCAGCGGATGCCGAGCACATCGAGGTCGGCCGCCCAGCCTTCGGCCGACTGGCGCAGTGACTCGAGCCGCTGCTCGGCCTCGGCATCGTCGGCCGCCAGCGACTTGCGGACGGCCTTCAGGTTCGCGCCCAGCTCGGGCACCTTCGAGGACAGCTTCTTGACCATCGGGTCGCCGAAGACCTCCTCGGCCTCCTGACGTTCGAGCCGGCGCAGCTCCTCGGCGGTCTCGCCAGCGGCCAGCAGGGCCCCGATGCCCTCCTTGACCCGGTCGACCAGGTCGCCCGCGGTGTCGTGGACCGGCTCCCCGGCGGTCACCGGCCGGACGCCGGTGACGTCGGGCAGCAGCACCACGGTCCCGGGGTCGATCCGGTCGAGGTCGAGCCCGGGGTTGGCGGCGCGGATCGCGTCGATCGCTGCCGCGCGGGTCGCGACCGCGGTCCGCTTGCGCAGCACGGTGTCGGCCAGGGCATCGACGTTGCGCTCGGCTCCGGCGACGAACAGATTCGGCATCACAGCTCCTTGATGGGTCAGACGTTCGTGAGGTTGAGCGGGTCCCAGGGCGCCTGGAGCGGCCCCCCGAAGACCTCGATCCCGTTGGTGCTCAGGTTGCCGAGCACCGCCAGCTTCTCCGGGTTCACGTCGAAGGAGCCGGACGGCCGGCCGCCACGGAGCCGGTTGGCGCTCACCGTGGCCGCGAGCGCGAACAGCCGGAACGCCGGAGCTCCTCCCTCGATGCGCGCGTGGATCTGGTTGCCTGTCGCCACGACCTCCCCGGCCACCCCGACGAGCACGGTGGGCAGCTCCCCGCTGCCGGCCACGATGTTGGCGTCCACGATCACCGTGGACGGCGCGAACGCCGCAGCGTACGCCGTCTTGTCACCGACCACCCACAGGGCGGGGCCTTCGGCGACGACGTAGCCCTTGAGCACTGTCGCCTTCGCGTCTCCGGGGTCGCCCTCGCCGCCGATCACCAATCCGCGGAAGCCGCTGGGACCGTCCTCGTCGGGCTCGACCGGCTGCCGGCGGGACTGGTTGCCGGCGACCTGGGTCCGCAGGATCCGGCCCAGGACGGCGATGCCGATGTCGAGTCCGCCGGACTCGCGGAACCCGACCCGGTCCACGGAGTTGTCGGCGACCCGGGACTCGAGACAGGCCAGCACCCGGATCCCGGCCGAGCCATCCCCGACCTCCCGGGCCGCGCCGACGCCGTGCACGACGTTGGACTCCACCGAGGCGCGTCCGGCGCCCACCACCTGGATGCCCACGACGCCATCGTTCTTGTCGGTCTCGCGGGACCCGACGTCGGTGACCACGTTGTCGGACACGATCGCGGTCGCGCTGCGCGCCCGCTCGGCCATCACGATCCCCTCCAGTGCCCGCTCGACCAGGTTGTGGGTGACCTCCAGGCTGGTGACGGGCGCGAGCACGGCGATGCCGCGGCCGCCGACGTCGCGGATCCGGTTGGAGCCGACCCGGGTCGC
>Ga0070698_100006941_pt1 | contig 12264 bp, 10 predicted proteins | sample KBSK1502metaG_FD_65477 | JGI IMG/M metagenome (GOLD analysis project Ga0070698, IMG submission 65477) | Corn, switchgrass and miscanthus rhizosphere microbial communities from Kellogg Biological Station, Michigan, USA - KBS K1-50-2 metaG | ecosystem: Host-associated > Plants > Roots >...
TGATCACGGAAATTACATGTCTACGTAGTCATGAGCTGAAGTTGTTTCACCTGTTCAGCGCCCATGTCGGCTCGCCGGCAAGGGGAAGTACGGTCTAGGTCACGCAGCCGCACGCGCTCGCGTCCGGCGGGGGAGCGACGGCCCGGTCGGCTCCCGCCCGGCGGAACAGGTGCGCCCCGCCGGTCGCCCCGGCCAGCGCGTCGGCGGCCAGGATGATCGCGGCGGCCGTCCAGTTGCTGCGTTCGGGCGGGAAGCGCATCTGGTTCGCGAACTGCAGGCCGGTCCAGTAGGCGCCGTCGGTGTCCCGCAGGTGCTGGACGTCCGCGAACAGCTCCACCGCCCGCGCCCGGTCGCCGATCGCGTTCAGCGCGAGCGCGAGCTCGCAGGTCTCCGCCCCGGTGACCCAGGGCTGGTCGCGCACGCAGCGCACCCCCAGCCCCGGGACCACGAACTCCGGCCAGCCGGCGGCCAGGCGGGCGGCGGCGTCCGGGCCGCGCACCGGCCCGGCCAGCACCGGGTAATACCAGTCCATCGAGAATGAGGCCTTGTCGGCGAACGCCTCCGGGTGCTCGGCCACCACGTGCCCGAGCTGGCCGGCCGCGAGCTCCCAGTCCGGCTGGGGCTCACCGGCCAGCTCGCCCAGGGTGACGGCGCAGCGCAGGCTCTGGTAGATGCTGGCGCAGCCGGTGAGCAACGCGCAGCTGCCCGGGTCGCCGCCGGCGGTGCGCTCCCAGATGATCTCGCCCCGCGGCGCCTGCAGGCCGAGCACGAACCCGATCGCGCTGCGCACCGTGGGCCACATCCGCCGCACGAACCCCGCGTCCCGGGTGACCAGGAACTCGTGCCAGACGCCCACTGCGACGTACGCGGCGTGGTTGCTCTCCCCGGCGGCGTCGGTCACCAGGCCGCCCGCCTCGGTCCGCCGCGGCCACGAGCCGTCGCCGCGCTGGGTGGACCGCAGCCACTCATAGGCCAGCCTGGCCGGGCCCTGCAGGCCGCAGACCGAGAGAGCCATGGCGCACTCGACGTGGTTCCAGGCGTCGATGTGGCCGTCTGGCCAGCCGATCGCGCCCGACGCCTCCTGCCCGCCGGCGATGGTCGCGCCCGTGGCGAGAATCTCCTGCTCGCTCAGCACCCCGGCAACGGACGGCACCGGGCCGGCCACGGGCCTTGCGTAAGGCAAAGCAAACCGGGACCTGACGCGGGCCAGGTTGTCATGCACGGGCATGGCCGGGGGTGGGAGCGCGAAGCGCTGGGGGCGGGGAAGGCAGGCCGGGGGTGGGAGCGCGAAGCGCTGGGGGCGGGGAAGGCAGGCCGGGGGTGGGAGCGCGAAGCGCTGGGGGCGGGGAAGGCAGAGCCATCTTGCGCGCGTATACCACCAGGCTCTTGCCGATAAGCGGGTTGAGCGCCCGCTCGGCGGTGCGGGTCAGCGGCGGGTGCCGGATGATGTCCCAGACCAGCAGCCGGTGGTAGGCACGGGCCAGCGGGTGGGCGTCGTCGTGCACGCCGACCGCGCATTTCAGCCACCAGTAGGGCGAGTGCAGTCCGTGCGCGTGGTGGTGCCCGCCGACCTGCAGGCCGGCCACGCGCAGCTTGGCCTCCAGCTCGCCGCGGGTGTAGATGCGCACGTGCCCGCCGGGCGTGTTGTGGTAGTCATCGGACAGGCGCCAGCAGATCCGCTCGGGCAGCCACGCGGGCACGGTCACCGCGAGCAGCCCACCCGGCCGCAGCACCCGGGCGATCTCGCCCAGGGCCCGTTGATCACTGGGCACATGCTCGAGCACTTCCGCCGCGATCACCCGGTCAAAGACGTCATTGCCGAACGGCATTTCCGTGGCATCCCCGCCCACCGGGCGCGCATGCGCGCTAGGTGGAACCTCCCCTGCGGCCAGCATGGCCGCGGTCATGCCCCCGACCTGCCGCAGCTCGCCGTGGTCGGTATCGAAGGCGACGACGTCGCCGCCGCGCCGGTATGCCTCGAACGCGTGCCGCCCGCCGCCGCAGCCAATATCGAGCACCCGGTCGCCCGGCTGGACGGGGAAGCGTGCGAAGTCCACGGTCAGCAGGGGCCGGCTCCCTTCGGCGAGGTGTGGTAGGCGGCGATCTCGCGGCGGTACTCGGCGACTACCGCGCGGGCGACCGCGGACCAGGTGAACCTCTCCTGGACCCGGTGCCAGGCGGCCCGCGCCAGGGACGCCCGCCGCGCGGGCGAGTCGAGCAGGCCGCGCAGGGCGGCGGCCAGTTCCTCGGGGTCGCCGGGCTCGACAAGCACGGCCGCGTCCCCGGTCACCTCGGGGAGGGCCCCGGTGCGGCTGGCGACCAGCGGGGTTCCCGAGGCCATGTGCTCGACCGCCGGCAGCGAGAACCCCTCGTACAGGGACGGCACCACCGCGATCTCCGCGCTTGCCGTTAGCTCCGCGACCTCGTCATCGCTGATCCCGTGCACGAACCGCACCTTGCTGCCGAGCGCGAGGTCGGCGACGAGGCGCTCGGTCGGGCCGCCGGGGGTGGGCTTTCCGACTACGATCAGCTGCACATCCCGCTCTGTCGCCAGCTTGCCGCCCGCGCGCAGCAGCGTCGCCACGCCCTTGATCGGTGAGTCGGCGCTGGCCACGGCCACGATCCGGCCCGGCACCCGGGGCACGGGGCGCGGGTGGAACACGCGCGTGTCGACCCCGAGCGGGATGACGTGCACGTTGCCCGGCAGCACACCGAACTCCCGGCAGACGTCGTCTCGGGCGGACGTCGACGAGGTGATGATGGGCCCGCACCGGCGGGCGACCCTGGCCTGCATCCTGACGAAGGAGTACCACCGGCGCTTGGCGAGCTTGGTGAGCCCGCGCGCCTCGGCCAGTTCGATACGCCGGTCGATGGTGATCGGGTGGTGGACGGTGGTCACCAGCGGCAGCCCGGCGCGCGGCAGCGCCAGAAGCCCGTAGGCCAGCACCTGGTTGTCGTGCACCAGGTCGAAGTCGCCGAGCCGGGCGAGCAGCGCCCGGCGGGCCCGCAGGCTGAATGTGAGCGGCTCGGGAAACGCCCCGGTCCGCATCCAGGCGAACTCGAGCACGTCGATCCAGTCCCGGAACTCCGAGGGCCGGGGCCAGCGGAAGGGGTCGGGTTCCCGGTACAGATCCAGGCTAGGCAGCGTGCTCAGGACCGGGCCCGGCTCGAGGTCCGGATAAGGCTGCCCTGAGAACACCTCGACCTGGTGGCCGAGCGCTGCCAGCTCGCGGGACAGGTGCCGGAGGTAGATGCCTTGGCCGCCGCAATGCGGCTTGCTGCGGTAGGACACCAGGGCGATACGGAGCGGGCGATCGGAGATCTGCACGCAGGTCGCACCTTTCGTCCGCTGCCGCTGGGTTGATGCGGGGACCGCCGGGCACTCTAGGCAGCGAACATTACCATCGGGTACAACTCCAGCCCCGGGTGCCACCGGTACTGGGCATAACCTGGGTGTGGGCGCGGCGGACCGGCGCTGACCCGCGGGCGTCAGGATGACGGGGAGGCCATACCGAAACCTTGGGTGGGGTGGTGGGGTGAGAAAAAGGGCACTGATCACCGGGATCACCGGGCAGGACGGTTCCTACCTGGCCGAGCACCTGCTGGCGCAGGGCTACGAGGTGTGGGGCCTGGTGCGGGGCCAGGCCAATCCGCGGGTGGGCCGGGTCCGCCAGCTGCTCGCTGACGTCCGGCTGGTGCGCGGCGACCTGCTCGACCAGGGCAGCCTGATCTCGGCCGTCGAGCGGGTCCAGCCCGCGGAGTTCTACAACCTGGCCGCGATCTCCTATGTGCCGATGTCATGGCAGCAGGCCGAGCTCACCGGCGAGGTGACCGGCATGGGCGTGCTGCGGGTGCTCGAGGCGATCCGGGTGTGCAGCGGGATCAGCACCTCGCGGACGCCGAGCAACGGCCAGATCCGGTTCTATCAGGCGTCGTCCTCGGAGATGTTCGGCATGGTGGCCGAGTCCCCGCAGACCGAGCGGACCCCGTTCCACCCGCGCAGCCCGTACGGGGTGGCCAAGGCCTACGGGCATTTCCTCACCCAGAACTACCGCGAGTCCTACGGCATGTTCGCCGTGTCCGGCATCCTGTTCAATCACGAGTCGCCGCGGCGCGGGGCCGAGTTCGTCACCCGCAAGGTGTCGCTCGGCGTGGCCAGGATCAAACTGGGCCTTGAGCGCAAGCTCCGGCTCGGGACGCTGTCCGCCCGGCGGGACTGGGGATTCGCCGGCGACTACGTGCGCGCCATGCACCTGATGCTGGCGCGGGACGAGCCAGAGGACTTCGTGGTGGGCACCGGGGTGACCCACAGCGTGGAGGAGTTGGTGGACCGGGCGTTCGCCGTGGCCGGGCTGGACTGGCGGGAGCACGTGGTGTGCGACGAGGCGTACGTCCGGCCGGCGGAGGTGGACCACCTGTGCGCCGACCCGTCCAAGGCGGCGAAGGAGCTCGGCTGGGAGCCCACCGTGGGCTTCGACGAGCTGGTGACGATGATGGTCGAGTCGGACCTGGCGCTGCTGTCCGGCCCGGGGGCGCACGAGGACGACTCGTTCGGCCCCGAGGCCTGGTAAGTGGCCCGTCGGCGCCGGTGCCATCAAAATGAGCCGACGCCCAGCGCGGCGGTGCGATCTCAGCCGTCCCCGGCGCCTCAGGCCACGCCGCCGACCGCGCGCCCTATCAGGTACGTGACCCCCGCGGCCACGACGCCGAGCAGAAGCTGGCGCAGCGCGCCGCGCAGGAACGGGCGGTCGGTCAGCCTGGCGACGACGCCGCCCCCGGCGAACGCTGCCACCGCCGCGATGATGAGCGCGGCCGCAAGCGAGTCGTACCCGGCGAGGTAGGGGATCAGCGGGATCAGCGCGCCCAGCGCGAACGTCACCAGGGATGCGGCGGCGGCGGTGACTGGCGAGGGCAGCTCGCCGGGGTCCACGCCGAGCTCCTCGCGGATGTGCAGGTCGAGGGCGCGGCCGGGTTGTGCGGAGAGCTGGGTGGCGACCGCGTCGGCGAGGTCGGGATCCACGCCCCGCATGCGGAACGTCTCCGCGAGTTCCAGGCGCTCCGACTCGGAGTTGTGCTCCAGTTCGTGGCGCTCCTTGCGGACCTCCGCCGCGACGAGCTCGTTCTGCGAGGACACCGAGACATACTCCCCGGTGGCCATCGAGAACGCGCCCGCCGCGAGACCCGCGAGGCCGGTGAGCACGATGAAATGCTGTGAGCCGTGCGCGGCGCTGACCCCCGCGCCGACCCCGGCGATCAGCGACACGTTGGTCACCAGGCCGTCCATGGCGCCGAACACGGCCGGGCGCAGCCACCCGCCGGAGACGTCGCGGTGCTGGTGCCCGTGCGCCTCGCTGGGCTGGCCCTCAGCAGCGGTCATCGATGCGCCAGCCCCGGCCGGCCAACCTCACCCAAGCGACTGGGCCGCGCGGGTCGGCAGGCCCGCCGCCTTCCACGCCTGGAAGCCGCCGTCGAGGTCGGTGGCCTCGTGCACGCCGATCCGCCGCAGCGAGGCCGCGGCGAGCGTGGAGGCGTACCCTTGCGAGCACATGACGATGATCTGCGCGTCGGCGCGGGCCAGCGACGGGATGCGCGCCTCGCTGCGCGGGTCCAGCCGCCACTCCAGCACGTTCCGCCCGATGATCATCGCGCCGGGGACCTCGCCCTCGACGATCCGCTGCTCCAGGGGCCGGATGTCGACGAGGACCGCGCCGTCGGTGAGGGCCGCGAACGCGGCCTCGGGGCGGAGGCGGGTCAGGCCGCTGCGCGCCTCGGCCAGCAACTCGTCGATGCTGGGCGCGTCGGGCGGCAGGTGGTCGGAGGTGAGCCTGGCGGCCGACGCCGACGCGTGGGCGAGCGCGGTGTCCGCGCCGCCGCGGCCCCGGGCGCCCTCCGGGCCGTCGACCGCGACCGTCTCCCTGGCGATCAGGCCGTAGTCGGTCGCGCTGTAGTAGGTCATCGCCGACAGCGGCGGCGAGTACGCGTGGATGCTGGTCGCGGACCCGTCGCCCTCGCCGTGCCCGACGTCGTGGACGTGCGCCGGCCCGAAAGCCACCGCCTCCAGGGGCAGCAGCCGTCTGCGGAGGATCCGCCGGCCGCTGGGGGCGCGGTACTGCTCGAGCAGGCAGCCTTCGGCGACGGCGAACGACCCTGAGGACCCACCGTGGTCGTGCCAGTCGGTGTCCTGGCCGCGTTCCCAGGCGAGCAGCCAGACGTCGCAGGAGTTGGACCGGTGCAGCGGCAGGTACCAGCGCACGTCCGGGTCATGAACGACGAGGTCGGCCCACAGGTCGCGGTGCCCGGCGAGCCCGACCGTGATGGCGTGCAGGTGGTGCGGGGTGAGGCGGCCGTACTGCGGGACGAGGCCACGGAGGAACTCGACGATGGCCTGCTGCCGCTCGGGGCTGACGCCCCAGCCCTTCTTCAGGCCGCTGCCGGCCTGGTCTCCCCGCCCGATCCCCGCGCCTTCCGGGGTGACGGTGACGATGGACACGTAACCTCCTTTCGGCACAGCCATCATATTGCCGTCACTCACGCCGCGGGTGTTCGGACAGGCCAGCGGGGTGCCGTCAAGATCCGCTCGATATCCTCGCCGAACGGGCGGTCCGTCAGCACGGGGCCGAGCGGCCGGCCACCGGGGGGTTCCGGGCCGTGGGGTCCGGGGGCTTGCCCCCGGGGCGGCGGAGTGCCCCCCCGGGCTAGCAGAGTGAAGAGCCAATCCAGGACGGGACGGCACCCGGGGGGCGCCGGCTGGTCCGACAGCGCGTGCGCCTGGTAGGCCATCAGCAACTCGCAGGCGGCGACGACGTGGGCGTGCCGGAGCGCGGGCCGGAGGTTCTCGGCGGCCTCCCAGGCGAACGACTGCACGTCCTCCTGGCCGCCCGAGGTCTCGATGAGGCCCACCACGGTCGGGGCCGCGAGCCGGCGCAGCGCGTGCGTCTCCCCGGCGGCGCGTTTGTGGACGGTGACCAGGCCGGTCTCCGGGCCCGGCCGGGCGGCCAGCTGGGCCGGCAGGCCGGTGACCCGCGGGTCAAGCAGCCGGTGGCAGCGCGCCGCGCCGACCTCCGCCGCGTGGGCGAGCGCCGCGGTGAGCTGGTCACAGTGCGCGGCCAGGTCGATGCCGTGGAACCCGGCCGTGCCGGTGAACCTGCCGTCGAGGAACGCCGGCGAGTCGGTCACCCCATCGAGGGCACGGTCGGCCGCGGCCGTCAGCCCCGCCAAGGCCCGCAGCACGTGCGCCAGGACCGGGCCCGCGACCCGGAACGACACCGGCGCCTGCAGGGCCCTGGGCGCGGCCTCGGCGCCGACGGCCGCCCGGAGCCGGGCGAGCACCTGGCCGAGGAGGCCGTCGCCCCGGGCGCACGCCGCGCCGTAGGGGTCGCGCGAGGCGCGGACCGCCGCGATCGACAGGGCGGCCGCGGTCTCCATCACCGCGACCAGGTCCTCGGCCTCCGCGGCACGGCGCACGCACAGCGCGGTCGCGCCGGGCACGCCGGCCAGCAGCGCGTGTCCCTCCCGCGGGCCGAACGCGAACTCCGCCAGGCCGTGGTCGCGCAGCGCGTCAGCCGCCGGCCTGGTCCCGCCGTCGGGGGTGAGCACCTGCCCGATGCCGGCCAGTGGCCCGAACGCGTGCGCGAGCGGCACGATCTCGCCGGCGCACCCGGCGCCCGTGCGCGGGACGGCCGGGAGGAGCCCCAAGTCGAGCAGGTCCACCAGCCGCTGGCAGAGGACGGCGGAGACGCCGGCGTCCCCGGACAGGAAGGTGCGCAGCCGGACGGCGATCAGCGCGCGCGTGTCCGCGGCGTCCAGCCAGGGCGGGCCGCCAGTCGCCCGGGCGAGCATGAGGTTCCGCTGGTGGGCGCGTTGCTCGGCGTCGGTGAGGCGCACGCTGGCCAGCGCGCCCATGCCGGTGTTCACGCCGTACACTGGCCCGCCGTCGCGCAGGGCTGCGCGCGCCTGCGCGCAGCGCTGCTGGACCTCTTCGGCCAGACCCGGGGCGATCCGGACCGCCTGCCCGGCCGCGATCTCGCGGACGAGCCCGGCATCCAGTTCGGCCGCCGTGGTGATCGTCCGCACCGTCATCGCATCGCCCCGGGAATCAGACCTGATACCGGCGGAGCGCGTCCTCGTCCAGCGCGATGCCGAGCCCCGGCCGGCCGCCGACGACGAGGTAACCGTCCGGGCCCACCTCGACGGGCTCGGTCAGCATGAAGTCCCGGCGGGCCGCGGTCCAGCCCGGCGGGTCGAAGGGATACTCAAGGTACGGGCCGCCGCCGACGCCGGCGGCGAGGTGCAGGTTCGCCAGCAGGCCGATGCCGTTGGTCCAGGTGTGCGGGCTGAACAGCCGCCCTTTGGCGAGCACGTGCTCGGCCAGCGTCCGCGCCCGCGAGATGCCCACCGCGAGCACCGCGTCTGGCTGGTAGACGTCGAGCGCATCGGCCTCGACAAGAGCGGTCAGCTCGGCGTAGCTGCGCGCCATCTCACCGCCCGCGACACGCACCGGACAGTCGGCACGCAGGGCCGCCAGCCCCGCGACGTCCGTTCCGCTGAGTGGCTCTTCCATCCAGTAGACATCGAGGTCGGCCAGCCGTTCGGCGATGCCGCGCGCCGCCGCCCGGTCCAGCAGGGGCCTCGTGTCTCCCGGCATCCGCCAGCCCTGGTTGAGATCGACCATGAGGGTGAGCCCCGGCAGCGCCTCGCGGACCGCGGTGAGACAGGCGAAGCCTTCGCGGAGGCGCGCCGGGTCGATCCGGATCTTCATCGCCTGGAAGCCCATCTCGGCCGCTGCCAGCGCCATCTCCACCCGGGCGGGCGAGTCGGCGAGCGCGCCGGTAGAGGCGTAGGCGGGCAGGCGGTCGGTGAACCCGCCGAGCAGCCGCGCGACCGGCTGCCCGGCTACCTGCCCGGCGATGTCCCAGAGCGCCGCCTCCAGCGGCCAGGGGCGGCAGCCGTGAAACGCGACCGTTTCGAGTGCCCGCACCTGCCGGGCCAGGGCGAGGGGGTCGGTCCCGATGAACAGGCCGGTGTAGCCGTCGAAGCCGTCCATGGAGTCACCCGAGCCGACGCCCCGCACGCCCTCGTCGGTGTCCACCAGCACGACGGTGGCCGGGAAGCGGCGGCGCGGCTCCGGGTCCCAGGCGGCGGGAAACGGCGGGCTGAGCGGGAGCGAGAGCCGGACGAGCGTGATGCCGGTGATCTTCATGTAGGGCGGGGTGGTGGGGTCGGAGGTACAGAGCGGCGGGGTGGTGGGGTCGAAGATGCAGGGCGTTCGAAGAAGGCGTTGAACGGCGAGCGCGCCGCCGCGAGAAACTCGTCGATGCCGGGACCGCCGGCCCTGCCGCTGCGCAGGGCCTGCAGGGTCGCGGTGACGTTGTTCTCGTGCACGGCCTTCGCGTCGTCCGCCGCGGGATTGACCCAGACCGCCGCGATGAGGACGAGCTCGCTCACCTCGTCGCGGCCGATCACTCCTTCCTCGAGCGCGAGCCCGACGCCCCGGCCGACGCCCGCCTGGGCGGCACCCCAGGTCAGGGTGCCGTGCCGCTCCCCTTCGATGGCGGCCTTGTTGACGAACAACGTCGGCGGAACGACCGCCACACCCGGCCGGGCGATGGCGACGAAGGCGGCGAACCCCGCCCGCGGGGTGGCGAGTGCCGTGACCCACGCGGCGCCGACCGGCCCGCCCCGCGGGCCGAGCACGGTGTTCACGTGGGCCGCGTTCACCCCCGTGCCGACGAACGACTCACCGATGATCATCAGACTCACCCGCCGTCCCCGTCCCTTCCTGCCATGGCCGCAGCACGCCCCGGGCGGACCCGCCGGCGCGCATGTCGGCGAACGCCTCGTTGACCTCCGTGAGCCGGTATCGCCGGCCGACCAGCTTCTCCAGCGGCAGCCGGCCCTGCGCGTGGAGCCGCAGGATCATCGGCATGTCGATGGCGGGCCTGGCGGAGCCGTAGAACGTCCCGGTGATGAGCTTCTCCGACCGGACGAGCTGCGGCCCGGGAAGCGACACCACGGAGCCGTCGGGGGGCACGCCGATGGCCACGATCATGCCCCCGGGGCGCGTGACGGAGAACGCGAGTTCGAGCAACGGGGGCAGCCCGGCTGCCTCGAACGCGTAGTCGACGCCGCCCTGGCAGTGGTCAAGGAGCGCCTCGGCCACCGCCCCGTCCTGCCCGTCGAGAGCCAGCGTGGCGCCCACCTCCAGGGCCAGGGCGCGCCGGGCGGCGGACGGCTCCACGGCGACAATCGTCTCCGCGCCGGCCAGCCGGGCACCCATGATCGCGGAGAGGCCGACACCGCCGGCGCCGAACACGGCGACCGAGCAGCCCGGCTCGATCTTGGCGCGGTTGATAACCGCTCCGATGCCGGTCGTCACGGCGCACCCGACGAGCGCGCCGATGTCGGTGTCGGTGCCCGGCGGGAGGGGCACGCACGAACGCTCGTTCACGACGGCGTGGCGGGCGAAGGTGGACAGGTAGGAGTAGTGGTGCAGCCGCGTGCCGCCCTCCGAGAGCCGGAATCCGCCGCCCGGCAGCGATCCTGCCGCCATATCCCGCGTTGCGACCTCGCATAGGGTGAGCCGCCCATGCTGGCAGGCGCGGCAGATGCCGCACGCCGGCAGCCACGACAGGACCACGGCGTCGCCGGGTGCGACCGCCGTGACCGCGGCGCCCACCTCCTCGATGACGCCGCTTCCCTCGTGGCCGAGCACGGCCGGAAGCGGGGTCGCCGACGCGCCGGTCACCGCGTTCCAGTCGCTGTGGCAGACTCCGCTGGCCTCGATGCGCACCCGCACCTCGTCCGCGCCGGGCGCCGCGAGTTCCACCTCGCGCACCACGAGGGGCTCACCAACCGCCGGCAGCACAGCAGCTTGCGTCCTCATCGTCACCCCCGATTCGGTTCACGCAGGTGGACTTTGTTTCCTGTAAGTGTTAACGCGAACTCGAGCCGGCCGGTAACCGCGCCCGCGCGAAACACCTCGGCGAGCCGGCCGGCCTGCCCGCCCTGGTCCCGCCCGCCCGGGCGGTCAACCGGCGGGAAGACCGAGCGGACTCCCGCGACCAGTTCCACCAGGGGCGGGGCTGGCTCGCGGCCGGTGACGAACAGCGCCTGGCTAGCGACGAGGGCGAGAATGGCGAGCGCCTCGTCCAGCCCGTCGGCGGCCCGCCGCTGCTTCTCGTGGGCGAGCGAGGTTGCCGTGGAAAGGTCGTTCTGGACGTCCGCGATGACAGCGGGCATGAGCGTTGGCGTCGCGGCCGCGCGGGCGGATTCCACGTAGCCGGTCACCGACCAGCCGAATAGGTTGGTCGCCCCGGAAATCGCGCCGCTGTATCCGGGTGGATTGAGGAAACGCGGCAGCCCGTAGGCCGCGCCCCGGTGGAAGCAGGCGATCTGGCGCTCGGCGGCGAGGGCGAGTTCGGCCCAGGAGGCCGAGAGCGCCTGGAGGGCGGGACAGGCCGCCGCGTTATGGAAGCCGCCGTTGGAAGCCACCCGCCCCAGTGGGTGGCGCGGGTCCGGCGGGAAGTACACCGGGTTCACCGAGACCGACCGGAGCGCGGTGGCGGCGGCCTGCTCCGCCTGCGCCACCGCGCGTCGCGCCTCACCGGCCAGCCTCGGCACGATCCGGAAGCTCACCGGCGCCTGGTGGGCGAGGCGGCCGGACCCGTCGGCGCCGGCGAGGTGGGCGCGAAGCGAGCGCAGCGAAGCGCCCTGGTGCGGGTCACCCCACAGGTCCTCCAGCGCCTCGTCGTAGGCGTCGAGCGGCGCCCGGAACGCGTCGATCGAGAGCGCGAAGACGAGCTCGGCGTGGGCCAGCCTGCGCCGCGCCCGGACCGCGGTGTCGGCGAGGACGGCGGTCGAGTAGGGGCTGCCGTTGAGCAGCGCCATGCCCTCGCCTTCCTCGAGGTCGAGCCCCTCGACCTCGGACATCAGGTGCAGCATGGGCAGGACCTCCCCCGGGCCTGACTGGCCGCCCAGGGGGATACAGGGCATCGGCGAACCGAGCAGCGCCGCCACCTGGTCGGCGACCTCGGGGCGGACCTTCGCGTGACCTTCCACGAAGTCGGCCAGCCGGGCGAAGACCATGCCCCGGACGACCTGCTCGTCGTGGCACCCTCCGCCGAAACCGAGCCCCGGCTGAGCCCCGAACGACCGCGCGTACTCGCGCTGCCGGTCCGGTGGGACCGGCGTCGAGGCCTCGACCCCCGCCCGGGTCGTCACTCCGTAAATGAACGCCGACCGGTCCGCCTCGAGCAACGCGAGAAA
>Ga0070698_100006942_pt1 | contig 12264 bp, 10 predicted proteins | sample KBSK1502metaG_FD_65477 | JGI IMG/M metagenome (GOLD analysis project Ga0070698, IMG submission 65477) | Corn, switchgrass and miscanthus rhizosphere microbial communities from Kellogg Biological Station, Michigan, USA - KBS K1-50-2 metaG | ecosystem: Host-associated > Plants > Roots >...
GCGTCGGTCGAGCAGCGCGACGATCCGGCGCTGCGCGGCCGCCCGGTGGCGGTCGGCGGGCGCGAGCGCGGCGTGGTGATGGCGGCCTCCTACGAGGCGCGCACGTTCGGCGTGCGCTCGGCCATGCCGTCGGCGACGGCCCAGCGATTGTGCGCCGAGCTGGTGTTCGTCAAGCCGCGCTTCGACGTCTACAAGGAAGTGTCGCGCCAGATCCGCGAGATCTTCCTCGACTACACGCCGCTCGTCGAACCGCTGTCGCTCGACGAGGCCTATCTCGACGTCACCACCAACCTCAAGGGCATGCCGCTGGCGAGCGACATCGCCCGCGAGATTCGCGCCCGCATCCTGGAGCGCACCGGTCTTACCGCCTCGGCCGGCATCTCCTACAACAAGTTCTTGGCCAAGCTCGCCTCGGACCATCGCAAGCCCAACGGCCAGACCGTGATCCCGCCGGAAAAAGGCCCGGCCTTCGTCGAAAGCCTGCCGGTCGCCAAATTCCACGGCGTCGGGCCGAAGACGGCGGAGAAAATGAACCGGCTCGGCATCCACAGCGGCGCCGACCTCAAGGCGCAGTCGCTGAAATTCCTGGAACAGAATTTCGGCCGATCGGGCGCCTATTACTACGCCATCGCCCGCGGCGAGGATGACCGCCGCGTGGTGCCCAACCGGCCGCGCAAGTCGGTCGGCTCGGAGACCACCTTCATGCAGGATCTCGGCCGGCCGGCCGAGATCGAGGAGGGCATCGCCTCGGTGCTCGAGGATGTCTGGTCCTATTGCGAGCGCACCGGCGTGGCCGGCCGAACGGTGACGGTGAAGATCAAATATGCCGACTTCCAGATCGTGACCCGCAGCCGCACGCTTGCCGAGCCGGTGGCCAGCCGGGAGGTGCTGGAGCGGACCAGCCTCTCACTGGTGCGCACCATCTTTCCCTTGGAGAAGCGCGTGCGCCTGCTCGGCGTCTCGCTGCATAACCTGCACCGGCGTGACGAAACCCTCGAGGAGCCGCAGATGACGCTGGAGCTGTAGGGACTCATGCTCTTCCAGAAGACTAGACGCCGACCTCCGCCGCCATGCGCTTGATCAGGGCGGCGTCGGGATAGGCGCCAATGCCCGCCTGCACGTTGTCCGCCATGTGCTCGGGCTTGCCGGTGCCGGGGATGACGCAGGTGACGGCCGGATGGGCCAGCACGAACTTCAGCAGGATCTGCGCCCAGCTCTTGCAGCCGATCTCGCCTGCCCAGTCCGGCAGCGTGCGGCTCGACAGCCGGCGCAGCAGGCCGCCGCCGCCGAACGGCTGGTTCACGATCACCGCCGTGCCGCGTTCGGCCGCCAGTGGCAGCAGGCGGCGTTCGACCGCGCGATCGTCGAGCGCGTAGTTGATCTGCATGAAGTCCCATCGTTCCGCACGCAGCACAGTTTCGAGCTCGTCATGGGCGCTGGCGGTATAGTGCGTGACGCCGAGGTAGCGGATGCGGCCCTCGGCCTTCCAGGCGCGCAGAGTCGGCAGGTGGGCCCGCCAGTCGACGAGATTGTGGATCTGCATCAGGTCGAGGCGGTCTGTCTTCAACAGCCGCATCGATTGGCGCATCTGGGCGATGCCGCTGTCGCGGCCCGAGGTCCAGACCTTGGTGGCGATGAAGGCCTTGTCGCGCGTCGCGGCAGCCGCCAGCAAATCGCCGACCACGCCCTCGGCGGCGCCGTACATCGGCGATGAGTCGATCACCGAGCCGCCTGCGTCGAACAGCAGGCGCAGCACCTCGGCGAGCGGTGCGCGTTCCTCCGGCTTGGCGCCGACGTCGAAGGTCCGCCAGGTGCCGCAGCCGACGACCGGCAGCATCTCGCCGGAGGACGAAATCTTGCGTTGATGCATGCGGCTCCCGGGTTGCGCCATCGTCCGGCGTGCGAACAAGCCGACGCCGGCAAGGCAGAGGAAAGTCGAGCGCTTCAAGTTCATGTCAGGCGAGCGAAATCTGGAACGTTTGTCCGTCGGCGCGGACATCGGCCGGTTGGCCATTCAGGATCACCTTGGGCACCATCGCAAGGCCCGAGATCGACAACGACTTGGCGGTGTCGGCCCCGTCCTGTCCCGGTTTCAGGGCATGGCTGATGTCCCATTCGTGCGCCCACGGCCGATACTCGACGCGCAGCAGGCCGACCTTGCCGTCGGCCTGCAGGCTCGCGCCGTCGCGCGTCGTGAGCGAAAAGCCCTGCAGATCGGGCAGCGGATTGTAGGCCACCACGGCGCCGCTCAGGGGATCGGCGATCAGGTAGGCCTTGCGGCCGGCTTCGGTGGTGAGCACCGCGCCGTTCTTTTCCAGGCGGCCGCTCGTGCCTTGCTGCGCCCACGTGGTGTCGCGCTCCACGCCGGCCGGCAGATAGGGCCATGCGCCGTTCAGCCGCCGATACGGAATGGCACGCTGTTGGACGGTGGGCGTGATTGGGAAGTGCTCTTCCAACTGTTGACTGAAATCGGTCGTGAAGCCCACCTCCATGAGATCGCCGCCGCTGCGATAGGCAACGTCGAGCTGGCGCTTGTCGTCGTTCCATTGCGCCGTGAGCTCGCTCTCGCCGATGTGGCGGACGAAGCCCGCGAAACTGCCATGCTGCTGGACGTCGCCCATCTCCAGCACGAACCCGCCGTAGGTGCGGGTGGCGATCGCCGCGATGTCGAGGTCGCGTGCGGCGACAGGCTGATCGCGTCGGAGGTTGAAGATCGAGATCGTGAGCGCCGGCGCTACGGCCGCGCCGGTCGGCTCCGCCTTGCCGGCGATGCCCGGCGCGATTTCGATCTCGGCGTCGCGGCCGAGATCCGAGGCCGGCAAGGGAAAGATGGCGAGATAGCTCACGCCGTCGCGGATCAGGATTCGCTGTCCCGCCGGCAAGCGGTGTGGGAAGGCCTCGATCTTGCGGTCGCCGGCGAAGATCTCCCAATGCGGCTCGGCGAAGTTCCACAGGCCGATGACGGTGGCCAGGCGAGAGACGCCTTCCTTGCCCAGCGCCGCCAGGAAGCGCTCGCGGTTGGTGTGCGGCTTGGCGAAGACGATCGCCCGGTTGCGGCTCTGGTAGGTCAGCAGAAGACCCGCTTGCGACGTCCCACCGCCCCGCGTCGTCGTCAGGTCCGGGCCGTTGCAGACATAGCGCGCGGTCAGCGTGCCGAGATCCTCCAGCCTGGCCGAAGGTCTCGGCTCGCGCACCCATTGGCCCACGATGTCGATCGTCGCGGCGCGTACGTCGGCACTGGCGAGCCCATGCCAGCGGCCGAGATAGGTGCGGCGCCAGAGCGATGGCTTGAAATAGCCGCGGATCGTCTCGGCCGAGGTCTCCTCGAACGGAAGCGGCTTGTCGTCGATCAGCCCGGACACCCAGGGCGGCGCCCAACGCGAGGGCAGGCTTTGCATGGCCACCCGCCCTGGTGGGAAGTCGTAGCCCCAGATCGGCATCCCCTGCGCCAGAGCGGACGCCGGCCTGTCGAGATAGTTCACCACGCCCTTCTTGGAGACAGTGTGGAGGGCGCCGTAGATGCCGTCCTGCTCGACCAGCACGCCGGAAATCCGCGCGCGGCCCGACGAGGCGACGCAGCGGCGCAACATGGGATGATAGACGCTGACCAGCATCTCCATGGTTCGGTCGACCAGGATGCGGCCCATCAGCCGATCGAGCGGTTGGGGCGCGAAATCGGCGAACATCTTCTGGCCGCTGAGCGTGATCGACAGATAGTAATGGTCGAGCATCTCCTGGGTGGTGCCGTCCAAAAATCCCCAGAAGCGCAGCGGCAATGTCTCCAGCCCGTGACGCCCGTCGGCCATGGCAGCGGCACTGTCGATCATGGCGCCGCCCAGCAAGGCGCCCATCGCTGCAGTGTGATTGAAGTTCTGGGTGCTGACGGCGTAATTGTAGCCGTCGCGGAAAAACGACGCCCGGCCGCGCCAGTCGCGGTTGCGTTTCCAGTAATCGATGGCGTCCCGGCTCTGCGGATGGACAAAAGCGTCGGTCGGCAGGTCTGGCTGGAGCCAGGCCTGCCAGTAAGCCTTCATGTGATCCTGGACCGGCGCCGGCAGCAGGTCGCGAAAGAGATGCCAGACCAGCAGATCGTCCTGGATGTCCCATCCCTGCCAGTAACGCGGCGGAATGGCCATCACTTCGCGGATGCGCGCCTGATAGGCCTTGTAGCCCGCCTCGCTGTCGACCTCCGCCCAACGGCTGACCCGATCGCTGCCTAGCCGCTGCAGCTCGCGGATGCGGTCACCCTCCCAGCCTTGCCGGCTCTTGCCTTCGAGGCTGATGGCTTTGTGCGCAAGTTCGGCGATTTCCGCCCGCGACGGCCACGCCGCCGTTGGACGCGAGTCGTCGGTTGCGCCCACGAGCGTCGCGCGGTCCATCGCCGCCGGGAGGGCGGCGGCCATCGTGCCGCCGCTTGAGACAGGCCGCGACGTCAATACGATGCGCGGCGAGGCGAAGCGCAGGCCATGGCCGCCGGTCGGCATCGCCCATTCGTACGCATCTCCCTGCATGCGGTAACGCGAGTCGTAGGTCTCGACCTTGCGCAGCAGGAAGCCGCGCTCTTCCAAGGCGATCAGGCGCGCGCCGAGGTCCTTCGCCATCAGGTCGGTCGCCAGCAGCCGCGTGATATCGAAACGCGCCGTGCGCGCTTCGGTCGACAGCTCCTGCGGCTCCAGCAGGCCATCGTGGCGGTCGCGCGCAGTATCGGTGGCGCCGTAGCGCGTCCAATAGCGACGGCCGTTGACGCTGGCATTGAAGGTCGGCCCATGCGCCCGGTCGGCGATCCACGTCTGGCGCAGCGGCCAGGCCTGGACGTGCCAGCTCGGCGGGTCCTCGGTCCACAGCTTGCGGCCCAAGCCGGTTCGGCAGGTATAGTCCGGCGGCTCGATCTCGTAGCCGTCATAGAGCAGCACCAGCTCGGCTTTGACCAACAGGCGCTGGCCTTTGCCCAGCCAGGCGGCGATTGCTTCGGCGGCGTCGGGGAAGCGCACCAGTACCGAGCGGTGAACCGCGTCGACCGTCCGTCCACCAACGATCGGCTCGTCCCAGTGTCGGCCGTCGATGGTCGCGGTCTCGAAATTGGTGGTCTCGAGCGGCTCCTCGCCGCGCGACTGGCCGGATGCCGCCGCGGCGCCCACTGTCGCGCCGAGGGCGGCGCCCGATAAAAGCACGCGGCGGCGGGGCAGTGGGCCGGATGTCATCGGATCGGGGGAACCTTCTGCCTTTCTCGGATGTTGTACACCGTCGCAGTCGTGCGGTCGCCCACGACGCCACATCACCTTCATGCGCAAGCCCTATACCCAGGCAGATCTCAAAAGAGCGATGCCGCCTGTGCAGAACGGGTGAAGGGTTCATCGTCTCGTCATATCAAAAAAATTCATCGCCACATTGATGCCGCACGAGAGGTCTTTGCTCCGCATCGGGGCAGCTTCGACAACCTCCACCCTTGTCGACTCGTCGGATCGAGACCATGTCAGCCTGACCAGGGAGATCCCGCTATGACCGAACCCTTCGTCGTCGAAGTCTGGGGCAAGCCCGCCGGCGTGGTGCTGAGGGAAGGCGACGCGTTCCGCTTCCATGCCATCGCGCCGCCGTTCTTCGTCCTCGATGGCGCGCAATTCACCACGCTCGGTCATGCCAGGCTGGCGGCCGCCCGCCTCGATGTCGATCGCGGGCCCGATCCTGACGATCACAGCCTGGAAACAGGCCGATCCTTGGGCAGGGCGAGCCATTGCGCCAGCAGCCTGCCGTTGTGATCCTGGAAGCGCTCGGCCAGCACCCGTGACGCGGCGATCCGCTCGACGCGGAAGTTGCGCAAGTCCTTCCGGAGCTCGCACCAGGCGCCGATCAGCGTGACGTCGACGTAGTAGGCCATGGCGAGCGGCCAGACGGTGCGGCGGGTGCGCCGGCGCTTCTCGTCGACATAGGCAATGCGCAGCTTGCGGCGGTCGCGGATGGCGCTGCGCACCTCGGCCATATCGACGCCGCGCGGCGTCGCGGCTTCTCCCTGCGAGACGTAAAACGGCGCATCGGCGACATGGCCGCGCAGGCTCTCGGGCAGCACGACCGTCACCTTGTCGAGCACGCGGCGGGCGGCGGCCTGCAGCTCCGGATCGCGCAGGCGCTGCACCATGCGGGCGCCGACCGTGACCGCTTCGATCTCGTCGACCGTGAACATCAGCGGCGGCAGGTCGAAGCCCTTGCGCAACACGTAGCCCAGGCCGGGGGCGCCCTCGATCGGCACGCGGCGCGCCTGCAGGGTCGCGACGTCGCGATAGATCGTGCGCACGGTCACTTCCAGCTCGGCCGCCAGGCTGGCGGCCGTGACCGGCCGCTTGGCCGTGCGCAGGACCTGGATGACGTCGAACAGGCGGTCGGCGCGACGCATGCTCCTGACATAACGCTGTCAGGAGGTCTGCACTAGGGTCTTTTCGGAGGTGACCCGGTGACCACGATCGCCATGACGGATGACAACAGCCAAAGCTCGTTGGGCGTCACCCTGGTGGTGCTCTCGGCCTTTGCCTTCAGCCTGGCCGGCTTCTTCACCCGCCTGATCGATACCGACGTCTGGACCATGCTGTTCTGGCGCGGCCTGTTCGGCGGCCTGTTCATCGCGGGCTACGTCGTCTGCCGTGACGGCACGGGAGCCCTCGCGGCGCTGCGACGGATCGGCGTGCCCGGACTTGTGGCGGCGGGCTGCTCGGCGGCGGCCACCATCTGCTTCATCAATGCCCTGCGCCAGACGACGGTGGCCGACGTGCTGGTGATCAACGCCACCGCGCCGTTCTTCGCGGCGGCGCTAGCCTGGGCGTGGACGGGCGAGCGCGAGCGCTGGACGACGCTGGCGGCGAGCGGCGTGGCGCTCCTGGGCGTGGCGCTGAGCGTCGGCGCGGCCGCGGGCTCCGGCCGCCTGCTCGGCGACGTGCTGGCGCTCCTCATGACGGTCCTGATCTCGGCCATGATGGTCGTAGTCCATCGCCATCGCGCCGTCTGCATGCTGCCGGCCGCGTCGCTGTCGGCGTTGCTGTGCGCGCTGGTCGCCTGGCCGTGGGCCGACCCGGCGAGCGCCACCGGCTGGAATTTCGTCAATCTCTTCCTGTTCGGCACGACCCAGTTCGGGCTCGGCCTGCTGCTGCTCACGGTCGGCACACGCCTGATCTCGGCGCCGCGCTCGGCCTTGATCGGCGCGCTCGAAACGCCCTTGGCGCCGGCCCTGGTGTGGCTGGCGTTCGCCGAAGTGCCGTCGCTGGCGACCCTCGTGGGCGGCGCGATCGTGCTCGCCGCCGTGGTCGGAGATCTTTTAGTCACCAGGGAGCAGCCATGAGCGCCGAGCAACGCGCCAAGGATCTTGGCCTCTCGCTGCCGCCGCCGCCCACGGCGGCCGGCACCTACGTTCCGGGCGTGCAGGTCGCCAACCTGCTGTTCTTGTCCGGTTGTGGACCGCGACGCGCCGACGGCAGCAACGTTGTCGGCAAGGTCGGGATCGATCTCGACGTCGATCAGGCCTACCAAGCGGCCCGCCTGGCTGGCATGGCCATGCTGGCGCGCCTCCGCCTGGTCGCGGGTTCGCTCGATCGCGTGGCGCGGGTCGTCAAGGTCCTGGGCATGGTCAACGCGACGCCGGATTTTCGCGAGCATCCCAAGGTCATCAACGGCTTCTCCGATCTCATGGTCGAGGTGTTCGGCGAGGCCGGCCGCGGCGCCCGTGCCGCCGTCGGCATGGCTTCGCTGAGCGGCCAGATGGCGGTCGAGATCGAGATGGTGGTCGAGCTCAAGCCCTGATCGGCGACACTTCAGGCCGCCGGAACGACGCCCTTGCAGATCCAGGCCGCGCCGATGAAGGAGCGCGCTCCATCCGGACGACCGCTCAGGAAAACGTGCCGCACCTGGCGCTCCACCATCCCGCGCTGCTCGGGCGTGAGCCCCATCACGAATTGCCCTGGCGGTCCGTCACCACTCAGGAACGGCGACCAATAGTCGTCGAAATTGGCGTACTCGAACCGTGTGGTGATCGTGCTCTCCTTGACCTCGACCAGACCCACCTTGCGCCACATCGCGCCCAACTCGCCCGCCGTGTTGAGCGGCCGGAAAAGACTGCGCGACCTGTCGAGACCGAGGGCCGACGCCGTGTCCCACAGCATCCGAAGGTGCGGCTGCCCACCGAAGCCGTCCCACACGCAGGCGGCCACCAGTCCTCCCTCTCGCACGACCCGGCGCATCTCGGCGACGGCGGGGTGAGGATCGGGCAGGAACATCAGAACGAGCTGCGAGACCGCCCGGTCGAAATGGCCGGACGGGTACGGCAGCGACGCCGCATCGCCGATGTCGAATTTGATCCGAGGGTCCTTGTTGCGCGCCCGGGCAAAGGCGACGTACGGCTCGCTGACGTCGATGCCGACGATGGCGGCGTGATCGCCGGGCTCGGCCAACGCGGCGGTCATGCTGCCCGTCCCGCAGCCGACGTCGAGTATCTTCTCGCCCGGCGCGGAGCCGGTGAAGTCGATGAAGGCGCGCGACAGCCGGCGGCTGAACCGGCCCATGATCTTCTCGTAGCCCTCGGGATTGAGCGCGGTGAAAGTGCTCGGCATGGCGAGGCTAGCCGCGCAGGAAGGATCTGATTTCGTCGCGGAAGCGCGGATAGGCGGGCTCGTCCTCCAGGATCAAGTGATTGCGGCTCTGCAGCGCCACGAAGCGGGCGCCCGGGATGTCGGCGGCCAGGCGGCGGCCATTCTCGAACGGCACGCGGACTTCGTCGCGGGCATGCATCACCAGCGTCGGCACGCTCACCTTGCCGAGCAGCTCCATCACATCGGTCTGCCCCGTGGCCTCCATATAGCGCACCGCATTCTCCGGTGAGCAGGAAATGCGTTGCAGGTCGTTGAACCAGTCGGCCTGCTCCTTGGTGGCGTCGGGCGCGAACTGCGAGGTGAACATCTGGCGGAAGGCCGGGTTTTGCTGCCCCCAGCCCAGCCGCGTCAGGGTCAGCATGGCGGCCGCCTGTTCCTTGTCGGCGGCACTGCGCGTGCGCCTTGCCGCGCCAAGGGCGAAGCCGCCATAGAGCACGAGGCGGTTCACCCGTTCGGGGTGGCGCACCGCATAGGCGACCGATACGGCGCATCCCTGCGAGATGCCGAGCAGGTCGAAGCGCTCCAGGCCGGCGGCATCGACGACCGCTTCCAGATCACGCACGAAGGCATCGAAGGATAGTTCGTCGACGTCCCAGTCCGACAAGCCCACGCCGCGGGCGTCATAGCGCAGCAGCGTGTGGTCGCGCGCCAGGTCGCGCCACAGCGGGCGCCAGATCGGGCTCTCGAGATCCTTCTCGAGATGGGTCATCCAGTTGCCGGTTTTGACCAGCGGCGGGCCGTGGCCGATGAAGGAGTAGGCGATCTGCACGCCGTCGGAGGAGCGGCAGAAACGGATCTGCTGTTCGAGCAGGTCGTCGGCCGGCTGAGGTTCTTCGCCTGACGCCTCGGGCAGGGCCTCCTCGGGCAGCGCCGCGATGTCGTGCGCGGCCAGGCCGAACACGCCGACGCTGCGCGCAATGTTCTTCACCGTCTGCTCGCCCAGGTCGGCGAAGGCGAGCGAAAGCTTGTCGCGAATCTGTTCGTTGGCACCCCGCGAGATGCACAGGCCGCCCGGCTCGCACAGCGCCTCGAGCCGCGCCGCGACGTTCACGCCGTCGCCGAAGATATCATCGCCATCGATGATGATGTCGCCGACATTGATGCCAATGCGAAAAACGATGCGCTTTTCGTCCGGCACCGCTTTGTTCCGGTCGATCATGCCGCGCTGGACGCTGACGGCACAGCCGACCGCGTCGACGATGCTGGCAAACTCCACGAGCATGCCGTCGCCCGTGGTTTTGACGATACGGCCGTGATTCCGGGCGATACTTGGGTCGACCAGCTCGCGGCGGTGCATCTGCAGCGCACGCAAGGTCGCGACCTCGTCGGAGCCCATCAACCGGCTGTAGCCGGCAACATCCGCGGCAAGGATCGCTGCGAGGCGCCGTTCGACACCGCCCGCTTTCATGACATCCCTCCGTGCCGTGACTTCCAGGCTATGCACGCCACCACGGCATAATACATTGCTGGGGGCGCCCCCGGCAAAAACGCTCTAGATTGTCGGTCTGTTCCCAAGGAGGAAACACGGTGATCAAGCGCAAACAGCGCATTCCCCTGCGCGATCTGTCGACCATGGCGGCCGAGGACCGCGCGACCGTCGAAAAGAACGCCCTGGGCGGCCAGGTCTTCAACATCTTCAAGGTGCTGGCGCATCACCCGCCGCTGGTCAAACGCTGGACGCCGTTCGCCGGCCATATCCTCTCCAAGCAGACCCTGCCGTTCCGCGACCGCGAGCTCTTGATCCTGCGTATCGGCTGGCTGAACCAGGCCGAGTACGAGGTCGCCCAGCACGAACTGATCGCCAAGAAGGGCGGCCTGTCCGACGCCGACATCGAGCGCCTGAAGCAGGGGCCGAAGGCGGCCGGCTGGAGCGAGCATGAGGCGGCGCTGCTGCAGGTCGCCGACGATCTCCATGAGAACTCCGTCGTCTCGGACACGACCTGGGCCACGCTTGCCAAAAAATACTCGACCGAGCAGTTGATGGACGCCGTCTTCACGGTCGGCCAGTACAACCTCGTCTCGTGGGCGCTCAACAGTTTTGGCGTACCGCTCGACGACTTCCTGCCGGGCGCGGTGAAGTAAGATCGCTCTCCTGGAGAAACCTCAGTCGGCGACGGCCTTATGACGGTCGCGGCGGCGGGCCGCCGCAGCGAAGGTCCGGTGCAGGCGGCGCCGGTCAGGGTCGAGGCCGGTGAACAGCCGGAACGCCTCGGCCGCCTGATGAACGCACATGCCGGCGCCGCCCATGACGCGCGCACCGCGGCCCCGCGCCGCGCCGAGGAATTCCGTTTCGAGCGGCGTGTAGACGACGTCGGCCACGAACTGGCCGAGGTGAATCGGATGGGGGTCGATTGGCATGCCGGGATAACCCTGCATGCCGACCGGCGTTGCGTTGACGATGCCCGCGACGGAAGTGGCTTCGCTCGCAGGCTCGCTCGAGAGCGCACAGCGGTCCGCGCCGAATCGCGCGGCGAGGTCGGTGCAGAGGCCTTTCGCGCGGGCGGTGTCGAGATCGTGGACCTTGATCAGGTTGGCCCCCATGTCCATCAGGGCGAAGGCCACGGCGCGCCCGGCGCCGCCGGCGCCCAGTAGCAGGACGGGCTTGTCGCGCACCGAGGCCTCGCCCAGTTCTTCCAGGAAGGCGTGACGGAAGCCGGACCGGTCGGTGTTGTGGCCCGTCATGCGGCCGTCCTTGTCGATCATCACGGTATTGACCGCGCCGATCTCGGCCGCCTCGGGCGACAGCGAATCGATGAGCGGGATCACCGCTTCCTTGAAAGGATGGGTGATGTTGAGGCCGGCGAACCCGGCGGTGCGCGCGGCCGCCAGCAGGTCTTCCAGCCGCCGCCCGCTCAGGACGGAAACATCCATGAGATGGTAGTGGCCCACCATGCCGGCCGCCGCGAAGGCATCCTCGTGCAACGCCGGCGACAGCGATTTGCCGATGTTGCTGCCGATCAGGCCGACCAGCATGCGCCCGCGAACGCTTGCCCTAGGCATCCCTCGAGCTCACGCCCGCCTGGGCGAAGGTCGCCATGCCGTTGTGGCAGGCGGCGGCGGCCTTCAAGAGCGGCACCGCCAGCGCCGCGGCCGAGCCTTCGCCCAGCCGCATGTCCATGTCCAGGAGCGGCCGCTGGCCGATCGCCTGCAATAGCCTCGTGTGGCCGGGCTCGGCCGAGCGATGGGCGACCAGGCAATGGTCGAGCGCGTGGCGGTCGATGGCGTAGAGCACGGCGGCCGCGGCGGTGCAGGCATAGCCGTCGAGCAGCACGGGGATGCGGCCCATGCGGGCGGCTAAAACGGCGCCGGCGATGGCGGCCAGCTCCTCGCCACCGACGGCAGCCAGCAAGGCGAGCGGATCGCGCTGGGCGATCGCCTGCCGGTGATGCGCCAGCGCCTCGTCGATGACGGCGATCTTGTGGATGAGCGCGGCGCCCTTCACGCCGGTGCCCGGTCCCGCCCAGTCGATGCCGCTGCCGCCGAACAACGCCGCCGACAGGGTCGCCGCCGTCGTGGTGTTGGCGATGCCCATTTCGCCGAGACACAGCACGTCGATGCCGGGCTCGGCCGCCATCATGCCGTAGGCCATGGCGTTGGCCGCGCGCGCCTCGCTCATCGCCGGGCCTTTGGTGAAGTC
>Ga0070698_100006943_pt1 | contig 12264 bp, 6 predicted proteins | sample KBSK1502metaG_FD_65477 | JGI IMG/M metagenome (GOLD analysis project Ga0070698, IMG submission 65477) | Corn, switchgrass and miscanthus rhizosphere microbial communities from Kellogg Biological Station, Michigan, USA - KBS K1-50-2 metaG | ecosystem: Host-associated > Plants > Roots >...
CGGAACGCTACACGACGGGTGGGGGAAGCGGCAATGTCACAAAAGAGCGTATCCGCGCGCCCTCGATGCCTTTAGAATCCCGGGTCCATTCATCAAAGTCCTTGCTGGAGGTCACGGAATGCTGTCCGGCCGCGCCTTCATTCCCGACATCGAGGAGCTGATCGAGCGTCGGGATTTCAAAACCCTCCGCGAAGCCATGATCGAGTTCGGCCCCGTGGACGCGGCGGGCATTCTGTCCAACCTGTCCCCTGAGGCAAAAGCGGTCGTATTCCGAGTGCTGCCCGCCTCACTCTCCGCCGACATCTTCGAGTACCTCCCGCTGGAAGAGCAGGAAGAGCTGCTGCATAGCATGGGCCGCACCGAGGTCGCCGCCGTCTTGAATGAGATGGCGCCCGATGACCGTACCGCGCTCCTGGAAGAACTACCGGGGTCGGTGACCAAGCACCTGGTCGATCTCCTCACCCCCGAAGAGCGGCGGGTGGCCACGGCCTTGCTTGGGTATCCCGAGAGCAGCGTCGGTCGCCTCATGACTCCCGATTACGTGGCGATTCATGAGGATTGGACCCTCGCCCAAGTCATCGATCATCTGCGTCGCGTCGGCCGTGATCGCGAAACCATCAACGTGCTTTACGTCATCGATGAACGGGGGCGACTCATCGATGATGTGCGCTTGCGGGAAATCGTGCTTGCCCCCGCCGACGCTCGGATCGCCGACATCATGGATCGAACCTTCGTAAGCTTGCGGGTGACCGATGACCAGGAAGAAGCGCTCCGCACGTTCGAGCGTTACGACCGCGTGGCGCTGCCGGTCGTCGACGGCCAGGGGGTTTTGGTCGGCATCGTGACTTCGGACGACTTCCTGGACGTGGCGCGGGAAGAAGCGACGGAAGACATCCAGAAGTTGGGCGGCTTGCAGGCCCTCGAAGATCCCTATCTGGACACGGGGTTTCTGCCCATGGTGCGGAAGCGTGGCGTGTGGCTCTCCGTGCTGTTCATCGGAGAGATGTTGACCGCGACCGCGATGGGGCACTTCCAGAAGGAAATCGAGACAGCGGTCGTGCTGGCGATCTTCATCCCCCTCATCATTTCGAGCGGCGGCAACTCGGGGTCGCAAGCCGCGAGCCTCATCATCCGCGCCCTGGCACTGGGCGAAGTCACCTTTCGCGATTGGTGGCGGGTCATCCGGCGGGAAATCCTGGCCGGGATCGCTCTGGGAGCTGTCCTGGGATCCATCGGTTTTCTGCGGATCACCATCGCCCATCAATTCATTCACGACCTCTATGGTCAGTATTACCTTTTCGTGGCTATCACCATCTTCTTTGCTCTCATTGGCGTGGTCACCTGGGGGACCATTGCCGGGTCGATGCTTCCCATTCTTCTGAAACGGCTGGGCCTCGATCCTGCCGTTTCCTCAGCCCCCTTCGTGGCCACCCTGGTCGATGTGACCGGTCTGATTATTTATTTCTCGGTGGCGGAAGTGATACTCCGGGGGCGGCTCCTGTAGCCCGCGAAGCCGACAACCAACCACTCGGCCGACTCGCGTATTTGATGCCGGCGGTTAACAGCCGTCGTATACTTACCAAATAGAGCTGGGGGGGTGGCCGCACCCGGTCGGCGATCCGCAACCTAAGGGGCCAAGGAGGGAGCCGAGATGAGCACCGTCCGTTCGATTCTCGCGGTTGCTATCGTAGCGGCTCCGTTCGGAGCTCCAAATGCTTACGCAAACACCCATCAGATTCCCAAGGTCGCGCTCCACGTCAGCAGTGCGACCACCAAGAGCGCGACGATCTGCACGACCTGGAGTCCCAACAGCCATGGGACTCCGTGTTCCCAATACGTGGTCCAGGGCGCGCTCCGGCAAAACTTGCTCGTGTATATGGTTATTGCTCAAGTCGATACTCCGCTTTTCAATGTAGGAATCGCCGGTATATCAATGGGGATCGAGTACAACGGTAATGTGGGCCAAGGTCTAGATGTCACAGGGTGGACCCTGTGCAGTGATGGTCTTGAGTATCCCAATGCCGGGCCACGAGGAGCATGGCCGGCAGCCGGAGGTGGGAACATCGTAACCTGGATTACCTGCCAGGATACGAGGATTGGAAACGATGGTTTTCATGTGGTCGTCGGGGCCTTTTCCGTCTATGCCTATTCCGGCGACCAGTTGAAGGTCACGCCGAATCGAAATTTGGAAGCAGGTCCCTCGTTCGCACTTGCGAATTGCCAGGGGGCAGAGGCAAGCGAGGACACGGTACTGACGCTGGGTCGGGCAGGATTCGGAATCCGGGGACTCAATCCCTGTACCCTTGTCCAGTCTGGCATCGGTGAGACGGTCCCGGCTGCATACCGGCTTTATCCAAACGCGCCGAATCCTTTTCACGGCGCCACACAAGTTACTTTCGATGTGCCCGAGCCGGGAAAAGTTGCCCTCCACGTCTACGATCTTTGCGGGCGCCTCGTGCGGGTGCTGGCCGATGATTGGTATCCGGCCGGGAATCACCAAGTTAGCTGGAACGCGCGCGATAGCGCCGGCGCTCCGGTAGCGGGGGGAATTTACTTCCTTCACCTGAGAGCTGGATCATTCCGTGACACCCGGCGCATGTATCTGAGAAAATAGTCCCGAATCGATGACCGCAGCTCAGAATCGCGATGATAAAAGAGAGAGGGCCCCAAGGGCCCTCTCTCCGTTTTGAATCTACTTCTTCTTTTAATCTACTTCTTCGGGGACTTCGCAGCTTCACCCGTCTCGGGGCCTCCGCCGCTCTTTCCGGCCGCGATTTCCTTCTCCTGATAGACCTCGCGGGTGCGATTACGCACCGGCCCGAACTTCGGCACGATGGGCGGATTCGACTCGTGGAGCTTCATCACTTCCTGAATGGCCCGATCGAGCTGTGCGTCCACACCGCGCGCCACGTCTTGAGGCTGATTCTCGATCTCGATGTCCGGCGTAACGCCGCGGTTTTCGATGCCCCACCCCTGGCCCGGATCCCACCACGCGAACTCGGGCTGGGTGACCATGCCGCCGTCCACGAGGGGCTTGTCGCCGCGAATGCCGACCACGCCGCCCCAAGACCGCATGCCGATCACGGGAGCGAGTTTCTCCATTTGGATAACCGCAGGGAAGATGTCGCCGTCCGAGCCCGCGAACTGGTTCGTGAGCACGACGAACGGACCGTTCAGAACCCGGTTGGGATAGGTGGAGATTCCCCCGCCCCGGGAGCGATCGAAGCTCACCAGATGCCGGCGGAAACGCTCCACGATCATTTGCGACACGGCCCCGCCGCCGTTCCAGCGCGCGTCCACCACCATGCCTTCCTTGTCGAGCTGCGAATAGAACCAGGTGTTGAACTGAATGAGGCCGTTCTTCCACATATCGGGAATGTGCACGTACGCGATCTTGCCGCCCGTCTTTTCCGCGACGTATTCGCGGTTGTGCCGGACCCAATCCGCGTAGCGGAGCGGGGCTTCGCCGTTGAGCGTCTTGACCATCACATCGCGGGTTGTGCCGCCCGAGGCGCGATCGCTCATCGTGAGCACGACTTCCTTGTTGCCCAGGTTCTCGAAGCTGGACAAGAAGGTCGTGTTGGGCGGGAAGGCGATGTGATTGACCGCTTGGATGTAGTCGCCTTCCGAGATGTTTACGCCAGGATCACGAAGAGGCGAGTGCACTTGATCCGCGGGATCCCCGCGGTAAATGCGCGTCACCTTGTACGCCGAGCCTTCCCGCACCACGTCCGCGCCCAGAAGACCGGTAGTGACATGGGTCACGGTCTTGCCGGGATCGCCGCCCCAGGTGTAGGTATGCGAATTACCCAGCTCACCGATGATTTCCCCGATCAGGTCCTGTAGATCGCCGCGGGAGGAGAGGCGGGGGAGCAGGGTGGCGTACTGATCGCGCACCTTCTCCCAGTTCAACCCGCCCATGCCTTGATCCCAGAAGAAATCGCGCTCGTGACGCCACGCTTCGTAATACATCTGCGCCCATTCTTCGCGAGGATCGAGATCGACCACCATGCCATCGAGCGACACTTTGGCATCGCCCAGATCCGCGGGCGGAGAGTCGGTCCCGACGACGTAGATCTCGCCCTTGTCCTTCATCACCGCCACTTTCCCTCCCTTGGCGGCGAGCGAGTAGCTGTCTACGCCTTCCATGAAGGGTTTGGCCTTCTTCTTCTCGAGATCGAAGGCCATGAGCGTGTTCTCGGGCCCGGGTTCTTCGAACAGGCCCGGTTGCTCCGCGAATCCCTTGAGCGGCGCGGACAGGAAGAAGACGGTCTTCGAGGTGGCGTCGATACCGAAGTAGTTGCCGAAGCCAACTCCTGGCAACTCCACCACGCGGTCGGTCAGCCCGTCCGCATCGATCGTGACCGGCTTCACCGCTTCGTCTTTCTTGTCCTTGTCCTTCCCTTTCGCCGTGTCTTCCTTCTTCGCCTCATCCTTCCCGTCGGGAGGCAGGCCTTCGAGATCGGCGAAGGGATTCTTCACATCCTTGCGCAAGAGCACCATGTAGGCTTTGGTATTCTTGGCTTCAATGTTGTCCCAATCACGCCCGCCCAGGAGAGGATTGGTGGCGCGATTGGAAAGGAAGTAGAGATAGCGACCGTCGGGATCCCACGCCGCATCGTAGTCGTCCGTCGAAGACGTGGTGACAGGTAGGATCCTCTCGGACTGTGTGTCGTAGATACAGACCGAGTTGTAGTCGTTCGAGGCGGTCTTGTCGTAAGCGAGCCACCGGCCATCGGGACTCCAGCTGTAGCGGCGGATCTCCGATTGGTTGCTGTGATCCACCGATTTGGGTGTCCCGCCTGCGGCCGGCACGATGTAAAGCGTTTGGGTCTGGTCGGCATAGGCGATCCATTTGCCGTCCGGCGACCAGACGGGCGCGAAGTGCCATCCCACCTTGCCGGCCGGCTTCACGATCTTGGCCTCGCCGCGTCCCCACGCGTCCATGGTGCGAATGTCTTCTTCCTTGGTCGCGTCGGTGATGTACACGATGTGCTTGCCGGACTTGTCGAAGGAGGCGCCGCGTTCACGGGCGCCGCTGCCGTGCGTGACGGGCAGGGTCACGCCGTCTTTCACCGGCACGGAGAAGATCTCCCCGCGGGCTACTACGGCCAGCCGGTCCCCATCTGCATTCAAGGCATAGTCCGTGATGTATTGGGACGGATTGGGATAGCGCGTGCGGGTGAGCACGAAATCGCTCGGTAGGTCGATGTCGACCTTGTGCTCCGAGCCGTCCTTGGGATCGAAGACGTGGATGTCGGCGGCATTCGCAAACACGATCCGGCCGTCCGGCCCCATCGAGGGGAACCTCGTGTCCCACTCCTTGAACTGAGTGAGCTGCTTGTTGTCCGATCCGTCAGGCAGGATCGACCACAGGTTGAAGGTGCCGCCCATATCGCACAGGTAATAAATGCGACCGTCGTGCCACATCGGGAAGGCATCGCTTCCCGTGAACGTGGTCACCTGGTGGAAGTCCTTCTTGTTGGGATCGCCGGCCCATACGTCGGGCGCCGTGCCGCCGCGATACCGCTTCCAGGTCGCCGTTTCCCAGTTGCTGCGATTGAATGCCCACATTCCGGTCGTGGGATCGATATCGAGGCGGGAGGCCCATCCCAGCGGGATTTTCTCGGGATCGCCGCCTTGGGCCGGAACCGAGTAGATCTCCCAGTTGTGATTGGCTTCCTGCATCGAGCTACGGAACAAGATCTTCTTGCCGTCGGGAGTCCAGCCCAGGACCTGGTCCGCTCCGGGATGCCAGGTGAGCCGCCGCGGCTCACCGCCCTGGGTGTCCATGACGAACACATCCATATTGCCGTCGTACTCGCCGGTGAAGGCGATCGTACGACCGTCCGGGGAGAACTTCGGGAAGTACTCCGAACCCGGATGTGTGGTGATGCGTCGAGCCGAGCCGCCTGCGGCGGGAACCAACCAGAGATCTCCTTCGCTGGCGAACACGATTTGGTCGCCATAGATGTCGGGATCTCTGTAGTAACCGGGTTTGGCAGAACCGGATCGGGGAAGAAGGAGCAACGCTCCTCCAAGAAGAAGCAGGGTGACGTGCCTTGACATGAGTGTTACCTCGCGCGGCAAGGGGGACCTGGAAAATAAGGCGAGGGGAGGGGGAGAGGTGAACGACTCTCCGCGGGTAGAATGCGCGCTAGTTAGCCGTGTGTCAAGAACTTGAAGGCGCGATCTTCCAGGAGAGCCTGAAGGCGGCGCTTAAGCAGCCTGGCGCATCCCGTTGCCGAAGTAACCCTTCCAAGCCAGATCGAGATTGGCCGCGGAGATGGCCCGGGGTTGCCGGGTGAACCGGCAAATATCGAGGACGCGCTCGATGAGATCGCGGGGTTCGCACCCGCGTAGGGGGCGGCCCTCGGTCTGGTAGCGCCTCAAGAGTGCGTCGACGAGCTCTTCGGAGATCTCGAGCCCGGACTTCTCGGCGTACCGGTGCATGGCTTCGCGGTACGCTTCGGGCGAGGGGTCACCCACGTACAAGCGATATCCCATGCGGCGCATGAAAGCGGGACTCAGCATTGTGTCCGGATCTAGGTTCGTGGACACCACGAGATGCTGGCGGAACGGCACCTGAAGCTTTTGCCCTGTTTTCAGGGTCAGGCAATCCACCCGGTTCTCAAGGGGGAAGATCCAGCGGCTCAACAGATCCTGGGGCGCCATGCGCTGGCAGCCTAGGTCATCGAGAAGGAATGTGCCGCCGTTGGCTTTGAGATGCAGCGGCGCCTCATAGTATCCAAGCTCCGGCTCATAACCGAGATCGAGCGCTTCCATGGTGAGCTCGCCACCCACGACGATGAACGGACGATCGACCTGCACCCATCTGCGATCGATGTGATGTCCCTCTTCTGTCAGCACCGGGGTCGGGGCGTGGTGGTGAAAGCGTGGGTCGAAGATGCGAATGACGGTGTTTTCGATCCCGATGCAGTACGGAATCCAGAGCGTGCCGCCCGTAGCGTTGTGGAGAAGGTGGCCCAGCGTCGTCTTGCCATTTCCTGGAGGGCCGTACATGAAGAGGCTTCGGCCGGAAGACCCAGCAAGCCCGGCGATCTGCACGGCGTCTTCGGGAAGGACCAAGGGCGAGATCGCTTCGGTGACTTCCTCGGGACCCACTTCCGGCAAGCGCGCGAGCTGATACTCCAACGTTTGGGTGTAGGCATCGAGTGAAACCGGAGCAGGGCCGACATAGCCGCAAATCTCGAACAAGCGCCGCGCTCGTTCGCGACCCGCTTCCGTAATGCCGTAGCGGTAATCCAGTGGGCCGGCCGCGCCCAGGTTCTCAACCAGTTTGTCCTTTTTGAGGTGGCCGAGGAGCTCCCCGGTAATCGCGGAGCTGAGACACAGCTCATGAGCGGCCTTGGCGCTGGTGAATGAAGGCATCCGATAGGCGAGCTTGAGCACCAAATCGGCCAAGATCTCGGGATCGATGCCCGACGACTCGGCGCTCATGGGCGCAGTCGGGGCAACGTCGGTCCCTTGCCATTGTAAATGGGAGGGGATCGGGAACGGGGGAGGGCTTTGGGTGCCGGTGGTGTTGTCGTCCATCCTGCGGAATCCTCGGCAGCAGAAATGCCGCTGGCGCGCTTGTGTCCCGGACGAAAATTCGCGGCCCTTTGGGCCGAGAAGCCCTGAGCCCCTATTTTCGGCCGCCGAGGAGGGAGGTTGAGCTACTTCTTCTCCAGGACCTCCCGGTTTAGGACCTTGAACTCCACCCGCCGGTTCTGGGCCCGGCCCGCCGCTGTGTCATTCGACGCAACCGGTTGCGATTCGCCATATCCCTTCACGAAAAACTGCTCGAAATGCAAGTTGGGGTCGTGCTCGAGCAGATACTCCAGGACGGCGTGAGCCCGCTTCCGGGATAGTTCAAGATTGCGGTCGTCGGGGCCCTGGGAATCGGCGTGCCCACCGATCTCGAACTTGAGATTCGGCCAGCGCTCGAGGACATCCGCCACCTGGTTCAGGATGTCTGAGGATTCGGGCTTTAGGCGCGCCGTTCCGGAATCGAAGTAAATATTGTTCAAGCTGATCACGCCGGTCTCGATCAGCTGGTGCTCCATTTTCGTTTCGGGAAGCGGGCAGCCGCGCTCATCCACTTTCACGCCTTTGGGTGTTCCCTCGCACTTGTCGTAGCCATCTAGAACGCCGTCACCGTCCGAATCCCGCGGGCATCCGGACGCGTCCACCGCCATTCCGGCCGGCGTGTTGGCGCAGGCATCGAGACCGTCCGGGACGCCGTCATTGTCCTGATCCTTGGGGCAGCCGGTCGCGTCGACCGTGGCGCCCTCCGGCGTGCCTTCGCATTTGTCGAGACCGCTCAGGACACCGTCGTTGTCGGAGTCGAAGGGGCAACCTTTCGCATCCACTTGCGCGCCCATCGGGGTTTGGGGACACAAATCGGCCCCATTGGGCACCCCGTCCTTGTCGTCATCCTGATTGGCTTCCCACGCTTCTCTGTTCTCGTGGCCGAACAGCTCGACGTGAATCCCCGCCGTGGCGAAGAAGTGATTGGTGTCGTCCCCGGCTTCGGGAAGAGGGGCCCTGTTCTCGACCATGATGTTGCGGGCTTCGAGTCGCAGGTCGATGCGCGTGCTGGTCATTCGTGCGAGCGCGATCTTGAGCCCGCCGCCGTACTCCCATCCCTGCATGTCGGTGCGGCTGCCATCGGGTTGGTCCAAGTTGAGCTGACCGTACCCACCCAAGAGGAACGGGTTGATCTTGCTGTTGGGAAGAATGTTGAAGACTAGATCGCCGCCCCAATGGTCGAGCGGAAAATCACGGTCGGGATCGATGTCGCGGGTGGCAAGAATTTTGCCGTAGGTGCCTTCGATGCCGATGTAGCGAAAGAAGCTGAGCCCGATGCGACCCTCGATCGGAACTCCGTCGTCGAGCTGGAAGGAGTTATCGAACGTTGCATAGCCGGCGGCGCCGGTGAGCGACACGCGGACCCAATCCATTTGCGCGACAGCCGGAGACGTCCAGGCCGCGGCCAACGCTCCAAAAACAACGAGGCTCACCAGCGACATCGTTCGCACGACATGCCCTCCTCCGTGCGGATACGAATGACTATCCCCCTGGCGGGCCGGGATGATAGCGACGAGTCAGACTTGGGTCAACGCGGGGAGCCGGCCGGTGGGTGGGCGCCCGACGCATGGGAGGATGTCTCGAGGTACCCCGCCATGGCCGTGCCTTCGCGTTCTCGCAACCGCAAGCAATCCTCGACTTGATCGGTGACCTCGGCGAGCTGCACCTCTTGTCCCGAAACGTGGTGCTTGGGATCGGCAAAAAACGCCTGCGCGTTTTTCAGTCGCTCCTCCGAGCACCCACTCGCGAAGAACGGCAGGTAGGTCGCGAACTCCGCGGGGATGCGGCCGGTGATCGCTTCGTAGTGCTCCGTCATCCATCGGTAGGTCGCCTCGCGCCCGGGTTCGTCGTTGCCGGTGGCCCGGGTCACGGTGAAGATTTCGTTGGGATGCAGGGGACCGGAGAGCACGTAATCGAGCGCCGCTTTCCGGATCTCGGGTTTCCGGAAAGCGCCCATGGCGTTCAAGTACTGCGACCGCACGGCCGGCGTCTTGGCCGATTCGACGTGGGCGCGATACGCATCGAACAGCGCCTGATCCCCGTTATGCGCGGCGAGAATGAGAACCTCGCCGGCCAGGGCGGGATCCACGGACGACGGATCCTCGAGAAAGTGTTTGGCCTGAGTTTCCGCGAACGACTGCACCGTGGCGTCACGTCCTTCATCGCCCATCCACGCCAGAAGCTGCGGACGTACCACCGAGAGCGCCTCTGCTTCGCCGGGAGCGGCGCTCATGCCTACGCGATCGAGCGCGGGGCCCAGGGTGCGGCGCACGTAGGCGGCAAAGGCGACCGAGGCATCGGGTGGGATGACCGTCTTCACGTTCTGCAGTATGTCCAAGAGCGACGTCAAAACCAGCGGCTGGGGATCCGCGCCCATCGTCTCCAAGATCCGCAGGTAATCGTCGCCATGAATCGCTCCGGCCAAGAGGAGCGCGCCGCTACTCGAGATGAGGCCGATGCGTTCCCGAGGCGTGAGCGAACGGGCGCTGGTAGCGGCCAGGGATTTCAACATCTCCGCAGGCACGTTCCAACGGAAGTAGCCGTAGGCGTCCTGATTGGGGTAGATCCAGGACACGTTCGGGCCGAGATCGACGCTTTGTTCGGACGCAACGAGAAGGAGGCTCCGACTCTCGATCTTGCCGTCATGCTCGAACTTGAGAGTGAGGGGGATCTGCCAGGAAAGAGCGGCCTGCTCGACCCCCAAATTGGTGAACCGCCGCTGGCTCAGGACGTAGGTTCCTTTCGTGGAGGCCGGTTCTACGGTGACAAGGGGAAACCCCGGTTGCTCGATGAATCCCGCCATGACCTGGCTTACATTTCTTCCCGAGGATTGATCGAGCGATTTCCACAAATCGTCAGCCGTCGCGTTGCCCCACGCGTGGGCCTTGAGGTATGCGTTCACACCTTTCTGGAACGTTTCGGGACCGACCCACTGCTCGAACATGGACAGCACGGCTTTTCCCTTGTTGTAGGCGAGCCCCACGTTCTCGAACAAATTGTCCGTCGATTCGACGGGTTGGCGAATGGCGCGCGTGGACGGCCGGGCATCCTCGAACATGATCTTCTGGGAATCCTGAACGGAGGTGAGGTTCCAGTCATACTCCGGATGCAATTGATGGGTGATCTTGTCGCCCATCCAGTCTGCGAAGGACTCATTGAGCCAGAGGTCGTCCCACCACTGCATGGTCACGAGATCGCCGAACCACATGTGAGATAGCTCGTGCGCCGAGACCATGACGAGACGACGCATTTGACTGACGGTTTGAGCCGTCGGATCGAGGAGCAACACTCTATCGGAATACGTGATCGCGCCGGCGTTCTCCATCGCTCCCGCCCAGTATTCGGGAATGGCGATGAGATCGAGCTTGTCGTAGGGATACGGCGTGCCAAAGTAGGCTTCGAGTGCGTGCAGGATGGGGGCGGTAGTTTCTGCCGCCGCTTTGGCGAGCTGGCTCTGTCCCTTCACCGTGACCACCCGTCCTGGGATTCCGAGACCCGGGATCTCTACCCATTCCAGATCCCCGGTCGCGATGGCCAGCAAGTAACTGGGTAGGGGACGGGTCGTCTTGAAGATGGTTGTTTTCCATCCGTCCTTCACGGTTTCCTTTTCGGGAAGCGTGTTCGCGATGGCGACCTCGTCCTGGGGTACGGAGAGAATGAGCTGGTAGGGAATCTTGAATGAGGGTTCGTCCCAGCACGGGAACGCGTCACGCGCATAGTCGGCTTCGAACTGAGTGAACGCGTAAGCGTGGCCGTCCTTTTCCATCCGATAGAGGCCGACCGCATCGGTGTTGAACGTGTCGTGAAATTCGATGTCCATTTTGTAAGCGCCCGGGGTGATCTTTCGGGCGAGGGTCGCGGTGATGACCCCTTTGTCTCCCGTGGTCGTGGTCACCTTCACCGGGCCTTTGGGACTCGTGAAGCGAATCGTGTCCAGGGTCACTCCGCGAGCGTGAAACCGAAACGTTTGGGTGGGTTCGGTTGCCTTGAGCTCGATGTGCGTCGTGCCCGTATAAGAGGTGGAATCGGCGTCGAGCCGCAGAGAAATGCTTTGAAACGTGGGGACAACTTCGCGACCGAGCCGCGTGTCCGCTGCGTTCGCTCGAACGAAGCACGTGAGCGTGGCTAGACACAGGCATGCGAGAGTAGAAGACAGGCGGGTCATTCGTGGCCTCCGGATACATGCAACGGGCAGGGTGATGAATGACCGCATTGTGCGGTTTTTCTAGGCAGTGAGCAAGATAAATGGGTCGGCTAGCGAGCCAGGTCCCGGAAGCGATCCGTAGCTTCGACCAGGTACGAGGTCGTGCCCGGCTCGGCGGCCGCGTGCCCGGCGTCGGGAACCAACTTGAATTCCGCCTCCGGCCACCGCCGCCAGAGCTCCCACGCCGTGACCATGGGACAGACGACATCGTAGCGCCCTTGCACGATCACCGCGGGGATCTGGCGGATCTTTTCGACCCCATCCAAGAGCTGGTCGGCCTGCTTGAAGAATCCGCGGTTCACGAAGTAATGGCACTCGATGCGGGCAAACGCGATCGCGAAATCATCCTGCTCAAAATGATCGACGAGGCTGGGGTCGGGAAGAAATTTGCTCGTGGAGCCTTCCCACACGCTCCAGGCTTTGGCCGCTTTGAGCTGCTCGTTCCGATCCGGACTGGTCAGCCGGCG
>Ga0070698_100006946_pt1 | contig 12254 bp, 8 predicted proteins | sample KBSK1502metaG_FD_65477 | JGI IMG/M metagenome (GOLD analysis project Ga0070698, IMG submission 65477) | Corn, switchgrass and miscanthus rhizosphere microbial communities from Kellogg Biological Station, Michigan, USA - KBS K1-50-2 metaG | ecosystem: Host-associated > Plants > Roots >...
CCATACCAGCTGTCGGGCGGCATGCGCAAGCGTGTCGCGCTCGCCCAGAGCCTCATCAACGGCCCTCGCATCCTGCTCATGGACGAGCCCTTCAGCGCCCTGGACGTTCAGACCCGCTCCCTGATGGAGAACGAGCTGCTCGGACTTTGGGCGGCCAGCTCGGCTTCGGTCGTGTTCGTCACCCATGACCTCGAGGAGGCCATCTCCCTGAGCGACCGTGTCTTCGTCATCACCGCGGGCCCGGGCACCGTGAAAAGCAACTACAAGGTCGACCTGCCGCGGCCGCGCAACGTCGCCGAGATCCGCTTCCAACCGCATTTCATCGAGATCTACGAAGAGATCTGGAAGGACCTCAAGGACGAGGTCCTCGTGAGCTATGAACGCCAGAAACGGGGCGCGGCTTAGTTGGCGTTGAGCATTCAAGCGCGGGGCCGCGACACGTCCGAGGCGAAACCCGCCGTCGACCTGGTGGCGAAGCGGCGGCGAGAGCACCGCGTGCGAGGCCTGAAAGTCCTGGGGCTGCGGCTGGCGGTGGCCGTCGTCGTACTCGGCGGCTGGCAGCTCGGGGCGCAGGTCAGCGACTGCAACACGGCGGGCCACGTTTGCGTAGTCGACAAGTTCTTCTGGTCGCAGCCATCCGACATCGGGCTGAAGCTGTGGACCTGGATCACCGAGGGCACCGACCTCGGCCCGATCTGGGACCAGGTGCTCGTCACGATGCAGGAGACGGTCGGCGGCTTCATCGTCGGCTCGATCCTCGGCGTGATTTTTGGCGTGGCCCTGGGCCGAAGCCGCCTGCTGGCCGACGTGATGGGCCCCTACATCAAGGCCGCGAACGCCATCCCGCGCGTGGTCGTGGGCGCACTGTTCGCCATCTCGCTCGGCCTCGACATCAAGGCCAAGATCGCCACCGCCGCGATCCTGGTCTTCTTCGTGGTCTTCTTCAACGCCTTCCAGGGTGTGCGCGAAGTGGACCGGAACCTGATCGCCAATGCTCGCATCCTGGGCGCGCGGGACCGCCAGCTCACGACCGAGATCATCATCCCGTCGGCGCTCTCTTGGATTATCGCCAGCCTGCATACCAGCTTCGGCCTGGCCCTCGTCGGCGCGGTTGTGGGCGAGCTGTTCGGCGCCACGCAGGGGCTGGGCGAGCTGATCTATGCCGCCAAGAACAACTTCGACGCCGCCGGCGTGTTCGCCGGCATGGCGCTGCTCGCTGCCATTGCGCTGGTGGCAGAAGCATTGATCACAGCGCTGGAGAACCGGCTCATCCGGTGGCGGCCGCCGGTCGTCACCGAGACGAGGATTTGAAGGAGGAGTCAACGTATGCGATTTGGTAGTCCCCGGCTCGTGGCCGCGGTATCAGCAGTGATCGTGCTTGCCGCGTGCGGAAGCACGTCGACCCCGTCCGCAGGAGGCGGAACCGTAGACCTGAAGATCATGGTCGGCGGCCTGAACAAGCAGATCTATCTGCCGAACATGCTCGCCCAGCGGCTCGGCTACTTCAAGGACTATGGCCTCAACGTGACGCTCATCGACGAGGGCTCAGGCCAGGCATCCGAAGAAGAGGTCGTGGCCGGGAACGTCGACGCGGGCTCAGGCGCGTACGTGCATCCGATGGTGCTCAACACGCAGGGCAAGAAGATCGAGACTATCTGCCAGTTCGGCATCGCCCCAGGCGAGGCCGAGGTGGTCGACGCCAGCCTGACCAACATCACAAGCGCCAAGGACCTCGTGGGCAAGAGCCTCGGAGTCACCGACCTTGGCTCGGGCACTCACGTGCTGACGCAGGCGATCATCGGCTCGGCGGGCGGGGACCCGACCAAGGCCAGCTATGTCGCCGTCGGCGCCGGTGACACGTTCATCGCGGCCATCCAGCAGAAGAAGATCGCTGCCGGGATGACCACCTATCCGACGATCTCCCGGCTGGTCAACTCGGGAAAGGGCAAGATCCTCGTGAGCCTTCTCGACCCGCAGTCGACGCGCGCCGCCCTGGGGGGCGACTACCCGTTCATCGGCATCTTCGCCAAGAACGACTGGGTCAACTCGAACAAGGACACGGCGCAGAAACTCGTCAACGCGTATGTCAAGACGTTGAAGTACATCCACTCCCACACAGCCCAGGAAATCGCGGACCAGATGCCGACCGATTACTACGCCGGCGACAAGGCGTCGTATGTCGCAGACCTTCAATCCCAGCTCGGAATCTTCGGCACCGACTGCAAGATGCCGGTCGGTGGACCCGAGAACGTCCAGAAGATCCAGCAGCAGTTCGTCGCCAGCTACAAGGGCAAGTCGGCGACCCTGAGCGAGACCTACACCAACGAGTTCGCCGATAAGGCCAGCTGATCGACCGCGACCCCTGACTCGGGCCCGGGCAATGGTGCCCGGGCCCGACCAGTGAGTGGTGCCACCGGGAGGACGCGACCGACGGCGATCATCAGATCTTCGTGAGGTGCCGCCGATCGAACTTTTTGCGTCCCCGTTTCCGCCGCGTTCGTTGCAAAGGTGTCGCTCCGAACCGTGTCACAGATGTGTCACGCATTCGCGGAACCAGGAGGACACAGGAGGACACGAAAGGAAACGCCGGGACACTAGAGGACACGACATACGGCCGGTTCGGGGCCGTGAGGCCGAGGGTTCAAATCCCGGGCCCCCGACCAATTTCGAATCTCTACCTCGTAAAGCTTATCTGGCTTATTGCATAGGGAGAGGGCCGCTGCGCGGTGGAGCGCAGGATTTTCTCACCACGAGCGAAGTCGAAAGCTCGACGTGATTTGACTCGAGCTGCTCGCCGGCGATGAGGCGGAGCAGCATGTTGACCGCCGTCTTGCCGATTTCGACCAGCGGCTGGTGGATGGTTGTCAGCGGAGGCGACATCTGGGCCGTATACGTGACGTCGTCGAAGCCGATCACGCTCATGTCATCGGGCACTCGAATATTGCGCTCGTAGAGGACCTGGTAGACGCCCGCTGCCTGTGCGTCGTTGCCGGCGAAGATGGCGGTCGGCGGATCTGGCTGATCGAGCAAGTAACGGGTCTGCTTCACGCCATCGCCCAACAGGTAGGTGCCCTCGCAGATCAGTGTGGGATCAACCGGGACGCCCGCGCGCTCGAGCGCCTCGCGGTATCCGGCCAGGCGCGCGCGAGAAGTGGTTAGGTGGAGCGGGAAAGTAATGATGCCGATCCGTCGATGTCCAAGTGAGATCAGGTACTCCGTGGCCGAGTAGCCCCCCAGCCAGATGGTTGATCCGACGCTGGGAAAGGCAGTGGTGGGTTCGTTGCGATCGCCGATCGCTACAAAAGGAATGCTTTGCGCCATCAACGTATCGGCGAGGCCGATCTGCTCAAAGGGGAGCAGGAGCAGCACGCCATCGGTGGACTGATCGAGCAGGCGGCGCAACCATAGACGCTGGCTGGCCTCGTTCTCATTCGTTGAGAAGACCACCAGTCGGTAGCCGCTCTCCTCGAGCGCGTCCTGGATGCCGTGCATGATGCCAACGTCGTAGCCGCCCTCCAGGCGCATGATCACGAGGTCGATCAGGTAGCTCTGCCTCTTGCGCAGATTGCGCGCCGCGTGGTTCTGCACGTAGTCGAATTGCTCGATCACCTGGCGGATGCGAACCCGAGTCGAGGCGCCCACGCCGGGGAGCTCGTTGAGCACCTTCGAGACCGTGGTCGTTGAAACTCCCGCCTCTTTGGCGATCTGCGCCATCGTCGACCGTTTAGCCAGCTTCTCCCGCAATGCTTAGTGCTCCCTTCCCCTTTGTGTCAAAGGGACCTTCAATTTCAAGTCAACGATAACCTGGGTTCCTCGGACGAATTCTAATTCGAAATTACTAGATGGCCTTGACAAAGTGCCGAGTCTATGTTTTCCTCTGCCAAAGAACAGAGTAAACGTTTTCCCGAAAGTTTGTTCGTCCAGCCGCGCGATTTTCAGGAGGTCCTTCATGGGTACGGAACTAAACTTTGGGTCTTCTTCTCTCAGTCGGAGGAGCTTTTTGCGGCGCTCCGCCCTCTTCGTCGGGGCGGGCGCGGTCGGCGTGGAAGCCTTCATCGCTGCGTGCAACTCGACCGCGACCACCTCGGCTGCGGCGACGGCTTCGGTGAACTCCATGCCCCCCACCAGCAACCCGGGTGCGGTGTTCGTGTTCAACCAGCAAGTCAAGGCGTTCGAGCAGGCATACGCGAACGAAAAGATCGTGGGCAAGAACGACCCGTACGACCCCACGACCTACTTCGCCAGGCTGGCCGCGGGCCAAGAAGAGGACGGAATCCAGAGCTACTTCACCGAGCCGCCGCTTCTTATTTCGAAGCACGCGGCAGCTGACATCACCAGCCTGGCGAAGGGCTGGCAGTATTACAGCGACTACGTTCCGAGCATTGCCGCCATCGCCACCGATTCGGCCGGAAAGGTGTACGGCATACCGACCAACGGCTACACGCTCGGCATCTATTACAACCGCAAGATGTTCTCAGCGGCCGGGCTCAACCCCGATCAGCCGCCGACGACCTGGGATGACTTCCGCAAGTACGCCAAGGCGTTGACGACCTCGTCGGTGGCCGGCTTCGCCGAAACCAGCACGGGCAACCAGGGCGGCTGGCACTTCACCAACTGGATGTACACGGCGGGCGGCGACATGCAATCCGCCGACGGGTCCAAAGCGACTTTCAACAGCCCCAAGGGCGCGAGCGTGCTTCAGCTGCTCAAGGACATGCGCTTCACCGACAACTCGATGACGAAGGAGCAGCTCTTCACCCAGGCGCAGACGCTTCAGCTGCTCGCCACCAACAAAGTTGCGATGGTCGTGATGGCGCCCGACCAGCTGAACACATTGCAGTCGCAGTATGGAGCCGACCTGAAGAATTTCGGGATCGGTCCGATGCCGCAAAACGGCGGCAATGCATCGCTGGCCGGCGGCAACCTCTGGGTCTTCAACCCCAAGTCATCGCCGGACGTGATCAAGGCAGCCTTTGACTACGTCGTGTACACCAACTTCGATTTGAACGTGCACGAGCTGAGCCTGGCCCAGCAAGCGGCGAATGGGCAGGCCGTAGGCGCGCCCACCGCCGTGCTGTTCAAGGGTGATTTTCAGTCGAAGCTCACGGCGCTGAACGTCAAATACGCAAACGTTCCTCTCGACAACTACACGACGTTCATCAACACCACGAATGGTCTGCGCCCGGAACCCCGAAGGCAGACGCAGAAGATGTACGCCGCGCTTGACCCGGTCATGCAGGCGGTTCTGACCAACGCGAGCGCCGATCCCCAGAAGCTCCTGGACCAGGCCGCGTCGCAATTCCAGCAGGTACTCGACTCCTCGGGATCCTAATGCGGTTTTCCCAACATCTAAAGGAGGACCTCCTATGGCCCTTTCGAGATCCTGCAGGCGAACACGTCTCCTGTCGGCGCGGGTCCTGAGCCCCGGGGCGGCCGCCCTTCTCCTCGCGGCGGTTGTTGTGCTTGCGATGTCGTCAACTGGAGTCGCGAGCAGCACGCTGCCCACGCGTGTGACCGTCGCCGCGATCGATCCTTCGCTCGTCGCGGGCCGCGGCGCCCAGCTCGGCATCGTCGAGCAGGAGGCCGAGAACGCCGCGACGGACGGCACGATCCTCCCGTTTGACACGTCCGCCTACACGTTGTCGGGCGAGGCGTCGGGCCGGCAAGCCGTGAAACTTGCGCCCGGACAGTATGTCGCCTTCACCCTCTCACAGCGAGCGAACGCGGTGACGGTCCGCTACGCGATACCCGACGCGCCGGCCGGCGGCGGGATCGACGCCCCGCTGGCGGTGAGTGTCGACCACAACGGCCAGGTCAACACGCATCCGAAGACGATCAGGCTGACGTCGAAGTACGCGTACCTCTACAACCAGTACCCATTCACGAACGACCCCAACGCGGGCCTCCTGCATCCGGATTGGTGGATCACCGAGTGCTCGTGCGTCCCCGCCTTCACGACACCGGCGCCTACCATCACGAAACCCTTCAGGCCCATGCACTTCTACGACGAGCAGCGCGTGCTTCTCCACAACATGTACCAGGCAGGAGACGTTGTGCGCCTGACCGTGCCCGCCAATTCAAACGCGGAGTGGACGGTCATCGACCTCGCCGACTTCCAGGCGGTCGACGATCCGGCGCCGCAGCCGAGCAACTCCGTCTCCGTCACCGACTTCGGGGCTGACCCGAGCGGCATCGGCGACTCCGCGGACGCGTTCGACCTCGCGATCCAGGCGGCGAAGGCGTCAGGCAAGACGGTCTACATCCCGGCCGGCACGTTCCAGGTCAACAGGCACGTCATCGTCGACAACGTCACGGTCGAAGGCGCAGGCAGCTGGTGGTCGATCGTCAGAGGCCACCAGGTCACGCTCGTCTCACCTGCGCCGGACGGCTCGCTGCACACGGGCGTTGGCTTCTACGGCAGGTACGCACCCGACGGTGGCAGCCATAACGTGAACCTGTCGAACTTCGCGATCGAGGGCGACGTGCGAGAGCGGATCGACACCGACCAGGTCAACGGGGTCGGCGGCGCGTTGAACGACTCGACGATCGACGGCCTCTACATTCACCACACGAAGGTGGGCGCCTGGCTTGACGGGCCGATGAACAATCTGACCATCGCGAACACGGTCATCGCGGACCAGATCGCGGACGGCATCAACTTCCACCAGGGAGTGACCAACTCGAAGGTCGTCAACTCGCTTATCCGGAACACGGCTGACGACGGGCTGGCGATGTGGTCGCAGGCGGTGAGCGGACAGCCCGCAATCGAAGACGCCAACAACGTGTTCGACCACAACACGGTTCAGATCCCGTCGCTCGCGAACGGCATCGCCGTCTACGGAGGCCGCGACAACACCGTGTCCAACAACGTCGTTGCCGACCCGGTGCGCGAGGGCAGCGCGTTGCACGCGGGATCGCGCTTCGGCTCGACCTCGTTCGCCGGCTCCCTGAAGTTCACGAACAACACCACCGTGCGTGCCGGCTCGTTCGAGCTCAACTGGAAGATCGGACTCGGCGCGATCTGGCTCTACGCGCTCGAACACTCACTCACCGCGGACATCGAGGTCGCGGGCGACAATTTCCTTCAGAGCACCTACAACGCGCTGATGATCGTCTCCGACTTCCCGGTGAAGGACCTGTATTCGATCTCGAACGTCCATTTCCAGGACATCCATGTCGACGGAACCGGCACGTCCGTGCTGAGCGCGCGCGCCGCGGGAAGCGCCACGTTCCAAAACGTCGTCGCGCGCCACGTCGGCGCCGTCGGCATCAACAACTGCGGGTCCTTCCACTTCACTCCGGCGGGCTCTGAATTCAGGGTGACCGACCTCGGCGGCAACACCGGCGGCGGGACCACAGGTCAGTGGCTCGCTCCCTGGGAGCTGCCGAACACAATTACCTGCGATGATCGGCCGCCTGTCGTCCCGCCTCCGCCGCCCTCCGCCTGGTAAGCAGATAGATCGCCAAGGGGGGAGGGGCCTTTCCCTTCCCCCCGTTCCAGCGCGACGCATGTTCTCGAAGGAGATTCACTTGGAACGATCGTCGCCCTCACGGGGCGCCAGCCCCTCGCGGAGCGCTCGGTCTGACAAAAACGTTTCCCATGGTGAGCTCGAGGCTCTAGGCAGGGCGCGCCTTTTCATCTCGCGCAACCTCGGCGGCTATCTGTTCCTGCTGCCGGCGCTTTTCATCTTCGCCCTGTTCGTCTGGTATCCCCTGGTGCTCGGTTTCATCCTGAGCTTTCAAAGCGTCGACATGATCAATCCCGCCGTCTGGGTGGGATGGACCAATTACGAGAAAGTTTTCTCGGATCCGCTCTTCGGCGTGGCGTGGCACAACACGCTGACCTTCACCGGTTATGCGCTGCTGTTCGGCTATGTGGTTCCGCTCGTGCTCGCATTGCTGATCAACGAGATGCGCCACGGCAAAGCACTCTTCCGCCTGGCTTTCTATCTGCCGGTGATGCTGCCGCCAATCGTGACGGCGTTTCTCTGGCTGTGGCTCTACAACGCGGATTTCGGCCTGATCAATGCGCTGCTGCAGGCGCTTCATCTGCCAGGTGGCCTCTGGTTGGAGAACCAGAACACCGCGCTGCCGGCGCTCGTCGTGGTCGCCACGTGGGGCGCTGCGGGGTCAACGATGCTGATCTATCTCGCGGCGCTGCAAGGAGTTCCTGCTTCGCTCTATGAGGCCGCCGAGCTCGACGGCTCGAACCTGTGGCAGCGGATCTGGCACATCACGCTGCCGACCATCCGACCAATCATGCTGCTGATGCTCGTCCTGCAGATCATCGCGACGATGCAGGTGTTCACCGAGCCCTTCACGATCACAGGCGGTGGTCCGAACAACGCAACGTTGACCGTCCTCATCCTGATCTACAGGTACACGTTTCAGGACGCCGAGTTTGGTGAAGCAAGCGCTCTGGGCGTGATCCTGTTCCTGGTACTGGCCGTGTTTGCGGTGATCTACATGCGCATGACCAGCCGTCTGATGGAAGCCGACTGACACGTGGCTATGTTCACACTGAGGCGGCCACGCCGGAGAGCGGAGGAAAGTTTCGAGCGAACCCTGGTTTCTCCGCTGGCGTTGAGGAACCCGTCAGCGCGCGCGATTTACTGGTCCGTCTTTGCCCTGGTGCTCCTCTCGACGCTGATCACGTTTGGCCCGCTCTACTGGATGTTCAGCAGCGCACTCAAGTCGAGCATCGAGATTTTCCAGAGCCCGCCCACAATCTGGCCGCTGCATCCCGCCTGGAGCAACTACTCCAATGCCTGGAGCGTTCTGCAGTACCCCCTCTATTTCGGCAATACGTTGATCCTCGCGGCAGGAGCCGTCATTTTGCAGCTTCTGGTCTCCGCGACTGCGGCGTTTTCACTGTCGAAGCTACGTCCCGCAGGCAAAGGCATCATCCAGTTCGTGTTCTTCGCGACTTTGATGGTGCCGCCCGTGGTCTATCTGATCCCGCAATTTGTGAACATCAGCAATCTCCCGCTGATTCACGTGTCCCTGATCAATAACTGGGCGGGCGTCTGGCTGCCCGAGGCCGCGAGCGCGTTGAACATCCTGATCTTGAAAAGTTTCTTTGACACCATCCCGACGGAATTGACAGACGCTGCCCGCCTGGATGGAGCGAGTCCCTGGCAGCTCTTCTACCGGATCATCCTGCCGCTGTCCCGCCCGGCCCTTGCGGTGATCACGATTTTTACTGTCGTTGCGTCGTGGAAGGATTTTCTCTGGCCGCTGCTCGTGCTGTTCAACCCTGAAGTTCAGCCGTTGAGCGTGGCTATTTATCACGAGGCAGGAATCAACTCAAACTTCCCTCTGCCCTTCACCTACCTGATGGCCGGTCTCGTGCTGGCCAGTATTCCTCCCATTCTTCTGTTCCTGTTGTTCCAGCGCCAGATTATTCGGGGCATCAACCTGACTGGACTCAGAGGCTAGATGTCTCTTGCTGCGCCGTCTGACAAAGCAGCGGCATTCATCGGGAGGCAAAAGACTGTTCCTCCAGGCTATCAATCCCTTGGAACAGCAACCACGGTGGCAAAAGATGCCTCAAAGGTTTGCCTGGAGGTTGGCTCAGCAACTGTCGAGGTGACCGCTCTCGCTCCTGATTTGTTTCGCGTCGGCTTCTTCCCGGAGGAACGCCCCGTGAACTACAGCTCTGTGGCTGTTGTTGCTCAGGATTGGCAACCGGGGCCGGTGACAATCGTTGAGGAAGCCGGCGTGCTGACACTTGCGACATCTGCCGCGACGGCGCATCTCGCGCTTGGTCAATTTCGCATCGGGTTTACGGATCACGCGGGACGCGAATTTGCCCTGGATGACCCTGAGCTTGGGATGGTCTGGTTTCCCGCATCAGGAGAGACGGCCGTCCGCGTGTACAAGCAGCATCTTGCCGGCGAGCACTACTTTGGGTGCGGAGAGCGGACTGGCGAGCTCGACAAGACCGGGTCTCAGCAGCTTTTCTGGAATGTGGATCCGCCGCGCGGCCACACGGCGCTTCAAAACAATCTGTACGCCTCGGTCCCGTTTACGCTCGTCCTGTCCGAAAGCCAGGCCTGGGGCCTCTTTCTCGACAGCACAACGCGTGTCGAGTTCGACCTTGCCCACGATGATCCGCACCGGGCCTGGTTTGGCGCTGGCAGCGGAGACCTCGTCTATTACGTCTTTTGCGGTCCAACGCCGCGGGAGGTACTGGCGCGGTATACGGACCTGACTGGACACACGCCTCTGCCCCCGCTCTGGGCGCTGGGCAATGGCCAGAGTCGTTTCAGCTATGAGACGGCAGACGAGGTGCGGCAGATCGCCCATTCGTTTCGCGAGCGCGACATTCCCTGCGACACGCTGTATTTCGATATCGACACGTTAGACGGCTACCGGGTGTTTACCTGGAATCCCGTTGGCTTCCCCGACCCCGAAGGCTTACTTGCGGAGCTCCACGAGATGGGATTCCACGCCGTAAGCATTGTGGATGCAGGGGTCAAGGTCGACGCCGACTACGCGGTCTACGCCGGAGGAAAGGCACGCGATCTCTACTGCAAGACCCCGAAAGGAGACGACTACCAGAATGTCGTCTGGCCGGGGATCTGTACATTTCCCGACTTCACGAATCCAGACGCGCGCGCATGGTGGGCAGAGCAGCACAAGGCATTGCTGGATGCCGGTGTAGACGGAATCTGGTGCGATATGAACGAGCCAGGTCTGTTCGTCCCACCGAACTCGACGATGCCGCCCGACGTCATCCATCCTGGCGGAGGAAAGGCTCAATCGCACCTCCTGGTGCATAACGCCTATGGCTCGTTGATGGCGCAGGCTGCACGCGAGGGCTTGTCAGGATTGCGGCCTGATCGGCGGCCCTTCGTCATTTCGCGTTCTGGCTACGCCGGAATACAACGCCATGCCTTGCTCTGGACCGGTGATAACTCGTCCACGTGGGAACACCTCACCATGAGCGTCTCCCAGCTGCAGAATCTCGGGCTCTCTGGCGTGGGCTGGACGGGCGTCGATGTCGGCGGCTATTACGGAGATACAACCGGCGAGCTGCTTGCCCGCTGGACGGAGTTCGGAATTTTTCAGCCCTTCTTGCGCAATCACTCGGAAAAGACAACGCGCCGCCAGGAGCCGTGGCTGTTTGGTGAACCATATGAATCCGTCTGCCGCGACATGCTCAAGCTGCGCCAGCGCCTTTTGCCGTATCTGTACACGCTCTTTGAGGAATGTCACCGCACGGGAGCGCCCATCCTGCGCCCGCTGTTCTGGGCTTATCCGGATGACATTTCCACCTACTCGATGGATGACGAATTCATGTCCGGTGATGCCCTGCTGGTGGCGCCTGTCACGCGCCCTGGTGTGGACTATCGCCACGTCTATCTTCCCGGTGGGACCTGGTTTCACTACTGGACCGGTACGCGTGTAGACGGCCCGGCGCACATCCTGGCCCATGCCCCCCTGGGCCGGCCGGCCATCTACGTGCGAGCCAACACAGCGGTGCCACTCGGGCCGGAGATGAACTACGTCGGTCAGCAAGACGCCGACCCTTTAACCTTCGTGCTCTATCCCTTCGAGGGAACCGCCACAGCGACGTTTTACGAGGACGCGGGCGATGGCTACGAGCAGTTGAACGGGCTCTATGCCCGGCGCGCGATTACATGTGAGGTCGCGGCCGGACACATTCGTGTAGGGATCGGTGGGCAGGACGGGGAATTTGTCCCCGCGCGCCGGCACATCCGGCTTGAGGTGCGCGAGATCGCTTCTGAGCCACAATCAGTCCACGTTGGAAAGGCTCCTGCTGTCTGGCGCTATGACCCTGACCAGCGGCGTCTCATCGTCGACCTCCATGAAACGAGGTCGCCGGAGGTGATCGACCTTTCGATGTCCTAGTGGGAAGCGGGCGCGTCTTGGTCACCGGCGCCAGCCGCAAGCTCGGCCAAGCGGTTATCGAAGAGTCCTTGCTCACGATTACCGTTCTTGGAGCGTAACGGCGCTGGTGTCGAGCGGCACGGGGTCATAAAAGGGCAAGGTGTACGTACCGCGAGGTCGGCACACTGGTCACGCGACGCCTGAGAAAAAGCTGAGGCGACTGAATTTTCTGCTCCATGCGTGAAAATGTGGCAGTCCCGATGAAGAAGCTGATCCTGGTCCTGGCCGCGGCGGCGGCAATGGTTCCCACCACCACCGCCCTGGCGAGCTCCACCTCGCTCCACGCCTCGCCCGGCAGCTCGATCGTCGGCCAGAAGGTCACTTTCACTGCCACGTTC
>Ga0070698_100006947_pt1 | contig 12253 bp, 14 predicted proteins | sample KBSK1502metaG_FD_65477 | JGI IMG/M metagenome (GOLD analysis project Ga0070698, IMG submission 65477) | Corn, switchgrass and miscanthus rhizosphere microbial communities from Kellogg Biological Station, Michigan, USA - KBS K1-50-2 metaG | ecosystem: Host-associated > Plants > Roots >...
TTGAATCCACGCATCACGGGGATACTTTCCACAAAGGGAAGCTTGTGAACGGTGGACTGCGGACGGGTTGCGGCGCCGCCCCGATGAGCGCCAAAGGCGCGAAGAGGCCAAACCACACGCCGCATTTCTTCCCGGGTAGCGATGACGCCCCGATGAGGGCCAAAGGCCCGAAGAGGCCAAACCGCAGCCTGGTCTCTCTCACGCACACGGACTTAGAATGATCGCGGTCGTCGATTATGGCCGCGGCAATCTCGGCAGCGTGGAGAAGGCCTTCGCGCGCGTCGGCACGCCCGCGGTGGTGACCCAGGATCCCGCGGTGGTCGACGACGCGGAGGCGGTGGTGCTGCCCGGCGACGGCGCCTTCCACGACGCGATGGACAATCTCCAGGCCCTGGGCCTGATCGCGCCGATCCGCACCTGTCTCGAGCAGGCGCGCCCGTTCCTCGGCATCTGCCTCGGCTACCAGCTCCTCTTCACCGAGAGCGAGGAGTTCGGCCAGGGCAAGGGGCTCGACGTGATCCCGGGCGCGGTCCGCCGCTTCCCCTCGGGGCTCAAGGTGCCGCACATGGGCTGGAACCAGGTCGAGCACCGGGGCGACTGGCCGCTCTTCGACGGCATCCCGAGCGGGGCGAACTTCTACTTCGTGCACTCCTACTACCCGGAGCCCACCGATCCGTCGCTCCGGGTGGCCACCTGCGACTACGGGATCACCTTCCCGGCCGCGGCCGGGCGCGGAGCGCTCTACGCGACCCAGTTCCACCCGGAGAAGAGCCAGCGCTGGGGCATCCGGCTGCTGGAGAACTTCGCGGCGCTTGTCCGCGACCACCGCTGAGCCGCGCGCGCATGTTCGAGATCGTCCCCGCGGTGGATCTCAAGGCGGGCCGCTGCGTCCGGCTCCGGCAGGGCCGCGCCGACGCGGAGACCGTGTTCTCCGACGACCCGGTGGCGATGGCGCGGCGCTGGCAGGGCGCGGGCGCGCGCCGGCTGCACGTGGTGGACCTGGACGGGGCCTTCGCGGGCCGCCCCGCGCAGACCGCGCTCGTGGCCGCCATGATCCAGGCGGTCTCGATCCCGGTGGAGGTGGGGGGCGGCCTGCGGGAGATCGCCCACGTGGAGGCGGTGCTGGCCGCGGGCGCCCGCTGGGCGATCGTGGGGACGCGGGCCGCCCTCGATCCCGCGTTCCTGGGCGAGGTGTGCGAGCGCTTCCCCGATCGCGTGATCATCGGCGTCGACGCCTCCGACGGCCGGGTCGCGGTGGACGGCTGGACCCGCATCCTCGATCTCGACGCTATCGCGCTCGCCCGCGACGCGGCGGCGGCCGGCGCGGCCGGCATCATCTACACCGACATCGTGCGCGACGGCACCCAGACCGGTCCGAACCTCTGGAGCACCGGCGCGGTGGCCCAGGCCGCCGGCATCCCGGTATTCGCCTCGGGCGGGGTCGGCTCGCTCGACGACATCCGCCAGCTCGCGACGGTGGGCGGTCTGGCCGGGGTCATCGTGGGGCGCGCCCTCTACAGCGGCGCGGTGGACCTGGCCGCCGCGGTGGCGGAGGTGCAGTAGGGCCATGCTCTGCAAGCGCCTGATCCCGTGTCTCGACGTCAAGGACGGGCGGGTGGTCAAAGGCGTCCGCTTCGTCGATCTGCGCGACGCGGGCGATCCGGTGGCCGCGGCGCTCGCCTACGACGCGCAGGGCGCCGACGAGCTGGTCTTCCTCGACATCACCGCCTCGCACGAGGGCCGGGCCACCATGCTCGACGTGGTGCGCCGCACCGCGGAGGGCATCTACATGCCGCTGACGGTGGGAGGAGGCGTCCGGTCCCTCGGGGACATCCGGACGCTCCTGCGCGCGGGCGCGGACAAGGTCTCGCTCAACACCGCCGCGCTCGAGCGGCCCGCGCTGATCGACGAGGCGTCGCGGGCCTTCGGGAGCCAGTGCATCGTGGTTGCCATCGATGCATTGCGAGGTGCAGCCGCAGGCGAGCCGAGCGCATTCAAGAGGGAAGCTTCGGGTGGCGACACCTCCTGGGAGGTCCACACCCACGGGGGACGGCGGCCGGCGGGCCGCGACGCGGTCGAGTGGGCACGTGAGGTCGAGCAGCGTGGCGCGGGCGAGATCCTGCTCACCAGCATGGACCGCGACGGGACCGGGGCGGGCTACGACCTCGCCCTGACCCGGGCGGTGTCGGAGGCGGTCTCGGTGCCGGTCATCGCGTCCGGAGGCGTGGGACGGCTCGAGCACCTGCACGACGGCGTCGTCGAGGGCCGGGCCGACGCGCTGCTGGTGGCCTCGCTCTTCCACTTCGGGCAGCACACCGTCCCGGAGGCGAAGCGCTACCTGAGCGAGCGCGGCGTCCCGGTGAGGCTCGGCCCGTGAGCCCGCTCGAAGATCTGACCTGGGACGCGCAGGGGCTCATCCCCGCAGTGGTCCAGGACACCGAGAGCGGCCAGGTGCTCATGGTGGCGTGGATGAGCCGGGACGCGCTGGAGGCGACGCGGCGCTCGGGCCTCACCCACTTCTGGTCGCGCTCGCGGCAGGCGCTCTGGCGCAAGGGCGAGACGTCCGGCCACGCCCAGCACGTGGACGGCATCTACGCCGACTGCGATCGCGACACCCTGCTAGTGCAGGTCCACCAGGACGGGGTGGCCTGCCACACCGGGGCGCGCAGCTGCTTCTTCACCCGCCTGGACGTCCTCGCGGTTGAATCCGGCCACGCGGGCGCGCCCGGCGCCGCAGGCGCCGGGCCGGCCATGTTGGAAGTCCTCGAGCGCGTGCTCGAGTCGCGCAAGGTGGCGCCGCCGGCCGGGTCGTACGTGGCCTCCCTCTTCGAGAAGGGCCAGCCCCAGATCTGCCGCAAGATCGGCGAGGAGGCCGCCGAGGTGATGACCGCCGCGCTCGGAGGCGAGGGCGACGGCCGGGTGGTCTCGGAGGTGGCGGACCTGTGGTTCCACACCATGGTGCTGCTGAGCGCGCGCGGCATCCCCCTGCGCCGGGTGTTCCAGGAGCTGGCCGCCCGGCACGCCAAGGGTAAGTGACTCCCCGTCACCCGCTCGCCGCGCTCGCGCTGCTCGCCATCCTCGCCGGCTGTGCCACCGCCACCGGCCGCATCGAGAACGGGGTCTACCACTCCGCCAAGGGCTACCGGGTGACGCTGCCGCCGAGCGGCTGGAAGGTCGAGTCGGCGCCGCGCGCGGATCTCTCGCTCGAGCGCGAGGCGGGGTCGGCTGGGATGCTGGTGGACGCCACCTGTGCGGGACGCGAGACGTCCCGGCCCATCGACGTGCTGGCGCGGCACCTGACCTTCGGCCTCACCCGGCGCGAGGTCATCGAGAACGGGACCACGCAGGTGGCCGGCCGCGAGGCGGCGCGCTCGGTGGTGCGGGGGCAGGCCGACGGCCGGGACGTCACGGTGGAGGCCCTGGTCGTCCGGGCCGAGCCGTGCGTGCACGACTTCCTCTACGTGGCCCCGACGGTGGCCTTCGACGCGGGGCGACCCGCGTTCCAGGCCCTGGTCGAGAGCTTCGCCCTGGAGGGTGGTCGGTGATCATCCAGGACTTGCGGCGGCACCTGCGCGAGTCGGCGGTGTGGTACGGCGGCCTCGGGCTGCTCACCGTCCGGGTGGGGCGGAACCTCACCCTCCCGCCCGCCTACTTCTGGCTGGTGGCCCGCGAGATCGACATCATCGGGGTGCGCTCGCTCACGGTGGCCCTCACCGCGGCGCTCTTCACCGGCATGGTGCTCGCGCTGCAGACCGCGGTGAACATGGCGCGCTTCGGCGCGGAGAACTACGTGGGCCCGGTGGTGGCGCTCTCGATCCTGCGCGAGCTGGGCCCGGTGCTCACCGCGATCCTGGTGGGCGGCAAGGTGGCCTCCGGCATCACCGCGGAGGTGGGCTCCATGAAGGTCACCGAGCAGATCGACGCCCTCCGGGCCCTCGGGGTCAACTACGTCAAGAAGCTCATCGTCCCGCGGCTGATGGCCGCCCTCCTGGTCTTCCCGCTGGTCACCATCCTCGCGGACGGAATGGGGCTGCTCGGAGGTATGCTGATCGCTGTGTTCGATCGCAACGTCGACCCGTATCTCTACTGGAACACCATCGCCTACTGGGTGGTGCTCAAGGACTTCTTGACCGGAATCGGCAAGAGCGTGGTGTTCGGCGCGCTGGTCACCCTGATCGGCTGCTACAACGGGCTCGCCACCGAGGGCGGCACCGAGGGACTCGGCCGCTCCACCACCGCGACGGTGGTCCAGGTGGCGATGGGGGTGATCATCTCCGACTTCTTCATCACCAAGCTCTTTCTGCTGATGTTCTGGTGATGCGCGCTCATCCCGCGGGCCCGCTCGTCGAGCTGCGAGACGTGTGGAAGGCGTTCGACCGCAAGCAGGTCCTGCGCGGGGTCGACCTCGCCCTCGGCAAGGGCACGATCCTCGCGGTGATGGGCGGCAGCGGCACCGGCAAGACGGTGCTGCTGCGCATCGCCTCGGGCCTCATCTATCCGGACGCGGGCCGCGTCTCCCTCTTCGGCGCGCGCATCGACCGGATGACCGAGGAGACGATGCTGCCGGTGCGGCGCCGGTCCGGCTTCGTCTTCCAGGGGGCGGCCCTCTTCGACTCGCTCTCCGTGTTCGAGAACGTGGCCTTTCCGCTGCGCGAGCACACCCGCATGCCGCTGCGCGAGATCACCGAGCGGGTGCACCACTTCCTGACCCTGGTGGGGCTGCCCGACACCGACGAGCTGATGCCCGCCGAGCTGAGCGGCGGCATGCGCAAGCGGGTGGGCATCGCGCGGGCCCTCGTGATGGAGCCGGAGGTGGTCTTCTTCGACGAGCCGACCGCCGGCCTCGATCCCACCAACGCCCGGCTGGTGGCCCAGCTCATCGCCCAGCTCCGCACCGGGGTCTGCGACACCGCGATCGTGGTGACCCACGACGTGGAGTTCGCGGAGATGGTGGCCGACCAGATGGCGATCCTCCTCGACGGGAGCTTCGCCGACGTGGGCACCCCCGCCGAGATCCACCGCTCCGCCAACCCGGACGTGCGCCGGTTCCTGGCCGGCGAGCTGCGGGAGATCTAGCGATGGCCGCCGAGCGCTCCCAGTTCGCGCTGCAGGTTCGCATCGGGGCCTTCATCCTCTCGGGGCTGCTCGTGTTCGTGGCGATCATCTACCTGCTCGGCGCGCAGGGCCGCTACTTCGAGCGCAAGTACGACCTCGTGGTGGAGTTCACCGAGGTCGGCGGGCTCATCGAGGGGGCCACCGTGCGGCTGGCCGGGGTGCAGATCGGGCGGGTGACCGCGGTGACCCTGCCCGAGCAGCCCGGGGGCAAGGTGCGGGTGACCCTCACGATCGCGCGGCGCTATTCCGAGCGCATCCGGCGCGACTCGGAGGCGCGTATCGCGACCCAGGGCCTGCTCGGCGACAAGATCGTGGAGATCACCCTCGGCACGGAGGCCGCGCCCGCGCTCAAGCCGGGCGAGTCCCTGACCGCGAGCGAGCCGTTCGAGATGCAGCAGATGTTCAAGGCCGGCGTCGAGACCATGCAGACCGTGAAGGAGCTGGCCGCTGGCCTCAAGGCCACCGTGGCGCGGGTGGACCGCATCGCCAAGGAGGTCGAGACCGGCAAGGGGCTGGTGCACGCGCTGGTGTACGACGAGCCGGAGTCGCTCAACCGGCTCAACGCGATCCTGGCCCGCACCCAACAGATCCTGGCCCGCGCCGAGCAGGGTGACAGCGCGGTGGGGGTCCTGCTCTCACCGGAGAGCGGCAAGTCGGCGCGCGCGCTGCTCGCCGCGATGGACGCGCTCGGGCGCGGGGCGGAGAAGTCCGACGGCCGGGACACGCTCCTCAGCGCGCTGCTCTACGATCCCCAGTACAAGGGCGTGGCCGACGACCTGCGCGCGGTCGCGCACAACTTCCGCGACGTCTCGGAGCGCGTCGCTCAGGGGCAGGGCCTGCTCGGCCAGCTCACGCGGGACGGCGCCGACGGCACGACCGGCGCCCTCGGTGACGCCACCGCCGACTTCCGCGTGGCGATGGCCAACCTGCGCGCGGTCACCGAGAGGCTCAAGTCGGGCGAGGGCACGGTAGGCGGCCTGCTCGAGGACCCGACGGTCTACGAGAACCTGGTGCAGTTCCTCGAGGGCGCCCGCCGGAGCTTCCTCCTGCGCACCCTGATCCGCTCCACCATCGACTCGGGCCGCGCGGCCGAGTCGGCCGGGGCCGGGGGTCGCTGATGGCGCGCGAGCGCTCCACGTACCGGTGCCAGGAGTGCGGGCTCGCCGCGCCCAAGCCCGGCACGTGCCCCGACTGCGCCCGGGTGGGCACCTACGTGCAGCTGGTGGAGGAGCGGATCGCGCCCGCGCGCGGTCCGGCGGCGCGCCCGAGCGTCGGGGCGACCCGCCCGCAGCCGATCGGCGAGATCCGCATCGACGGCGGCGGTCATCGGACGTCGACCGGCATGGCGGAGCTCGATCGGGTGCTGGGGGGCGGGGTGGTGACGGGCTCGCTCGTGCTCATCGGCGGCGATCCCGGCATCGGCAAGTCGACCCTGCTGCTCCAGGTGAGCCGGCTGCTCGCCGAGCGGGCGGGGCCGGTGCTCTACGTCTCGGGCGAGGAATCGGCGGCCCAGGTCAAGATGCGGGCGGACCGGCTCGGCCCCGCCCCGGCCGGGCTCTACTTCGTGGCGGAGACCGATCTGCAGACGGTCGAGGGTCATGTGGCCGCGCTGGCCCCGCGGATCCTGATCGTGGACTCGATCCAGACCGCCTACCTGCCAGGGCTCGAGTCGGCCCCCGGCAGCGTGAGCCAGGTCCGGGAGTGTGGCGCGCGGCTCATGGCCCTGGCCAAGGGGCGGGGTGTCGCCACCTTCCTGGTCGGGCACGTCACCAAGGAGGGCGCCATCGCCGGCCCCCGGGTGCTCGAGCACCTGGTCGACACTGTCCTCTACTTCGAGGGCGAGCAGCACCACGCCTACCGGGTGCTCCGCGCGGTCAAGAACCGCTTCGGATCCACCAATGAGATCGGGGTGTTCGAGATGGGGGCCCGGGGCCTGACCGAGGTCCGGAACCCCTCCGGCTTCTTCCTGGCCGAGCGGCCGAAGGACGCGGCCGGCTCCGTGGTGGTGGCGAGCCTCGAGGGTACCCGGCCCCTGCTGGTCGAGATCCAGGCCCTGGTCACCCCGGCTGGCTTCGGCACCCCTCGCCGTACTGTGCTGGGTGCCGACTACAATCGCGTATGCTTGCTGCTGGCGGTTCTGGAGAAGCGGGTGGGCTTCCCCCTGCAGTCCCAGGACGCCTTCGTCAACGTCGCCGGGGGGGCCCGGGCGTCCGAGCCCGCCGCGGACCTGGGGCTGGTGCTCGCGGCGGCGTCCAGCTATCTGGACCGGCCGGTGCGAGGAGACCTGGTGGTGCTTGGAGAGGTGGGGCTGGCCGGGGAGGTGCGGGCGGTGACCGGGCTCGAGGCGCGGCTCAAGGAGGCGGCGGCCCTCGGCTTCACCGCGGCGGTGGTCCCTCAGAGCAGCCTCGCCGGCGTCACCGGCCTGGCGCTCGACGTCCAGGGCGTGGGCTCGGTGGACGAGGCAGTGAAAGTCCTGCTGGGACCGTGAGGGCGGAATGCAGCTAGGCATTCTCATCGTCCGGGTGCTCGTGCTGATGGCGGCCACCGCCGCCGGCTTCGCCCTCGCGCACGCGCTTGGCTTGCACGCGCCCAGCAACCTCTTCCTCGGCGGCGCGGGCTTCCTGGCCGGCGTCCTGGTGGTGCTGCTCGAGTGGCAGGCCCGGCGCATCCCGGTGGACCGGCTGTTCTGGGGCGCCACCGGCGCCATGCTGGGCGTGGTGCTGGGCCTGGGCCTCGGCACCGCGCTTGAGGCGATCGTGCCGGGGGCGGGGGCCCTCGGGCGCGGGCTCTTCGCGCTCCTGCTGGGCTACCTCGGCGCGACGGTCACGCTGGCCAAGCGGGACGAGCTCGAGGACATGTCGGTCAAGCTCTTCCCCAAGACCGCGGCCCGCCAGGAAGGCGACAAGATCCTCGACACCTCGGTGATCATCGACGGACGGATCGTGGAGGTCTGCCAGACCGGCTTCCTGGCCGGCCCGCTCCTGGTGCCCCAGTTCGTGCTGCGCGAGCTCCAGCAGATCGCCGACTCCGCCGACGCGCTCAAGCGCAACCGCGGCAAGCGCGGGTTCGACGTGCTGCAGCGCCTGCAGCGGGTGCCGCGGGTGACCGTCCGCATCGACGAGGTCGACTTCACCCACGTGCGCGAGGTCGACCGCAAGCTGATCGAGCTGGCCCGCGCCACCAACGGCAAGATCGTCACCAACGACTACAACCTGAACCGGGTCGCCGAGCTCTCGGGCGTGTCGGTGCTCAACATCAACGAGCTCGCCAACGCGCTCAAGCCGGTGGTGCTCCCCGGCGAGCCGCTGCACGTGCACATCGTCAAGGAAGGCAAGGAGGCCAACCAGGGCGTGGCCTACCTCGACGACGGCACCATGGTGGTGGTGGAGCACGGCAAGCGGCTCATCGGCCAGACGGTGGACGTGACGGTGACCACCATCTACCAGACCGCGGCGGGTCGCATGATCTTCGCTCGCCAGCGCGACGAGGAGAGCGGATCGCGGTGACCTACGCGATCGTCCCCGCGGGAGGCCATGGCGCGCGCATGGGCTCTCGTCGGCCCAAGCAGTATCTCCGCCTGGGTCGGGCTCCCATCCTCGTGGCCACCCTGAAAGCTCTCGCCCGCGCCCGCTCGATCGTCGGCATCGTGGTCGCGGTGCCCGAGGCCCACGTGGCCGCGACCCGGCGGCTCCTCGCGCGCGCGCGCGTGCCCAAGATCCTCGACGTCGTCGCGGGCGGCGCGGACCGGCAGGAGTCGGTGTGGCGCGGGCTGCAGCGGCTGCCGGAGGACGCGCGCGTCGTGGTCGTGCACGACGCGGTGCGGCCCTTCATCACCGCCGACCTGGTCGAGCGGGTGCGCGTGGCCGGGGCGGGCGGCGCGGCGACCTGCGGCACGCCGGTGCGCGACACGGTCAAGCGGGTGACCGACGGCGCGGTCGAGTCCACCATTGCGCGCCAGGGGCTCTGGCTGACCCAGACCCCGCAGGCCTTCGCGCGCGACCTCCTGTGGGAGGCGCACGACAAGGCGCGCCGTGACGGCTTCGCGGGCACCGACGACGCGGTGCTGGTGGAGCGGCTCGGGATGCCGGTGGCAATGGTCCCGGGACTGGCGCAGAATCTCAAGATCACGACGCCCGAGGATCTCCGGACGGCCCGCGCCTGGGTCAGGCCCCGCCGCCGGGCATGACCGTCCGCTCCGGGCTGGGCTTCGACCTGCATCCGCTGGTCGACGGTCGGCCACTGATCCTGGGCGGCGTGACGGTCCCGGCGGAGCGCGGGCTGGGCGGCCACTCCGACGCCGACGTGCTCACCCACGCGGTGTGCGAGGCGCTCCTGGGGGCCCTGGCGCTCGGGGATCTGGGACGGCTGTTCCCGGACACCGATCCGCGCTACAAAGGAGCTTCGAGCCTCGGGCTGCTGCGGTCGGTGATGGACCTCTTGTCCAGCAAGGGAGCGCGGGTGGTGAACCTGGACGTGACCGTGATCTGCCAGGCCCCCCGTCTGGCCTCCTTCCTGCCCGAGATGGCCCGGCGGCTGGCCGAGACCATGGCGCTCGGGCCGGACCGGGTGAGCGTGAAGGCCAAGAGCCCGGAGCACCTGGGCCTGCTCGGGCGCGGCGAGGGGATCGCCTCGATGGCGGTGGTGAGCGTGGAGACCGACGGATGACCCTGCGCGTCTTCAACACGCTGTCCCGGCGCAAGGAAGATCTCGTCCCCGGCCACGGGGGCGAGGTGGGGATCTACGTCTGCGGCGTCACGGTCTACGACGTGAGCCACATCGGCCACGGCCGGAGCGCCATCGTCTTCGACGTGATCCGCCGCTACCTGCGCCACCGGGGGTACGCGGTGAGGTTCGTGAAGAACTTCACCGACATCGACGACAAGATCATCCGGCGCGCCAACCAGGAAGGCGTCACCGCGCAGGAGATCTCCGAGCGCTACATCGCGGAGTACCGGGCCGACATGGCGTCGCTCGGGGTGCTGGCCGCCGACGTCGAGCCGAAGGCCACCGATCACATCCCCCAGATGATCGCCCTCATCGAGCGGCTCATCCAGCGGGGCGTGGCCTACCAGGTCGAGGGCGACGTCTACTTCGAGGTGCGGCGGTTCCCGGGCTACGGCAAGCTCTCGGGCAAGAACCTGGAGGAGCTGCAGGCGGGCGCCCGCGTGGAGGTGGACGGGCGCAAGCGCGATCCGCTCGACTTCGCCCTCTGGAAGGCGACCAAGCCGGGCGAGCCCAGCTGGAAGAGCCCGTGGGGCGACGGCCGCCCGGGCTGGCACATCGAGTGCTCCGCGATGGCGATGCAGTATCTCGGCGAGACCCTCGACCTGCACGCCGGCGGCGAGGATCTCGTCTTCCCGCACCACGAGAACGAGATCGCGCAGTCGGAGGCCGCGACCGGGCGGCCCTTCGTGCGCCAGTGGATGCACAACGGGTTCGTGAACCTGGCCGCCGAGAAGATGTCGAAGTCGCTCGGCAACACGCTCACCATCAAGGACCTGGTGCGGCGCCACGACCCCGAGGCCCTCCGCCTCTACCTGCTCGGAACGCACTACCGCAATCCGCTCGAGTTCGCCGACGAGCGGGTGGGCGAGGCCGGGCGCGCCCTCGCGCGGCTGCGGTCGCTCAAGGAGGAGGCCGATCGCATCGCCGCGCGCGGGACTCCTGCGCCCGGACCCGACGGGGGCCTGTTCGAGCAGGTGGCCGCGCAGCGGGCCCGGTTCGAGGCCGCAATGGACGACGACTTCAACACCCCGCAGGCCCTGGGCGTGCTCTTCGATCTCACCCACCAGCTCCACGCGGCCCGCGAGCAGGTGGCGCAAGGCGCGGCGGGGGCGGGCGCGTTCCTGATGGGGGTGGGGGAGCTGGTGATGCTGAGCCAGGTGCTGGGGCTGCTCGAGTCGGGCAGCCGCCCGTCCACCGCCATCGATCCCCAGCTCAAGGCCAAGGTGGAGTCGCTCGTCTATCTGCGGCAGGAGGCGCGGCGGCAGCGCGACTTCGCGGAGGCCGATCGGCTGCGCGCGGAGCTGGTCCGGCTCGGGGTGGTCCTGGAGGACACGCGGGACGGGACGACCTGGAAGCTCCAGTCATGAGCCCGGAGCGGCCCCGCGACCCCCGCGGGAGCTTCCCCCGCCCGGGGGCGCCGAGGCGGGAGCCTCCGCGCGCCCCTCGCCGAGCGGATCCTCCGCCGTCGCGTGATCCGCGGCCGAGGGACGAGGCCCCGCTCGAGCAGGCCGACGTCGAGGGCCGCCCGCTCTTCGGGCGCAACCCCGTGCTCGAGCTGCTGCGGGCCGGGAGTCGCCGGGTCGAGGAGATCGCGATCGTTTCCGAAGGCCGAGGGCCCGCCCTCCATGACCTCCTGAACCTGGCCCGGCGACAAGGCGTCAAGATCTCCTTCCGGACCCGAGACCAGCTGACCGCCATGGCCGGGGACCCCCATCACCAGGGGGTCGTGGCCCGGGTAGCCGGGGCCAGCTACTCCTCGCTGGAGGACCTTCTGACGGTCCCGGCCGGGCGGGGGGAGGTGCCATTTTTCCTCGCTCTCGACCAGGTCCAGGACCCGCGAAACCTCGGAGCGGTGCTTCGCTCGGCGGAGGTGACGGGGGTCCACGGGGTGATCCTGCCCAAGCACCACGCGGTGGGGCTCACGGGAGCCGCCGCTAAGTCCGCCATGGGGGCGGCCGAGCTGGTGGCGGTGGCCCGGGAGACCAATCTGGTCCAGGCGCTCGAAGAGTTGAAGAAAGAAGGGGTCTGGATCGTCGGAGCAGTCCCGACCGGTGGAAAGGTGCCGTGGGAGATGGACCTGACCGGGCCGCTTTGCCTGGTGCTCGGGGGGGAGGGGGAGGGGCTGCGACCCCTGGTGGCGAGGAGCTGCGACTTCCTGACCAGCCTGCCGATGCGCGGCCGGCTCGGGTCGCTGAACGTCTCGGCCGCCGCGGCGGTGCTCTGCTACGAGGTCCTGCGCCAGAGGGGTCGCGGAGAAAAGACTTGACAGAAAAACCCTTGACTTGATGGAGGGCCGAACCTAAAGTGAGGGTTTGCGACTGCTGGCGTAGCTCAGGGGTAGAGCAACTGCCTTGTAAGCAGTGGGTCGGGGGTTCAAATCCTCCCGCCAGCGCCAGTACTATCAAGGGGTTAC
>Ga0070698_100006948_pt1 | contig 12253 bp, 6 predicted proteins | sample KBSK1502metaG_FD_65477 | JGI IMG/M metagenome (GOLD analysis project Ga0070698, IMG submission 65477) | Corn, switchgrass and miscanthus rhizosphere microbial communities from Kellogg Biological Station, Michigan, USA - KBS K1-50-2 metaG | ecosystem: Host-associated > Plants > Roots >...
CCGCTGCGATCTCCGGCAGCGGCGTGGTCAACCAGGTCGGCGCCGGCACCACGAGCCTCACGGGCGCCAACAGCTACGCGGGCACGACGACGATCTCGGCCGGCGTGCTGAGCGTCGGTGCGGGCGGCACGGTGGGCACACTGGGCAGCGGGGACGTGGTGAACAACGCCACTCTGCAGGTCAATCGGTCGGATGCCACGGTGACGATCGCCAACAACATCTCGGGCAGCGGCGCGCTCACCAAGACGGCGGCGGGCGCGAGCACCACCCTGATCCTCACCGGAACAAACAGCTATTCAGGCACGACCACGGTCACGGACGGCACGATCCAGGTGGGCGCCGGCGGCACGAGCGGCACGCTGGGGACAGGCGGCGTCGTGACGTCCGGCGGTACATTGGCCTTCAACCGGTCTGATGCGCTTGCAGTCGCCAACGCGATCTCCGGCAGCGGCGCGCTGACGCAATCCGGCGCCGGCACGACGATGCTGACCGGCGCGAACAGCTACAGCGGCACCACGACGATCTCGGCCGGCACACTGCAGGTCGGGGCCGGCGGCACGGCGGGCAACCTGGGCACCGGCAACGTCACCAACAATGCGACGCTGGCCTTCAACCGCTCCGACAATATCGCGGTGTCCAATGTGATCTCGGGTACCGGGGCACTCAACAAGCTCGCCACCAATACCCTGACGCTGACCGGCGCCAACACTTACAGCGGCACGACGACGGTTTCGGCCGGCACGCTGCAGGTCGGTACCGGCGGCACAACCGGCGCGCTCGGCACCGGCGGCGTCACGAATGACGCCACGCTCGCCTTCAATCGCTCCAATGCCCTGACGATATCGAATGCGATCTCGGGGACCGGTGTGGTCAACCAGATCGGTGCTGGCACGACGAGCCTGACCGGCGCCAACACCTACACTGGTACGACCACGATCTCGGCGGGCGTGCTGAGCGTCGGGGCCGGCGGCACGATCGGCACGCTCGGTACCGGGAATGTGGTCAACAACGCCACCCTGCAGGTCAACCGGTCCGACGCTACGGTGACGATCGCCAACGACATCTCGGGCAGCGGCGTGCTCACCAAGACGGCAGCGGGGACGAACACCACCCTGATCCTGACCGGGACCAACAGCTACTCGGGCACAACGACCGTCACCGAAGGCACGATCCAGGTCGGGGCCGGCGGGACCAGCGGCACGCTGGGAACCGGCGGCGTCGTCACGAGCGGCGGCACGCTCGCCTTCAACCGGTCGGACAATATCGCGGTGTCGAACGTGATCTCGGGAACGGGTGCGCTCAGCAAGCTGTCGAGCAATACCCTGGCCCTGACGGGCGCCAACACCTACAGCGGCGCGACAACGATCTCGGCCGGTACGCTGCAGGTCGGCGCCGGCGGCACGGTGGGCAACCTGGGCACCGGCGGCGTCACCAACAACGCCACGCTGGCCTTCAACCGGTCAGATGCGATCACGATCGCCAACCCGATCTCGGGCACCGGTTCGGTGAACCAGGCGGGGACAGGGACCACCAGCCTGACCGCAGCCAACAGTTATTCTGGCACGACGACAATTTCTGCCGGCACCCTGAGCGTCGGTTCCGGCGGCACGACCGGCACGCTGGGGACGGGCGCCGTCACCAACAACGCGGTGCTGCAGATCAACCGGTCGAACGCCATCACCATCGCCAACGCGATTTCGGGCACAGGGGCCCTCAACCAGACAGGAACCGGCACCACGACGTTGACGGGGGCCAATACATTTTCCGGCACGACCACGATTTCGGCTGGCGGCCTGCAGGTCGGCGCCGGCGGCACAGTGGGGACGTTGGGCTCCAGCAATGTCGTGAACAACACCACGCTAACCTTCAATCGCTCGGACGCGCTTGCCGTCGCGAACGACATCTCCGGCGGCGGGGCTGTCACCAAGATCGCCGCCGGCACGACGAGCCTGACCGGCACCAACAGCTATAGCGGCACCACGACCGTCACCACCGGCACGCTGCAGGTCGGCGCCGGCGGCACGAGCGGCACACTGGGAACGGGTACCGTCACCGACAACGCCGCGCTGGCGTTCAACCGCTCCGATGCGCTCGCGGTCGGCAACGCGATCTCCGGCACCGGCACGCTGACGCAATCCGGGACGGGCACGACGATGTTGACCGGCGCCAACAGCTATGGCGGTACGACGACCGTCTCGGCCGGCACGCTGCAGATCGGCAGCGGCGGCACGGCGGGCAATCTCGGCACCGGCGCCGTCACCAACAACGGCACGCTGGCATTCAACCGCTCGGACGAAATCACGGTGGCGAACCTGGTCTCGGGGACCGGCGCGGTGACCCAAGCGGGAACCGGCACCACCAGCCTGACGGCGGCCAACAGTTACGCGGGCACGACGACAATCCTGGCCGGCACGCTGAGCATTGGCGCCGGCGGCACGGCCGGCATGCTCGGGACCGGAAACGTGGTCAACAACGCCACGCTGCAGATCAACCGGTCGGACGCCGTCACGGTCGCCAACGCGATCTCCGGGGCCGGCGTGGTCAACCAGATCGGCCCTGGCACGACCATCCTCACGGGCGCCAACAGCTACACCGGCACGACCACGATCTCGGCCGGCGCGCTCCAGATCGGCGCGGGCGGCACGACCGGCACGCTGGGCAGCGGCGCGACCGCCAACAACGGCAGTCTCGCCTTCAACCGGTCCGATGCGCTCACGGTGGCCAGCGCCATTTCGGGCGCTGGCACGCTCAGCCAGAATGGGACTGGCACGACGATCCTGACGGGCGCCAACACCTACAGCGGCGCCACCACGATCTCGGCCGGCACGCTGCAGGTCGGCGCCGGCGCAACGACGGGCAGCCTGGGCACCGGCGTCGTCATCAACAACGCCGCCCTGGTGTTCAATCGCGCGGACGCGATTACAGTCGGCAATGCGATCTCGGGCAGCGGCTCGCTGACACAATCGGGCGCCGGCACGACGATATTGACCGCTGCCAACGCCTATGCCGGCCCGACCACGGTTGCGAACGGTCGTCTGGCGATCAACGGCAGCATCACCAGCGACGTCACGGTCGGCGCCGCCGGCAATCTCGGCGGCAGCGGGCTGATCACCGGGAGCGTGACCAACAACGGCATCGTGGCGCCGGGCAACTCGATCGGCACCCTCAATATCAATGGTTCCTTCATCCAGTCGGCCGGCGGCACCTACCAGGTCGAGGTCAACGCGGCCGGCCAGAGCGACAGGATCAACGTCACGGGTGCAGCCGGCACCGCCGCCCTTCAGGGAGGCACGGTCGCCGTGCAGGCGGCGTCCGGCAACTATGGTCGGACGACGACATACACGATCCTCAACGCCACCGGCGGCGTGACGGGGACCTTCGGCAACGTCACCAGCAACTTCGCCTTCCTGACGCCATCGCTCAACTACGACGCCAGCAATGTTTTCCTCACGCTGTCGCTCTCCAGCACCGCCTTCGCGTCGGGCGCGCAGACGGCCAACCAGCGCGCGGTCGGCACGGTGCTTGACCTTGCCAATCCGACGGCGACCGGCGATTTCGGTACCGTGCTCAACGCCTTCTACGGTCTCAGCACGACGCAGGGCGCCGCCGCCTTGGAGGCGATCAGCGGCCAGCAGTATTCGGGTTTCGGCACGGCCAACCTGGCCAGCGGCATGCTGTTCATGAACGCCATCGGCCGCCAGCTAAGCGTTGCCCGCGGCGCCGGTTCGAGCGGCGCCAATCGCGCGGCCTTGGCTCAAGCCTGCGACGTCGCCTGCGACGACGGTGGCGCCGGCCCGTGGAGCGTCTGGGGCAGCGCACTCGGCGGCACCGGCAGCGTCGCCGGCAACGGCAATTCCTCGACCCTCACCTACAATGCCGGCGGTCTCGCCTCCGGCATCGACTATCGCGTCGACTCGGGCTTCCTGCTGGGCCTCGGCCTCGGCTATGTCAGCGGGAACCAATGGGTCAACGGCTTCAACGGACGCGGCACCAGCGACAGCTATCAGGCCGGCATCTACGCCTCTTTCAGCAGAGCTGCCTTCTACGTCGATGCGCTGGTGGGCTACGCCTACAACGACAATCAGTTGACCCGCACCATTGTCATTCCGGGCCTGCAGCCGCGCACGGCGAGGGGGCGCGCCGGCGCCGACCAGTTCCTGGGTCAGGCCGAAGCCGGCTACAGGGTCGGCATCTGGGATGGGGCCGCGGCGTCGCTGACGCCGTTCGCGCGGTTCCAGACGTCGATCGTCACCCAGGCGGCGTTCGGCGAAACCGGCGCCGACTCGCTCGACCTCAACGTCGCGCAGCAGACCACGAAGTCGATCCGCAGCACCCTCGGTGCCGAGCTCGCGGGGCTGATCGACCTCGGATGGCGCGAGAAGCTGGCGTTGCAGTTCCGGCTGGGCTGGCTGCACGAATATGCCGATACGGCGCGGCCGGTGAGCGCGAGCTTCGCCGGCGCGCCGGGCCTCAACTTCACCGTGTTCGGCGCCACGCCGCAGCGTGACAGTGCGGCCATAGGCTTCGCCGCCACCACCGCCATCGGCCAGGGAACCTCGCTCTATCTTCGCTACGACGGAGAGATCGGCAGCGGCACCGACAACCACGCGATATCCGCCGGGCTACGCCTTTCGTGGTGAGCCTACTTGTTGTTGTACAGCGCGCTCAGCGAGCCGCTCGGCCACTTGATGTCGGCGATGCGCCAGCCGGCCTGGGTCTGCACCAAGTCGAGGGTGATCTTGGTTTGCTTGCCCAGATTGTCGAAACTCACCTCTCCGGTCGCCTTCGGCCCGTCGGTCTTGACCGATATGGCGAGGTTCTTGATCTCCCAGTCCTGGGCGTCGAGGAAGGGATCGCCGTCGAGCTTGGGCACGTGGCCGCGCCGCTTGGCTTCGCGCATGTCGGCCTCGATGGCGCGCGCGAGCTCGGGCGCGAAGAAGCGGCTGACCTGCCAGTAGGGTTGCCCTTTGAAGTCCGCCTTGAGATAAGGGTCGTAGATCGCCCGCAGGAAAAAATCGGGCGTCGAGGTCTGGCCGCGCGCGCCCAAAGGCAAGGCGCAGAGTGCCGCGATGGTCCAGCGCCGGCTAAGCACGGAACGCCATCCGCTCGGTGCCGGCATAGAGCGCCTTGGCGGAACGTTCGACGGCATCGCGGTGGGCGGCGATGGCGGCGGCATCGAGGTCCGCCCGCGGCCCGGGCTCGAGGTCGAAATTGCCGTAGCGGTCGCGGCCGCGCACCAGCATGGCCGAATCGCGCACCTTGAGCTGGCGGACATGGGGTGGGATGTAGCGGATGGCGTAGCCGATCCGCCGGTCGTCGGTGGTGTTGGGGCCCGAGCCGTGCACCAGCAGCACGTGATGCAGCGACATCTCGCCCGCCTTGAGCACGACGTCGACGCCTTCGCCCGCCGGCACGTCGACCGCGATCTCCTGGCCGCGGCTCAAAAGGTTGTCCGCCGCGAAGGTGTCGCGATGCTCGAGCTGGTTCTTGCGATGGCTGCCCGGCCAGAACTTCATGGCGCCGCTTTCGAGCGGGGCATCGGCGAAGGCCACCCAGGCGGTGATGACGTCGTCGGTGCTCAGGCCCCAGTAGGTCGCGTCCTGGTGCCACGACACGAAGGAGGGCGAGCGCGGCTCCTTGGTGAAGAAGGTGGTGCTCCAGCAGAGAATGTCCGGCCCGATCACGTCCTCGACGGCGTCGAGGATCTTCGGGTGCCGCGCCAGCTCGTTGGCCCAGGTGAAGAGGAGATGCACCTTGTGGCGCATGTTGCCCGCCAGCGGCCCGCCCAGCGCACGTTCCTGCCCCTCCAGCCGGTCGCGGTAGGAGCGCGCCTCGGCGGACGACAGGACAGCGACCGGGAAATGGAAGCCGTCGTGGCGGTATCGGGCAATCGCTTCCGGGGTGAGGCACTTGGCCATGAGGTCCTCCGCAGCCCCAGTCTAGAGCGAGTTCGATGGTGTGGAAATCATTCGCCGATTGACGGGCAAGCCGCCGAAATTACCCATTTACCCCCCTCTATGGTGCGCACTTATTCCAGTCGGCCATCAGGCGCACATCGACAATCGTAAAATATACTAACCTTTCTCTTGTATTTTACTTACGTTTCCTATACGGTTCACCGGCCTCCGACAGCCATGGCCAGGCGTGGGAGCTTTTTGTCGTGCCGGCCGCTCGAAAGGAGAATTCGGAGTCAAATGCACTCCACTGAGCCAACGAAAAACGTTAGCGCAAATTGCGGGAAATGCGGAAATTCGAAAACGACCGGCGGAAAGGGCGCAAATCCCAATGCAGTGCCGCGCCCGCAGCCCTAAAAGAACTTCCAGAACGCGACAACCATCGCCGCATAGATGACGATGATGAGGACCGCGCCCTGGATGTGGGTTCGCATCGCGGTCGCGGCCGACGCGGGCTGCAGCCACCAGCCGAAGCGCACGGCGACCCAGGGCACGAGAAAGCCCGTCAGGCCGACGCTCACGATATTGCCGAGGAACAGCGCCACGGCGAAGGGCAGGTGGAGGACGTTGGTGAACAGCGGCGTTCCCACGAATATCCCAAAGAGGAAGACGATCGGGTAAAGCATCAGCAGGACCAGCATGTCCATCTTCCACACCGGCAGCGGAGCCGGTCCGGCAGCGTCCCTGAACCACTGGTCGAACCCGGTGTGCGCCACCCTGGTGTGGAATTCCTCGGTGAGCGGGGCGGCCTCGTCGACCAGCCGCTTGCGCTCGGGCGAATCGAGCCAGCGCTGCAGGTTGGCCTCGTTGTCGAAGCGCAGGATAGCGACGAAGTCCTCCTGGACGCCCGGCACCGGCGCTTCGAAGCGGTAGCCTTGCATGCCGGGCGCCTTGGACTGCGCGACCGCGATCTTGCGCTCCCAGGCGCGGTACTCGGCCTCCTTGCCGGGCCGCACGCGCGTGGCGATCACCGCCGAGACCGGCGCGGGCTTGATGCCTCCTTCGTCGTCGCGGACGATATGCACGTCGTCGCGCCCCACCAACATGGGGGCGACGCCTTCGAGGCGCTTCTGGCGCTCGGCCGAGGCCAGCCAGCGTTGCGCGTCCTCGAGCGCGGCGAAGCGCTGCAGGATCACCCAGTCGACCTGGAGCGGCGGCTTGGGCGGCATCAGCCGCTGCTCGACGAAGCCCGGGAAGGTCGCGATGACGGTGCTGGTCTCGCCTTGCCAGCGCGCGAAGTCCTCGGCGCGCTCCGGCCGCACACAGGTCTGGGTGACGATGCTGACGGTCATTTGCCCGTGCCCAACTTGCTGAACAGACGGTCGGGCGTGAAGGGCAGGTGGGGGAAGCGCACGCCGGTGGCATTGGCCAACGCGTTGGCAACCGCCGGCGCCACCGCATTGATCGCGCACTCTCCCTGGGACTTGGCGCCCAGCGGGCCGATCGAATCGATCGTGCTGGCAAAGAAGACATCGGTATGCGGCGTGTCGGCGAAGGCCGGAACGCGGCAATTGCGAAGCTGCGGGTTCACCATATGGCCCTGGTCATGAACCATGTTCTCGATCAGCGCCCAGCCGAATCCCATGGCGACGGCGCCGTCGATCTGGCCATGGCACTGCATCGGATTGATCGGGCGTCCGATGTCGGCCGCATGCACGCTGTGCAGGATGCGGACTTCGCCGGTGACGCGATGCACCGCGAGCCGGACGCCCTGCACGTTGAAGGCGATCGTGCGCGGCGACAGGTAGGCCCTGCGGCTGACCGCGAAGCGATGATTGACCTTGGCGCCGGCGGCATGGAGCTCGGTCAGCAGGATCCGCTTGTTGCCGCAGACGACCGCATCGTTGTCGAGCCGGCACTGGTCGCGGTCGGCGCCGGTGTGGCGGCAGGCGAAGTCGAGGATGTCGTCGCGCATCGCCTGGGCGGTGATGTGGACGGCCTTGCCCGCCACCACCGTGCCGGTGCTGGCGAAGGTGCCGGTGTCGTAGGGCGTGCGGTCGGTGTCGGCGTTGATGATGTCGACGTCGAGGGCGCGCACGCCGACGATGGAAGCGGCGATCTGCTTGTGCGCCGTGGCGATGCCTTGGCCCATCTCGGACGAGCCGCAGGCGAGATGGTAGGTGCCGTCGGCCAGCAGCCTCATATCGGCGCCCGAACGGTGCTCGGTCGGCGGGCCGCATTCGAGCATGGCGAGCGCCACGCCCGTTCCCTCCGCCCATTCCTCGCCGTCGGGCTTGGCAACGCCGTTGCCCTTCTTGAGCTCGCTTTCCACGATGTCGAGGCACTCGTCGATGCCGTGGCTGCCGAAGCTCGCGTCGCCGGGTTCCTTCCAGATCGATTCGACGTTGTCTCCCGGCCGCACGACATTCTTGCGCCGCATCTCCACCGGGTCGATGTTCAGCAGGCGCGCCAGCTCGTCGATGGCGCACTCCATCGCGTACATCGTCTGCGAGGCGCCGTAGCCCCTGAAGCCGCCGGCCGGAATCATGTTGGTGTAGACGACGTGGCCGACGCCCTTCTTGTTGGCGCAACGATAGGCCGCGATCGGGCTTCCCATCGCGGCAGCGAGGGTCTCGCTGGCGTGATTGCCGTAGGCGCCGGTGTTCGACACGACATGCACGTCGAGCGCGATCAGTGTGCCGTCCTTCTTGGCGCCGATCTTGACCTTGGTCGTCATCTGGTGTCGCGTCGTGGCGCCGATGAACTCCTCCTCGCGGGCCCATTCCCATTTCACGGGCCGGCCGTCGAGCTTCATGGTGGCGAACAGCGGCAAGTCTTCCGACACCATCTCCTGCTTGCCGCCGAAGCCGCCACCGACCCGTTCGGTGAAGACATGGATCTCGCGGGCGGGCACGCCCATCAGATGGGCGAGCTTGGCGCGCGAGGGGAACGGGCCCTGCGAGCTGGTGCGCACGTGCCACCGGCCATCCTCGCCCTTGTAGGCGATCGAGCCGTGGGTCTCGAGATGGACGTGCTGCACGCGCGAGGTCGAGTAGGTCATTTCGTGGACGGCATCGGCTTCCTTGAAGCCTTGCGCCACGTCGCCGATCTCGCCCTGCAGGGTACAGAAGATGTTGCGGTTCTGGGTGACGACCTCGCTCTTGTTGTGCAGCAGCGGCGCGCCGGGCTCCATGGCGGCGACCGGATCGAACACTGCCGGCAGGATTTCATAGTCGACGACCAGGGCGCGGACACCCGCCTCGGCGGCGGCCTCGTTCTCCGCCACCACCGCGGCGAGTCTCTGACCGACGAAGCGGGCGACGTTGTCCAGCATGTAGGTGTCGTCGGGGTCGACGAGATGGTCTTCGTGCAGCGCGGTGCTGTAGAGCCGGCGCGGCACATCTTCCCAGGTATAGACGGCGACGACGCCCGGAACGGCCAGGGCCTTGGTCTTGTCTATGCTCTTGATGCGCGCGTGAGCATGCGGCGAGCGCAGCACCTTGAGGTGCAGCAATCCCTCGATCGCGATGTCCATCGTGTAGCGCGCCTTGCCCGTCAGGATGGCGTCGGTGAACGGATTGGGCACGCTGGCGCCGCAGGCCTTGCCGGCGACGTCCTCCTCGATGTTGCTCCTGCCGTTGAGCGCGTCGACGATCGAGCGGTAGCCGGTGCAGCGGCAGATGTTGCCCTTGAGCGCGTGCGGCAGGTCAGCCTTGTGCGCCTCGTCGAACGCGGCCGAGGCTATCGTCATCATCATGCCGGCCGCGCAGTAGCCGCATTGGAAGGCCTGCGCGTCGTGGAACGCCTTCTGGATGGGATGCAGCTCGCCGTTCTTGGCGAGGCCCTCGATGGTCGTGATCTTGCGGCCCTCGCCGCGGAAGGCGGGCACCAGGCAGGAGTGGAAGGGCTTGCCGTCCAGCCACACCGTGCAGGCGCCGCAGTCGCCGGCGTCGCAGCCTTTCTTGACGCCGAATACTTCGAGGTCGCGCAGGAAGGTGCGCAGGCATTGGCCGGGCTTCGGTTCGGCTGAGTACAGACGGCCATTGACCTCGTAATTGCTCATGACAGCTCCGCGCGAATCTGTTCGGCAAGGTAGAAAGTGACGTGGCGCTTGTAGGGCGCCGAGCCGTGGACGTCGTGGAACCAGGCGTCCGGCGGCAGGCGTTCTTCGATGGCCTGGCGCAGCGCGGCCGCCGACGGCGTTTTTTCGAACCGCAGATGCACCGGCCGCGGGGTCGCCGCGCTGATGGTAAGCAGGAAGTCGTAGTCGCGGTCGGCGACCGTGCCGATGATCAGCGCCGCCGACCGGCCGAAGTGCGTGAGCGACACCTGGCGCATGGCAAAGCGCTTGGTAAGAGCCGACGCGGGCAAGAAGATCGACCGCAGCAGTTCGCCCTTCTGCAGAACGTTCGCGTGGTTGCCGGTGACGAAGTCGACGACCGGAACCTGGCGCGGTTTGCTGCCGTTTTGCGGCCACAAGTTGCAGACGCCTTCGAGCGCCGCGGTCAGGGAGATCATGGCGCCGGCCGGCAGCGACATGCAGATGTTGCCGCCGACGGTCGCTGCGTTCCAGATCTTGAACGACATAAGGAACGCATCGATGCACTTGTCGACCAGCGGCACGGCCCGCCATGCCGGCGGGCCCTTGAAGTCGTGCAGCTCGACGATCTTGCACGTTGCGGCGATCTCGAGGCCCGACGGCGTCATGGTCAATGGCGGCCAGCCAAGCTGCTCGAGATCGACCAGCGTGTCGGTTGCGACCTGCGGTTCGGAGAACAGCCAGGTGCCGCCTCCCAGAAAGGCATGGCCCTCGCGCCATTCGATCTCCTCGAATGACTTGGGCCGCTTTACATCGACGATCGTATTGAGATTCATGCCATTCCTCTCCCGCTATTCACCTCACCCTGAGGAGGGCGCGAAGCGCCCGTCTCGAAGGGTGAGCCACACCATGACTCGTCCTACCCTTCGAGACGCGGTCCTGCAGACCGCTCCTCAGGGTGAGGTGGAAAGTGATGCTCATTTCAAATCGTCGAGCGACGTGGCGCCCGGGCCCGGCGTGATCAGCGTCGGCCACTGATGGGAGCCGAACGGCACGGCGGGCGGCAGGAACGGCTGTTTGCCGCGGCGCTGCATCTCCGAAATGATGGTTTTGCGGGCATCGCCGCCCATCAGCTCGAAATCCATCAGCTTGTCGTTGCCGAAGAACAGCGCGCCAACCGAGCGATCGGAGATGATGCGGACCATCGACGTCAGCATTTCCTGCGGCGTCGTGGTGAAGGAAATCGTCTCGATCAGCATCAGCCGGTCGTTGATCGCCTCGGGCGGGAAATACTGGGCGAGCGTGCTGAACAGCACGTTGTTCTGGCGGGCCACGTAGATGGTGTTGGCCGCGGCATAGACTTTGTCCCAATCCGGGCCAAGGCTCGCCCGCCAGCCGTCGAGCACGCCCATCCAGTGCTTGACCTGGGTCGAGGCCGCCCAGTTGATGATCAACTTGATGTCCGGTCCCTGCTTCTTGGCGAAGGCCTGCAGCGCCTCGAGCGTGATCACGCCCTTGGCCAGGCAATCGTCCATGAAGGCGACGTTGTTGCCCAGGATGGTCTTCACCGCGGGCTTCCAGTCGTCCTGGATGGACAGGGCGTCGACGCCATCGAGCGCCGTCTTCATTTGAGTGCGATAGCCCAGCAACGGCGCCATCCAGCTCTTGTCGGCGGCGTTGCCGACATAGGGCATGACCACCTCGGAGATCGCCATGGTGCTGTGGCCGGTCGACTTCATGGCCTGGTAGACGATCGGCACCGACGGCGCTTCCTCGGGCGGCCTGCCCGAGCGGTAGAGGATCATGCGCCCGCCGGCACCCGAGAACAGCGCCAGGATGACGGGATGCCTGTCCATGATGTTGCGCTGGAAGGTGCCGGCGGCGGCGTCGTAGAGCGCGAACATCGAAGTGTTGAGCTGCAGGACGTCCCGCGTGGCCAGCGCCGCCGGCGTCTGCGGCGTCGTGCCGGTGATGGCGGCCAGATAGTCGGGAAGGCCGGCGGTCCCCTGTGCGGATGCCGAGCTCACGGTAGATCCGGCCACGAACAATGCGATCGCGAGCCGCGACACAATTCTAGTCATCGATATTTCCCCCACTCGTAGTCGGCATAGGCTATCCAAGTGTTGCGGTTTGTCACTAGTCGATCCTCTAGAAAAGCACGGTAAGACGCAGTGTCGTCGTCAGGGTCGGCGGCAAGTCGGGCGCCGCGCCCGGTGTCGGGATGAAGCTCACGGTCGGCTGCAGGAAGGTCGCGGCGAACAGGTGCGCCTGGTAGTAGGCCTGGAACATCAGCTCGTAAGGCCGGGCGAACAGGACGGGG
>Ga0070698_100006951_pt1 | contig 12251 bp, 12 predicted proteins | sample KBSK1502metaG_FD_65477 | JGI IMG/M metagenome (GOLD analysis project Ga0070698, IMG submission 65477) | Corn, switchgrass and miscanthus rhizosphere microbial communities from Kellogg Biological Station, Michigan, USA - KBS K1-50-2 metaG | ecosystem: Host-associated > Plants > Roots >...
GCGCCAGGGCGAGCCCACCCCGGTGCCGCCGCGCGCACAGGCCGCGCACCAGGAGGCCGCACATATGGTGCGCCAGATCGAGCGCCGGCTGCGCGGCTCCTCATTGCTCCCCTACACATATCGGGATTTCGGCTCGCTGGTTTCCCTCGGTAGGCACAATACGGTAGGGAACCTGATGGGCCTCTTCGGGCGCGGGTTCTTCATCGAGGGTCTGTTTGCCGGGGTCATGTACCGCTCGCTGCGCACGCTGCACGAGCGAGCGCTGCATGGTACCCGACGCGCCGTGTTGGGCTTGCTGGCACGTGGTCTGTCGCCTCGTACCGGTCCGCCGGTGAAGCTGCATTGAGCGGCGCCCGGTGGCGCCGGAGGAGCAAAGACATGAACGACCAGACCCATCCCGAACCTCACGATATCCCAATCGGCATTCACGCGGCCGGGACGCGCGGCGAGATCGATTCGATGGGCGAAATCGAGGTGCCAGCCGACCGTTACTGGGGGGCGCAGACGCAGCGCAGCCTCGTCCACTTCTCGATCGGCGACGACCGCATGCCGAAGCGCGTCTATCACGCTTATGGCTATGTCAAAAAGGCGGCTGCGTTGGTCAACACCGCCGGCGGGCGGTTGCCGCAGTGGAAGGCGGACGCGATCGTGCGTGCCGCCGACGAGGCGATCACCGGCAAGCTAGACGACCACTTCCCGCTCTATGTCTGGCAGACGGGATCTGGCACGCAGTCGAACATGAACGTCAACGAGGTGCTGTCCAACCGCGCGATCCAGCTGCTCGGCGGCAAGATCGGCAGCAAAGAGCCGGTGCACCCGAACGACGACGTCAATATGGGCCAGTCGTCGAACGACACCTTCCCGGCCGCGATGCACATCGCCGCGGTGATGGAACTGGAGGAGCGCCTACTGCCGCATACCGAGGGGTTGGCCGTCGCCATCGAGGCCAAGGCCAATGAATGGATGGATGTGGTCAAGACCGGGCGCACCCACTTGATGGACGCGGTGCCGCTGACCGTAGGCCAGGAATGGTCGGGGTGGGCACACCAAATCCGCGACGCGCTGGCGCGCATCCGGCAGTGCGAGGCAGGCCTCTTCGAGCTTGCGGCGGGCGGGACAGCGGTCGGCACCGGCCTCAACGCACCCCCGCACTTCGGCCGCGAGATCGCCGAGAAAATCGCCGAACTGACTGGCTACCCATTTGTGACCGCGCCCAACAAATTCGCCGCACAGGGCTCACTCGACGCGATGGTCGCCGCCATGGCGGCGGTGCGCGGGCTCGCCGTCGCGCTGATGAAGATCGCTAACGACATGCGCTGGCTGGCCTCCGGCCCGCGCTGCGGGCTCGGCGAGCTGCTGTTGCCCGAGAACGAGCCGGGCTCCTCGATCATGCCGGGCAAGGTCAATCCGACCCAGCAGGAGGCGATGGTCATGGTCTGCATCCAGGTGATCGGCGAGGACAATGCGGTCGCCTTTGCCGGCAGCCAGGGCAATTTCGAGCTCAACGCGATGCGCCCGATCATCATTAACAATTTCCTGCACTCGGCTCGCATCCTCGGTGACGCGTGCGAGAAACTGCGGCATTTCTCGGTCGAGGGCACGCGGCTCAACAGCAAGCGCATCGACGAGATGGTCGGCCGCTCGCTGATGCTGGTGACGGCACTCAGCCCGGTGATCGGCTACGACAAGGCTTCCGCGATCGCGCACAAGGCGAATGACGAGGACCTGACCCTGAAGGAGGCCGCCCTCAAGTCCGGCTACATTGACGAGAAGCGCTTCGACGAGATCGTAGACCCGAAGAAGATGGTCGGGCACGGTGTCGGCGGGAGCTGATCTGGCGACCCGGGCGCTTCCGATCGTGCTCAGCGTGATCGCCGGATCGACAGACATCATCGGCTTTCTCGGCCTCAATGGGCTGTTCACCGCCCATATCACCGGCAACCTTGTCGTTCTGGCCGCGCATGTCGTTGCCGGCGAGCCGACGATATTCTCCTATATCCTGTCGGTGCCGGTCTTCATGCTGGTGCTGCTCGTGACGCGCCTGCTCGCTGGGGTCCTCGAGCGCGCCGGTCGTGACACGCTCGGGCCATTGCTCCTGCTGCAACTGCTGTCGCTCGCCGTCTTTCTCGTGCTCTGCATCGCTGCCGGTCCTTGGACCGATCCAAACGCCGCGGCTGCAGTTTTTGCCGGGATGTTCGGGGTCGCGGCGATGGCAGTGCAGAATGCTCTCGTGCAGATCTCTCTGCAGAACACGCCAACCACGGCAGTGATGACGACGAATGTGACCCACTTCGTGTTGGATCTCGGCGGAGTGCTGGTCGGTGGTGAGCCGGCCGAGGTCGCCAAGGCGCGCAGCCGCGCCATGCGCACCCTGCCGGTGATCGTTGGGTTCGCAACCGGCTGCGGCCTCGGCGCTGCATGCGAAGCCGCCGTGGGTCTGTGGTCGCTGGCTCTGCCCACCGGCCTCGCCCTGCTCGCGCTCGCCATGGGCCTGGCGGGGCTCTGCCGCAGCACGATCGGATAAATCTCCCTCATGCGGGGGGCTGAATTATGGGCAACGGGACCGCCGGATCGATTTAGTACGGTTTTGACGGATACGTTAAGGGCCGCGGGTCCGCCGCTGCTCTTTGTGGGAAGGCCGCGTGTACGGCCGCCCTCTCGGTATTACCGGACGCGGCCGAGCCATGCAGCGCGCGCAGCTCAAGGCAGCGCTTTCGGTTCTCGACCTCAAAGAGCGGGTTCCGATGCGGCGGGTATGGTAGGCGGATCAAATAGCGGGGCAGGGGCGTGGTAAAAGGCAGTGGCCCCCGATAACGATGTCCGCTAGAAATGCGCCGATCCACACAGCCCGGAGCCGAGATGGAGAAGACCGCCAAAGCGGGCAAGACAATCCGCGTCAACAAACGAGAAGGCCAGACCTAAAGCGAAACACCGCCTCCGGCGAGCGCGGGCTACTGCATAACACTCAGGCCATCAGCGTCACGGCCATAGGTGGGCAAGGTCGTTGGGTTAAATCGTGCCTCCAGCATCGGTGCGCGTCCCGGGGGACCAAGAGCCCAACGCGATACCCGGCCCAGCGAAAGCATTGTTATCGTGATTGCCCAATTCAGCGGCGCGGCGGTCGCCTAGATGATGGATTGCTCGTCTCAGCTCGCGCTGCGTACTGGCGATCAGATCAAAAGTGCGGGCAAGGCGAAACAGGATCGCCAGCAGCGCCCCCATCTCCAACCAGTTCAGCAGTAAGCTAACCGTTTCAAACCTCATTTTTCCCTCCCAGCGCCTGGGTCCTCGGAAGGCGCTAACCTCTGGACGCTCAGCTTGGCGACGTAACCGATTTGAGCACGGGCTTACGAGGGCACCGTGATTGCCAAGCCATCTAGCTCGCGGAGATTTTAATCAAATCCCTGTCAACACAATGTCCCAGCCAGCGTCAACAAGACGCTTCGGCGGATGGATTCTTTGGCCGACGCCGGAACGCTGCCTGGCCGACAGCTTCGGCAGCACCCCCGCGCGCATTGATGGCGTGTTCGCTGGAAGCACAGCTTGAGCGGCCTATCGCTCGAGGGATGCAGTCGTTCCGCCCGACCTGCTCCTTAATCTTGCGCGTCACCCTGTTTGGAAAGAGGGGCGGGTCGCAGGGAAACCCATCTCTTATAATGTTGATCACAAGATCGAACAACTCCGGGTATGGACACTTGAGTTGGCTGAGGCAGCTGGCGAGGCAGAGCGGCGCGCCGCCGATCGCGAAACCATGATATTAGGGAATGGATGACCGCGGTGAAAAGAGAGCTTTACAGCAGCTCGAACGGAGATCGGTGGTTCCTTTGCCGCGATCCGGCTACCGGGAGCGTGTTTATCCCGGCGTCAGAGGACGAATAGGATACCGGCGAAATTTGCATGATCGGCAGAGCATGCAACCGGTGCGCTGGCCCTTAGCCGGCCCTGGCCCCGTCGGCGTGTGAAGAGCTCGATCCGGCGTTCGCTAGGGGTTTACGCGCCCACGTCGATGTTCTGCGCGTCATAGAACCTGCGTCTGTGAATTGCCGGGTGGTAGGTAGCCATCGTCAATCCTGGGCCAAACGCTAAGGGCTGCCTCGGACCATTTGCGTCCGCGACAGCCCTATTGCACGAGGGGTTTCCCCGCCCCGCTATAGGGGAGAAGAGCCCGCCGATTAGGCCCTTTCGTGAGTCCGCTCGAACTCGGCTACCTGGCGTTCGGCTTCCTCGCGAGCAATCCCATAGCGCTCTTGGATTTTGCCGACGAGTTGATCGCGCTTGCCCTCGACGATCTGCCAGTCATCGTTGGTTAATCGGCCCCACTTCTCCTTCGCCTTTCCGACGAATTGCTTCCAGTTTCTCTTCATCTGATCTCTGTTCATTGTCCGAAACCCTCCGCTCAGTTAGTCCTCGTTTGCGAACAGCGTCAGTAGCTTTCGGGTTCCTCCCGGCCCGGCGCGCCGCTTTTCGATGGTGCTAGGCCGAGGCGAGTTTAAGGCTGGGGTTGGTTACGACAATCGACGGCAAATGCCGCGATCGTCGCCGCCGACGTGGCGGGGTACCCGCGCTGATGGGCGCGGATGAGGCCGGGACCTGGCAGCCTGGCACCGCCGGACGGGTGGTCTCCAGCGCGCTAGAGCCCGGCCCCGACGCGAACGACGTGCGCCGGGAGAAAACGAGCCACTCAGAAAGAGGAACGAGGGGCCGGGCGAGCGAAGGACAGACCCACGGTCCCCCGCAGCATGCCGACAACGATGTCGCAGCGGCCGGCCGCCATGGCTGCGCCGAAGAGAGCGCGATCGAGCGCCAACCGTCACCCGGGGCGGTGGCGACGTACGTACACGACCTGCCCCGGCAGATGCACGTCCGGCTTAGGCTCAGCCAAACACTCGGCGAAGAAGCACCTCACCCGCCTCCTCACGTGGAACGCAACCAAACGAGCACAGCAGCGTTTTGCGGCGGGGAAATGGCAAAACGCGGGGCGATGGCGAACAGAGGTCACCTTTGGCAGGGCTTCGCATGCACGGAGCGGTTGCTGTCAAATTCTCATGCTCGCGAGCAGCCCTTGTTCGTGAGTTTGCTGAAAGAAACTCTAGCGCTTGCGTCCTGTCAGCCTGTCTGCACCCGATGACGGCGTTTGCTCGACTGAGATAAGCGTCAAATCTGTTGTTGCGGAAGTGCTGGGCCATGTCTGCCCGCGGCGCTGATTCAGAGGCATCGTTACTGGTACAGCTATGGCGAAGATGGCTTACTTTCTGGCGCTCGCCGGCCTAATCATCGGGATCTGCCACCTATTACCACGTTCGCCGCCTGGCCGGTCGTTGACCGCATGCTTGTTCATAGTAATCGGCTTTATCGCGGCTCAAGGTGTTCTGTCCGGCGCGATTACAGCGCTCGGGCTGGTTCCGAGGGGTCCCCTTCATGACGTGCTCGAATATCTGACAGATTACGACGGCGATCGGCCTGTCGTGCTTCTGGTCGGATCAAGTTTCACACAACAAGGCATCGATCCGGAGGTCCTCACAGAAACCCTCGGTACGTCCGGTCGCAGCGTCACAGTTCTGCCTCTTGCAATCGGCGGCTTGTCACATCTGGAACGCCTGCATTACCTAAGAGAATACTTGGCTCACGCCAAGCGTATGCCCCGACTCGTACTATTCGAGATTGCGGGCGGTTACGATAATGGCCCGCTGTTTCAGCTGCAGCAGATGCTCTTCTCCGACCGCATGGTCGCCATGATGGATAGCACTAGCGCTTGGTGGGCCTTTCGCTGGCTGTTTAGCAGGGACGCCGCCGGCTTGACCACGCGTGTGGTACTAGCCGGCGAAATTCTGGCCCATCTGGCCCTCCACGTCGGCCATGTTGGTTTTCTATGGAACAGCACACGCGCGGACGAGCCTGGCGACTATGATCCGCGCGTGTTGCCGCCGAAGGTACAACACTTCACCGACGACGAAGTGGCGCGCTTTATCGACCAAGCGGCCCAGACGCGGGATCTGCGAGCAGACTGGCCACAAAACGTTCCGACCCACTGGATGCGCGCGTTGCTCGAAGCAGAAATGTCGACTTTGCGTCGGCGCGGCGTGCACCGATTTGCCTTTTACTCGGTCCCAAGTATGCAGGGGGCCAATGCTGCCTATGCCCGTCGGTTCTGCGCGGCGATGTCCGACTTCATCTGCATTGTTGGCGAGGATCCCCAACTCCTTGCCGGATTGCAGCAGGACATGGATTGGTATGATTTTGACCATCTCCATGGTGAGGGACGTCGGCTCTACACGCGATGGCTGGGCGAGCGCTTGTCGGCGCGAGATATCCTGCCTTGAACTTTGTCTCGTTCGAGTTCCTAGGCTTTCTCGCAGCCGTCTATGCCTTCTACTGGATACTTCCGCGAGAGTGCGCACGGAAATGGCTGCTGACCATCGCGAGCTACCTGTTCTACGCCGCTTGGGATTGGCGTTTCTGCTCCCTGATGTTGTTCGTCACGGTCAACGCTTTCGTGGCCGGCCATCTGATCTCGTCATTCGAACGCTTCGGACGAAAGTTGACACTAGCGGCCAGCATCGGAATTGACCTCGCAGTCCTTGCCTTCTTCAAGTACTACAATTTCTTTGCATCCAATGCCGCTGCTGCTCTTGCCGATTTTGGGTTTCCAGGCAGCCTGCCGATCTTGCAGATCATACTTCCGGTAGGTATCAGCTTTTATACTTTTCATGCCATCAGCTACGTCGTCGATATTTATCGCGGCAAAGTGGAGCAGGAGAAATCCTTCGTCAATGTCGCTCTGTATATCAGCTTTTTTCCCCAGCTGATCGCGGGGCCGATCGTTCGGGCCACGTTTATCATGCCGCAGTTCCGTCTGCCGCGGCAGTTCTCGCGATCACAGCAGATGATCGGTATCCGCCTCCTATTGCGCGGGTTCATCTACAAGGCAGTGATCGCCAGCATGTTGGCCCATGTCGCGGATCCGGTTTTCGCCGATCTTGAGCAATACGATGCGCACGCGCTTTTCACGGCAGTGGTGGCCTTCTATGGCCAGATCTATTTCGACTTCGCTGGATATTCGAGCATGGCGATCGGAGCCGCGCGGCTTTTCGGGTATCGATTCCCGCGGAACTTCGATTATCCCTACAGCTCGGCATCAGTCACGGAGTTCTGGCGGCGCTGGCATATGTCGCTGTCGTTCTGGCTCAGGGATTACCTCTACATACCGCTCGGCGGTAATCGTGGCGGTCGGCTCGCTGTTTGTCGGAATCTGATGATCACCATGCTGCTCGGGGGCCTGTGGCACGGCGCAGCCTGGAATTATATCATATGGGGCCTTCTGCATGGCTTCGGTCTGTGCGTGAACAAGGCTTGGGCCGAAATACGACCGTACCTCCCAGTCGCATTGAATTGGCAGAGCGGTTGGTGGCGCACGGTAGCGATTTTACTCACCCAGCTTTGGATAATGGTCGCGTGGGTATTCTTTCGCTGCGATAGCGTTGCCGAGGCCAACAATGTGTTGAGCAGTATCGTTGGACTGCATCCTCACCCCGGTACCGCGATCGCCCCTCTCGAGCTATGGATCGTGCTGATCATCGTGATCGATCACATGCTCGGCCGCGGGGCTTTGCGATGCTCGATTCCTCGCGCGTGGGCGCGAGCTCTGTCGTGGGGCAGCATCGGCATGCTGCTGGCGCTAGGGCTTGCCACGATGCCGCTCGTGCAGAAGCCCTTCATCTACTTTCAGTTCTAATCACTAGCTTGTGCGGCACGCCCGGTCCCGCTTGCCTCGGGGCTTCGATAGGGGCGGCGGTGTCAGCCGCCAACAGCAAGCGGTCGGCGGCGAGGGCGGCCGATGCGGCTTTGACTTGAGCGACATAGGCATTCCGGCTGCCACAGCGTTCTTCGAGTGACCGGTGCAGGTCATCGGCACCCTAGCGCTCGTTTCTGATCCGGGGGACCACCTTCTCGGTCTTTCGAGTGCGACCAGCCTGCGCTACGTTGCCTCCAAGCGTAGGCGCGGCGGTTGCGATGTGAAGATCTCCAATCTGGCGTACGCTCTGCATGGGTCGGGAACGACCCGTCACTGAGGGAGTCCACCATGAGCTACTTTCCTGGCATGCAGAAAGGTAATCTTGATTCGGTTAAAGCCGATGAGCACGGCAAAGTCAAAAAGGAGACGGTTGTTCTCGAAGGCGTTTCAGTGACACGTGTGACTTTTGATGTCGGCGCGAAGTGGTCAAACGATCTGAAGGACTACGCAGGAACCAATAGTTGCCAACTGCCACACGTGGCTCTCGTATTGTCCGGAACGCTCCGAGTCGTCATGGACGATGGTTCGCAACAAGATTTTTCAAAAAACGATGTCATGCTGCTGCCGCCAGGTCATGATGCCTGGTCGGTAGGAAACCAACCTTGCGTGTTCGTCGAATTTTCGCGAGGTAATGACTATTACTCTAGCGACCACAGCCACTGAACCGTTGCCTTTCCCGGCAGGCCGATGCGAAGCAGCGAGGGTTCAGCCTCCCTTGCCTCCAACTGAGGCACGATCGGCGCCCCGTAATGAGCTCCTCGGCGTCCGGTGCTGATAACGCGTTACGGTCAGAATTATGCGTAGCGCCACGCCGGCTTGCTCGGTTCAACCAATTTCAGCTCGACGGGGGCCATACCAAAAATTCCAATCACGACCGGCTCCTTCGCGCTCTTCTTGACGCCGTCGTAATGCGGGGTATGGGCGACGCGTCTGACGAAGCCCCCGGCCGGTACCGGAACGGTAGCGTTCGGGTTGAAATCGGCGCCGCTGTTCACCCACCATGTTCCCGAGAGCACAAGGCAAAGCCGATCGGTCACATAAGTGTGCGGGGCGCTCATATAGCCCGGGTACCATTTCATCAGCACGACGTATTCCCCAGGCTTGTCCAGCCCGCCGAAAAGCGTCGACATTTCAGCACTACGTGGCGGCCCGCCGGTCCATGGCATCCATTTGATTTGGTCGGGCAGCGTTACCTGCGTTTCGGACGGGTTGATCGCCTCCGCGCGACCGGCGGACAAGCCGATCGGCAGGGCAGCGAGCAGCGAGGCAAACAGAACCCGCCGCCGGGTCGACCCTAAGCCGCCGTCGTGTGGAAGCATAATGGAGGCATGCGTGGGTTGATCCACCATTGTCGGGTCCTTCTCCAGCTATAACGAGATGCGTGTGCCGAGCACGTCGAGGAACAGCGCCAGAAATTTCGGATGAGCCGGCCAGGCAAAGCCGGTGACGAGATTGCCATCGCGGACCGCCCCGTCCGGTGGTGCCTCGACATATTCCCCGCCCGCCATGCGCACCTCCGGGGCACAGGCCGCATAGGCGGAGACCCGTCGGCCGCGGATCACATCAGCCGCGGCGAGGATTTGAGCCGCATGGCAGATTGCCGCGATCGGTTTGTTCTCGGCGGCGAACGAGCGAACGATCTCAATCAGACGATTGTCGAGCCGCAGGTATTCCGGAGCTCTGCCTCCAGCGATCATCAGGGCGTCGTAGCCTTGTGCTTCCGCCTCGGCGAAACTGGCGTTCAGCACGAAATTGTGGCCGGGCTTTTCCGTATAGGTCTGATCGCCCTCGAAATCGTGGATCGCTGTCTTGATCGTTTCACCGGCCTTTTTGCCCGGGCACACGGCATGAACTACATGCCCGATCGCCGTGAGCGCCTGAAACGGCACCATGACCTCGTAGTCTTCGGCGAAATCACCGACCAGAAACAAAATCTTCTTTGCTGGCATTTTAGTCTCCTCGAGCGGGACCCGACCGAAAGGATCAGGCGATCGTATCGACAATGCCGCCATCGACCCGCAGCGCGGCGCCTGTCGTTGCCGAGGCCTGCGGGGACGCCGCGTAGACGACCATATTGGCCACCTCTTCGGGCGTGGCCATCCGCCTAATGATGGAAGACGGCCTGGTGGCCTCGACGAATGCCTGCGCGGCCTGTTCAATCGATTGGCCAGTGTTTTCCGCCGTCGCCTTCAGCATATCTTCGACACCTTCCGTCAGCGTCGGCCCAGGGAGCACCGAATTCACCGTGACCCCGGTTCCGGCTACACGCTTGGCGAGGCCGCGCGCGATTGCCAGTACCCCTGTCTTCGTGAAGCCGTAATGGATCATGTCCGGGGGAATGTTCAGCCCCGATTCCGATGACAGGAACACGACGCGTCCCCAGTTGTGCTCCAACATTGCGGGGACATAGGCGCGCGACAGCCGGACGCCGGACATCACATTGAGCTCGAAAAAGCGTGTCCACTCGCTGTCGGGAATGTCGAAGAAGTCCTGCGGGCCAAAGATGCCGACATTGTTGACGAGGATGTCGCATGTCGGCTCGGTCTTCACGAGGGCGTCGCAGCCGGCGGCGACAGAAAGATCAGCGACGACTCCGCGTATCTCGGCCATCGGTACGGCCACCCGCAAAGCCGACAGGGCTTTATCGACGACGCCCTGCTCGCGCCCGTTGACGACGACCGTCGCACCGCAAGCCGAAAGACCATGTGCAATAGCGAAGCCGATACCACCGGTGGAGCCGGTGACAATTGCAACCTTGTCCGAAAGGTCGATCTTCAAATATGAGCCTCCTGCTTATTGCGCCGCTTCCAAGATCGCTGCTTCGCGGCGCGGCGGCGGCGCCGCCATGAACTCGGGGCCGACCGGATCGGTGACCGACCCTTGCAGAATGCGATCAATCTCCGCCTTCGCAGCAGTGTCGAGCGACCACCCGAAAACCTCGTCGATCGGCTGTAATTGATCGGGGTGGCGTGCCCCCCACAACGCCGTCGTCGAGCCCTGATCGAGTATCCAGCGCGCCGCCAAGTGAATGACACGCTTGCCATAGCTATCGCTGGCGAATTGATCGAGACGCCGCACAGCAGCGAGATATTGGGCATACCGCGACGGCTGGAATTTCGGGTCGGTCAGGCGAAGATCGTCGCCCTGGAAACGCGCATCCTCTTGCAATTTGCCGGACAGCAGACCGCGGCATAGCGCGCCGTAAGTCACGGTGGCGAGATCCGATTTTCGGCAATAAGGCAAGAGCTTGGTCTCGATCTCGCGTTCGAACAGATTATAGGGGGGCTGCACGACATGCAGCTTGGCGATGCGACGAAACCGCTCGATCTGGGCAACCGAGAAATTGCTCACGCCGATAGCGCGGATCTTCCCTTGGTCGAACAGCGTCTGCATTGCTTCGGCCGTTTCTTCGATCGGCACCAGCGGATCGGGCCAATGGACCTGATAAATGTCGATGTAGTCGGTCTGCAATCGCCGCAACGAAGCAGTGACCTCGCGCATGATGCGATCGCGGCTGGCATTGCGGAAGACTTTCCCGTCCTGCCACCCGAGCCCTGTTTTAGTGGCGATCACCACCCGCGAGCGCAGCCGCCCCTCGGCAATGGCGCGGCCGACGATCTCTTCGGAGCGACCAAAGCCGTAAGCCGGAGCCGTGTCGATCAGATTGACGCCGCGCTCGACGGCAGCGTTGATCGTCTTGATCGACTCTTCTTCATCAGTCCCACCCCACATCCAGCCGCCGATCGCCCAGGTTCCGAGACCAACGCGCGAAATCCTGAGTGAGGTGTTGGGGATTGTTGCAAACTCCATGTCGTCCCTCCTTATGGGCTGATCCAATCCGGCATCGCGCTTCTCCGGCCGCGTTCGCGGCGCCCAATTCGCTAGGGCGCCGCTCGCCGATTGTTCGGGTTTATTCCGCCGCCTTGCGGGCGCTGAGGCCGAGGGCGCGGGCGGCGCCCTCGCCATAGGCCGGATCGGCGCGGAAGCAATTGGCGACATGGCGCTCCTTGATGTGCCGGCGCGCGTCGCCCATCGCGCGGGCCGTGTTCTCGAATAGCGCCTGCTGCTGGGCGGGCGTCATCAGGCGGAAGAGATTGCCCGGCTGCTCCCAGTGGTCGTCATCGGCGTAATGGTTGTAGTGCGCCGCCTCGCCTTCAATGGGCAGCGGCGGCTCGGCGAAGTCTGGCTGGTTGTCCCACAGCCCGGCGCTGTTCGGGTTGAAGCTGGTGGTGCCGCCGAGATTGCCGTCGACCCGCATCTTGCCGTCGCGGTGGTAGCTCATGACCGGGCATTTCGGCGCGTTGACCGGGATCTGGTAGAAGTTGACGCCGAGGCGGTAACGAACCGCGTCGTTGTACGAGAACAGGCGCGCCTGCAGCATCCGGTCCGGAGAGAAGCTGATGCCGGGGACGACGTTCGACGGCCCGAACGCCGCCTGCTCGACTTCGGCGAAATAGTT
>Ga0070698_100006952_pt1 | contig 12251 bp, 15 predicted proteins | sample KBSK1502metaG_FD_65477 | JGI IMG/M metagenome (GOLD analysis project Ga0070698, IMG submission 65477) | Corn, switchgrass and miscanthus rhizosphere microbial communities from Kellogg Biological Station, Michigan, USA - KBS K1-50-2 metaG | ecosystem: Host-associated > Plants > Roots >...
GAGCGAGCAACGCGGAAAAACAGCCAACCGGCCGCGGCCCAGAGGGTTGCGTTGAAAATGGGCCGGCGGCTGCGTTGCTCGTCGGTTACGTATCGATTTAGATATGCGCCCTCCTCCCGCCTTGCCGACGGCCCATTTTGAACGCAACGACGTCACCACTATATGCGAGACGGCACACCAACGTAACCTCTAACATCGAATTCTTTGGTTTCGCAAGACTTCATTAGGAATAGCCTTCTTTGCCCGTTCTTAATGCGGTTTCAACCAGACCGATTCAGACGAATTTTTCATTTTTTCCTGATTTTTTTAGGCATTCTAAAAAAATCGGCGCAAGATTATAAACTCCATGAGCACTTTCGACACAAACTGTTTGAAAGTCTTCTCTCCAAAAATGCAGCAGAGTCGTCAGGCGTAGCAGGCTGATTCTGCTGCCTGAGCCTGCTTTGATCTCGAATCTCTAACTAAGATGCAAAACCCTGGTAGGGGCAGATCTCCGAGCTGCCCGCCGACAATAGCCCCCTTGCCTTACGGAATCTGCCTTGGTAGAACGGTCCGCTTTGTGAGCGTGCAGGCTATTCCGTCGTTTCTTCCAGATTTGCCTTCAAAATTTTCGGCGCAATGCCCGAAAAAAATCGCAGAACATACACAAGATAGCAGGCCAGGAAGATGCTCTGCACGACGGCAAATGCGAAGTGTCCGTTTCTCTGGATGAGAAGTTCGGGCCACAGATAGATCGTTGCCGTCGCGGCGAAGTGAAACAGGATCATCCCCGGCACGAGCAAGAATATGTTCAGCCGCTGATCTTTCAGGATCAACGCGTAAAGCTCCCGTTCGCCCGGCCCTCGCGCTTCCTCCCGGCGTTGCCGGATGAGGCGTAAATCGACAAGAAAAATCGACCAAGCCAGAACAGCAAAGACGGCGTTGAACGCGTACCAGCGCAACGGATCGGTAAGGTCCGTAAACGTGATCGCCTCGACCAGTGTACACGCTATGTAAAGAAAATTGTGCCCGAACTCCAACGGCCAACGAATCAACGTCAGGGTATGCGAAACAGATCGAGACCAGAACAAGAGAATGATAAGCAATCCATTAAGGACATAGGGCCACTCATCAAACCGCAAATCACCCAGCGGCCCTCTTGAGCTTTCTGTTAATACCGACAGGGCCACCCCCTGGATGATGCTGCTCAGCGTCAGCTCTATGTTGACCACGAGCGAATCCAATTCATGGCGAGTCGTGCGACGGGAGCCTTGCTTTGGGGAAGAGGACATTTGAATACGCTTTTTTTTCCGTCAAAACCGGAGGGAACCCTAGCCTATCAGCCTCGTCGCGGCTCGAGAAGCAAACAGAGCGTTCATCGAACAGGACGATTACGCTGCGATTCTGCGGGGTGAAAAATGCCTCTGTTAATAACGAGACCCAAGCGAGGGGACCGTAGCCCTCAAGAAACCTGTGGGGGAAACGCTCGCTAACAGGAATGGAGCCCATTGCTGGCCGATCCCCTGGAGGGCGACCGCTCCGTCGGCGCCGTGAATGGTGTTGACGTCGGCTGCCGGTCGCTGCGAGGGGACCGTAGCCTCTAGAAACCTGTGGGGGAAACGCTCGCTAACAGGAATGGACGCCCATTGCTGGCCGATCCTCTGGAGGGCGTCCGCTCCGTCGGCGCCGTGATCTACAAAAAAATCATTAACGAAGAAGGATGCGCAAGGAAGGGTAGGGGGCAGGAGAATGGTGATTGACCAGGGAGTCGGCATTCTTGTCTGGAGTCCTCTCGCCGGCGGCCTTCTGTCCGGAAAATATCGCCGGGGTCAGCAAACGCCGGAAGGCACCCGGCACTTCAATAAATGGGGGGAACCGCCGATCCATGATGAGAACAAGCTCTACGATATCATTGAAGCTATTGTTGCGATCGCCGAAGGCCACAAAGTGTCCGCTGCCCAGATTGCGTTAGCCTATGTCCTCGGCCGTCCGGCAGTCACCTCTATCATCATAGGCGCCCGCACGGAAGAACAGTCAATCGACAACCTTGCGGCTGCCAGCGTTACGTTAACGGCAGAGGAACGTGCCCGGCTGGATGCAGTCAGCCAACCGGTCTTGCTTTACCCTTATTGGCATCAGGCTAAGACGGCAAAAGAGAGACTCAGCAAAGCCGACCTCTCCCTGCTCGCTCCGTACATTGAGGGGTAGTTTTCGCCCAAGAGTCACAGCGCCGCAAAACCGTAAACCGCGCTTGTCCTCGTGTGCAGGGCTGCTCGCTGCCTGGCGAAGGGGGAGCAAAATGAACAGGCGTCCCCTTGCCCGTCTCGCCTTTGTTGACAACGGCAAAGGACCTCCACACTGCTATTGGTAAAAAATTTTGTTTTCCTGCGAGGATCTTTGGATGGTTCCTGCCCGGCGAAGAAGGGTTTCAGAGGAAGAGTGATCAGTCTCAGAAGGAGAGTCGATGCCAGAAGAAGAGGAGCATAAGATCTGGCGCGGCAAATTGTCCCGATGTCCGCTCTTAAACCACAGCGTTCCACTGCGACCTCCGCGTGATGTTCCTTTCCTTTTGCTACCCGCGTTGGGCATAGAGCTCGAGACGAGGATTTGGTTGCGGCTTCGCCGCTCCGCGGGCCTCCGAGGACTCCGCGCGATTCCCCTTGCCAAAATGATCCTGTATCCTATCGTCAACGGCTCAGTAAAAAGCACCCGTAGCTCAACTGGATAGAGCGACAGTCTACGGAACTGTAGGTTACACGTTCGAGCCGTGTCGGGTGCATGGCTCAGGCTCAACGACTTACGATAGGAAGGCTAAGGAACGGAAAAGATTCTTCAGCAATTCTTCAGCAGTTTTGCAGTCCGGGACGGTCGTCCTGCCGTGCCCGTGGCGAGTCGGGCGACCCACGTTTCAAGGATCTTTTTTGGGTTACACTTGCCGTTGCAGAAACGTTTCTTGCGGCCGGCCTCAGACGACAGCGACAGAAACCGATGCGCCAAATTTTGGAAGTCGAGGAGCATGTGGCGGTCCCGCCGATGATGTATTCGGACCCCTTCTACCGGATCACCTACCTGATTAAGGAAGAGATCCGCAAACACAAGTGGCTCAAGGGCGAAAAGGGCCGGCGACTCTCGTGGAAAGAGGCCAGGGCCGAATGGACCAGGGCGCATCGAGAGCAATACGAGATTTCCAAGCGACGGACAGCTTGCTAAGATTGTAGCGATCCTCCCGGGGAGGGGCGTTGTATTTCCTTTGGAACTTGTGCCTTCGCTTGCGTAACATGTTGCGTTGTTCGTCCAGGAGGGACATTCGTCCCGGAAAAAGATTTCCTCGGAGGCGGATTTGCTCACCGAAGCTGAAATACAATCGGAGCAGGTTTCAACCATGAGCTGACAGCAGGCTAAAATTGACCGATCTCTCGCTTTGAAAATACGGTAGCATCTCGACGATGGAGTTAGACTATAGCCTCTACCCAGATCGTGAAGTTCCGGTTGATTTGGACGACGACGAACGAGCCGAGCACGTCGAACGGCTCTGTCGGCAGTTCGATTTCGGTGCACGGATCGAGTCCCGGTACGTCATCGCTTTGCGTCACTGGAAAGACATTTTCGATCGGTTTCCAGTTTTAGACTCCCCTGCATACCCATGCGATCCGGGCTTACTTCCACTGGGAACGGTTCACTCCACGGTACAAAAATACCGGCTGGGAAACCGAAATGGGAGATCCAGGACATCCGTGAAGGACGACCACGGGATCAGTCGATGTGAGCGGCGGGCTTCTCATGCGATAAACCACCTTCCCAATTCCCTTCAAATGACCAAGACAGAACTTCAAAGCGCACTTGCCGAAGCCACCCGTCCAACCATCAACGGCGTTGTCAGGCAGTGAGGCGGCGTTCGCTCGTCGCTCCTCAACTCGCTCAGTTGCTACTTTTCCCCTGGTGACACGAATGTTTTTGCGGGACCAACAATGAACTCAAGGAGGGTGTCCCGCCGCTGATATCCGCAGTTTCGTGCTCAAGCTGCGTGACCCCCGACTTCCTGACGCACTCCTTTTCGCTCGCATTTTCCGGCATTGCTTACAGTATTACTCAACTGCAGCAAGGTGCGAAACGAAGCTCGGCTCAATACGCCGGAATCATTCAAGACGCGAGCGAGCAAGTCTACCAACGGGAAGCTCCCTCGTGCCAGATGGAGCTTTGTGCGATGTCTTGAACGGGGCCCGTTCCGGACCAGTCTAACTTGGATCGTTAAATCAGCGTTTGTGCTGTCAGCACTTTGCCTCTGGGTTCTCGTCTGCACGGCATCATCGGCCGAAGGCGATGAGATTGAAAAAGGAAAATATCAGGAGGCGATATCCATTGCGGAAAAGGCCGTCGAAATGGCAGAGCGCGCTTGGGGCCAGGAACCCGTAACCGCCGATGCCCTGGATGACCTCGCGGTCCTTTTCCAAAAGATCGGGGAGTACACCAAAGCCGAACCGCTCTGCCAGCAAGCGCTCCAGATCCGACAGAAGGCCCTTGGGCCAGAACATCCCGACACCGCCTCCAGCCTCAATAACCTGGCCTTGCTGTACTGGACTATGGGAGAATACGCTAAAGCCGAACCGCTCCTTCAAGAAGCGGTTCGGATCCGGCAGAAGGTTTTGGGCTCTGAACATCCCGACACGGCACAGAGTCTCTGTAGCCTGGCCTCGCTGTACCGGGTTATGAGCGAGTACGCCAAAGCCGAACCGCTCTTTCAGGAAGCGATCCGGATCCAGCAGAAAGTCCTTGGGCCAGAACATCCTGACACCGCCTCGAGCCTCAATAACCTGGCCGTGCTCTACCGGGCGACGGGCGAGTACGTCAAAGCCGAACTGCTCTTTCAGGAAGCGCTCCGGATCCGGCAGAAGGTCCTCGGGTCAGAGCACTTCCTCACGGCGAACAGCCTCAATGAACTGGCCGCGCTGTACGAGGTTATGGGCGAGTACGCCAAAGCCGAACCGCTCTTTCAGAAAGCACTCCGAATCCAGCAGAAGGTCCTTGGGCCAGAACATCCCGAAACGGCGACCATCCTCAATAACCTGGGGGAGCTATACCGCGCCATGGGCGAGTACGCCAAAGCCGAACCGCTCTACCAGCAAGCTCTCCGAATCCAGCAGAAAGTCAGGCCAGAAGATCCCGCCACGGCGTTTAGCCTCAATAACCTGGGCGTGCTGTACAGGGATATGGGCGAGTATGCCAAAGCCGTACCACTCTTCCAGGAAGCGCTTCGGATCCAGAAGGAATCCCTGATCCAGGATTTCAAGCGCAATCTCGACGGCAAAGGCTACACCGCTGAATTACAATTTTGTCCTTAGCCAAGCGTAATTAACCAAGCAACGCTTTGATTCCTCAATTGTATCCGTCTTAAGTTCAAGCCGTCGCCTCGTGCGGTTTCCAGCTTGCGTCATCGGCTTTCCGGCGGCTATAGGCGTTGCGTTCGGATTCGCTGACTGAAGAGAGTTCGCAGCGGTCGGCGGATAACGCTTTCCTGCTCGGGAGCAGGCCTTCATTTCGCCCGTGCGCCGTTTGTCCGCATACAAAGGGTTCGACGCGAATCTGGTGACATCGCATGTTGACAAGTTTTCCAGTGCGCTCTCGGTCTTTACGGCATGCCGGATCATGGCAGACCGCTGTTTAACTTGTTGCTCAATATTGGCAGAGCGTTACCCGGAGCTGACCGATGCCTGAGTCATCCACACTAAGTCCCGGCACGCGCAAACGGCTAAGCAGGATTCGGCGCAGAGCGATCCCGCAAGTACGCGAGGCGTACGAGAACGGCCAGATCAGTGCCAAGCGTGCAGATTTGCTTTTGTATCTTCCAGCTGAGCAGCAAGCCGCCGAACTCAAAAGCTGCCGAAGACCGGGTGGATGCGGATGGGAAGTTGTTAAAGGCAGGCGACTGGAGAGACCGGGAAGACCGTTGATCGCCGGAACGTGCGAGACCTTAGCCCAGCTTGATTTTGGCGTTTGCGCCCACGATTCCGACACGAATTTCTCTTTGTATTCTGCTCATGGGGAACGATCGGCTCGACCGTGCGCAGATGTGAAAGACGATGTTTCTTGTCTCGTTATGCCAACGCGGCATAATGCGATCGACCGTGGAACTATGGTCTCCTTCGTTACTAATGATCAGCTACGCCTCTAGGTGCGTAATGGCGTCGCAGTGAGTTTGTGTCTTTGTGTAGTCCTGGCATGAACTCGGGCTAATCGATCAGCTATTAACTCGGCATCACGCAACGTGACTATCTGCTCAATTTCTCTTCCGAAGAAGAGATCGAGCGTCCCATCCACCATCACGCGGAGCTTCTGGAAGCTAGAGGCGTCGGGACGAAGTGATCGTCACGTAGATCTCCGCTGCCATGAGCGAGCGCCACGCGAACGCCCAGCCTTGTTTCATCCCGCTTACAATGAACGGTAGAGACGCCGGGAGGATCACGTTGAGCCAAGTGTGCAGCCGCTTCGAGCCCATTGTCCGTGCGGCGCGGGCATAGATTGGAGGCACGTTGTCGAACGCCGTTGTCGGTTGCGATGATGACCGACCAGAGTGTACCCATGAGATCGGTTCGATTGTTGGCCTGATGTGTGGGTCCTTGGCGTTGCTAGGTGGTGCTGCGCAAGGCTCGGCGGGGCAGCGCCCGCGAAGGCAAGGGTTTCGGGGATGCGCCTAAGATTCGCCGTCCTGTTTTCGCAAGGCACACGCTGACCTTCCGGCCTGCAAAGGCACCTTCATTGCCGGTTCAGGCTTTGCGGCGCACGAGGACATAGGCGCCCATCGATCGAACTCTACCTCTCCCGCAAATCGAATTAGTCCCGCGTTTCGCGATCGGGTAATAGACACTTGCCGTTGTCGTGCGAATAATCATTTTCGAATCACTTCTCTTGTCAATCATCGATTCCTCTGCACTCCGCCGTCGACCTCCACGACCGAACCGGTTATCAGGCGGCTCTCCGAAGAACCGACAACTCAGTTAGATAGAAAGAAAGAGCTCCTCTTCGCAACCTGAGTCACTTCCGTTGCGTTTCAGGCGAACTCTGTGAATCGTCCGGCAATTCGAAAATTTGCAGGAGTCTCTTCCTCGCGCTCTGCGACTCCAAGATAAATAGTTGCAATGACTGCATAATACTAAAGGCGCCCTCAGTTCGCTATAACCTGCGGGCATTTGTTCATTTTACGTTGATCTATTCGGGTACAATAGTTTCATAGTTACTTACTTGGTTTCGGCCGCGTTTATTCCGGCCCCGACCATGCTCGTCCGGCTCGGCCAAGAAGGGCGGGCGCAGCGAAGACCAGCGCGGCTTCGCGCCTGACGACCTGACCGTCTTGATGAGGAAGATCAATTCCGCGTCAGCCGGCTGACTGGCCCGATGTTGCACTGTGCGTGGAACATGAGCGGTCATTCCGGCTTTCAGCATCGCCGACAGTCTGCATGGGACCATCATAAGCAGTGCGATGACCACTATAAGCAGCGCAATGCAACCAAAGAGCCAAGGTCGGCCTCTTTTCGAACCAATCCAATCGGGTTGCCTAATGTGGGTTTTGTTTTGCCGCCAATGGTGAACTACCCCACGGCTAAAGCCCGGGGCTTGAAAGAGCAGAAAACCAATCGTGCAACCTCAAGTTAACAACTTAAACCCTCAACCCCAGACCTAAAGGCCGGGGTTTCTTCCCTTTTATGAGTAACCTAAAGAATCTCTCCGTTCATGGTGGGAGCATCACTGAAAAAGAATTCAACACTCGGCTGGATTTGATGATGAAGGGCGAGGCATTAGGGATGGACCTGAGTTATCCTGACCCCGAAACAGCTATGCCTGAAAGAGAATTCAAGGCTAAAACAGATTCTATGATTCAGGCGGAGTACGAGGCACTAGGGATAGATATCAGTTATCCTGGCGCCGAATGTTCTCTAGAAATGCATGCTCTTGTAAAGGAGCGTTTGACTAAGCAGATACAAATCGAGTTGGAGCGCGACCCCCTTTTTAAAATGGCCTGGCTTTATGATCAGACCAAGAAGCAAATCCAGGAGTGGGCAACTCTTCGCCGACCAACTGGTGCCTACCGCCCAGATGGCATTCTGACTTTAAGCGAAAACTTGCGTGTCTTTATGCCGAAAGCAGCCCGTAATCATTTATTATCCTGGGCGCTTTGTGAAAAGGACGAACGTAATCTGGCCTACGTCAAAAGCCGGCTGGAACTGTGGGACGCTCATCCCGAATGCAAAACACTGGCAGAATTGGAAAAAGCCAAAAAGGAACATTGATGAACGATGAAACGCCAATGGCTCGATCGCGACCGGTTGCCGGCTCATACCCTGGGGGGTCGAGGACGTCAAAGCCTCGACACACGGGCAAAGACGCTGCTGGAATAGGTCCTTCTCGCCGCTAGAGGTCGGCAAAGTATGGATGTATGGCGAGCTTTCGAAGCTCGGGAACCTCACGCTCAAAGCCGGGCACGAGACGGCGGAGCTTCGGAAAGCTTTCGGAGTGGTTAAAGGCGCACATAAGATGGCGCTCTCGTTCGCAGCGCACAACGTGGACAGCTGGGTACTGGCCAAGAATGCGCTCAGAGCCGCTGGCCGCCCGGAGAATACCAGGCTGACGCACGCGAGGTCGCTCCAATTTAGGCGGCGGGCGCTGCATCTGCAGAATCCGGCCCGTGGCGGTGTCCGCCGCAGTCATGGCGGGACGCTGAGCCAGGGATTCAAGCGGGGCTCGCTGGTAAGGCATCCGAAGCACGGGCTCTGCACCGTCGGCGCACGATGGACGGACGAATCAGCCTACATGCGCCCAAAGGTAATCGGCTGACCCAGCACGCCAAGCCCGCAGACCTTGAGCTACTTCGCCGCCAATCGCTGGTTTTTCAGACTGTTACAACTTTAACCCCTCGACCCCAGGCCTAAAAGCCGGGGTTTCTTCCCATTTCCTTATGAACGAAGCACTAAAAGATCAATTCAAAGCGCCGGGCACTCCAGGCGAGCCTCCAAAACCTCAGACTACCATCCTGGATCGGCCAACCCGAAGAATTACCCTTCTTTCGTGGTCAGCGGCGTAAGCAGCACGAATGGATTCTAGAATGCACTATTGGCCAGATGATGGCGGCTGAAGCTACTTTTTGGACACCATAACAAATCAGTGCCGGACGCCGGACTCTCGGGCCCCACAACCAACACAAAACAAAATGGGCGCGATTATTTTTCTATGTATATATTTTCTGCCGGGGATCATTGCGAGCACTCGCGGACACCATAATGCCGTAGCAATTTGGGTGCTGAACTTGTTCCTTGGCTGGACGGCTCTTGGCTGGATCATCAGTTTGGTGTGGTCGATGACGAGTGCACCACAGACGATTATAGTGACCCAGGTGGTGACCGCACCACCAGTTTACTCTCAGCCGCAGCTATTGCCTGCGCAGCCGACATACCGTCCGTTGGAACAGTTCGACGCGCAGCCGACAGCCGCTCCGCTACCAACTCCGACAACACCGACGACAACTGGACCCAAAACCACAATGAAGCCTTTTTGGTATAAGGGAGGTCTTTTCGACGCAAAATGAAAACAATCATGATGGTGCTGGGGCTGGCCTTACTAGCCCCGATGACGCGCGCTGATGAGGTGAGCGATCGGCTCGACAGGATTCAGAGGCAGCTCGACGGGATCGAGTCGGCACTGGATCAAGCCGAATGGGATCGATTCCATCACCGTGATGATGATTGTGACATCACGGGTTGGGGTCGCGGGTTTTGGCCGGATCACAGCAAACACGGGAAGCGAGGTGACTGAATCCATAGCATAGACTTGCAATGCCAGTGTGCGGACCTTGTGCTGAAAGACACTTGACCGGGACGTGCTTTCTGGTGCGTTTGTGTCAAGTAATTGACAAGTTGAGATGTTGTTACCTCGGAATCACACGCTTGCGCTAAGCGTATGCGTGGCGCAGATCGGCTCTGGGCAGCGTATCAACGTTATAAGCAAATTGCGATAGTTAATACCATTACAATAATCCACGGAATAGTGCCCAAACTGATCCGGAAATGACTCACCTAAGCTAATGATAGAGTGATGGTAGGTTAGTGAACCTCAGTATATTATACAGGTAGCGACACAATACGGGAACTCTGGACGCTCTCATGATTTCATGACCTTGAAAAACGGTCTACGTGCTTGGAAATATCCTCGCTATCCCGCGGTTGGGGGTAGTGGCAACGATTTGTTCGGCTATAACCGGTCAAATCATAGGGTCTTATCTGGTCGACGCGTTCGGACGGTTTGGCGTCAGCAAACTGCCGTTCCAGTTCGACGCGCCTGGCAGGTATTATCCTGTTGTTCATTGGCGTAATCCTCGCAACACGGAAATAAAAGCCAGCAGTGTGCGCGAGTTTCTTACAGCGGTAATTTTTGCGGTTTAATCTAGAGACCATCCAATTTACGATTCAGTGTGTAGGCGGCGCTGATCAACGCGAGATGAGTAAACGCTTGCGGAAAATTACCGAGGTGTTCTCCTGATGGCCCGAATTCTTCCGCATATAATCCGAGATGGTTCGCGTATCCGAGCATTTTTTCGAACAGAAACCGGGCTCTCTTGACGTCACCCGAGCGTGCTAGGCACTCGATAAACCAGAATGAGCAAATGCCAAAAGTTCCTTCATTCCCAGTCAGCCCGTCATCACCGCGATAGCGATATACCAAAGAATCGTCGAGCAGATACTTTTCGATTGCTTCGAGGGTGGATAACCAACGCGGATCTGTCGGACTGATAAATCTGACCAGGGGAGCGAGCAGCGTCGCAGCGTCCACCGCGTCGCCGCCCTTGACTTGCACGAAGCTTTTCATCTCCTCGTTCCAGAATTCGGTGTGGATCTGGTTATAGATTGCATCTCGCGTTGCGGCCCACCGCTGCACCGGAGCCGGGAAACTGCGTTTGGCAGCCAGGCGCAACCCACGATCGACAGCTACCCAGCACATTAAACGGCTGTAAAAGAGATGCTGCACACCACCTCGCACTTCCCAAATTCCTTCATCAGGCCGATCCCAGTTATCGCAAACCCATTCCAGCAATCGCGAAAGATCCAACCACAGTTCGTGGCTGATCGGCTCACCATATTTGTCGTATAGATAAACTGAATCGAGCAATTCACCATAGATATCGAGTTGGAGCTGTTCCGCAGCCCCATTCCCGATTCGGACCGGCGAACTTTTGCGATATCCTTCCCAGTGTGAAAGGATAGTCTCGGGAAGATGGCGTCTACCGTCGAGGCCGAACATGATCTGAAGCGCTTCCTTCGGACCAAGCTCGCGACATCGGTCTTTCAGCCATTTGCCAAAGGCCTTTGCTTCCTTTACGAATCCCAGCCGGATTAAGGCGTAGAGCGTAAAGCTGGCATCGCGGATCCAAGTATACCTGTAATCCCAGTTTCGTGCCCCGCCCATTGCTTCGGGCAGACCGAATGTGGGGGCGGCTACAATCGACCCATGGCGTTCGCTTGTGAGCAGCTTTAAAACTAAAGCCGAACGATCCACCACCTCACGCCAGCGGCCTCGATAATTTGATTGAGCAAGCCATGTTTGCCAGAAATTGAGCGTTTCCTTAAAAAGTGCGCCTTCACGGGCGGCGTCAATACCATGAGGCGAATCTTCGTGGCCATCTAAAATAAAGAAAACTCTACCCCCTGCTCTAAGGACAAAATCGGCCACGATTCTGCCGTCCTCTTTGATTTCCAGAGGCGTCTGCGCCCGAAGCCGGACCGAGCCGAGCCCGGGGCCGATTTCGGGAACCAAACGAACCTCTTCGGGAGAAAGAACCTCTACACGATGTTTTGCGCGCCCATAATCGAACTTTGGATCGCAGCTCATTTGAAATCTCACTTCGCCACGGATGCACTTTGCACTTCGGATCAATTGGCGCACCGGTTCGCGATTTGGGCCAGATTCGACAGAAACCGGCATGTAATCGCTGACCTCAGCAACGCCCTCAGGAGAAAGAAACCGTGTCAGCAAAATGTTTGAGTTCGAGAGGTAAATTTGCTTTGGCCGGCTGTTTTGGAAAACAGGCGCCAGGCTAAAATGTCCGCCGCGCTCCGCATCGAGCAAGCCGCCGAAAAGACTCGGCGAATCAAAATAGGGAAAGCACAGGAAATCTATCGACCCATTGATTCCAACCAGCGCAATAGTCTGCAGATTTCCGATTACTCCATAATTCTCAATTGGCTGATATCCGTCGGGCATATTCGCGTAATATATTCGAAGAACGGAAG